>Ga0210064_1000311_pt1 | contig 23726 bp, 16 predicted proteins | sample Muzzi_CordC_D2_FD_185531 | JGI IMG/M metagenome (GOLD analysis project Ga0210064, IMG submission 185531) | Wetland microbial communities from San Francisco Bay, California, USA, that impact long-term carbon sequestration - Muzzi_CordC_D2 (SPAdes) | ecosystem: Environmental > Aquatic > Marine >... | reverse complement strand
CCGCCGATGGAGACCACATCCTTGCCGATCACGGCATTCGGACCTAAAATTACCGAACCGCCGACCGCAACAGCTGAATCCCTGACCTTGCCATATACGGTGACGCTGCCGCCCACGGCAACGGCATCTTTTACTTCGGTTCCTTCTTCCACGACAACATCGCCGCCAATTCGAACTTTATCTTTAGCATTTGCGCCTCCAGGCAAAAAAAACGCAAACGGTAAAATTAAGGCAATAATTTTGAAATATTTTTTCATTTTACTTTCTCCTTTTCTTGAAAGTGATGTTGGCATAACCAAAATAGGTAATCATCCGGGTGATTTCTCCAGAACCATTTTCGGTGAACTCTAATCGAACATCTCCATAACCTTTGAGTGAATATAAAAACTGATTTTCAGCCACCGGCCTGACTTCTCTCTCAGCACTTTTCGGCAGATCAATATACAGCCGATTTCCCTGTCTGCGAACCGTTGCCGTTAATTTCCATTTTGGGAACTCGTATTCACCGGCATACTTTTTAAGCATCCCGGACTCGGGCTTGATTACATCCGGCGCAGCCGGCGGCAGCATGGCCGGTAGAATATAATTGACCAGCAGCATCTGGGGTCGAAGTTCGCCCAAGGGATTTCCGATCCACTTGCTGGTAATCACCGTCACGCAATCCAGAGCCGGACATACAAAAATGTATTGCCCGCCATGCCCGGCTGCATAAAATGTCTCAACTACCCCTTCGTTGATATCGCTTTTTCCGCACCACCACTGATATCCGTACCCGGATCCTAAGACCACATTTTGGTTCACATGATCCTTTACTGATTCATTGACCCATTCTTCCGAAACAATCCTTTTTCCCTTCCATTTACCTCTATTTAAATACAGGTAGCCAATCTTGGCCATATCGCGCAGTTTCATGCTCAAGCCCCAAGCCGTATTTGCAATTCCACCGCTGCCTGTATCCCAGGTGTAATCGGATATCCCGAGGCGAGTGAATAGGTTTTTTTCAGCAAAATTAATGGCATTCTGTCCGGAAGTGTTTTTTAATATGCCCCCAAGAAGCATTGTCAGGCCATTATTATAAGCAAATTGCTCCCCAGCCGGTTCTGCAATATCTCGATTGAGAACAAATTTGAGCCAATCTCCACTGCGCGTCATTTGTCTGGTCGTATCCCGTGGGTCGTATCCGGGGTATTGCCAGTCATTCCAGTCCAGTCCGGCTGTCATCGTGAGTACTTGCTTCAGATTTATGGCGTATTGCTGATCAATCCATTTGGTGCCTTCATATTCAGGGAAAAATTCATAAACCCCGGTGTCGACGCCTTTAATCATTCCGCGATCGATTGCCATACCGATTAAAATTGAAGTGACACTTTTACTGGCCGACATGATGCGGTGTTTGGTTTCCTGGTCAAACCCATCAAAATATTCTTCGAGAACCAGCTTTCCATTTTTAATGACCACAATGCCGTGGATATTGTCTATATCGCCTTCCAGGATTTTTCCCATCATCTCATTGACTTTTCCTGAATCGACACCTTCAGCATCCAGCGATGATATTTGCCAACCATCATCTAATTGCTCCGGGACTTGGTATTCATAGCTATATTGAGGCAGGCCATAGCGGTTGTAGCGCGCTGCGCAGGAGGCGATTAATAATATGATGAAAATAAAGCATGTTATATATCCAATTTTAATTATGCAATTTTCTCTTTTCATTTATAACCTCCGGCGTTTGCACAGACTCAGTTTGGACAGAAGACTTCAGTTTCGATCCTTTACTTTGCCTGAGCCGGTTATGGATTCGCTAATTCGTGGAATGCCCTTATAAAGTACATCCCCGCTTCCAGTAATTTTCGCCCTCAACCGATCCGATACATTGACTCTGCAATTGCCTGACCCTGTTATGACCACCGACGAATCTTGTGCTTGCAATTCAAATGCATCAACATCTCCTGATCCGGTAATTGTGGGATCATAGGAATTTGCTGATCCGGAGAGATAGATTGACCCGGAGCCGGAAATGTTTGATTCCAGGCGATTGGCGCTTACTTTCATCGCGATACCTCCGGAACCGGCGATATCCGCATAAAAGCTTTCCGAGTTAAATTCTTCATTTCCGGTAATATCACCTGAGCCGGAGATGGAGACGCCTTCCAGGTTTGCAGCATTGATATGGAATGTCAGCACAGTCGGTCTTATATTTTTCACTTCTTGAGATATTACCAGCTTGCCATTTTCCACTTCTGTCCGAATATGGGGCATGATGTTGTCATCCGTGTTGACCCGGACGCTTTGGCTTGCAGCCCTGGTCAGAATAACCTTGCCTGTGCCTTTCAGATGGATCTGATTAAAGAACGGAACCTGTCTTTCCTCGGAAATCACAGTGCCGGAACCATATACCTTTCCAGCAGCAAAGCCGTCTCCATTAATAACAATACAGCCGAGGACCAAAACGCTAATTAATGTGCATATGGTTGTTCGAAAAATTAGTTTGATGCCCATGATTCTGCTCCAATCTTGCTGAAAATTTATTGGTTAAATGCCCGATTTCGAAAATATAAAAGAAGTGAAAAATTGCAGGTGCCAAATTTCTACCGGACCTTCGATAAAAAACATTCGTCAGATTTCCAAGAACGATCTATAAAACCGAATGTGATATTTTTCAGAGCGGAGTACTTATCCATAGAGTAGAGCAAACGGTGTGCCAATCATCTTCAGGATTGAAGATGATATTTATTTTCGTCTTAAAATTATGAATGATGTCTGCAATTGAAATCCTGCTGGGCTAAATATATCATTTATTACAGATGCTTATAGATCGAGTATTTTATAATCTTACCAAATTTGTTTCGTCGTTTTTAACTTTAGGCATTTTAGTCCCGCTGCAAGCGGGATTAGGCAATTTAGGCATTTATAACAGGTGTCCGTTACCGTTACAGGCGGTGTACGATAGCGGACATTTAATTAATAGGGAACCGGATTGATCACCAACGAACAGTTTTGGTGTTATTTTAATATCGCGCTTTTTGGCCTTAACCGTCGAGAGGGGAGGAGTTACACAGTTACAGGTTGACATATAATCTTATTTTTGCAATTCTTTGGCATTTCCCAGGCACTGATTGATCCGCCCTGTAAAATAGCACATTCAGTGTGGCATATTATACCTTGAAGACTGAAAAATTTTTGCTATCCAAGGTCCGGCGGATTAAGTATCAAACATTCAACCGATCAACAGGGAAAAGAGCCATGATCGGTAAGGTTGTTTCTCACTATAAAATCCTGGAAAAGCTGGGCGAAGGCGGCACCGGGGTGGTGTACAAAGCGCTGGATGAAAAGCTCAACCGTATCGTTGCCCTTAAGTTTTTCCATGATCAGCCTTTCACCAATGAGAAACAGAAAGCGTTTCTGACCAGAGAGGCCCAGGCTGCTGCCGCACTCAATCATCCCAATATCAGAACCATCTACGAAATCGGTGAAACGGCCGAATACTTTTTTATTTCGATGGCTTTCATCGAAGGCGCCAGCCTGAAAAAGCAACTCCGTGGCGGACCGCTTAATCTTGAAACTGCGGTATCCATTGCTTGCCAGGCGGCGGACGGAATCGAGACCGCCCATAACAACGGCATTATTCACCGCAACCTCAATAGCGCGAATATTTTGATTACGGACCGCGGACTGGCGCAAATATTGAATTTTGGCCTGGCATCACCGTCTGTTGAGACAGACCCGACCATTAAAGGTGCATCTATCAATACCACAGCATACCTGTCGCCGGAACAACTACGTTGTAACGAAATCGATCAGCGAACCGATATCTGGTCCTGGGGCGTGGTGTTTTACGAAATTCTCACCGGAAGGTTGCCGTTTAAAGGGGAGCGGCCGGAGGATTTGATTGACGCCATACTGAACGATGTTCCAAAACTACCATCAGAGTTGAATATCGAGATTCCCGTGGAACTGGACCGGATCATTGCCAGAGCACTGGCAAAACCGTTGCAAGACAGATATCAGAGCATCAGTGAAATAATGCTCGAACTTAAGACACCTGAAACCATGCTGAAAGTCACCGATCCGTTTGAGGACCTTCCGAATCAAACCCAGCCTTCAGTTGCCGTGCTGGCATTTGAAGATATGAGCCCTGCTAATGACCAGGCGTATTTTTGTGATGGTATTGCCGAAGAAATTATTAATGGTCTCGCTCAGGTGGGCGGATTGCGGGTTGCATCGCGGACATCATCCTTCGCATACAAAGGCAGGTACGAAGACATTCGTAACATCGGCAGGAAACTGGGAGTGCGATCCGTGTTGGAAGGCAGCGTGCGCCGAACGGACAGCCGCTTGCGCATAACAACCCAGCTGATTAGCGTCGCAGATGGATACCATCTGTGGACCGAACAATACGACCGGGAGTTGGAAGATGTTTTCGCTGTACAGGAGGAAATTGCTCAGAGTATCGCCCAGGCCCTTAAGGTCAAACTGAGCGACAAAGAGAAGCGTGCCATCGAAAAAACGTCGACCCGCAGCATCGAGGCCTATGAATTCTATTTGCGCGGCCGCCAGTTCTTCTATCGAAACAAACGCAAATATATGCAATATGCCCTTGAGATGTTTTCCCGGGCCATAACACAGGACCCAGCTTACGCGCGTGCATTCGCCGGAAAGGCGGACTGCCATTCTTACCTGTACTGGTATTTTGGAGGATCTGCGGAGGATCTGAAGCAGGCCCGAAAGGACAGCGAAACGGCCCTGGGACTCGATCCAAACCTCTCGGAAGCGCGTGCGGCCAAGGGATTGGCCGTATCTTTAAGCCGGAGGTACGAGGAGGCGGAGAAGGAGTTTAAAACAGCAATTAAGCTGAATTCCAATCTGTTCGAGGCCTACTATTTTTATGCGATAAACTGTTTTTTACAGGGAAAGCATGAAGAAGCAATCAAGCTATTCAAGGAGGCCGGGCGCGTCAATCCGACAGACTACCAGTCGCCGTCCTATCTGGCATTTATTTATCAGATTACGGGCCAGGTGGACAAAATGAAGCCTGCTCTGCGGGAAGCACTGCACAAAGTTGAGCAACAGCTGGCGCTGAATCCCGATGATTCGCGCGCTATCTATTTAGGAGCAGGCGTCCTGATCCGGATGGGAGAAAAACAGAGGGCCATGGAATGGGTCAGACGACTGGCGGCAACCGAACGTGATGAGCCCTATCTGCTTTACGGCATTGCATGTCTTTATGCGTTGACCGAAAAAGTGGAGGAATCGATTTACTACCTTAAAAAAGCGGTGGAAGCCGGTTACGCCCACAGGCAATATCTGGAAAAGGACAGCGACTTCGATCCGATCCGCGAACATCCCGACTATCTTAACATAATTAACGACCTTAAAGGGCGAGAGAAGAAGTCCGAACCTACCTAGTGTTTGGCAAAAAGAAATTCGGTTGTGCCGGGTTCACCAAAAGATTGCGGTCTGGAATGACCCCCCGGTTGAGTGGATGCAATCGTTAACGAATCCCCATCTATTTCAAAAATTCCCAACACCGTTTTCCCTCTAAGTGCCGGTATGGAGGTATCATCGATTACCATATCTATTTTTTTCAGTCTGCAGTTAAGATTCAATCGAATCAACCCCATATACCAAAGGTCTGAATCTTCACGGACTAAACTAAAGTGAGTATCCTCGATGGTTAACGTCCAATCAATATGGGCTTTTCGAACTTCACAACCAACCCATGATCCCTCAAGTTCCGATCGGCAGTTGCATGCGTTCAAAAACATTAAAAGAAAAGCGAAGACCCAAAAAATGCTAAATCTTTTGGAGTGCATGGTTCCTCCTTTATAAGTAAAGATGAAGCGACGACCATTATCTTTGGTCGGAGGGCATGGATTTTTTTTCAAGGGACAGTCTGTCTTTCCATTGTCCGGTGTTCAGGAGGATAGATAGCTTCCCATCCCGTTTTTTCTCATAGAAAAGGATATCATCCCGGCCATCATCATTCAGATCGACGATATGCATATACGGAGATGTAGACACGCCGGACTGGGTGAGCGGATTTGAAAAAAGATCTCCATCCTGATTCTTTGGATAAAGTGTGATTTTTTCATCACGTGCTATCAAAAGGTCTCTGTGCCCGTCTCCGGTAAAATCACCTCCCAAAGTCGGCCAGGTGCCATGAAAACGAATCCCATGAGTGAGATCAATCCGGTAGCTGGTTTTCTGCTGGAAATCAGGCCGGCTCGGAAATTGGTTATTGCCTTGCAGCAAGTAAATGGATGTGTCTAAATCTACTCGCTTGGAGATGAGGTTTTTAACGATATTCCAGAAACCGACCCGGATACTGGAGAAAAGCAGGTCTCCCCTGCCGTCTCCGTTTACATCCTCTATGTTGACTCCCGGGGTAATGCCGTCCACGGTGATTGTTTGGTCTGGCTGAGGGGAGAAGGGATTCGCGGGATTTTGCCGGTTCAAAAAAATGTAAATGATGATTTGCCGCTCCAGGAATTTACCCGTGCCCCTGGTAAGTGTCAGTATCACATCCGCATATTTATCCCCATTCACATCGACCGGCGTCAGAAGGAAGGCGAGGCTTGTATCGCCGTTTTTTCCCGAGGGGCGTACCGGAAATACGATTGTGTCAGAGGGTTTGGACGCAAAATGTCCGTCGGATTGATGCAAGTGCACGGTGATCGATTCCTGTTCGGTAAGAAGCAGGTCCGCAAAACCGTCACCATTGAAATCCTCGACAAAAATCCTCGGAAGACTGAATTCCGCGTGTAGCGAAAAATCTCTGAATGCGCCATCATCGACCTGATCGCTAACCAGGAAGGTGCGCGGCACCAAACTTACCCCCTCGGTCTTCTGCCAGGCCCCGGCATCGCCCCGGTCAAAAAAAACCAGAGAATCAAACTGGGGCAGGAGCAGCAATTTCCGTCCATTGCGCTTCCAGTCCACAAACAGACGCCCCCGCGGCAGCGATCCGGTCGCCGGAAAAACGGTGATGGTAGGAAAAGAGATAAGATTACGAGGGGTAGTGGAAAAGTTGCCGTCTTCCTCCTGGGCATAGTAACGGATACCGTGGCCGGTGAGATAGAAAATTTCTTCACCTGGATCTGGAGCGATATCTCCCACGTCAAGTATGGCCGCTGAGGGATCGACTTCCCATCGTTGGCGGGCAGTCATAGAATACTGTGCTGAGGAGTCGGCACTGAAAATTGAAATCCAGCGCTTCTCTTTTGGGTACACGCCCGTTTTGCTCATCACCACAATTTCGAACCATCCGCGACCGTCCAGGTCGGTCGGAATGACGGCGAGCATGCTGCCCCCAGCATTAAGGGATTGGGCTGAAAAAAGATCGGCACCTTCACCATAGCCTTCAAAGGAAAAAAGACAGATCAAAACAAAAAAGAAAAAGAACAAATTACGCTGTCTGCGATACGGATGCGTATGAAGATGTTTGAATGGCATCAATCCCCCCTTGCTTTAATGTGCGTTTGCATCGATGTTTTGACTCAACCCTGTGAAATGATTTGCTCCTTTAGAGCAAATTTTAGGCGGCTTTTGCCAGACAATTTGTAAAATTAACAGAACCATTGGTGATTTTCATTCTCAGCTTCTGATTTAGTCTTATTAAATAGTCAGCTTTTCGGCCACCAAAACTATCTGCCAGGTCTTTTGCAATGCAGATATTCAGCCTGGCCTTATCCCTTAAAGACATTTTACTATTGAGTTGAATGACTGCACTAAACATGGTGTTACCTCTACTGTCGTTTAAAATTTTACTTTGGTGCGAGATTAATAGCCATTAGAGCAATCGGTGTGCCAATCATCTTCAATTTTGAAAATGATCCTAAGAAAAGTTTTATTATTTAGCATGATGTTTGAGCCGAAAAGCAAGGACCTAAAAAATTTAATTGATTACAGAGGGTTATAGATAAGATTGCCTGACTGCAAACCAATGGTGCATCGTCTTTTTTAACTTCAGAAATTATAGTCCGCTATTTCCCAGTCGGATTCGCTCAATTAAAATTCAAAGGAATTTATCACTGGTGTCCGCTAGCGGAACAGGCGGTGTCCAATATCGAACAATTTAAATTGAGGTGAATTTGGTAAAGCTATATTGGAGGGATAACCAGCTTTTCGGCGGCAGCAGGCATGTTAGCTACTTTTTTTCATCATCTTGTATCCCCAAAAAATTAGCCCTGTCTCACCATCAATATCGATCAGCCGCATGGTTTCACCGGAACTGCGTCCGATTCCGAGTGTTACTGCCTCCGTTTCCGATCGTGGAGTTAAGTAAAGCTTGGCCTCCCCAGCGTGCCACAAAGAGTTTTTATACCGCAGCACCAGCACATCCTCCTCGCTTGATAGAACTATGTCCTGCAGTGAACCTTTGGGATCGGGATTGACAATTTGATAGCGACCGAGCATTTTCAGCCAGGTATTTGGAAGTGGTAAGGGGTTGATTTTTTCGGCATAGAACCAGGGACTATTGTTGTAGTGGATCGAAAGCAGTTGTCGACCATCAACATCCACGGGAATTGTCTTAATCCTGGCCAGTTCAAGACCACCGATTTTTTTTAGCGGGAAAATGCCCAAAAATCTTCTTTCGACGCCAAATTTTCCATCGGAAGATGGGATAAGCCGGAATTTATAGCCGTCAAACGTTGCACTCAGAGATCGCCCTTTTCGTTCGATGGACCCTAACATGGACAATGTCGCGTAGCGCCCGACAAATGCATTCATAGTCTTTTCGGAGGCGATTTTATCAGGTGGCGCAATTTCTTCTTTTTGACTTTTAGGTTTTTTTCCGGTCTTGGCCTCCAGAGCAAACTTAATTGTTTCCGAAGTCACTTTCTTCAGAATTTTTCCACCTTCCGTTGAGTTGGTTAAAACGACAACACCCAGCTTTTTTTCCGGCAGTATCACCAGGCTGGTGCGAAACAGTGGGGTTCCGCCGTCATGGCCGGCAACTATAACCTCACCCAATCCGTTAGATAAATTAAATTTTTTAAGAAACCATCCGAGACCCACAAGGTTGCCGGAGTCTAATGCGATTTCCTGATTTTGAGGTCTCAGCATTTCTGCAATGGTCTCCGGGCGCAAAATTTGACGGTTTCCGACCTTGCCTTCCGCAAATACCATCTGCATGAATCGACACAGGTCATTTACGTTTGAATACATGGAGCCGGCGGATACGTCGCGGAGGGGAACCTGATCCATTTCTTTCCCGTCCCGATAGCCCTTCGACAACAGGCCCTCAACGACCGGTGTCCGTTTAAACGATGACTGCTGCATCCCGATAAAACTTAAAATGGATTGTTCCGCATACGCGCAAAAATCAGTATTGCTAACTTGCTCGATCATTAAACCCAGCAGAGCCATACCCGTATTGGAATATGCCAGAATGTAATTTGTTGGATAGGCCGTATATTCATCCTTGAGCCGATAGAGAAGCGTTGCCGGCGGCTCAGAAGTCCACATCCCTTTGGGTAAACTGCTCGGCAGACCCGAGTGATGGGTCATGATCGTCCTGGATGTAATCGGACCGGAATCTGGAAAACGTGTCCGAATCGAAAATTGTGGCAGGTAGTTTTTTAATGGCCGGTCGATATCGACCGTTCCCTGTTCGGCGAGCTTCATGGCTGCCATGACTGTAAATAGCTTGGAAATTGAACCAATGCGGTAAACGGTTTCAGGGGTGGCGGGAATTTTGTTTTTGACGTCGGAGAATCCAAAGCCCTGGGCCCAAATGACTTTTTGATCATCAACGATGGCAATACTGACGCCCATGACCTTGTTGCGCGTCATTTCTTTGTGGGTCAGCCACGAAATATATTCTTTGGCATATTCATAATTGCCCGGTATGATTTGATCCGGCTTTTTAGGTGTCCCGGAACAGCTAACCAATAAGAAAATGACGATTAAAATAATCGAAGAAGTTATTCTATTTCTGAGAACCGGTTGCATATTAAGTTTCTCCTTCGCTTGATGTATATGAATTATCATTTCAATTCTTCAGTTATCTTAATTGTAATCAAAAGATCTTTTCTTCCGTCATGGGGACCAGATGAACCTTCTTAAATGCTGTCATGCTTTCATCCTGACCGCATCGCAGGCAGGCGATCAAAGACAGCATGATCAGAGCATATGATTTCGGTGCGTGCATCATTGACTCCCACGCTTTATTCGTAGCGAATCGCATCCACCGGATTGGCCAGCGCCGCTCTGAAAGCCTGATAGGATACCGTGCTCAGGGCAATAACCAGGGCCAGCAGCCCTGCCAGCAGAAAGCTGCTGATGCCGAGCTCGATCCGATAGGCATAATCCTCTATCAAGTCTTTCATGGCAACATAGGCGATCGGCCAGGCGAAAATATTTGCGATGATGATACACTTGACAAATTCTTTGATCAGCATGGATACCATTTGTCGAACAGAAGCTCCCAGGACCTTGCGGATGCCAATCTCTTTTTTGCGTTGCTCCGCCATAAATGAGGCCAATCCCAACAGCCCGACGCAGGCAATAATGACGGTCAACAGCGCAAAGTAGCCGATTATTTTGCCGGCTCGTCTTTCCACATCATATAAATTGTTTACCCGTTCATCCAAAAAGTGATATTCAAACGGATAGCCGGGTGCCCATTTTTTATAAATCCGTTCGATGTCATCAACCGTTTCTGCAATATCCCTCGATCCAATTCTGGCAAACGTCACCCGGCATATCTCCGGTCGATAGAGAAGGATCAGAGGGTCAATTTTTTCATGCAGTGACCGCAGGTGATAATCTTTAACCACACCGATAATTTTGAAATTTTGGTCGCCGGAGGAGAGCTGTTTGCCGATGGGGGATGCCATGCCCATGATTTTAGCAGCTTTTTCATTGACCATTACCTCTTTTCCCGCCGCTTCGGTTGAACGATTTTTCGAAAACATACGGCCCTGAACGATATCCATACCGAATGTTTCAATGAAATCATCATCCACATGAACCACCCGCATTAAAATTTCTTCGTCCGGATCCTGCCCCTCCCATTGCCAGAGGCTGTTTGAAAACCGGTATCCCCAGATTCCAGGTATCCCGGAACTGGCTGTAACAGCCTGGATATCAGGGTTTAGCAGCAATTCCTTTTTGAATTCCTTGAATTTTTGAAGCAAATTCCCCCGCATCTCAATGTCTATCAGCAACTCCTTTTCATAGCCCAAATTCTTATTTAGCATGAATGTCAGCTGTTTGTAGATTGTCAGAGTGCAGATGATCATGACAATGGCAAACATAAACGTAAAGGTAATCAGGATTTTACGCAGTTTCGTGCCCTTGGTACCCAGCTGAAGGTTGCCTCTGAGGATTTGAATCGGCTGAAACGCCGAAAGAAAAAGGGCTGGATAACTGCCGCTGACAAGTCCCGTAATCAGGGTCAGCGCCAGCAAACTGATTATGATTTTGTAATTTGCCAGTATGCCTAGCGACAGGTTTTGATTCGCCATTCGATTGAAAACGGGAAGCAGCAGATCCACGAGTACGAGGGCAGCCAGCATAGCGATAAAGGCATGTAAAATCGACTCTCCAAAAAATTGCATGACAATATCAAGCTTTCGAGCGCCAACTACCTTGCGCAGCCCAATCTCTCGAGCACGTTTGGCTGAGCGTGCGGTTGCCAGATTCATAAAATTGACGCAGGCTATTATCAGGATAAAAGCAGCATTTATGGAGAAGAAGATCAGCGTGTTGATATTTACATCGTGTGCCAAGTCGAATTCGTAACTCGAATCCAATCGGATCCGGGTAAAGGGCTGTAACTGTATTAAAGAATTTTTTTCAATCGTCGGTTTGGTTTTCAGATAGAAAGTAATTTTTTTAGCAAACCTTTGGGCCGAAGTACCCCGTTCTAGTTGGATCAACGTGTGGAAGGAACTGTTATTCCAGCGGTCGACTGAAAAACTCAATTGCCGGCCGAAGATAAACGGAATAAAAAAATTCATATCGTGAAAGACGGAGTTGCGGGGAATATTTTCCAGTACACCGGTGACGATGAATTTATATTGATGGTCGGCGGTAATTGCCTTTCCGATCGGATCCTCACGGTTAAAGTATTTGTCCGCCATGGCTTCGCTTATTACCATGGAGTTCGGTTCGGAAAGCGCTGTGGCGGGATCGCCCTTGGCCAGCGGCATTGAAAACACTTCAAAGAGCGAACCATCAGCAAAGATGACAGTCTCGTCAAAGCTTTTCGAATCATAGGAAAGTAAAAATTCCTTGCCTGTAAAACGGGTAAAATTGACGACTTCCGGGAAATCCTCTTTTAAAGCCTGTCCCAGCGGTCCCTGGGTGATAGCCCATTTTGTGGTATGGTCGGTAAAATGAATTTCCTGGACGACGCGGTAAATGTCATTTGCATGTTCACGAAAGCGGTCATAACTAAACTCGTAATAGACCCACAACAGGATCAATAGACTGCAGGCCATTCCGATGGCCAGTCCGGTTATATTGATCAAGGCATAGCCGGGATTTTTGATTATATTGCGAAATGCGATTTTGAAATAATATAGCACCATGGGTGTAATTTGATTTATTGGCCTTGTAACACAGATTATCTTAATCTTATTTCAAATACCGGCCGACAGGCCACGGGCCAACGGCCTCAAAGGCTACTCATAGCGTAAAGCATCCACCGGGTTGGCCCTTGCTGCTCTGATAGCCTGAAAACCAACCGTCAGCAGCGCGATTAGCAGCGCCAACAAAGCTGATAGAACAAAGGTGCCCAAACCGAGGTTGATGCGGTAGGCAAAATTTTGCAGCCACTTATTCATCACCAAGTATGCCAAAGGCCAGGCGATGAAATTGGCCACCAGCACCCACCGGGTGAACTCCTTGGACAAGAGCAAAATGATTTGTGAAACTGAAGCGCCCAAGGCTTTACGGATAGCGATTTCTTTGGTGCGCTTTTCGGCGGTGAAAGATGCCAGGCCGAATAAACCCAGACAAGCAATGAAGATGGCCAAAAGCGTGAAGGAGGAGAAAATTTGGGCTAATTTCTCATCGGCCTTGTATTGTCGGCCGAACGCTTCATCGAGAAAAAAATAGTCAAATGCCTGGGCCGGATCAATTTGTTTCCATTTTTTTCTTAAAAAGGCCAGCGTGTCGGAAATAATTTGCGGCTTTAACTTGAGCGAGATGTAACGAAAATTGGCAGTTTCATATTCAATGTAAAGCGGTCTGATCCTTTTGTGGAGAGATTCTGAATGAAAATCCTGAACCACACCGACAACCGTTTTGGTGACTTTCTGATCCGTATCCGGGACCGGCTGATCAATCGTTTTCCCGATGGGGTTTTTCCAGCCGAACTGTCTTGCAGCGGTCTCATTGATGAGGATCGCTTGGCTGTTACCGCTTGCAAACTCAGATGAAAAGTTCCGGCCGGCGATAATCTCAATTCCCATTGTTGGAATAAAATCAGAATCGATGCTTATACGATCCATCAACTGAGATTGATCAAAATTAAAGCCCTCAGGGATAAATACGATGAAAGAAGGGGATTGGCCGGGTACGTGGGACGATAAGGCCACATTGGTGATGCCCGTGTGGCTTTTTAATTCATCTTTAATCGACGAAAATGATTTTAGGATGGAATCGTCAATAACCCGCAATACCAACACCTGCTCCTTATCGAAACCAAGTTTCTTATGTTGCATGTATTTGATCTGGTTAAAAATAATCCCCGTTCCCGCAATTAGGGCAATGGATATGGTGAACTGCAACACCACCAGAATGTTTCGGAAGCGGATATCAGAAGAACCTGTATTGAACCGACCGGATAAAACACATGCGGGCGGGAAGGCAGAAAGAAAAAAAGCCGGATAACTGCCGGCGAGAATAGCAACGAAAAACAAAAGTCCCAAAAGACCCCCAAAAAGCCGATACGCAGAAACAAAATGAAGGTTCAATGGACTTCCTGAAAGAGAACTGAACAGCGGCAGCGTCAATTCAACCAGACCAAGTGCAATCATAAGAGATATGATACTCAGCAGTAAAGACTCCTCCAAAAACTGACAGATTAATTCGCCCCGCTGGGCGCCGAGAACCTTTCTGATGCCAACTTCTTTTGTCCTGCCGGCAGCGCGCGCGGTGGACAGATTAACAAAATTAACACAGGCAATAAAGATAATGAACAACGCGACGGCAGTATAAGCATAGACATAAACAATATCTCCATTTTCTGCGATCTCAGCCTTCAATCTTGAATGCAGATGGATGCTGCGCAGAGGCTGAAGGAAAAAAACCATTTTCCCGCCCAGGATTTTTAGAATATTTCCGGCATGCGTTTCGATGAGGACCGGAAACTTTTTCTCCAATTCCTCAACGTCGCAGTTCTTTTGAAGCAGTAGATAGGTGTAATTATCAACGCCTCTTGTCCAATTTTCCATCTTTCTCTTATACTCATCGGGATCCAGTTCAATAAGGACTTTAAAAGACGCGAGGAAGTTAACGGTAAAGTGCGAATTTAGAGGCCCATTTGCCATAACACCGCTTACCGTCAGAGGGTACTTATTTTCGAATTTGATGATTTTTCCGATCGGATCTTCATTCCCAAAATATTTTTTAGCGATATTTTCGGTGATAACGACATCGGACGCTGTTTTCAGGGCAGATTTCGGATCCCCACGAATCAATCGGAACGTGAAGACATCAAATATTGATTCATCTGCATGACGTAAGATATTTCTAACTGATACTGTCAGGTAGTTTTTAAACATGATGTAAGGTTCAAGGTTAAAAAATGATTTAAGCTTTCAAACTATCAGCTATCAGCTATGAGCTATCAACTGGCACTGAAAGTGCATTAACTCGCCACCTCCGACAGCGGCCGCATATGCCTGTCATACTTTTCTTTCAGGTTTTCCGTAACAATATGACCGTCGAATAGATGGATCACCCGGTTGGCGTAGTCTGCATAGGCCGGGGAATGGGTGACCATCACGATAGTGGTGCCGTTTTCATTGAGATCGACCAGTATTTTCATGACCTCGTCGCCGTGGGAGGAGTCCAGGTTGCCGGTGGGTTCATCCGCTAAGATGATCTTTGGATTGGCGACCACGGCTCTTGCCACAGCCACGCGCTGCTGCTGTCCGCCGGATATTTGCTGGGGAAAGTGGTTTTTGCGGGGCATGAGCTCCAGCTGCTCCAACATCTCGTTTACCCGCTTTTTGCGATCGCCTGATGAGACCTTTAGATACAGCAGGGGCAGTTCGATGTTTTCGTAGACGGTCAGCTCATCGATGAGGTTAAAGCTCTGGAAAACAAAACCGATGTTGCCCTTGCGCAAACCGGCGCGTTTCTTCTCGGAATATCGGGAGACTTCCTCGTCCATGAAAAAAAACTCGCCGTCGCTTGGGTTGTCGAGCATGCCGGCGATATGCAGGAAAGTCGATTTGCCGCAACCGGAAGGCCCCATGATGGCGACGAACTCACCATCCTGCACCTCCACGTTCACATTGTTCAAGGCCGTGGTTTCCAACTCCTCGGTGGTGAAGACTTTGGTAAGGTTTCTGGTTCTGATCATTTCGCTCCTCCTTAATTCCAATGGAAAATTATCTTTTTAATTATTCACCGCCCGCTTCGCTTGAGGCACAGAGTCCACGGAGGGTTTTATTCTTTTGTCTGATCGTGAGATACCGATCAGACAAAAACCGCAATCCTTCGGATATGGTTACAATGCAGCTTACCGAAGGCATGATGGTTTTGAAGTAGTTTGAAATCATGTCGCGGGCCCAAGGTCAAAAACTTAATTCCGGGTTTGGGTCTCATGGCCAATAATCAATCAACTATTGATTTATCGCCTGCAGCGCTTTTCCAAATTCTTGAGCAAGGGTTGTGCCAGTGTCTATCAGAGACCGGTTTGGAACCAGAGGCACTGTTTACTTATTGAAAACACTTATAAATATTTTGTAGTGAATATTAACACGACCATTAGAAGCCCCGCCGGAGGCATGCCTATGCGTTTTAGGTGTCCGATCATGATACAACGGGTGTACGAATTCGTACACCTATGTTATAAATACATCGGCACTGATATTTGTATGACCGCGACCGGCGACGCTAAGGGTTCACTAAATTTAAAATATGATATGATTTCAGCAGGATAGATTTGGACGGTTAAAACTGTAAAAATATGCTTTTTTTATTAAAATATAGCGCTGATTGGAACGCTTCTGGCAAAGTAAGATTTAAACTGATTAATCCGTCCTCAAGAATAACATAACCAGGTTTGTAAAGTTTTGTGTGAATGCTGAGGGTTGTTGCTAAATCGAAAGCCAGACGGATTAATTATTTATTGCTTCGCAATTTTTTATGATTTTTTTCTTTATCTTCCGATCTAAAGCGGTTCTCTTATTTTTCGGGGCGGATTAACTGGTGGTTGAACGAAAACTCGTCTAAATGATTAGTTGGGTTTCGCCCTTGGATATTACCAATTGTTAAATGTTTGATTTTCGTAGGTTGGGTTGAGGTACGAAACCCAACATTTCCGATGGGGCTCAGCCCAACCTACCAGAACCCGGACTTTTCGTTCAGGTAATAATCAGGATTGAGAGATGACCAAAAAAACCGGCAATATACTGATTGTTGATGACAATGAAGATCTGCTTCTGGCGGCCCGCTTGTTTTTAAAGCAGCATTTTTCGTTGGTTCATACCGAGCAGAGTCCTGAAAAGATACCCGCGCTGCTCCAGAATGAAAGTTATGATGTCGTTTTACTGGACATGAATTTTACGATGGATTCAACCAGCGGCGTCGAGGGGTTTATGTGGCTTGACAGGATCCTCCAAATAGATCCCGCATGTGTTGTTATCCTGATCACGGCTTTCGGTGACGTGGAGATGGCGGTCAAAGCCGTCAAAGCCGGGGCCATCGATTTCGTGCTCAAGCCCTGGCAGAATGAAAAGCTGCTGGCGACCATCTCCTCGGCGCTTAACCTGCGGTATTCAAGGCTGGAAGCGGATAAGTTTCGCTATCGGCAAAAGCAGTTGAGCCGGGACATCGACCGCCGATATCACGATATGATCGGCGTGAGCCCGGCGATGCAGCAGGTGTTTGCAACCATCGACAAAGTGGCGTCTACCGATGCGGATGTGCTGATTCTCGGTGAGAACGGTACCGGTAAAGAACTGGTAGCCAGAGCGCTGCACCGTCAATCCAAAAGGGCCGACGAGGTCTTTATCAGCGTCGATATGGGAGCTATTGCCGAGACGCTTTTTGAGAGTGAATTGTTCGGCCACACGCGAGGGGCTTTCACGGACGCCAAAGAAGACCGGCCCGGACGTTTTGAGCTGGCCTCCGGTGGAACCCTTTTTCTGGATGAAATCGGAAATCTGTCTCTGGCCATGCAGGCCAAACTTTTAAGTGTATTAGAGACACGCAAAGTTACCCGACTGGGATCCAATAAACCGCGGGAGATCGATATTCGCCTGATATGTGCAACCAACCGGCCGATTTATGACATGGTGGCCCGCAATGAGTTCCGGCAGGATCTTTTATATCGCATGAATACGGTTGAAATCCATCTTCCGGCACTGAATGAACGCCGGGAAGATATTCCGCTGCTGGTGGATCATTTTCTGACGATGTTTGCCAAGAAATATCCCAAAGGCATCACCGGTGTCAGTGCGCCGGCCCTGAAAAAACTGCAAAATTACCAATGGCCGGGCAATATTCGAGAGTTGCGCCATACGCTCGAGCGGGCCGTCATCCTGGCGGAATCTGCCATGCTCCAGCCTTCTGATTTCCTGTTTCCCGAATCGGAGAAAGAAGTCCACGGTGTTGTCTTTGACAACTATAATCTGGAGGATGTTGAAAAAACCGTCATCCGCAAGGCGCTGAAAAAGTATGAGGGCAATGTGTCGCATGCGGCGAAAGAACTGGGATTGACACGGACCTCGCTCTACAGGAGGATGGATAAGTATGGATTGTGAATTCGGAAGTCGGAATGCGGAAGTCGGATTTATTGAATGGAGGGTAGAAGACAGATATCTGAAATAAGAGGCTACAGCTGATAGCCGGAAGGAATTAGATCTTTTTATAAAATCCACAATCCGTAATCCCAAATTTGAAATCATACAGCCATGGTTTTGAAACAATTTTACATAAACTGCATGATTCGGGTGCTGCTTCTGAGCGCAACACTTTGTCTGCTGGCCTATCTCCTGTTTAAAACCGATTTTATTGCGGCGGCCGTTTTTGTCTGCCTGATTGGCGTCTATCAAATTGTCGCGCTCCTGCGGTACGTCACCAAGACCAACAAGGACTTGAACCGTTTTTTATTATCCATCAAGCATTCGGATTTTTCGCAGTCTTTTACCAATAATTTGAAAGGCGCCGGCTTTGATGAGTTGAATACCGCCTTCAGCGAGGTCAACCGAGAATTTCAACGGGCTAAAATTGAAAAGGAAGAACATTTTCGATTCCTGCAGACCATCATCGATCATGTCGGCATTGCGTTAGTCGCCTTTGATCCTGGAGGTAAGGTTGCGCTGATGAACAATGCCGCCAAGAAACTGTTAAAAATCCCGCGGCTTGGAAATATTAAAGATCTTGCATCCGTCAGCCCCCGACTGGCGGACAAACTGGTTAATATTTGCCCGGGAGATAAAGATCTGGTTAAATTGCAGCAAGACGATGACTTATTGCAGCTATCCGTCTATGCCACCGGTTTTATTATGAGAAAACAGCAGCTTACCCTCGTGGCGATGCAAAATATCCAGCACGAACTGGAAGAAAAGGAGATGATTTCCTGGCAAAATCTTATTCGTGTCCTGACCCATGAAATCATGAACTCCATAACACCGATTGCCTCGCTGGCCTCCACTGCCCAGGGCCTGTTAAAAGACAATCAAGAATGTGAAGTGCCGGAATCCATGAATGAAACCATCGATGATGTGCGCAAGGCCGTCAGCACCATTGAGAAACGCAGCAATGGACTGTTGACCTTCATTGAAAATTACCGCAAGCTGACCCGGATTCCCAAACCGGCTTTCAAGGTGGTTCAGATCAAGGACCTTTTTGATCGGGTAGAATACTTGCTGAAAGATCAATTCGAAAAAAACGCTATCAAGTTTAAAAAAAGGATCGATCCTGAAAGCCTGACGATAACCGCGGATCCGGCTTTAATTGAACAGGTTTTAATTAATCTGTGTAAAAACTCCATGGAAGCGGTCAACGGCGTCATCAGTCCCAAAATTAAACTGAAGGCCGGCACGGATGGACGGGGCAACCCGGTCATTAAGGTGAGTGATAACGGCAAGGGTATTAAAGAGGAGGTGCTCGAAAAAATCTTTATTCCATTTTTTACGACCAAACCACAGGGTTCCGGCATCGGATTAAGCCTGTCGCGCCAGATAATTCGTCAGCATAAAGGGACAATCGGTGTTACCTCAACGCCGAACGAGAAAACGGTATTTAAACTGCGATTTTAATTCTATCCTCTCCCGTTGATTCCATCGGGGTCAATTATCTTGAACTCTGTGATGCCACAACCGGCGAGGAAGCCAAATACGCCGGAGATGTCGCTGCGGGAATTCGATCGGTCATCAAGGGAAAAACCAGGGAATTTTTATACGACTATCCGTGCCATGGTCCGGACGGCCGTCATTTTTATTATCTGCGGGCAATCCGCGTGGCTGTCAATGAACCCGTTCGAGTGGTCGTCAGTCATGAAGATATTACCGCCCTGAAGCTGGCCGAAGAAGCATTGCGCAAAAGGGAGCACGAGCGGGATCGGCTGCGCCATTCACTGGAATTAGCCAGGGAAGTTCAGCAAAAGCTGTTGCCCAGGGATAATCCGGCAATTGCCGGATTGGATTTTGCCGGCCGAAGCATCTACTGTGATGAAACCGGAGGCGATTATTACGATTTTATTCCGCTTAATCCAGAGGGGGAAGACAAACTGGGGGTGGTCGTCGGCGATGTGTCCGGCCATGGGATCTCCTCGGCGTTGATTATGGCAACGGTGCGCGCCTCGCTTCGCCAGCGATTGTCTTCGCCCGGGAGCATCTCACAGATTATAGGCGATGTGAATCAGCAACTGGCGGGAGATGTTGCGGATTCAGGCCAATTCGTTACCCTGTTTTTTCTGACGATCGATCGGACCCGGCGGGTTCTCAATTGGGTGCGAGCCGGGCACGAACCGGCGATTTTCTATGATCAGGCGTCGGACCAATTTGAAGAGTTGGCTGGTGACGGAATGGCTCTGGGGGTTGATCAGCATACCCGATACGAGCAAAACGAGAAAGGCAAATTTAGCACGGGAAGCATTATTGTGCTCGGCACCGATGGTATCTGGGAGAGCCGCAATTCACGCGGTGAGATGCTGGGCAAAGGCGCCATCAACGAGATTATTCGCGAGAATGCCTCACATCGCGCCAGCGAAATTTTGGAAACCATCATTGGAAAAATCAGAGAATTTCAAGAGAATATGAAGTTTGAAGACGACCTCACACTGGTGGTTGTAAAAGCGGTACCCCAAGAGAGTTAAAACAGTTTCTACGCCATTTGTTTGGAGAATCTCAGCACCCTTTTAATGTACTGTTCCGTTTGCGGGTATGGTGGTATCTGCCCGCCATATTTTTCGACCGCACCCGGACCGGCATTGTATGCCGCCAGTGCCACTTTGAGATCTCCACCAAAATTGTCCAGCATTTTCCTCAAGTAACGCGCCCCGCCGTCAATATTCTGTTCGATATTAAAAGGATTGTCGACACCCAGCTCTTTGGCTGTTTGGGGCATTAACTGCATTAAGCCCCGGGCCCCGGCATGGGATACGGCATTTACCTGGAAATTTGATTCGGCCCGGATGACGCCCCTTAGCAAATTGGACGGCAAATTATATTTTCGGGCAGCATTGTGAATGCTTTTTTCAATGGCCAGGATCTCGTTCGTGCCGGCTTGAGCCGGTGATGCGATCGATGCCGTGGGCGCTGTCAGCCGCATGGGCTTTCTTCGAGCACGTGATCGGGCCCCGGGATCAGCAGCCGATTCTTTGGTCTGCATTCCGGTTGATACGGCTGCGGTTTGATCCGGTTTTGTGTTGTTTATATCAGAATTATGCGGTGCTGCGCGGCGATTATAGTGAGATTTAACCCGAACCGGATGTCTCATATAGTCAACGGCAGTCAATCCGCTGGGTTCAGCATTGTTGCGGTATGACTGCTGGTCACCCTGTGAAGTTAGTATCTGGTGAAAAGTCCGGCTGCCGGATTTATTTGCCGTCTGAGATGAATAAGCCTTCCCGTTCATTGTCCTGCCCACCAGCACCTGATCGAAATAATCTCTGACAGTCAGATGATTTCCCGTCGTCATATGTCCTTATTTTTCCTTTCAGTTTATTTAAGCTTTTTAAAGCAATATTCATTCCAGATCCTAAAAAATTAAATATTAATAGTATTATCAGATGGTTTGATAGATCACTATCCTGATGCTTTTAATCGCAAGCGGAAAATATTGCCGTGTTGGCGGTGAAAGGTTGCCGTCATGCCGGCCGCAAATTTTTTTTGAGATTCGGTAAAGTTTCGCCGTTTGCGGACGATAATAGGGATAATGCGTTTCAATATTTGTGCGGAAGGTATCGCCGATTCTTGCCTGCTTCCCAACCAGCTTGAACGCTGAAAATAATTTCAAGTCCGCAAAATTGGCAACACAAAAACGATTGCCCCACAACAATTAATGGTGCATCGAATACACCATAACCCGTGCATCCAAAAGCGACGCGCTATAATAAAACTATAAAGGGAGAAAAAGGATGAAAAAAACACTGACATTATTACTTGCTGGACTGTTTTTGGTAATGGGGTGTAACCTGGCTTTTGCTGAAAAGGCTCCACAGAAAGTGATCGACCTGGCCAATGGAAAACTGGCGAAAGTCGGCTCTGATCCGGTTATCGTCAAAGCGGTCAACGCGGAAAATGCCAAAGGCAAGACCCTGGATCAAATCAAGGAACAGGACAAAAAATGGAAGGCCACCGCCGGTATTGTTGATTATATGAAAGCGCTGATGGACTCGGAGTGCGGCAAGCACATCGCGGGAATTCAGAGTTCGGCCGAGTACTTTGCCGAAATATTCGTCATGGATAATCAGGGGGCAAATGTGGCCATGACTGATAAGACTTCCGACTACTGGCAGGGAGATGAAGCCAAGTTCCAGAAGTCATTTAGCGGCGGCAGCGGAGCCGTGTTTGTAGACGATGTGGAATTCGATGACAGCACCCAGGCCTATTTGGTGCAAGTTTCTGTTCCGGTTAAGGACGGCGACACGGTCATCGGTGCCATCACCTTCGGAATTGATATAGACAAAGTCGAATAATTGAATACGCGGGAGCCGGATGGTGCCGGTTCCCGTACTGTGATTCAAAATACCTATCTGCAGGAGGCCATTTAGCTATGAAGTGGTTTGGGAAACTTAAAATCGGTGCCAAATTGATACTGGGCTTTGCGATAATGATAGCGTTAATGGGCATTATCGGATTTTCCGGCTATCGGAGCACGGCTAAGATAAATAGCAATTTAAAGGATATTTTTGAGGTCCGACTGCCCAGCATCAACTATCTTATTCAAGCCGATCGTGACTTGCAGCAATTGTTGGTGGCAGAGCGCTCCATGATTTTTGCCAATGTTAAATCGGAAGTGTTCAAACAGCTGGTCAATGATTATCATGAAAATCTGGAGCAGTCACAGACGCGGTGGGAAAAATACAAAGCGCTTTCGGCCACAGCTGAGGAAACGGGCATTATTCCCAAATACGATCAAGCCAGAGAAGCGTGGAAGGTCATTTCTCTAAAGGTTGTGGATGGCCGGGTTGCCGATACGAGAGAGGGCCGCCGGGAGGCGCTGGATCTGACACTTGGCCTGGCGCTGGAAAAATTTGAGGAAATGCGCGGCTACCTGGATCAACTGACCGAAATTAATTTAACAATCGCCAAGAACGCTCATGCAGATGCAGCGGAAACCTATCGCTCAACTGTGATCAGTATGTTTGCAATAACCGGCATTGGCCTGTTGGTTGGAATATTTCTAATGTGGCTATTGGGACGGGGAATTACCAAACCTCTGAAAGCGGTGATTTTAGGACTTACCGAAGGCTCTGATCAGGTTGCTTCTGCCGCCGGGCAGGTTGCCCAGGCCAGCCAGTCCCTGGCCGAAGGTTCATCCGAACAGGCAGCTTCCCTGGAAGAAACTTCTTCTTCCCTGGAAGAGATGGCTTCAATGACCAAACAAAACGCTGAAAATTCTTCCCAGGCTGACAGCCTCATGCAGGAAGCCAATCAGGTGGTAAAAACCGCCAACAGCTCCATGGCCCAGTTGACGGGTTCCATGGGAGACATATCCAGTGCAAGTGAAGAGACCTCCAAGATTATCAAAACCATCGATGAAATTGCTTTTCAAACCAACCTTCTGGCACTCAATGCAGCCGTTGAGGCCGCCCGGGCCGGTGAGGCCGGTGCCGGATTCGCAGTGGTCGCCGATGAAGTTCGAAATCTCGCCATGCGAGCCGCTGATGCCGCTAAAAATACGGCGGGCCTGATTGAAGGCACCATCAAAAAAATCAAAGATGGTTCGGATCTGGTAACTAAAACCAACGAGGCATTTAAGGAAGTGTCTGAACGTTCATCAAAGGTCGGCGAGTTGGTCGCTGAAATTTCGGCGGCTTCCAATGAGCAGGCCCATGGTATTGATCAGGTCAACAAAGCGGTCACCGA
>Ga0210064_1000309_pt1 | contig 23736 bp, 22 predicted proteins | sample Muzzi_CordC_D2_FD_185531 | JGI IMG/M metagenome (GOLD analysis project Ga0210064, IMG submission 185531) | Wetland microbial communities from San Francisco Bay, California, USA, that impact long-term carbon sequestration - Muzzi_CordC_D2 (SPAdes) | ecosystem: Environmental > Aquatic > Marine >... | reverse complement strand
AGGGAGCCGCGTTCACCCGTCAATACATCAGCCACCCGGCCGATACCACTTCAGTCACGGGTGACTCGCGTAGGTACCGGCCGGGATGGTTGCTGTCATGTTCACTGTTGCTTGCATGCCTTTGCCAGGGGGCAGGGGCCATGTCCGTGGACGAGGCCTACGCAGCCATTCCGCACCAGCGCGCCTGCCACTCGCAAACTACCATACCGGCATCAGCACACTGCAGACGCAGCTGGGGCTGCTTGCAGTCCCCCGCAGGCTGCACCGGGTACCTGCGCTGGTGAGCGGCGCCATTCAGCAGCAGTCCGGCTATTTTCAGGACTGGGCACAGCGCATCACGGCCGGTGAACACTTCAGCTTCAGTGCTGCCGACGACCGCGTTGCCGCGGCACACCGCGACCTGGTCACGGCTCACAAGCTGCTCATGCAGCTGTAACCGCAGGCCGTCAGGCAAAACCGGCAGGCCTTTTACAACCATCTCTGCGCACTGGACTTTATCTGAAGACTGGCTGCCGGGCAGCGACACATCGCGGACAGGGAGTCATTGACAAGGGAGATGCAACGATGCACACCAGCCACCTGAAACGATTTCTGCAGTTGGCGGCCATACTTCTGCTGCTGCACTCAGCGGGCCCGGCACAGGCCGGAGCGATGAGCTACAGCGAAGTGGACGAGCTGCTGGGGCCTCCCGTACAGCTGCAGCAGCTGCGCGCACTGGGCCCGGATGTCCTGCCTGTCATGGCAGCGATCTACAGCACGGCAGAAACAAGCCGCAAGGCAAGCATCGCCATGACCTTCTACAACCTCGGCTGGCAGTCCGAGGAAGCGTATGCCGCCCTCATGCAGGATATACACACGGACAGCGAAAACCTGCGGCTGCAGGTGCAGTGGGCGCTGGGCAGGGTCAGTGGAAACAGCGAGGTAGTGGATACCCTGCTGGATATCATGCGCAATGACCGGAAGCCGCTGTTCCGGGACAAGGCCGCCTGTGCCCTGGCAAGTGACCAGATACACCTGAGCGAAGCACAGAAGGTCGACCTCTACGCCGGCCTGATCGATGGCCTGGGCGATCCCAAGCCGCAGGTGCGCAATATCTCGATCAAGGCCTTGCAGATTCATACCGGCCAGACCAAGGGGTACCGGGCCACGGCCAACGTGCAGGAGCGCAGCCGCAGTATCGCGGCGTGGCGCCGCTGGCTGGACGAGTACCGTGAGAACCTGTGATGTATTCCGTTGCGACCGCAACCTGGAGAACACTCGCAAAACAACGGCTCCACCAGCACCGGCGGGAGTGCCGGTTTCCAGCATGGACGTGCGGGTCGCTGCAGGAGCGCCGGGATGGCAATTTCCATGAAGCATACAGCCAGCGCACTGCCTTCCGAAGCCCGCCATACTGAATCGGCAGGCATACCGGTCATCATGTCATGTGCCGGCTAATCATCCTCCTGCTTGCCGCACTTGCCTGCTTCATGGCGAACGCGGAAACCCTGGTGCGCTACAGCTTCGATGACGAGCATGTCGAGTCCGGCCCCGACACCTTCCAGGTTTTCGAACGTTCCAGGGGCACGGCGCGACTGAGCTCCGCATTCCGCTACAGCGGTTTTTACTCGGTCGAGCTGCGCGACGTCGCGGGCGACACTGATTTTCCGGAACTGCAGGGTTACTTCCCGGAGCTGGACTCCGGCACCCTGCAGATACATTTCGCCTTCATGACCCCGGAGCCGCAGGAGCCGTTCAATATCGCGCTGGCCGGTCCGGCAGGTTTTACGCTGCAGCCCGACGGCATCGGCTTCTGGCTGAAGAGCCGGAACGGTGACCTCTACCATGTCTCCGACAGCATTCCCAGGCGCCTGCAACCGATCGAGCCGTTTGTCTGGTACCTGGTCGACATTCGCTATCACATCGATGCCGGAACCTATGACCTGCGCATCCAGGAAGAGTACACCGGGGCACCGCAGGTCAATCTCGTGGCCATGCCCAATGCAACCCGAACGGCAGGTTCCCGGGTCAACCTGTTCTCCTTCATCGGTGACCTGCCGGACGAATCCAGCACCGTGTACTACGTGGACGACATCGAGATCAGCAGCGATGCCCTGACCGATACGGACGAACTGGTCGCGCCCGGGCGGCGCAAGCTGTTCATCGACTACTGGCAAGACCTGCAACAGCTGGACCGCAAGCAGCCCGAGTGCCTGCCCATGCGCAGCTTTTCCGACCTGGGTATCGACACGCCGGAACTGGTCGCACTGCAGACAGCCGGGAACCTGCAGACCCTGGCGCAGGTCCTGCAGGCACAGTGGCTCTCGCCCGCTACACTTTCAGGTCTGGCAACCCTGCCGGCAATCCAGGCGGCTGCCAACTGGCGCCAGGGCTGTCTCCTGCTGCAGCAGCGACAGGCAAGGGAGGCGCTGAAGTATTTCGACCTGGCCGGGACCATCATGCCGTTGGCGCGACTGTATGCGCTTTCCGGCACGCTGGCGCTGGCTGCACTGGGTGAATTTGACGCCGTCGATGCGCGCATCGCCAGCGGCTATGGTGAGTGGTACGGCGATGAACGCTTCGCCGCGGCCCAGGCGCAGATCGGGCTGGCACGGGAAGATCACTGGTCGAGCGAGGAGATCCTGCGCGATGTCGCCAGCGATCTGCCTGCTGTCGTGCCCGCATCGCTTGTGGAACTCTGGCAGGGCCGGTTACCGGATTCACTGCTGGCAACACTGCGAAGCACCTTCCCGGACAGCTGGCGTGATCACCTGCGTAACCGCCTGGTCACGGAGCAGTATTACTTTCTGCTGCTGTGGCGGGATGGCTACTACGAGGCACAGGAGTTCGCGCGCCAGGTGGCGGCCGCACTGGCACAGCGCGACATGCAGAGTGCAACCTGGCATGAATACGAGGGCAATGCCGCTTTTCTGGCCGGCGACTACAGCAAAGCATTGCAGGCCTATGAGACTGCGCTCAACCTTGGCCACGACAACCCGCAAAGCGTTTACCTGAAGCTGTCTGATGTATTCTTTCGAATGGCCGATTACGAAAACGAGCGTTATTACCGCGAACAGGTTTACGGCACGCTTGCCGAGCAGGCCAGGTAGGCAGGCTGCAGAAATGCCGGCATCTCGGGCAGTACTGGAACACGGACATTCAAGCCGTCCCGGCTCGCTACTGTACCGTCAGCCTGCTCGCTTGTTCCCCGGATAAATCCGGATAGTCCAGCAGGCCGACAACCTGGTTGATCGTTTTTTTCAATGCAGCCCGGGAGAAGTCAGCCTTGCCCATGACCATCATGCCGGTCATGGTGGTGGCAATGGTCGTGGCCGTCGCCGCGGTGTCCAGTCCGGCCGCCAGTTCGCCGGCCTTCCTTGCACGGGTCAGACGCGACTGCAGCGCCTGCTTCAGCTCGTGGATGGTCTGTTGCAGTGATGCCTGCGACTGCGCATTGTGCTGCCCGCTTTCCAGCACGGACAGGACCACCAGGCAGCCGCCGGGATTGCCTGCATCGAAATGTATCTTCAGGGCACCGTTGAGCAGGCGCCTGACGCCTTCCCGGATGTCCGGAGCAGAATCCATCTCGTCAAACAGCGCTGCCATGACCGATTCCTTGTAGCACGCTATCACGCGTTCGAACAGGGCGCGCTTGTTGCCGAAGGCGTTGTAGATGCTGGTGCGCTTCAGCCCCATGGCATCCTCCAGGTTCTGGATCGAGGTGCCCTCGTAACCCTTCTCCCAGAACACCAGCATGGCGGCTATCAGCGCCTGTCTTTCGTCGAATTGTCGGTTTCTCGCCATGGCAGTGATGATTTTCAGCGTCACTCGTATTCTATAACAACCGGTACAAAATAACTTGACAGCATTAGAATTATCGCATATACGTATATTGTACTGTTCGTTACACAATTTAATGGAGGTTGCCATGACTGCAATTGCAGAGAGACTCGACGCCCGCGGCATGAACTGCCCGCTGCCCATCCTGCGAACCCGCAAGGCCATCAACCAGCTGGCGGCCGGCCAGCTTCTGGAAGTTACCGCTACCGATCCCGGCTCACTGAAGGACATGGAGGCCTTCTGCAACCAGACCGGCAACCGGCTGCTGTCCAGCAACGAAGCCGGCAACTGCTTTATTTTCCTGATCGAAAAGGCCTGAGCCGGGAGGACAAGGACATGACGAATGCCACTGACAACACCCTGGACAATGACCGCCTGGACACCTGGATGAACCGCCGGCTGGATGAACTGCTGCCGAAAAAGATCGCGGAGATCGAGGCATCCCGCACCCCCTCGATGTCCATCATCGCCACCAAGGGGACCCTCGACTGGGCCTACCCGCCGTTCATCCTGGCCTCGACCGCTGCGGCGCTGGGCTGGGAGGTGGACATGTTCTTTACCTTCTACGGCCTGTTGCTGCTGAAGAAGGACCTCGACGCCGAGGTCAGCCCGCTGGGCAACCCCGCCATGCCGATGAAGATGCCGTTTGGACCGAAGTGGTTCCAGGATTATTCATGGCCGATGCCCAACCTGCTGATGGCGGGTGTGCCCGGCTTCGAGAAGCTGGCCACCGGCCTGATGAAGAAAACCTTCATGAACAAGGGGGTCGCAACCGTCGAGGAACTGCGCAGCCTGTGCCTGGAGGCAGATGTACGCATGGTTGCCTGCCAGATGACCGTCGACGTATTCGGCTTTGACAACAGCGACTTCATTCCCGAGGTCACCGATTATGTCGGGGCCACCTCGTTCCTGCCGGTCGCGCGCAAGTCCGACGTGTGCCTGTTCATCTAGCCCGGCCAGCCATGAAAACGGTCCTGGTTACCGGCGCGACCGGTTTTGCAGGCAGTCACGTGCTTGCCGCCCTGGCAACGCAGCGCAACCTGAAGGTCATCGCAGCCTGCCGCGATGAGAACCGGCTGGCCGGCGAATTCACGGGAACGGTCCGTGTGGGCGACCTGCGGGATGCAGCTTATCTGGAGTCCCTGCTGAAAGGTGTGGATGTCGTCTGCCACTGTGCCGCGTGGACCTCATTGTATCGCCATAACAGTGAATCGAGATCACTGTATCTGGAGCCATCCCTGGCGCTTGTCAAAGTCGCACGCAGCAGCGGCGTCAGGCGCATCATCAACACCAGCACCACCAGTGCTGCGGCACCCCTGCATTCAGCCGACGCCGATAGTCGCGGCATACCCCGCAGTTTCTGGCCGCATCTCTGCAATGTGATCGCGATCGAGGACTGTCTGCGCAGTCTCGCCGCTGCGGACTTCACGGTCGTGAACCTCAGGCTGGGGCTGTTTGCCGGCCGGCGCTATGCGCTGGGGCTGCTGCCGGTACTGCTGCCGCGGCTGCGAACCCACCTGGTGCCATGGGTGGCCGGTGGGCGCACCGGCATGCCCGTCATCGACGGCCGTGATATTGGCCAGGCTTTTCTTGGCGCCGTACTGGCAGACGGGTTGCCCGCCTACACGTCCTGTAATGTCCTCGGTCCAGGCGTCCCGACGGTGCGCGAGGTCATCGGTTTCCTGCATACGGAGTACGGCTATCCGGAACCACATTTCAGCGTGCCGTTCCCGCTGGCCTTCGGCTTCGCCTGGCTCATGGAGATGCTGGATCGGGTCGTCCCGTGGGAACCGCTCGTTACCCGCAGCATCGTACATCTGCTGCGTGACGTATCTGCCGACAATTCACGCGCGTGCAGATTGCTCGGTTACCGGCCACAGTACGACTGGCGCACAACGATTCGCGATCAACTTGAGGAAATGAGTCTGCGCCAGAAACGGTCCATGCGCATGGCCAGCCCGGTCAGCCCGTGACTCCCCGGAATCCCCGATTTCAGCTTCAGTTCAGGTTGGGGTGCTACAGTTTTTGTCAACTGTGACAGGGGCACCGTTGCGTATTCCTGAAAGCCACCCCCGGTAAGCAGGATTTGGTGCCCGACAGTTATCTCCCCCTATTCGGCCGGGATCCATTCCCGGCCTTTTTTATGTGTGGCTGTCAAACGTGATGCCCACCTGCAGGCCGCCAAGTAATTGAGATTCCTGGAATTGCAGGGTCCATCCCAGTTCCTCAACCATGCTCTTGACGATCGACAGGCCGATCCCGTGGCCGGGGACATTCTCGTCCTGGCGAATACCGCGCTGCGCCAGTCCCTGCATGCCTGCGGCGTCGATCCCCGGGCCATCATCCTCAACGAGGAGCCGCCATTCCTCGCCTTGCTCGATCGTCAACTGCACCGTGGAGCGCCCCCATTTCCAGGCATTGTCCAGCAGGTTTCCCAGCAGCTCCATGCCGTCCTGCTGTTCCATGGGCAGTGTGGTGGCCTGGCCGGTGTGCTGCCGGAACTCGATCGACTTGTCCCGATGCAGCCGGTTCAGGGTGTCCACCAGCGGCGGCAGGTCGGTTCGCAGGTCGAAATGGCTGGTACCGAGGCTGTCCCCGGCCAGGCGGGCGCTACGCAGCGACTTGTCCACCTGCTCATTGATCTGGCGTCCATAGCGCTGCAGCTGCGCGTGCGCGTCCACATCGTCCGCCGGAATCTTTTCGCTGACCAGCTGCTGCAAAACCGTCAGGGGTGTCTTGATGCCGTGCGCGAGATTGCCCAGCGCCTCGCGTGAGCGCAACAGGCGCTGCCGCTGCCGCTGCAGCAACTTGTTGATCGCCACCACCAGCGGACGCACCTCGTCCGGTACGTGCTCGTCCAGCGCGCTGATGTCGCCCTGCTCGAGCCGCACCACGTCATCTGCAGCGGCGGAGACACTGCGCAGCGAGCGTGCAACGATATAGCGCTGGATCAGCAGCAGCAGGCACAGCAGCGCCAGCGACCAGGCGGCCAGCCGCAGCCGGAAATCGCGCATGCCGGCGAGCATGGCATCCAGCTCCTCGGCCACGGCGATCTGCACCAGTCTGTCATGCTTGCGAAAGCCGCGGGTCCACAACAACAGCTCCTGCCCTTGCAGTCCTTCGATGAAGTCCATCCGCGTCTCGCCAAGTGCCACACGCGGCATCGGCAATACCTTGTCCCACAGTGACCGCGAGCGCAGGACCTCGCCCTCGACATCGACCTGGAAATAATGCCCCGAAAGAGGCTGCTGGTAGATTCCCTGGATACGCCGCGCATCCAGGCTTGCATGGCCCGCGTCATCGATGCTCATACCGCCCAGCAGGGACTCGGCGTCATGTGCAAGACGCGACGCCAGCTGCTCCTCCATGAGGATGCGAACCGAGATGCCGACAGTCACCCACAACAACCCGATCATCACCGCCAGGCTGGAGACAAGCCCCAGCCCGAGGCGGGCACGCAGCGATGTCATGCCGGCTTGCCGAACACGTAACCCTGTCCCCTGCGGGTGGTGATGATGTCCTTGCCGAGTTTTTCCCGAAGCCGCATCACATAAACCTCGATGACGTTGCTGTCCTTGTCGGCGTCCTGCTCGTAGACGTGCTCGGTAAGCTGTGTCTTGGAGAGGATCCGGCCGGGATGCAGCATACAGTAGCGCAGCAGCCGGAACTCGATACCGGTCAGTTCCCAGTGCTGCTCGCCCCGGCTGACCGACTGGGTCTCTTCATCCAGCACCCAGCCGTCCACCGCCAGCGTCTTGCCGATCGTGCCCGTGTTGCGCCGGATCAGTGCCTGCAGGCGTGCCAGCAGCTCCTCTTCCTGGAACGGCTTGGTGAGGTAATCGTCCGCGCCCGCCTGCAGGCCCTGGACCTTTTCCTGCCAGGAGTCCCGCGCCGTGAGGATCAGCACCGGTGTCCTGACTTCCGCCTTGCGCCAGTTCGCCAGCACTTCCAGCCCGGAGCGCTGCGGCAGGCCCAGGTCCAGCACGATGGCATCGTAGGGAGTTTCATGGCCGTTGAACTCCGCGTCCACGCCGTTGTGCACGGCGTCCACGGCAAAACCCTGCTTGCCCAGGTAGCGTTTCAGACGCAGGCTGAGGTCCGGATCATCCTCGGCTAGCAGCAGGCGCAAGTCAGTCCTCCTCTACCTCTTCAAGCAGTGCGCCGCTGCGGGCATCGAAATTCATTTCCCAGACCTCGCCGCTGTCGCCGAGTATTTCCACCTCGTAGGCCAGGCCGGTGCGCTGCTCTTCCAGTTCGATTTCAAGCACCCGGCCGGCATGCTGCTGCCGGGCATTGTGCAGTATCTGCTCCAGCGACAGGATATCACCCGGCCCGGCCAGGCTGCGAACCACTGCGCGTTCCTTGTATTCATGGTATTCATGCACCTCCTCGTTATCGCCGCTGCGCTCATTGCCCGCACCGCCCAGGCCGATTGCCAGCAGGGTGGCTACCCCCACCAGCGCAATGACGCTGAAGACAACCACCTTGACATCCAGATGCACCTCCCTGTTCATCAGCTTCATGCCCGCTTGCGACCGTTGAACATGGCCTTGACCAGATTTTCATGGTGCAGCCGGCTTTCCACGATCACGCCGATGATGTGTACCACCACCAGCAGTACCATCAGGTTGGCGAAAAACTCGTGAATCTCTTCCAGCATTTCTCCGGCCCATTCCGGGGAACCCGCGAGCATCGCCAGCGGCCCGGTGCCATCCTCGATTCCTAAATAGGCAATGCCTGTCACGGTAGTAGCCAGCAGGCTCAGCAGCATCACGACAATCATCGCGCCGCCCGCGGGGTTATGACCCAGGTAGCGCCTGGCGCGCTGCCCGAGGGTGTCCCGCAGAAAGCCCCGCACCTCGGCGGGCGAATACACGAAATCACGGAAGCGTGCGTAGCGGGGACCGATAAATCCCCAGACGATGCGCAGCACTACCAGGCCCAGCACGGCGTAGCCGGTGTTGTTGTGGAGAAACTCGAGCTCTTCACCGGTGAGATAGGCAACGGTAAAGGTCAGCACCAGCGACCAGTGGAAAATCCGCACGAAGGGATCCCAGACCCTGACTTCATTTTGTTCCATATCGGCACGCTCCTGAAATAACCAGATGCAGCAACCATACGGGGTCCAGCTGAACTGGTACTGAATAGCCGGATTATGCCAGACGTATCACCTGCAGCTACAGGCAGCCTGCGTGACGCTAGCCGCCCAGCCGCAGGGATTCCGGCAGGGTCAGCTCCATCTCGATGGGCAGGTGGTCGGAAAGCGAGTAATTCAGCACCCTGACATTGTCCACCTGCAGCGTCGGCGTCACCAGGATGTGATCGATATTGCGCTGCGGCCGCCAGCTCGGGAAGGTATGCATCTCGTGGATCGGTTCGCTCATCAGGGTACGGTTGATAAGGTAATCCATCTCGACGCTTTCCGAGGGGCAGTTCAGGTCACCCATCAGGATCACGTGGCGATACGCGTTGACGATCTCGCTGATATAGTCGAACTGGCGCAGCCGCGCACGCCTGCCCAGCGCCATGTGCAGGATCATCACGATCAGCGATTCCTGCTTGCTGCCATAGCGAATCATCAGGGCGCCGCGCCCGGGGATGCGCCCCGGGAGGCGGTGCTCGACGATTTCGGTGGGGTGAAAACGGCTCAACAACCCGGTGCTGTGGCGCGCAATGCGGCCGATGCGCCGGTTGGTCTGGTCATACCAGAACGGCAGCCCGGATTTCTCGCTCAGGTATTCCGTCAGGTTCACGTAGCCGCTGCGCAGGCTGCCTGCGTCCAACTCCTGCAGGCCGACGATATCGTATTCCTTCACCAGCTGCCCGATGCGATCGAGGTTGCTGAAGCGCTGCGCATGCGGCAGCACGTGTTTCCAGCTGTGCGTGATGTAGTGGCGATAGCGTGCGGTACTGATGCCTGCCTGGATGTTGTAGCTCAGTAGGCGGATTTTCTGTCCCATGCTGGCTTCAACGCGGGTGTGGTGCCGACTGCCGGCCGTCTGCTCCATTGCAGGCATGGTCAGGTCGGACATACCAGGGTTCCCATTTGCTCCGTCAGTTTGATGTTTTCCCGGTAATCCACCGGGCAGTCGATGATGCTCACCGTGTCGCTGGCAAGCGCCTCCTCAAGTATAGCCGGTAACTCCGCGGCGCTCTCCACCCGGTAACCCTGTGCGCCGAAGGACCGGGCATACTGCACGAAATCGGGGTTGGTGAACCTGACGTGCGAGGTTCGCCGGTACTGGTTCATCTGCTTCCATTCTATCAGGCCGTAGCTGCAGTCGTTCCAGATCAGGATGACGAATGGCGTCCCGCAACGCATGGCTGTCTCGATTTCCTGGGAATTCATCATGAAACCGGCATCGCCCGTGACCGCCACCACCTTGCGCCCGGGGTACACCAGCTTGGCGGCGATGGCGCCGGGTACGGCAATGCCCATGCTGGCGAAGCCGTTGGAGATGATACAGGTGTTCGGGTGCTCGCAGCGGAACATGCGCGCCATCCACATCTTGTGCGCCCCCACATCGCACACCACGATGTCATCCAGCCCCAGTGCAGTGCGCAGATCCCAGATGATTTTTTGCGGCTTCAGCGGAAACGCCGTGTCTTCGCGGTGCTGGTTCATCTCTGCGATGAGGCGTTCGCGCAGGGGCCGCATGTGATGCCCCTGGTGCGGACTGGAACAGGCGGCAATACGATTCAGGCTGTGGCGGATATCACCCTTGACGCCGACGGCGACCGGATAGTGCGCATCCACCTCCGGCGGTGAGTGGTCGATGTGCACAATAGTGCGGTCCCGGGACGGGTGCCACAGGTAAGGGTGATACTCGACCAGGTCGTAGCCAATGCAGATGATGACATCGGCGTTCTTGAAACCACAGGCAACATAATCGTTCGCCTGCAGCCCCGCGCTGCCCAGTGCGCAGCGGTGGCCGAAGGGAATCACGCCCTTGGCCATGAACGTGTTGGCAACCGGTATGTTCAGCTGGTCGGCAAACTCCGCCAGCTGGGTCCAGGCGCGCGCGCGCACTACGCCGTTGCCCGCCAGTATCAGGGGATGGCGCGCCCGGCTGATTGCCTGCGCGGCCTGTTCGATGGTCTCGTTGGTGGCCTCCGGGTCGTCCGAGCAGCTCACCGGAAGCGGCGCGGCCTCGGCAGCCTCGGCCGCGATATTTTCCGGGAACTCGATAAAGGTGGCCCCGGTCTTTTCCGTCTGCGCCACCTTGAATGCCTTGCGCACCACCTCAGGTATGATGCCGGGTTCCAGCAGGCTGGCCGAGTACTTGGTAACCGAATCGAACATCCGGGTCAGGTCCAGCACCTGGTGGGATTCCTTGTGCAGTCGGGTGGTTGCGGCCTGCCCGGCTATCGCCACCAGCGGGGCGTGGTCGAGATTGGCATCCGCCACGCCCGTGACGAGGTTGGTCGCACCGGGACCCAGTGTTGCCAGACACACCCCCGCACGCCGGGTCAGCCTGCCATAGACGTCCGCCATGAAAGCGGCGCCCTGCTCATGGCGGGTCGTGATGAAACGGATCCTCGAATCCAGCAGGGCATCCATGATCGCCAGGTTTTCTTCACCCGGGATGCCGAAGATGAACTCCACCCCCTCGTTTTCGAGGCAGCGGACAAACAGTTCAGATGCTTTCATGACGAGGCGCCTGGCAGTCTTGTCTGCCACATGTGCGCCTGACCGGCTTTAGTTGACCGTCAGGCCTGCCGGCGCTGCCGGTGCCGTGGCACGCTCCTTTTCCACGAGGTAATCCACGACTTCAAACACCGCCTGGTTGCTGCCGGCAAGCTTCGCGCCGGTGCTGTACTTGCCGTTGACGATGATCGTCGGGACACCGGTGATCCTGTAGCGCCGCGTCATCTGCCTGGCATTATTCATCTTCACGGCAACGGCAAAGGAGTTGAAGGTCTTTTTGAAATCATCAGGCGAGACACCCTGATCAACGAAGAATGCCTGCAGCGCTTCTTCATCATTGATTTTCATGTGTTTTTTATGGATCGCGTCGAACAGGGCGGGGTGTATCCTGTCGACGATGCCCAGCAGTTCGGCCGTGTAATAGGCTTGGGCCAGCAGTTCCCAGCGGTTACCGAGGATGGCCGGCATGTATACCAGCTCGACATCATCCGGTTTGTGTTGCAGCCATGCCTGGACCTCGGGCTCGAGGTCATAACAGTGCGGACAGCCATACCAGAACAACTCCACAACCTCGATCTTGTCACCTGTCGAGGTCGGTTGCGGGGTTCCAAGCAGCGTATATTGCTTGCCTTCCTGATAATCCATCGCCCGGGCGAAACCCGGCAGGACCATCACAAAGAGCAGCGCCAGCAACAGAGTAGTGACAGACTTCATAACAGAACGACTCCCGATAGTTGAAGGACTTGGACGCGTGGACTACACCTGCGTGAGTCCAGACATAGTAACGCACGCAGGTGAAAAATGGGTGACATGCAGCTAAGACCCGCGGCTACCGACTTGGTTCTGATTCCGGCGCCATACAGGCGGCGGGAGCCGGGTCCCGGATGAAGTGTTCCGGAGGGGAAGCGGTCACCCTGCCCGGGAGTGGCCCGGACAGGGTGTGGAGGGTAGCAGACGCCTAGTGCAGTCCCTGGATATAACTGGCGACTGCGCGGATTTCCCGGTTGGTCATGCGTGCCGCAAGAATCTGCATCATCTTGACGGCATTTTCGTTGACGCGCTTGCCTTCGGCAAAGCCATGCAGCTGGTTTTCCACATACTTGGCCTGCTGCCCGCGCAGTGCCGGGTATCTGGCTGCCGGGTTGCCCGCACCGTTCGGACCGTGGCAGCCCATGCAGGGCGCAATGCCGCTTTCCGGGTTGCCGCTGCGGTAGATCTTTTCACCCAGCTCGACAAGCTTCGGGTCGGCTGCACCCGGAGAGACCTTCTGGCTCGCGTAGTAGGCACCCAGATCCTCCCGGTCCTGCTCCGACAAGCCGCTGGCCATGGGCTTCATGGTGGCATTGTCGCGCTCACCGTCCGAAAAATAGGTCAGCTGCTTGACGATGTAGGATTCATGCTGCCCGGCCAGTTTCGGCCACTCCGGATTAACGCTGTTTCCATCCGCGCCATGACAAGCCGCACAGGCAGCTGACTTGGTCTTGCCGGCTTCCGGGTCGCCAGCGGCCTGCACACTCATCTGGGCCGCAGACATAAGCAAAGTGATTGTTATTGCTAGCCAATTTCTCATTTCAAGGGCACTCCTGTGTCCACCCGCCCGGGCCGGGGCAGGTGCTGCGCATGCGCCGCAGGCTTCACCACGTGACGCATGCCGGCAAAAAGGGTCCTTTTTATACCCGCCGTGGAGCAACGGGTCAACTGCGGACCCGATTGAACACACCCGCAATGACTCCTTGCAACGGCTGTTGCGTCGCGGCTAAGGTGCAGCTGCCCATGAAAAACCATTATCAGCAATCCCGCTTCCTGCTCGGCACTCCGGACATGCGCAGCGCGCCTGCAGACAGCGGCGCGGAAGTCGCATTTGCAGGCCGCTCCAACGCCGGAAAATCCAGCGCGCTGAACGTTATCACCGGCCAGCGTTCACTCGCGCGTATCAGCAAGGCACCCGGCCGCACCCGTGAGATCAATTTCTTTCTGGTCAGGGACAACCTGCGGCTGGTCGATCTGCCCGGCTATGGCTATGCAAAAGTTTCCAAATCGATGCAGCAGCAGTGGCAGCAGAATATTGCGCGCTACCTGGAAACCCGCCAGTCGCTGTGTGGCGTGTTCCTGCTGATGGATATACGTCACCCGCTGAAGGATTTCGACCAGCTGGTCCTGCGCTGGTGCAACGCCGCCAGCCTCCCGGCCCACGTACTGCTCACCAAGGCCGACAAGCTCAAGCGCGGACCCGCCAATGCCACCCTGCTGAAAGTGCGCAGCCAGCTGCAGGAACTGCACCCCGGATCGAGCCTGCAACTGTTTTCATCACTGACCCGCGACGGTGCGGATGCCGCCCGCGCCAAACTCGATGACTGGCTCGGCATTGCAGCTGAGGACCTGAATGATACGGCAGCAGGCTAACCCGGCTACCTCGCCGGGTGGCGCCGGGGCTATCACCGGCGGCAGCCGTCGCGGCATGTCTGCATGAGTCATGCAGCATCTGCCAGCCACGCATAAAAAAACCCCGGCCTCAAGGGGGAGATCAGCCGGGGTTTTAAGTACACCCGGTTAGAAACCGGGTTGGAGGAATCACCGCTCAGGGAGGGGAGCGGGAGCACCTCCGTGCTCGTTCAATATGACTCGGCACCTGTCGAGAAGTTCACCGTCCCCTGAAAAATTCTTACACGCACACGCCGCGCACACGCGGCCTGTCCCGGAGGGGTCTGTACCGGATGCCACAGTTAAGAGAAACGACCGGCCCTGCAGTACCTGCCACACAGCTTGCATATCTGCATCATTCAGGAAAATAATTTGATGTTTACTATTAAAATAGTGATTAACATATTATTTAAATAATATAATTCAGAGTGTTGTCATCTTTCCTTGTTGCATAAATGAAAATCCAAGCGCGTTTGCACTGACTATTGCCTGGCATACAGTCGGGCTCTCAAATGCCATCGGCATGCCACGACGATTGCGCCCGATCCGCAGGTCCCTGCAACGATTAATTTTGGGCTAAAATATAAATATCAACAGAGCAATATATTTATCTTATTGTTTTATTTGAATTCTAATGCAAGACAAATTGCCTTGAAGCGCAAATAATTGCCGTCGCGGTTAAATCACAACCCGGTCACCCGTGCTAATGCGCCTCGTCCCAGTTGGCACCGGTTCCGATATCCACCACCAGCGGAACCTGCAGGTCAGCCGCCCCGGTCATGCACTCGATCACCGGTTCCATCAGGCCCTCACAATCCTCGCCGGCAACCTCGAACACCAGTTCATCATGGACCTGCATGATCATGCTGGCGCTGATGCGGGTATTTTCCGATAACCAGCGATGCATGCGAATCATGGCGCGTTTGATGATGTCGGCTGCGGTGCCCTGCATCGGCGCATTGATGGCGGTCCGCTCCGCAGCGGCACGGCGCTGGCCGTTGCGGGCATTGATATCCGGCAGGTACAGGCGCCGCCCGAAAACCGTCTCGATGTATCCCTGGCTTCTCGCCTGCTCGCGCGTCGCCTCCATGTAGGTCTGCACACCGGGATAGCGCTCAAAGTAGCGATCGATATATTCCTGGGCCGCGCCGCGTGCGATGCCCAGCTGCCGCGCCAGCCCGAAGGCGGACATCCCGTAGATCAGCCCGAAGTTGATGGCCTTGGCCGAGCGGCGCTGCTCGCTGCTGACACTTTCCGCTGCAATGCCGAATACCTCGGCCGCCGTGGCTCGGTGCACGTCTTCCCCGGCAGAGAACGCAGCCAGCAGTCCCTTGTCCGAGGAAAGGTGCGCCATGATGCGCAACTCGATCTGGGAGTAATCCGCCGCCAGCAGCACATAGCCCGGTGCGGCGATGAAGGCCTGGCGAATGCGCCGCCCCTCTTCGCTGCGAATCGGGATGTTCTGCAGGTTCGGGTCGGATGACGACAGCCGGCCGGTCGCGGCAACCGCCTGGTGATAGGACGTATGAACCCGCCCGGTAGCCGGACAGACCTGCTGCGGCAGCTTGTCGGTGTAGGTCGTCTTGAGCTTGCTGAACGCACGATAGTCGAGAATGAGCCGCGGCAGCGGGTAGTCCAGCGCCAGCTCCTGCAACACCGACTCGGCGGTCGATGGCACGCCCGTTGGCGTCTTTGCCAGTACCGGCAGCTTCAGCGTTTCAAACAGCAGGGCCTGTATCTGCTTGGGTGAGCCCAGGTTGAACGGCTGCCCTGCCTCGCGATGTGCCTCCTGCTCGATCTCCGTGATCCGCCCGGCCAGATACCTGCTTTGCTCCGCCAGCAGCTTGCTGTCGACAGCCACCCCCGTGCGCTCCATGTCCGACAACACCGTGATCAGGGGCGCCTCGATGTCGTCGTAGATTCGTTCCAGTGCCGGAATCCCGGTGAGTTTCGGCCACATGGCCTCGTGCAATCGCAGCGTGATATCCGCATCCTCGGCGGCATAGGGGGCGGCCGTCTCCAGGGGGACTTCGTTGAAGGACAGCTGCTTTGCCCCCTTGCCGGCCACCTCCTCGTACTTGATCGTGGTGTATCCCAGGTACTTCAGTGCCACCGAGTCCATGTCATGCCGGATTGCATTGCTTTCCAGTACATAGGATTCCAGCATGCTGTCGAAGCGCATCCCATCAAGAGTAATATCGTGATTAGCCAGAACGTTACGATCATATTTAAGGTTATGACCAATTTTTGTGATATCTTTATTCTCGAGCAGCGGGCGCAACAGTGACAGCACCTCGTCACGATCCAGCTGCGCTGGCGCCCCCGGGTAGTCATGCGCCAGCGGCACATAGGCGGCCTCACCCGCCTTGAGGGCAAACGACACCCCCACGATGCGCGCTTCCATGTAGTCGAGGCTGGTCGTCTCGGTATCGAAGGCAAACTGCCCTGCCCGCCCCAGGCGCTGCAACCAGTCATCCAGGCGATCCCGCGCCAGCACAGTCTCATAGCTGGCAGCGGCATCTGCCCCGGTATCCTCCGCGACAGCGGTTGCCGCGGCGTCTCCCAGTTCCTCCAGCCAGCGCCTGAATTCGAGCTGTGTATACAACTCGTGCAATGCCACCTTGTCTTGTGGCCGGATCTCCAGGGAACCGGGCTCCGCCTCCAGTTCCACGTCACAGCGAATCGCCGTGAGGTCACGCGCCAGCGCCAGGGTCTCCAGGTTGGCACGCAGGTTTTCCCCGGCCTTGCCCTTGATGTCGCCGGCATGCTCGATGACCGCGTCCAGGGATCCATAGGTTGTCAGCCAGCGCGCCGCCGTCTTCGGACCCACGCCGGGGATGCCGGGAATGTTGTCGGAACTGTCGCCGGTCAGCGCCAGGAAGTCGATAATCAATCCGGGCGGCACACCGAATTTTTCCTTCACACCCGCGGTATCGAGGGTGGTCTGCGACATGGTGTTGACCAGGGTGACATGCGGGCTGACCAGCTGGGCCATGTCCTTGTCGCCGGTCGAGATCACGGTCTCGATTCCCTGCTGGGTTGCCTGGCTGGCGAGCGTGCCGATCACATCATCAGCCTCCACACCGGCAACCTGCAGCAGCGGCAGGCCCATGGCACGCACCAGCGCATGCAGCGGCTCGACCTGGACGGCCAGATCATCCGGCATGGCAGGACGGTTGGCCTTGTATCGGTCATACAACTCATGGCGAAAGGTCTTGCCCCTGGCATCGAAGACCACGGCCATGTGTTCCGGCCGGTACTCGGTGATCAGGCTGCGCAGCATGTTGATGACGCCGTAAACCGCTCCGGTCGGCTCCCCGGCGGCATTGGTAAGACGCTGCAGGTTGGGCACGTGGTAGGCGCGGTAGAGATAGGACGATCCATCAACCAGCAACAGCGGACTGGATTTTTTCGCGGACATGTTCAGGTTCTTGGTGTTGGTATTGATATGGTTCCAGCAGCCGTGACAGCACGGTCTGCACCCGGCGCCATGGTATCATTGTTGACGTGGCAGGCTCGCCGGCATTGGGGTGTCACATCCCGGACCCGAATTCCTGCTGCCGGTTTGCCCCGAATCCAGGGAGACCCACCCTGGCGGGACAACGTGCAGGCGCTGCAGCCGGACACCGACTGCAGAGAAACGTTCGCGACGGCTGTTTTCGATTATGATGAACACTCGACTTTTTAACCGCCTGGCGGCAGCCGGACAAACCGCCGCCACAGCAGGGCAAGCAATATGAAAAACCTACTGATAATACTAATGTTTTCCTTGTGCAGCCCCGCCATGGCCGAAGAGCCGCCGGTACTGGAACCGCTGCCAGACGAAGCCTCGCTGCCCGCACCCACCGGTATGAGCGATGAGGACCTGATGGAGCCGGAGGTCACCATCACCAAGCGTGATAATGCCGTGGTGCACGAATACCGGATGAATGGGCAGCTCTACATGGTCAAGATCATTCCCAGCCGCGGCTACCCCTACTACCTGATGGATACCGATGGCGATGGCTTGCTGGAGTCACGCTACAAACAGATCGACCCGGCCCTGGTGGTTCCCCGCTGGATGATTTTTCGCTGGTAATAACAGCCGATCCATCTTCACAACGAGCCGACCTCCTGCACAAGTACAACGCACCTTACGGGAACCGCGGCCTGCCGGCAGGGATGGCAGCCGGCCCCTGCAGCAAGCATGAATAACCCGGCCCTGTACAAACACATGGAAGGAATCGCCGCGCGGCTCGACCGCATTGCCGAAGCCACCGGACGCATCATTGCATGGCTGACACTGGGCATGGTTCTCATCACCTTTGCGGTTGTCGTTCTGCGCTACGGATTGCAGATCGGCTCCATTGCGCTGCAGGAATCGGTAACCTACCTGCATGCCACCGTCTTCATGCTGGGCGCCGCCTATACGCTGAAACATGACAGCCATGTCCGGGTGGACATCTTCTACCAGAAGGCATCACCCCGTACCCGGGCCTGGACGAATCTGCTGGGGACCCTGTTCCTGCTGTTCCCCACCTGCATCTTCATTTTCATCAGCAGCCTCGACTACGTCGCCTCCTCCTGGTCAATACACGAAGGCTCGCGCGAGACCGGCGGCCTTGACGGCGTCTTCCTGCTGAAGACCGTCATCCCGCTGATGGCGCTCCTGCTGCTGCTGCAGGGCAGCTCGCTCGCGCTGCGCAGTGCGCTGATGATCGCAGCTCGCCAGCCGGTACCCGGCAGCAGTGCCGCAACGGACGGGAACGGGTAGCCCGTGCTCGAACTGATTCCGCTGGGACTGTTTCTGACCACCTGCCTGGTCCTGATGGCGGGCTACCCGGTTGCGTTTTCGCTTGCCGGCACGGCCCTGGTGTTTGCCTTCGCCGGCGAACTGGCAGGGGTGTTCGACACATCATTCCTGGGTGCCCTGCCCAATCGCCTGTTCGGCATCATGACCAACACCACGCTGCTGGCGGTCCCGCTGTTCGTCTTCATGGGCGTGATGCTGGAGCGCTCGCGGGTCGCTGAAAACCTGCTCGACACGATGGCGGCCCTGTTCGGCCGGCTGCGCGGCGGACTGGGATTTTCGGTGACGCTGGTTGGCATGCTGCTGGCCGCCAGCACCGGGATTGTCGGCGCCACCGTTGTCACCATGGGCCTGCTGTCACTGCCGACCATGTTGCGGCACGGCTACGACCCGCGCCTTGCTGCCGGCACCATCTGTGCCTCCGGCACGCTCGGACAGATTATCCCGCCGTCCATTGTGCTGGTGCTGCTGGGTGATGTGCTGTCATCGTCCTATCAGCAGGCGCAGCTCGACATGGGTATCTTCTCGCCAGAAACCGTATCGGTCGGCGACCTCTTCAGCGGCGCCCTGCTGCCGGGGCTGCTGCTGGTGGCGCTGTACCTGCTCTACCTGGGACTGGTGGCGGTATTCCGGCCGCAGGCCATGCCGGGCGCCGCCATACCCGAACCGACGGATGACGGCATGCAAAACAGCCTGCTGCGAAGGGTGCTGCGCGGACTGTTGCCGCCCCTGCTGCTGATCGTGGCCGTGCTGGGATCGATCATGGGCGGGTTCGCGACACCCACGGAGGCTGCCTCCGTCGGCGCCGTCGGCGCTATCCTGCTGGCGGTCGCGCAGCGCCAGTGCACCCTTCCCATACTGCGGGAGGTTGTCCTGAGCACGACACGCATCACTTCCATGGTCTTCCTGATCCTGATCGGCGCTTCGGTATTTTCCCTGGTTTTTCGGGGTTACGGCGGAGACGTCATGGTGGCCGACCTGCTCACCGACCTGCCGGGCGGGAAAGTCGGCGCAATGATCGCGGTCATGCTGCTGATGTTCCTGCTCGGATTCGTACTCGATTTTATCGAGATCACGTTCGTCGTGGTGCCTATCGTGGGGCCGGTGCTGCTTGCCATGGGGATTGACCCGGTCTGGCTCGGCATCATGATCGCACTCAACCTGCAGACTTCATTCCTCACCCCGCCGTTCGGCTTCGCCCTGTTCTACCTGCGCGGCGTCGCCCCGCCGGAAGTGAGTACCCGACAGATTTATCAGGGGGTTATCCCCTTCATCGGGCTGCAGCTGGTCATGCTCGTCCTGCTGGCCGCCTGGCCGCCGCTGGCAACCTGGCTGCCGGGCGTGGTCTTCGGCCCCTGAGGCCGTCTGGCATCCCGTCCGGCTTCGTGAGAACATTGAAAGCTATATCCAGAGTAAAGGAATCGCAGATGAAGCCTACAGTTCGATTTCCGGCCATCCCGCTCCTGCTGCTGGCATGCATGACAACAGCAGGGGCCAATGGCAATAACTGGGTGGATGCGATTTCCCTGACACTCGGAAGCGATGAGGATTCCATTGACGCGGATATCTACCGCCTCGGCCTGCAGAACCGCTGGGAACGCACCTGGTTCAACGGCGGCGCATGGCACGTGGGCGGCTACTGGGATGCAGAACTCGCCTACATCAAGGCCGACGCCAAGGCCGGTGAAAACGACGAGTTATATGATTTCAGCCTGACACCGGTTTTCCGGGTACAGCGTGACACCGCCCTGTCCAGCGGTGTCTCACCCTTTGCCGAGGCAGGTATTGGTGCACACCTGTTTTCGGAAACGCGTCTGGCAAGCGAGAACTATTCCACGGCCGTCCAGTTCGGCTCGCTGCTCGGGCTGGGACTGGGTTTTGGCCGGCGCGGTCAGTACGAACTGGCTTACCGCTACCAGCACATCTCCAATGCATCCATCAAGACACCCAGCGACGAACTGAACCTGCACATGCTGCGTCTCGGCTATTTCTTTTACTAGGCAGCCCCGCGATCAGACGCCTTCCCGCACGTTCAGATAGGCGCGTTCCGAGATGTCGTGCCAGGCCATGACCTGGCGCTGGAAACTGCGATAGGACTGGAACACCTTTGCCGCCAGCGGGTCCCTCTCGGCAACCTCCGCAACCACCTCCTCCGACAGGGCCAGCAGCTTGTTGAGGACCTCCCTGGGGAATTCGCGCACGTCGACGCCATGGTCGTTGATCAGGCTCTGCAGCGCGGTATTGTTGCGGGCCGTGTATTCCGCGAGCATTTGTCCGTTCAGGACCCGGCAGGCGTTGCTCACGATGCTCTGCAGGTCGGCTGGCAGCTCCGCAAAGGCCGCCTTGTTGATCAGGCATTCCATGGTGGTACCCGGCTCGTGCCACCCGGGGTAATAGTAGTACTTCGCCGCCTTGTACAGGCCGAAGGCCAGGTCATTGTAGGGCCCGACCCACTCGGTGGCATCGATGGCGCCGGACTGCAATGCGGTAAAGATCTCGCCGCCGGCCACCTGCACAGGGGTCCCACCGGCACGTTGCAGCACCTCGCCGCCAAGCCCCGGAATCCGCATCTTCAATCCCTGCAGGTCACTCAGGCTGTTGATTTCCTTGTTGAACCAGCCCCCCATCTGGACACCGCTGTTACCCGCGGCCATGGGTAGTACCGCAAACGGCTCATAGACTTCCCGCCACAGCTCCATTCCGCCGCCGTAATACAGCCAGGCATTCATCTCCTGGCCCGTCATGCCAAAGGGCACCGCGGAGAAAAACTGTGCGGCTTCACTTTTGCCCTTCCAGTAATAGGAGGCCCCGTGGCCAAGCTCGGCCGTACCACTGGCGACGGCATCGAACACCTCGAAGGGTGGAACCAGTTCGCTGGCGCCGTAGACCTTTATGGTGACGCGGCCGCCGCTCATCGCGTGGATCAGGCTGGCAAGATGATTCGCGCCGGTGCCCAGTCCGGGAAAATTCTTAGGCCAGGTCGTTACCATTTTCCATTGAAATGATTGCTGTTTTCCCTTGCCCGATGCCATGTCCTCGCACGCCTGCTGCTGGCACCCGGCAAGCAGTCCACCGGTCAGCAAGGCGCCGGCACCGGCACTTCCCAGAAAATCACGTCTTTTCATAGCCAACCCTGAGGTGATGAACGAAATCCCGTCATTGTAGCCTGCAAATGCCGCGCGCGCCGCCACCGGTCACCGGCGCCTCCGCGCAGCAGGCATTTTTTAGTTCACGAGTAGTCTTGATATTACACGCAGTTATATCATAGTATTCAGCGATCGCATCCGGTATCGATGCTAGTGCACTAATTCTAAAAAATATTAATTTGCCCGCCCAGACGGCGTAAATCGGTAGACGCATTGCGAATCGGCGAGGAGCGAGCGGGGAAGATAACATGCTGAATCAGCTCAATGGTATTCGCGCCCGCCTGATCGCACTGATCATAACCGGTCTGCTGCTGGCACCGCTCGCGGGGCTTACCAGTGCCGTGCTTTTCGGCCTGATAACAGCCGCCGAGCTGCAGTCACTGCGCACACTCGCCACCCTCTGCGGCTTCGTCGGCCTGGTCACCGGCCTCGCCTTCATACATTTTTCCCGCTATTTCCGCAATCGTGGAGCCAGGCGCGGTGCCCACCAGACGCCGGCAAGCCTGCCCGACGCCGAGCAGCGCCAGCTGGCGCGCTTCAGCCGCGATTACTGGAGCCTGTTTCTGCTGTATGCGCTGGCGACTCCGGCCCTGTTTTTCATCGCCGTGGGCAAGCCGATCGCTGCCGAGCCGGGCGCCTTCCTGCAATTGCTGCTGCTGCAACTCTCGGTCGCTGCCCTGGTCGGACTACCCACCTACCAGCTGGCACTGGACCAGATAGGCAAGCTGGCCGGCCACCTCAGCCTGCACCGCTTTCAGGTCAGCCTGAAATCCAGGATCATGCTGCTTGGCGGCTTTGTCCCGCTGCTCTCCTACAGCGTACTGATGAACTACCACTGGCTGCAGACCGGCAACCTGACCGCCGGGCACATGGCCATCTGGCTGACCCTGATCTGCATCACCGGCCTCGTCACCCTGTTCTCGGTGCGCAGCGTGGCGCAGGCACTGCAGCCCCTGCAGGCCCTGTTCGAACGCAGCGGCGCCTCGCTGCATACCGAGCTCGCCCGGCTGCAGCCGCAGTCCAACGATGAAATCGGCTTCATGACGCAGACGCTGGGCAAGCTGTTCCGGCGCCTCGGCGAGCAGGAATCACAGATGCGCGCCGTCGTGGAAAATGCAGCCGAAGGCATCATCGTCATCAATGCCCGCGGGCTGGTGGATACCTTCAACCCGGCGGCGGAAAAACTCTTCGGCTACCTCGCTGCAGAGATCCGCCAGCGACCGGTAAAGTGGCTGCTGCCGGACCTGCTGGATACCGAGTACCGCCTGCAGCACTGCGACCCTGACTGCGAGCTTGTCGGCTACCACCGCAACGGCACACCGATGCAGGTTTCGGTGCGCATCAGCAACATGCAGCACGGCGGCGAACAGCTGTACACCTGCCTGGTTGCGGACATCACCCGGCGCAAGGCGACCGAGGACCGGCTGCGTGATGCCGAGAGCCGCTACCGCGATCTGGTGGAAACCGCCCATGACATGGTCTGGACCATGGACACCGAGGCTCGCCTGACCTATCTGAACAGCGCCTGCGAAAGCATCTACGGCCTGCTGCCTGCGGAAATGCTGTTTCGCCGGCTGCACGAGTTTCGCTCCCCGGACCACCCGCCGCATGACGAGGATGCCATCGACGGGCTGCTGCTGGGTGAAGACAGCGTGCAGTTTGAAACCGTGCACCTCGACAATGAAGGCAAGCCGCATTTCCTGAGCTTCAGCGCAAAGTCGCACAAGGATACCGACGGCCGCGTGATTCGCATCAGCGGAACCGCACGCGATATCACCGAGCAGAAGGCCTTTCAGCACCAGCTGTCCTACCATGCCGAGCACGACCCGCTGACCGGCATGTTCAACCGGCACTACTTCCAGGAAGAACTGGAGCGCACGGTCGCGCGCGTGGCCCGCAGTGGCTCGGACTGT
>Ga0210064_1000308_pt1 | contig 23754 bp, 15 predicted proteins | sample Muzzi_CordC_D2_FD_185531 | JGI IMG/M metagenome (GOLD analysis project Ga0210064, IMG submission 185531) | Wetland microbial communities from San Francisco Bay, California, USA, that impact long-term carbon sequestration - Muzzi_CordC_D2 (SPAdes) | ecosystem: Environmental > Aquatic > Marine >... | reverse complement strand
GACACCGCCGTGCTTGCCCAGCTCGAGCTTGAAGTCGGTACCAGTGTCCTCGACGGTGGCGGTCGCGGCGACCCCAGCGCCGCCGCCTTCATCGCCGCCCCTGCCCATCGCAAAGTATCCGATGACGAGCACGGCTACGACCAGCCCGCCCACCAGGAAGTACAGCGTGGAATTGTTGGAAGCCCGCTCGCTCATGGTCGATGTCTCCTCGTGTCGTCCTTGCATTGGATCGCCTGCCAGACATGCCGCCGGAGTCCGTTTCGCACGCAGCGAGCCCGGCTGGTCTTCATGGTCGGCGTTGGTCACCCGTCCGGTCGGCGATCGCTCCCTACGCTCCGACCGTCATTCCCGAGATCCCCGAGAGAAGACCGAAGACGTTCAGTAGCCAGAGGACGACTGCGATCACCACGACGATGTTCACGATGTTCTTGATCTTCGAATCCATCGGAACATAGTTGTTAACGAGCCACAGAAGCACCCCGATTACGATCAGCGTGATGATGAGTTGGATGAGCGGCATGAAAGCCTCCTTCAGAGAAATCCTGTACCCCGGTACGATCCTTTGCGATCGTTCCGATTTCGCGCGCAACCCTGCGCTTCGCTCAGCTTCCCTTGGGCACGATCAGCAGCAGCCCGCCAGCCACGACCGCAGCCACGCCGGCCCAGACCGGGACGTTCACGGTCTCGTTTTCATCCACGGACATCTCCATGGGTCCGATCTTCGCGTGGTGCGTCTCCTTGGTGAAGGTAAAGCCGCCGAATGCCAACCCGAGGACGCCCACCGCGATCAGTGCGATGCCGCCGATCTTGAATGCGCTCATCTCTTCGCCCTGCCTTTTCAAACTGCGCCGCGGCCGAGGGTCTCCCTCGCCACTCCACCACGGACTCTAGGCGCACGCAGAGTGCGGCGATATCCACGGATCCGGGGATAGCCGGCACCGAATCCGCGGATTCTGACCGGGTCCTGACGTTCACCGCTGCCCGTCTCCACGCCGAGGCCCCGTGAAGAATCCGGACCGAAAGCGTTGGTTTGGGCTTGGGCCCTGCGGCCAAACGCTGCAGCGAGAATCGACCCGTCCGCGATGCGAACGCGCACGCCGGCGAGGCTTCACTTCATGCTCTCGGATCCGGTCCCGGCCCCTCCGACGGCCCGGGGGTGAGGCGCCGACTCCAATCCGATCAGCCGGTCCGAAGATGCCTTGAGCCGGCCGAACTCGTGCTTGTCGTCGCCTCGCTCCATGAGGAGGTCGAGATTCTCCGCAAGGACCTCGCCCACGATGCGCTCGCAGCTCTCGCGTTCGCTCACGCGCCGGAATACGTAGGCGTACACGCGACCAAAACAGCGATCGAAGCTCGCAGAGAACTCCTCGCGGGTCACCCGCACGGCATCAGTTGCCGCGGCCGTGACCGTTGCCACGGCCGTGGTCGCCGCCCCCGCCGCCTTGGGGCCGCCCGCGGTCCTGCTTCCCGCTCGACTTCTGCTTCTTTCCCTGCGAGGACGCCTTCGATTCGTGCTTGGCCCCCTTATCGTCGCGCCGATCCGCCTCGGCAGGCGCTTGGATCCCCTGCGCTCGATAGGTCTCGCGCACCACGCGATTCTTCGGGTGGTAGCGATATTTCTCGCGGTGAAGCGTCGGCTGCTTGTCCACGCGGGGATAGCGATCGCCGGAGTACTCCTTCTGATAGGTCGGCAGCGGAGCCGGATTGTAGGACTTGTGACTCCATTGGTCCCAACCTCTGCGACGCTCGGACCAGTCATTGCCCCATTCGTGACCCCAGTGCGGCGGCTCGTTCGACTTCCAGTGACGGAAATGTCGAGGCGGTTTCCGGTAGTACCGCACCGGAATGCGCAGGACGTGCACCGGCACGTAGCCCGGATCGACGATCCCCCAAGGCCCGTTGTACCACGAGCTCGCGTACCAGGAATTCCCCCGGTAGACCCAGTAGAGGCCGTCGTAGAAGAAGTAGTTCGAGTTCACGTCCGGCGCGTAGTAGACCGGGTAGCCGGGCACCGGCACGAGCTGCGGATACACGGGCAGGTTGATCCCGATGTTCACGATCGGAAGTCCGATGCCGATGCTCACCTGCGCCACGGCGGGAGTCGCCCAACACAACGCGAGCATCAGACAGGCGATACGGAATTTCGACATGGAGCATCTCCTCTTCCGGCACGCCTCTGCAGGGAAACCGGGCACAGCCGTGATGGCGAGAGCGGTTCCTGGAATGCAAGGCGCGAACGACAGCTCCCAACCTACGTCGAGCGCGAAAGCGCGGATATACCTGGATCGAGGGGAATCGCCTTCCGAGAGTACGGAGCTTCGCCCCGAATCGCGGATTCCTTCCTCCGATCTACTGCCGTCTCGGGATGTTCCCGGTGGGCCGGAAGCGCGATCCTCGGACCTGTCGATGCTCACCGATTCGTGAGACGAAAGATCCTCGCTTTTTTGCTCGTCACGCCCTTGCTCGGCTGCGCCGGAACGGCCGCAACGAGTCGTGCGCGGGAAGCACCGGCCGCCTCCGGGCACGGCTACGCGCTCCTTCACGAGATCCTGGGGCAGGAACGACAGGTCTCGAGGCTGCTCTACATCAAGGAGGAGAGCGATGCGCTCGAGACCGTCATCGATGCGATCGCCGAGACCTGCGACACCGCGTACGACCGACTCGCGATCCTCGCCGAGGATCACCCGCGCCTCGATCTGTCGGATACCGGCCTTCCCAGAGAGGAGGTCCGGACCCGGCAGGCCATCGCCGCCACGCGGCGCGAAGAACTCCTCGCGGCAAGTGGAAGGGAGCTGCAGATGCAGCTCCTGCTGAGCCAGAACGAGGCGCTGACGTACATGGCGCATCTCGCCGATACGTTGGCACGACACGAGCCCGACCCGGTGCGCCTCGTGTACGTCCGGGGGCTCTGGAAGGAACTCACGCGGCTTCAGCATGACGTGCAGGCTCTGCTGCGCCATCCGGCGTGACCCGCTGGATGAACCAGCGCAGGAGATCGCGGGTGCTTCCGCTGGAGGTCTGGATTCTGGACGGGGTCAGGAGGAACACTCCAATATGGCTTCGATGACCGGCCACGGGGGGGTGCTGACGTCGTCGTCGGCATCCAGCGACGACGGTTCCTCGCCGGCGACCTTCAACGCCCGGAACCGCATCGCGCGGGAGGCGTCGATCCCCTTCTCGATCGCATAGGGGAACTTCGGCACGGGCCCCACCAGCCCGTCCCGGTAGACGCGCATCATGATCTCGCGGAAGATCGGTAGCGCTGTGCGTCCCCCGGTCTCCTTCTTGCCGAGCGAACGATCATCATCGAAACCGATCCGGACGGCCACCGTGATTCCCTGCGGCCCGTAGGTGGATCCCACGAACAGCGCGTCGCGGAACCCGTTGGTCGTCCCGGTCTTCCCCATCACGGCGATCGGGAAGTCGCGATCGTCGAGTCCGTTCGCAGTGCCTCCTGGGAGTCGCACGACTCCGCGCAGCCCCTCCTGGATGAGGCGCAGCCCCGCGGCGCGGATCTTGCCTGCGGGACCGTGCGCCTCGTAGAGCAGGACCCCGCGAGCGGCGTCAGTGACCCGAGCGACGACGTGAGGATCGGCGGCGATTCCGGAGGCCATCGCGCGATACGCGCCCGCCAGCTCCAGTAGCCGAACCTCGGACGCGCCGAGCGCCATGCTGGCGTACCGACGCACCGGGCTGCGAATCCCCAGCTCCTGGGCGGTCCGGGCCACCTCGCCGAGACCGACCTGGCAGGCGACCCAGACGGCGACCGCGTTGCGGGACTCGGCCAGCGCCTGGCGAATCGGGATCGGCCCCTTGAACCGGTCGTCGTAGTTCCGGATCCACTTCACTCTGCGATCGCCGCCGGTGGATAGGCCAAAGAGGTCGTCGGGCACGATGGTGTCGAGGTCGAGGCCCCGCCGGAACGCGGCGAGATACACCAGTGGCTTCCAGGCGGAGCCCGGTTGGCGCAGCGAGTCCGTTACCCGGTTGTAGTCGGAGTAGCGCGCCTGGCGGTTTGCGTAGACCTCCCGCCCGCCGGCTTCGGCCAGGATTGCCGCGTCCGCGTTGCGCAGCACCACCACCGAGCCCTGGGTCAACCCACGCGCCCAGGAGTGGCGTTTCTCGTACAGGGCGAGGCCGTTCTCGAGGGCTTCGTTCACGATGGCCTGTACGCGCGCGTCCACCGTGGAGACGACCGAGATCCGTCCCTGGAAGAGATCCTCGACTCGGAAGCGCGATCCGGAGAGCTGGTTCAGCTCCGCGAGGACGTGACCGACCGCGGCGGGTGCGTGGGTCTTGACGGGGTTCCGGGCAGCGACCGCGACAGGCTCGGCCTGTGCTCGCTTCGCAAGGCCTTCCGGGATGTAGCCATTGCGCGCCATCAGGCCCAGGATCAGGTTGCGCCGGCGAAGGGGACGCGAATCTCCGGAAACCGGCGCGTAATCCCGCGGAGCCTTGCTGATTCCCGCCAGCAACGCTGCCTTTCCCGCGTCCTCGGAGGTGTAGCTCGACAGGGGCTTGGCGAAGTAGTACTCGGAGGCGGCTGCGAAGCCGTAGCGGCCATGCCCCAGGTAGATGAAGCTGGCGTAGCGCGCGAAGATCGCGCGCTTGGCCGCTTCCCGGCTTCCGTAGCGCTTGCGCATCTCCTGTTCGAGCCACAGTGTCAGTCGCATCTCCTCCGTCTTCCGGAAGAACCTGTTCGTGGTCGGCACACCGACTACTGCGGCGAGGAGCCGCGACGTCAGGCCGTCGTCGAGCAGCACGCCGCCTGTCTCGCGACGCATCAGATGGGGAAGGAAGTAGTTACGGACGAGCTGCTGCGTAATTGTCGATCCGCCCTGCGGAAACCTCAGACGCAAGCCCGTTCCGTCCCTCCACCACGGGCTCAGGGTGGCCTCCACCGCCTTGCGGAGCACCCGCAGCAAGGCGGTGTATTCCAACCCGGAGTGGGAGAGGAAGTTCTTGTCCTCGGCTGCGAGGATGGCCTGTCGCAGGATCGGCGGCACTTCGTCGTAGGAGACCACCCGGCGGTACTCTCGTGCCAGCTCGATCAGTACTTCGCCTCGGGTGTCGCGGATCGCGCCGATCGTGGGCGGCTCGAAGCGCAAGAAGGCCTCGAGGTCGGGAAGGTCGCTTCGGTCGAAGTAGATCTCGTGGACGAGCCGCGACACCGGAAGCAGCGTCAGCACCAGCAGGCTGGCCGTGGCGAGCACGCCGCGGCGCGCCCAGATCGAGCGCGGGCGTCGAGCCGCCACGGCCCGGCGCTCGACCCGACGGAGAACCTCGTCCGAAGCCGCGTCGGTGGGGCCAACGATCATCCGAATTCTCGATTCCGTTGCAGCGAGCAGCTCTCGGCGTCTTAGCGAAACCCGAGATACCCCAGAACGAACAGAGCCACGACCACGACACCAATGATTGTGAAGACATTCATCCGATTCATCCCTTCGCAGGTTGTTGATCGACTTCGAGCGTGAGCTTCTTCAGAACGATGGCAAGACGACGGCTCAGCATCTTGCGCGCCTCCAGCCAGCAGCGGCGACCGCGCGCTACGCGCGCGATTCGTCCGCGTTCGGGCTGGTGCCGTAGTAGGAATGGATCTCCCTCGCCCAGGACTGGTCCGACATGTTGGGCCAACGGTCCTTGTCAAACCCGGGCGCATCCTTGAGGCGATCCTTCAGCACGTTGAGCACGAAGCGCTTGTTCTTGGTGTCGAGCGTCAGCGCGTTCCACGGCACCGCAAAGAGCTTCTCGCCCATACCGAGGAATCCGCCGAAGGACAGCACTGCATAGCCCACCCTCCCGCTCCGCATGTCCAGCATGATCTCCTTGATGTCGCCCAGATTCTCGTCGTTCTGGTTGTAGACATCGTTCCCGACCAGCGTCTCCGCACCCATGATCTCGGGTCCGGGCCCGTGCCGGGCATCGGGCCCCGCGCCGCCGTCCTTGCTCTTCTTGTACATGCCGAACGGATCTCGATCTTCGTAGTTCATGTTCGTCTCCCTTCCAAAGAAAGCTCGGTCTATTGAGCCACTACCGTGAGGTCGCCCGTCACCGAGCGCACTCCGTCCGTGGTTCGAGCGAGAGTGAGCGCCATCAATCGGTCGGACTGGCCCTGAACGGAGCCGGTCAGACGGGCAACGCCGTTCGCCACCTCCACGTCGATGCTCGCGTCCGAGAGTTCTTCTCGAGCTTCCAGCCGCTTCTCGATGGCGTCCTTCAAGCGATCGTCCTGCTGCTCGACGGCCGCAGCCGACACATGCGGCAAGACCTGAAGGGCGTTCTCGACGCCTTTCACGCTGTCGATCTTCCGGACCTCGAGCTCGGCCTCGCTCCGCACGGCCTCCGTGGGCACCGTCCCGAAGAGCGTGACGACGCCTTGCTTCGTATCGACGTTGATATCGAACGCCGGGGTGGCCGAGTTGGCCATCAGCCGAACCTTGGATGCCGTGGTGATCCACAAATCCGTCGCCGCAGACGTCATTGGATCGCTCCCGTCGTCGCGCCAGATTTCGTCGTCCGCCAGTGCATCCGGACTCTCGATCTCGCTGGCGACGCGCCGCACCCCGGGCACTTCACGCGCCACCTCGAGTGCATGCAGATGAGCCGTCAGCGTCTCCGCCTTGCCGCCCAGCATCACGACGCCCTGGTTCACCGACTTCACTTCGATCTGGCTCTCGCGCAGGGCGGGATCCGCACCGAGCCGCGCCTGGACTTCAGCAGCGAGGGCGTCGTCGGCTACCGCCGCGGATTCATGGAGGGGCTTCGCAACGACCTGCACCAGGTCGCGCACCGCGCGAACACCCGGCACGTCCTTCGCCGCGCGCTCAGCCCGAGACTTCTCGCCGGCGCTCGAGACGGTGCCGTGGAGCGTGACATTGCCATCCGTCGTATCCACTCGAACGGCGGTTGCGGGCACGTCCTCCGCCAGGAGGAGTGCCATCTTCACCTTCGTGGTGATCCAGGCGTCGGGAAAGGTTGCCGCGTCTGCGGGAATGGCGAAGCCCGCGCTGGCAATCACGAGTACGGCGACGAGGCCGATTGAGCGAAAGCGGCGAACCACCCGTTCGAGCCTGGTCACAGACGAAATTGCATTGAACATTCTGCTTCTCCTTTGAAAATGGGTCCATCGATTCGCAGCGTCTCGCAGGGCAGCGCCGTGCTCGATGCCGGAGACGATGCTAGGCGCGCGGAAAGCACGCGGAAATCCGCGGATCCAGTGGAATGGCCGCACGAACGTGTGGATTCGCCGGTGTGACGCGCGGCGCTGCCAGCGCGTGACGACGCGAGGGATTGGGGTTCGTCGCGCCGGAGCGGACACTTCCACGGATCCGGGCGTGATTTCACCAGGGTCCGGGTATGGCCCACCCAATGTCCTCTCCGCCACGCTCTCGTCGGGGCAAGACTGCAGCCACGAGATGGAGTCGGGGGAAGGCCATGAGCGAGGGTACGCGATTCGGCGTCGATCTCTTCAGCATGCCGCGAGCGCGGCGTCGATCTCGGAAGATCGAGGGAAGACACGTCCTGTACGTAGATCACGAGCGTTTGATGCGGCTCGCGGTCGCACGTCTGCTGCGCGGCGCGGGCGCGGTTTTTGTCGGTGTGGGTACCCACGACCAGGCCGTCGCGCAGGTCGCCACCGAACCCAGCCTCGATCTGGCGATTCTCGACTTCCATATGCCCAGCGGCGATATGGGCCGTCTGATCCGGCGCCTGCTCTGGCAGCGACCCGACCTCACCGTGGTGGGAACGAGCGCATCGGATCAGCGCTCCGCGTTCGCAGCGCGGGGAGTCGACCGCTTCCTGCCGAAGCCCTGGGGCGTCGACGATCTGATCAGCGTCGCGGATTGGTCGGAACCGGCCGGAAACCGGGTCAGCGTCGCCAGCCCGTGAGATCCCCGCACTTCGGTCCGCTGGCTCGAGTTCCGTTCGAATCCGCGGTTTCGGCGCAGGATCTACCGGGTTCCGGGGATGCCGGAGCAGCTCTCACTCAAAGTAGGTTGGTCGCGTGATGACCCTGTGTCGACGCAACCCAGGTATGGCGGTGTGCAACGGACGGAGCCGTTGACCGCGATCGTCCAGCGGCCGCCCTGGTCCCTGCTGCAGACGCAGTGGCTCGACATTCCGATCGGCCGACGGGTCAGCCACGACGACCTCACCTGGGGCGCCTTCTCCGAGAGCTTCGATGGCTACCTGCACGCGGTCTCCCGATACGTCAGCCGAGGCGTGAAGGACGGGGCGGACGTGGCGGGCATCGTCACCGAAGTCCTGGTCGAGAATCTCGCCGTCCTCGTTGCACCGATCGGAGATCCGGAGAAGCTTCGCCGTCTGTTGTGTGCGGCAGACCTGCTGATCGATCGAAGACTGCGGAGCGGCCGGGGCCGGACCGACGAGCGCGGACGCGAGCATCGGGGCGCGATGGCCGCGGATCGCGATCGTGACACATAGCAGTGCGTCGTGACCCTCCTCGTCCCCTCCTCGCTGGGACGACACGCGCTCCGGGCACGCGGCGGGGAGCCCCCCCACCCCGCCGCGCGCCCCCACTTCCCTTCTCCCCCGATACACACTCTCGCCCCCAGCCGTTCGGCTATCATCGCACCGTGACCGCCAAGAAGGGCACACCTCGCACTTCACGGATCCGCAGCAAGCGGCGAACAGCTGCCCCACAGCTGGGTGAGAGCGCGCCGGAGCGGCTCGATCCGAGCCCCGTCGCCGCAGAGCCCGTCGACCGCCGCGCGCCGGACGCGCGGCCCTTGATCGTCGGAGTCGGAGGTTCGGCCGGCTCGCTCTCGCCACTGCGCGAGCTGCTCGCAGCCGTTCCCGCCGACTGCGGCATGGCATTCGTCGTCGTGAGTCACCAGGCTGCCACCGGTCACAGCATGCTCCCCGAGATCCTCGCGAAGTGCACCGAGATGCCGGTCCGCGAGATCACCGACGAGATCCGCATCGAAGCGGATCACGTCTACGTCGAACCGCGCGGACACAGCGTGGTGATTCGAGACGGGACGTTGAGCCTCGATCCGGTCACGCTGCGCGAAACGCCACACCTGCCGATCGATCATTTCTTCCGCGCGCTCGCCCGCGACCAGGGCAGCCACGCCGCGGGCATCGTACTCTCCGGCACCGGAACGGATGGTACGCTCGGCCTCGCGGCGATCCGCGCAGCATCGGGCCTCTCCCTGGTCCAGGACCCCGCCACGGCCGAGTTCGATGGCATGCCGCAAAGTGCCATCCAGGCGCGCGCGGCGGACTTCGTCGTCTCACCAGCGGAAACCCCCGCACGCCTGATCCTGCTACGGAAGGGGATCGTGCGTGCGGATGCCGCGCCCGAGATCGCAGCTAATGAGGTCCAGCGAATCCTCGCGATCATGCGCCAGCACGGAGGCCACGATTTCTCCGAGTACCGGCACGGGACCCTGGTTCGCCGCATCGCGCGGCGGATGCAGCTCCACGGAATCTGCGACCCGGAAGAGTACGCGCGTTTCCTCGAGCAGAGCGACGTCGAGATCGACGCCCTCTGGCACGACTGGCTGATTGGCGTCAGCAGCTTCTTCCGCGAACCCGACGCCTTCCAGGCCGTCGAATCCGCGCTTCCGGAGCTTCTCGCCGGACGGCCCGCCGGTTCCCCGCTGCGGATCTGGGTACCCGCCTGTGCGACGGGCGAAGAGGCCTATTCGATCGCCATGCTGCTCGTCGAGGCCCTTCACCGCCTGGAGCAGAACCTCCAGGTACAGGTGTTCGCCACGGATCTCAACCCCGCAGCGATCCAGGTCGCCCGCGCCGGGCGCTACCCCGAGGGCACCGCGGCGAACATCGCCGAAGCGCGCCTCGCCCGCTTCTGCACGCGGGAGGACGGCTTCTATCGGGTGAAGAAGGAACTGCGGGATCTCGTGGTGTTCGCCGTGCAAGACGTCCTGCGCGACCCGCCCTTCACCCGCGTGGACCTCGTCTCCTGCCGCAACCTCCTCATCTACCTGGAGCAAAGGGCGCAGCAGCGGCTCCTCCGGTCCTTCCACTACAGCCTCAATCCCCGGGGACTCCTCCTGCTCGGTTCATCCGAAAACGCAACCGGCTCCGAGGAGTTCTTCTCTCCCCTCGACGGGCACGTCAAGATCTACCGGCGAAACGACTCGACAGCGCCGCAGCTCTCGATCCGCTGGCCGGACGCGCACCGCGAGAGCCGCAACGCCCCGACCGGCTCCCTGCCCGTCGGGGCAAGAGCCGACCTGGCGAATCCCCTGAGCCGGGCGCTCGCCGAACACTTTGGCCCGCCCGCGGTGCTCGTCGACGCAGCGGGTGGGATCCAGCACATCCATGGAAACATCGGCTCCTACCTCCAGCTGCCGACGGGGCGCGTCAATGTGAACGTCGTGGACATGGCCCGGGAAGGACTGCGTGCTCCGCTCGCCGCGGCGCTGCGCGAGGCGATCCAGTCGCGCGGCGCGGTCGCGGAGCGAAACGCCCGCCTCCACCTCGACGGAAACCGGCGCACCATTCATCTGAAGGTGGCGCAGCTCCACGAACCCCGCTTCGCGTCGCCGATGTTTCTCGTCTCCTTCGAGCCGGCGGAACGCGCCGAGCGCAAGCGGGATCACGGTCGGAAGAACGAATCCAACGCAGAGCGGAGCAAGGCTCGGCGCGGGGCACGGATGGATCGGGAGCTCTGGGACACGCGTCACGACCTCCAGGGCACGATCGACGAGCTCCAGGCGACCAACGAGGAGCTCGCGGCGGCGAACGAAGAAGTGCAGTCTGCCAACGAGGAACTCCAGAGCACGAACGAGGAGCTCCAGACCGCCAAGGAGGAGACACAATCGCTCAACGAGGAGCTGCATACGGTCAATGCGGAGCTCACCCAGAAGCTCGAGACCTTCGAACGCGCCACCGACGACCTTTCCAACCTCATGAACAACATCGAGGTCGCGACGATCTTCCTGGACAGTCACCTCCGCGTCATGCGCTTTACACCGCAGGCACGCCGGGTCGCGCATCTGATCGACGCCGACATCGGACGTCCGATGGCCGACCTCGCCACCTACGTCGAGTACCCGGACCTTCTGTCCGATGCGGCGAGGGTGATCGAGAACCTGCACACGTCGGAGAAGCAGGTAGCCGCTCCCGACGGCAGCGCGTACCTCGTGCGCATCCGACCCTATCGCACCGCTCGGAACGTCGTCGGCGGTGCGGTCGTGACCTTCTTCGACATCACGGACGCAGGGCGCAGCGAACGCGCTCAGGCGGAACGGGTCCTCGCCGACCGCATCGTCGACGCGGTGCGTGAGCCTTTCCTGGTGCTGGACGACGAGCTCCGCGTCGTGCGCGCGAACCGCGCCTACTATCGGGTTTTCGGCGCCGAGCAGGAGAATACCCGCGGTCTCCTCATCGACGAACTCGGACTCCATCAGTGGAGCATCCCGATCTTGCGCGAGCGTCTGGAGAAGGCCTTGCGGGAGGGTGTGGGCTTCGACGACCTCGAGGTGGAGATCGAGTTCCCCCATCTCGCACGACGCAAATTGCTCCTCAACGCCCGCCCCTTGTCGCCCGGGCCCGGCATGGTCGCCGAGCTCGTCCTGCTGGGGATCCAGCAGTCGTCCGAGCCGAAGGCGGATGCCGCGAAATCCGGGGGAGAGCGCCCGTGAGCACCAAGCGCCGCGCGCCTCACCCGCCCGACCCCCTGCGAGCCCAGGCCGAGCGCCAGGTCGCGGAGAAACCGCCCGGCGATCTGGAGAACCTCCGCCCGGACGAGATCCAGGCTCTCGTTCACGAGTTCGAGGTTCACAAGGTCGAGCTGACCATTCAGAACGAGCAGCTCGTCGGAGCGCAGCAGACGCAAAAGCAAACCAACGAGCGCTTCCGGCGTCTCTACGATTCGGCTCCGACCGGCTATCTGACGATCGATTCCGACGGAAACGTCGTCGAGGCCAATCTGGCCAGCGCACGGATGCTGAAGGTTTCACGCGCCCGCCTGATCGGAAGGAAACTTTCGGATTTCGTCGTCGCGCATTGCCAGGACCGCTGGCACCTCGCGCAGCGCGATCTCAGGGAAGTTCGAACGCGCCTGGATTTCACGCTGGAGCTCGTGCCGGCCAAAGGAGGCGCGGTCGACGTCCAGATCGTCGGCACGTTGGCCGGCTCGCAAGGCGGTCGGCCCAGAGAAATCCATCTCGTGCTGATCGACGTGACGGATCTGCGCAGGACGGAGCGGGCGTTGCAAACCGCCGTGGTGGCGGCCACCACGGCGGAGGAGCGGGAGCGGCGCAAGCTGGCGGCGGATCTGCACGACGACGCCGGTCAGCTGCTGTCGCTCGCGTCGCTGAAGCTGCACGCGTTGGCCGATGCCGCGGAAACACAGCGCGGCGTCCGGATCGCCGAGCTCGAGGAGCTTCTCGTGGAGATCCGACGACGCATCTCCTCGTTGAGCTTCCAGCTCAGCCCTCCCCTGCTTCACGACGTGGGGCTGGTGCCGGCAATCGAATGGCTCGCGCAGGACCTGGAGACCAGCCACGGCCTGATCACGAAGATCGTCGAGGAACAGGAGCTGGATATCGACGAGAACACGCGCGTCACGTTCTACCGGGCGATTCGCGAGCTGTTGCTCAACGCGGTGAAACACTCAGGTGTCAAGAACGTTTCGGTCCGGATCTCATCCGAGGGCGAGATGGCCTGCATCACGGTCGAGGACCGCGGCGTCGGCATGCCCCCCAGAGCCAAGCGACACGGCTTCGGACTCCTGGCGCTGCGCGAGCGCGTGGAGCAGCTCGGCGGTTCGCTGGAAACCCGCAGCCGTCGGGGCAGCGGAACTACGGCCGAGGTGAGGCTTCCCGCCTCCCCGTCTGACCTGGAGGAAGGTGAAAGATGACGATTCGAATTCTGCTCGTGGACGATCACGAGCTGATGCGCGAGGGATTGCGATCAATTCTCGAAGCCGAGAAAGACGCCGAGATCGTCGGCGAAGCATCGAGCGGCCGCGAGGCCGTGGCGCTCTCGCGCACGCTCGAACCGGATGTGGTGGTCATGGACGTGGGCATGAAGGATCTCAACGGAATCGACGCCACCCGACAGATTCGAAGCGAGTCCCCGAAGATCGAGGTGGTCGCACTATCCAGCCACTCGGACAGCCGCTACGTGAGCGCCATGCTCGAAGCGGGCGCTTGCGGCTACGTGCTCAAGGCCAACGCCTACGCCGACCTCTACAGAGCCCTGCAGGCCGCCCGGCAGCACAAGAGCTTCCTCTGTGCAGACGTCACGCGAACGGTGGTGGAAGCATCGGTCCTGGGATCCGGGAGTACGACGATCCCGTCCGCGCTGTCCGATCGCGAAAGGGAAGTGCTCCAGCTCCTGGCCGAGGGGCTCTCGTCTCCGCAGATCGGAAAACGCCTCTTCATCGCCACGAGCACGGTCGAAACGCATCGGCGCAACATCATGCGCAAGCTCGACGTCCACACCGTGGCGGATCTGACGAAGTGGGCGATTCGCGAGGGACTGACCGAGCTCGAAGGCTGAATCGGGCGCGAATCGCTCGAAGCGCGACCCCGGGCTCGGCCGCTCCGCCCTTGCCGTCTCGCGCTCTTCACCGCTCTACCGCCCCAGAAGAGCCGTCCACGGGCGATCCGAGGCGAACCGTGACCCGACGCGTCGCCCCGTTCGAGGGAAGCTCCACCCGGTTTCCCTCGATCCGAGAGCCGTCGATGTGAATCTCGACGGCGTCCCCACCCGAGCTCGCTGGGTTGTCGACCACGATCTCGAGAACGCCGCCTTCGGTGCGAACCGTCGCCTCGAATCCGGACCAATCCCGCGGAATGTGAGGCTCGATCCGGAGAGCGTCTCCCTCGCGGTGAAGTCCCAGAATCGCCTCCACCCCGAGTCGCCAGCACCACGCGGCCGAGCCCGTGTACCAGCTCCATCCGCCGCGACCCACGTGCGGCTCGACGCTCCCGATGTCCGCTGCCAGGGCGTAGGGCTCGATCCGATAACGCGCGATCGCTTCCGGACTCTGCGCGCGCTCGATCGGGTTCAGCATGCGGAACACCCGGGTCGCGCGGTCGCCGTCTCCCGTCTCGGCAAATGCCCACGCCAGCCAGGCCGCAGCATGGCTGTACTGGCCTCCGTTCTCGCGAATGCCGGGGGGATACGCCTTGATGTATCCGGGATCGCGCGCGGTGAGATCGAAGGGAGGCCACAGCAGGCACGCGAGCTCACCGTCCTCGCGAATCAACACCGACTCGGCCGACCGGAGGGCCCGTTCCGCTCGCTCGCGGGGCGCACCGCCCGAGAGCACGGCCCACGACTGGGCGATCGAGTCGATCCGACACTCGTCGGACGCTGCGGACCCCCAGGGTGTCCCGTCGTCGTCGAATGCGCGGCGGTACCACTCCCCGTCCCACCCTTCGGCTCGCGCCGCGCCGAAGAGCTCCTCCGCGCGCCCGCGCCACTCCCTTGCGGCGTCGATCTCGCCGCGACGCTCGCACAGATCTCCGAATCCCGTCGCCGCGGTCCCGGCGAACCACGCCAGCCAGACACTCTCTCCGCGGCCCTCCGACCCCACGCGGTTCATGCCGTCGTTCCAATCGCCGTCCCCGATGAGAGGCAGGCCATGGGAGCCGCGCGTGAGACCGCGCTCGAGCGCAAGCCGGCAATGCTCGAACAGGGAAGCGCGGACGTGCCCATGCTCGAAGAGGTCGTAGCGATCGTGCTCATCCGCGCCCAGCGGCGGCGCAGAGAGAAAGGGCAGCTCCTCGTCGAGCACGCCCAGGTCTCCCGTCGCCTCGACGTAGCGCGCCGTCACGTAGGGGAGCCAGAGGAGGTCGTCCGAGCAGCGCGTCCGGACACCGCGACCGAGCGGCGGATGCCACCAGTGGAGCACGTCGCCTTCTTCGAACTGGCGGCTCGCACACTCGAGGATGTGCGCTCGCGTTCGGGGCGCGTCGCAGTACACGAGGGCGAGGACGTCCTGGAGCTGGTCGCGAAATCCGAAGGCGCCGCTCGACTGGTAGAAGCCGGTGCGCGCAAGGATCCGGCAAGAGAGCGTCTGATAGAGGGCCCAGCGGTTGATCAGCAGGTCCATCGCGAGCTCGGGGGTCTTGATGGTGACGGCCGACAGCAGCGAGTCCCAGTGGGTCGCGAGCTTCTGCGCGGCTTCGGCGACGCTGGACCGCTCTCGCCATCGCTGCGCGAGCTCGGCGGCGTGGTCGCTGTCGCGCCCCGCCCCGAGAACGAAGTGAGTCCGAACCTCCTCACCCGGTGCGATGTCCAGGTGGACCTGGAAGGCCGCGCAGGGATCCAGGCCGCCCCCGACGCGACCGCTCAGACCGACGCGACCGAGCGCCGCAGGGGCCGCGGGGTCCCCTTCGCGCCCGAGGAACTCCGAGCGGTCGGCCGTCAGACCGTGGGGCTCCCGGTCGGCGGTCAGAAAGGCGACCTGGTCGGCAAAGTCGGAGTTCCAGCGGTTGCGTGCGCACAGGGATCGTGCCGGGGCGTCGTAGCTCACGACGATGCGAGAGACGCCCTCTTCGGGGACGCGACCCAGCAGCCAGCGTGCGTAGTAGGTGGCCGTGATCCTCCGGGGTCGATTCGTGTAATTGTGCACGCGCAGCTCGACGATCTTGACGGGATCGTCCGTCGGGACGAAGACTCGGACACGACTCGCGAGGCCTCTGCCATGCTGACTCCACTCGGTGTAACCCGCGCCGTGACGTATCTGACAGGGAAGCTGCGAGCCGGCGGGCCCGGGCGTCGGACTCCAGACTTCGACGCTCTCCTCGTCCCGCAGGTAGAGCGATTCTCCGGCGGGATCGAGCACGGGATCGTTCGTCCAGGGGGTCAGCCGGAACTCTCCACTGTTGCCGGACCAGGTGTAGCCCCCGCCGGCTTCGGTCACGAGGCAGCCGAAATCGTCGTTGGCCAGCACGTTGCACCACGGAGCGGGGGTCGTCTGCCCGGGGTCGAGGTGGATCACGTACTCGCGACCGTCCGGAGAGAAGCCACCGAGGCCGTTGTCGAAGAGAAGGTCGGTGGGGCGCTCCAGGGCTGGAGTGGGATCGGGCTCCGCAGCGGCCCGGGTCGGATCCAGATGAGGCAGCGGGCGAGACGCGAGCGCGCGGGCGGCGAGCTGGTCGCGCAGCGGTCCCTTCTCCGTGTCGAGGACGGCGCCAGCCGACACTTCGAGGAGTAGCCGCTGCTCCTCGGAGATCTGATCGGCGCGGACCAGGTGGATCCCTGCCGGTCGGCCCAGCCACTCGGCGGCACCCTGCTCTTCGAGGAGGCGGTGCACATCTTGCCACGCGTCGTCCAAGTAGCCCGTCGCGGTGCGCGACAGCAACACCAGATCGACCGACATCCCTCCCTTTCTCCAGAGCTGGTGCGCGCGGACCACGTCGGCGAGGACCGCCCCCCCCTGGCCACCGCTCGTCGTCGCGACCAACAACAACGGCTGGTCTCCCGAGATGCCGAGCCCCCAGAGGCTCCGCTGTCCCAGCGGGTTCGCAGACATCTGCTCCGATGTCGCCCGAAGCTCGGCGTTCGGGGCCAGTAGCGAGGAGAGCAGTGCCTGCAGCTCGGGCAACCGCGAGGCCGAAAGACCCAGGCGCGCCGCCGCGCGCCCGGCTTCGGCGTGCGCATCCGACAGCAGCCATTCGAAGGAGGTGAGCGTCTCGTAGCGCGCCGCCGTCTCGTCGACGGACTGACGCGACGGCCCCGCGATCGTCACGAATGCGAGGTGCTCGGTGGCGTACGGCGCCAGACTCACCTGCGCACAGACCGACAGGATTGGATCGAGCGTGGCCCCCTGGCTGCCGGAAGGACCTTCCTCGAGGCCACGCGGCCGGCGCATGCTCCCGTTGCGACCCAGGAAGCGCTCCCGATCGGCCTCGAAGCCCGCGAAGGCCACCGATGCCGAATCCGCGACCAGCCGATGCATGACGACCGGGAAATGCTCGCTGGGGGCTCGGGGGCGACGCGCGAAGACCACCGCATCGAGCGACGGGACGTGCCTTCCCTCCACGAACAGCTTGCTGAAGGAAGGATGCTGGGCATCGTCCCGGGGCGGCGCGAGCACGACCTCGCCGTAGCTCGTGAACGAGAGCGAACGCGGTCGATCCGTCTCGTTCACCACCGTGATCCGCCGAACCTCGATGTCGTCGGCGGCGCTGATCGCAATGTCCGTCCGGATGGCGATCCCGTGCTGGCGTCGGTGCAGCTCCACCATGTGGGCGTGGAACACGACGTCGACTTCCGCTCCATCGCCGCCCGTCGGCTGTCGCGCGACCGACCAGGTGGCTCCCGTCTCCCGATCCCGCACGTAGATCCAGAGCCCTGCGTCGTCCTTGGTTCCATCGGGCAGACAGCGAGTGAGCGCGTGCTCGCGCCAGCAAAGCGCCCCGCCGCCGGCCTCGGTCACCCGGGAAGTGAGTCGGCCATTCCCCAGCAGGTGGACGCTCGGTCGGGCGCCCGTCGGATCGGGGCGCCACGGAAACAGCGCGACCGGCTGCTCGTGTCGAGGTCGTTCATCCCGGGGCAGCGAGCTCCGCGGCTCCTCGACCGGGAACCGCCGGGGAACCCGCTCCTGGAGGAGGAGGCCCATCGCCTGCACGCGGGCATTCGCTTCGAAGCGCCTCACCAGCGCGTCGCCGCACAGCAGGTTGTCGATGGCGGCGAGGATCATCCCCTGGTGGTGGGACATGTGGGAGGCGACGATCGCATGGCCCTGCCCCTCCGGAAGTCGGCTGGGAGTGAAATCGATCGCCTCGAAGAAGCCGTAGCTTCCGAGCATTCCCAGGTCGCGAAGGCGCCTCAAGTTCTGGACCGCGGAAGACGGAAACAACGGGAGAGCGAGGGCGGTCGCGTAGGGAGCGATGACGCGATCCGCGTCGAGCCCGCGCTTGCGCCCGAGACCCTGCACGCCGAACGCACGGTACTGATAGCTGTGATTCGCATCGAAGGCCGCGAATCCCGATTCGGAAACCCCCCACGGCAGGCCGAGGCGTGCGCCGTACGCCTTCTGCTCCGCCACGGCTGCACGCTCACTCTCGGCCAACAATGTACCTGGATAGCTGTGGACGAGGAGCGGGGGCATCAGGTACTCGAACATCGTGCCGCCCCAGGAGAGCAGCGCGACCGTGCCCTCCGTCCGGGTCAGCGGTCGATCGAGCGCGAACCAGTGCTCCGTCGGGACGTCGCCCTTCGCGATCGCGACGAGACTCGCCAGTCGCGCCTCCGAGGCGAGCAGGTCGTAGTGGTGCGAGTCCATCTGGTCGGCGGTGACGTTGTACCCGATGAAGAGGTGTCGCACGTGGGGGTCGTAGAGCAGGCCGAAGTCCATCCCGAGGGCCTCGCGTTCCGCCTCGGTGGCCAGACGCGCGAGATCTTCCTCCAGCTGCTTCGCATTGCCGGCTCCCGCTGCGACGGCCTTCTCGAGGTCGTCGAGCCACGCGGCGCTCCCCTGCTCCACATCGCCGTCTTCCAGCCGGCTGAAGAGCTGCTCGCGCGCCTTCGCGATCACGCTCAAGCCTTGTTCGCAACGAAGCCCCAGCATGCCCAGCGGAGCCGACGGGGCGAGCAGGTCGGCGAGCTCGGTGCGGGTGCGCATCAACTCCGGCGCGAAAGGGTGGTCGGGAGGCAGGCGAGGCGCCCCATCCAGCACCCCGAGCCAGGGGGCGAGGGATTCGAACTCGTGCTGCATGCCGCGAACGTGGTCGTGCACGCGTGCCAGCCAGAGCCGGACCTCGCGCAGCGCGGTCGGGTCGACCGACGCCCGGTGATTCGCAACCGTGTCGAGCAGGATCCCCTCGAGCTCGGAGCACGGCGCCTCGATCGACTGAAGCGTGCGGGCCCACGCGTCCGGCTTGTCTCGAACGTCGAGCGCAAGCTCGCGCATCGTCACGATGCGCTTCTCGATGTCAGCAATCTGCGATGCGTCGCCCTCCCCGAGGAGCCCCGAGAGGTGGTCCTGCAGCAGAGCGATCGTGTCCGCAAGGCCCTGCCAGCGTTCGACGCGCAGGCAGGGCACGCCCACCATTTCCGCGCAGCCCGCTTGAACCGCCAGCAACGCCGCCGCCAGATTCCCGCTGTCGACGGTGGAGACATAGCGGGGCGGAAGGGGCTCGAGCGTGCGCGTGTGATACCAGTTGAACAGGTGGCCGCGATAGTGCTCGAGGCGCGTGAGCGTCCGCAGCGTGCTGCGTAGACGGACGGTGAGCTGCTCGAGGCCGAGGTACCCGAGATCGCTTGCCGCGAGCGTCGAAAGCAGCAGCATGCCGATGTTGGTGGGCGAGGTCCGATGAGCGACCGCGCGATCCGGGGCCTCCTGGTAGTTGTCCGGCGGGAGCCAGTGGCCATCGGGCCCGACGAAGGACTCGAAGAAGAGCCAGGTGCGGCGCGCGATGCCGCGGAGGAAAGCCAGATCTTCGGCGCCGAGGCGCTCGCGCAACGCGGGAGTCGGCCGGCTGATTCGCCGAGCGATCTCGGGCGACACGGCCCACACCGCCAGGAGGAGAGCTGCGAACGGGAACGCACCCGGGCGCCAAAACAGCAGCGCGGCTCCCGTGGCAAACGCTGCGAGAGGCGCGATCGCCATCTCTCTCCAGTAGAGCGCCACCGAACGGCGCTGGGCGATGGCCGCCGCCGCCTGTGCGGAGCTGGTCCACTCGAGCAGATGGCGCTTCGTGAACGCGACGCGGATCAGCGTGCGGACGATGGCATCGGCCGTCACTGCCGCCTGGTGGGGAAGGAACACGAGGAGCAGGATCCAGCGCCCGACATCTTCCGACAGCGCGCGAGAGATGTCCCGAGAGAGCCGCCATCGCTCGCGCGCCAGACCCGACGCAAAGTCGATGAAGAGGTGGCCGGCCGGCGCCAGGATCGCGATCAGCGTCCAGACGAGTGGGTGCCCCGGCAGCCATGTCCAGCCCGAGACGATCAACGCGAGAAGGACCGGAGGCAGGAGACTGCGCCGGAGGTTGTCGAAGACCTTCCAGCGGTCGATCCACGCGAAGCGGTTCGGCAGGTAGTCGAAGCCGGCGCCCGGGACGCGGCGGCCGAGCCACGGGATGAGCTGCCAGTCGCCGCGCACCCAGCGGTGGAACCGGCGCGCAAACGCCAGATAGTTCGGAGGATAGTCCTCGTAGAGAACGATGTCGGTCGCCAGCGCGGCCCGACCGTGGATCCCCTCGAAGAGATCATGGCTCGCGAGCGCGTTCTCGGGGACGCGCCCGGCGAGGCTCCGTGAGAAGGCCGCCGCGTCGTAGATGGCCTTCCCCACGTAGATCCCCGTGCCGAAGAGATCCTGATAGACGTCCGATACGGCTCGGCTGTAGATGTCGATCGCGGTGTCGCCGCAGTAGAGGCGGGTGAAGCGCGAGCGGTTTCCGCTCTCGGGAGACGTCTCGACGCGTGGCTGAACGACGGTGTACCCGGTTCGAACCCGGCCCGACGCGGGATCGACCTCCGCGCGGTTCAATGGGTGGGCCAGCGTCCCGACGAGACGGGCCGCGGTTCCCTGGGCCAGCGCGGTATCGGCGTCGAGCGTGATCACGAAGCGAATTCCCTGGAGCTCGGAGGGCTCGCCTTCATGGACTGCGAAGCCGGTGTCGTCGTCGCCCCGGAGCAGCCGGTTGAACTCTTCGAGCTTTCCGCGCTTGCGCTCCCAGCCCATCCACCGACCCTCGATCGCGTTGAAGCTGCGTTCCCGGTGGAGCAGGTGGAAGGGGCCGGCAGCATCGGAATCACTGCGGTGATTGAGCTCCGCGATGCCGCGCACGGCCTGGTCGAGAAGAGTCGCGTCTTCGGGGCGCCGTGGCTCGTCGGCTTCGGGGAAGCCGGTGAGCAGCACGAAACGCAGATTCGGACCGGGGTTGCACAACTGGTGGCGCTCGATCTGGCCCAGCAGGTGCTCCACGTCCTCGGAGCTGCCGAGCAGGCTCGGAATCACCACGGCGGTCTTGTATTCGGGCGGGATGCCGCGCTCGAAGGCGAGCTTGGGGAGCACGGTGGGGGGCAGGATTCGTGCGATCGCCCAGTGCAGCAACGTGACCGCGGGCATCGAAGCCGGCAGCAGGAGCAGAGCCAGCGCGGCGCCCCAGGCTGCCGGGTTGGCGCCGACCTGCGCCAGGTAGAAGCCGGGCACCGCGGCGAACGACGCCGTGAGCACGAGGAGTGCGCCCAGGTACATGCCCGTTGCGTGCTTGCGGAGCGCGCGTCGGCCTCGCTCCATCCAGCTGGCCTTGTAGCGGAGCGAACGCTCGAGCCGCTCGCGCCCCTCGGCGACGAGCCAGAATCCGACATGCGCCGATCGACCGCGATCCGCGCTGCGGCGCGCTTGCGCCAGCGCACGTCGAGCGACCTCCGGCTCGTTATGACTCGAACGTCGAGCCAGATCCTCGACGGCCCGTCGGTAGCGATCGCGGGTCTGCACGTCCATGATGGGATAGGCGCCTGCGGGATCGCTCCGGAGCACGCTGTCGATCGCGCTCGTTGCCTCCACGAACTCCGGCCAGGAGATCGCATCGAGGGTCGCGAGGCCGTGGATGCCGCGCGCCACGCACTCCGTCTCGTCCAGACGGAGCGGCAACCGCTCGCTCCGCGTGATCTCGAAGGGAGCGGGGAGCTCCGGGGCAAGACGTTCCAGCGCCAGGACGATCGTCTCGATGCAAATCAAGCGGAGCATCGTCGGGAGCGCCCAGAGCTCGGCCAGCTCGAGCGTCTCGACCTGCTGGTACGCGGAGACGAAGCGGGTGACGGACTCGGCGGTGAGCTGGAGGCTCGTGGCATCCACGATTCCGTGCGCCAGTGCAAAGACGCGCGGCGGGCGCGACTCGTCGTCGATCGCCAGCGCGGGCAGCCGCGTGTAATAGCCGCGGGGCAGGTCCTTGCGAATCTGCCGCACCGCGCGCTCGACCATGTAGGCGTTGTCCAGCAGCCATTCGGCGGCCCGGGCGGCTGCGGGCTCCTTCGGAAGGATGGCGTGGGCGTCGGAGAGCCAACGGGAGATGGCGGGGAGCCCGGAGAGAGAGGGAATCGGGAGGGGCTGCTGATCCGAGAGGGCGTGCAAGCGAGCGAGGGTGTCGCCCGCGGACGTCCGACCGGTGGGCGCATCCCAGCACGATTCCGGTTCGGTCACGACGTCGCAAGATGCGGAAGTCGCACTCCTCCGCGGCTACGGCTTCTTGGCAGCGTCCGGACGGTTTCGGTGGTCCGCTCGCGAACGACGAGGAGCGGCGCGGTGGCGTGCTCCAGCAGGAAGCTCGCGACGCTGCCGAAGGGCAGCTCCGCACGTCCGCCGCAGCCGTGTCCGGAGAACACCACCAGGTCGACGTGATCCTTGGCGATGCGCCGCAGGATCTCGCCGCGGACGTCGCCGTCGACGGCCACGAGGGCGCGTACCCGAACGCCGTCTCCGGCGACGTGCTTCTCCACGCCCTCCAGGTAGACCTCGGCAGCGCGCGCGTTGCGGTCGACGAGGCGTTGATCGAGATCCTGCTCCGTCTCGTCGAGAGGACCGGGGCAAGAACGCTCGGGCCTCGAAACGACGTGGAGCAGCAGCAGCTCGGAGTCGTGGACCCGGGCGACACTCGAGGCCAGTGGCAGGGCGCTCTCGGCTCGAGGCGACCCGTCGAGGGGCACGAGGATGCGGTGGTAGCTGACCTCGCCCTTCAGCGGCTCCTGGACCGATTGGGCCGGCACGAGGAGCACGGACCCGGAGATCCCCTCGATGAGCTTCCGCGCGGTGCTGGCGAGGCTCCACTCCGTCCACCCGCTCGCCCCGTGGCTGGCCAGCACAGTGAGGTCGACGCCTTGGCTGCTCACCCAGTCGCGAATCTCCTCGGCCGGGCGCCCTTCGAGCACTTCGATTCCGACGGACACGCCGGACGCCGCATGTTCGGACTCGACCGCGGCGAGGTGACTTCGGGCCTCCGTGCGCTGAGCTTCCCACTCGAGCGGGTCGGTCGGTACCGCACCCGGTCCCTCATGCAGCGGCTCGAGCGCGTGCAAGACCGTCAACTTCGCGCCGAAGGCTCGCGCCAACGCGACGCCATGCGGAACGATCCGGTCTCCGATGGGAGAGCAGTCGACGCAGACGCCCACGTGGCGGATCTGCTGCGGCCCCCCGTCGGAAATGTCGTGGTTCGGACCCTCTACCGATTGGCTCGTCATCGCGTCCTCCCGGATGGACCCGAGAGTGATGGTACTCCCCTTCCGTGTTGGGACAAAACGGCTCGCCGAGTCCTGCCCGGTCTTCCGGAGACTTTGCGGTGCCCGAAGCTCGACGGAGGCGGAAGACTCGATTTCGCGGCCATCCTCGTCGGAGGCGGACGAGATGGCACGGAGAGGCTAGCCGGCGGAATTGCGCCGACGCGTCGTGGACCGGGTCGAAGGCGGCCCGGACGTCGCATTCCACTGCCAGTTGCGGATCTCCGGCAGGTCCTCGCCGTATTTCTCGATGTATTTCCTGTGCTCCAGCAACTTGTTCTCGAGCTGCTGCTTCAGATGAAGACCGTTTGCGCCGGTCTGCGGCAGTCGATCGATGGTGTCCATCACGAGGTGGAAGCGATCCAGGTCGTTCAGCACGGTCATGTCGAAAGGCGTGGTGATGGTGCCCTCCTCCTTGTAGCCGCGGACGTGGATGTTGTCGTGGTTGGTGCGCCGGTAGGTCAGCCGATGGATCAACCACGGGTAGGCGTGGAACGCGAAGATGACCGGCTTGTCCCGGGTGAAGAGTTCGTCGAAATCGCCGTCGCGGAGTCCGTGCGGGTGCTCGAGCGGCGG
>Ga0210064_1000306_pt1 | contig 23791 bp, 14 predicted proteins | sample Muzzi_CordC_D2_FD_185531 | JGI IMG/M metagenome (GOLD analysis project Ga0210064, IMG submission 185531) | Wetland microbial communities from San Francisco Bay, California, USA, that impact long-term carbon sequestration - Muzzi_CordC_D2 (SPAdes) | ecosystem: Environmental > Aquatic > Marine >... | reverse complement strand
ACTTCTGGAAATAGAAAACCTCTCCGTCCATTTCCACACCCCGGAAGGCATTGCCCGGGCGGTGGACGGCGTCAGTTTCCACCTGGATGCCGGTGAAACCATTGGCCTGGTGGGTGAATCAGGGTGCGGTAAAAGTGTCACTTCCCTGAGCATCCTGGGATTGATCCCTTCGCCACCGGGAAAAATTGAGTCGGGAAAAATCAAATTCGATGGTCGAAATTTGTTGAAATTTGACCCTGAACAACTGCGTAAAATTCGCGGCCATGAAATCTCAATGATATTTCAGGAACCCATGACCTCGCTGAACCCGGTGCTGCCTATCGGCCGCCAGGTGGCCGAACCGTTGATGATCCACCAGGGCCTGGGTAAGGCCGCAGCGCTTAAAAAAGCCACCCGCTGGCTGGACCATGTTAAAATTCCAGCGGCTGCCAAACGGCTTAACGATTATCCGCACCAGCTTTCAGGGGGGATGCGCCAGCGGGTCATGATCGCCATGGCCATGGTTTGCGGCCCGAAATTATTGATCGCTGATGAACCCACCACGGCATTGGATGTCACCATCCAGGCCCAGATCCTGTCATTGATGATCCGACTCAAAGAAGAGCTGGCCATGTCATTGCTGTTGATCACACACGATCTGGGCGTGGTCGCCCAGATGGCCTCCAGAGTGGTGGTGATGGCGGCTGCCAAACGGCTTAACGATTATCCGCACCAGCTTTCAGGGGGGATGCGCCAGCGGGTCATGATCGCCATGGCCATGGTTTGCGGCCCGAAATTATTGATCGCTGATGAACCCACCACGGCACTGGATGTCACCATCCAGGCCCAGATCCTGTCATTGATGATCCGACTCAAAGAAGAGCTGGCCATGTCATTGCTGTTGATCACACATGATCTGGGCGTGGTCGCCCAGATGGCCTCCAGGGTGGTGGTGATGTATGCCGGGCAGGTTGTCGAGGAAGCAAAGGTCGCAGATATTTTTGACTATCCCTTTCATCCTTATACCCAGGGACTCCTCAAATCCATGCCGCGCATCGGGGACCGGCCTGAAGACGGCAAACAGCGGTTAATTGAGATTCCCGGCATCGTGCCGGTACTAACGGAGCTCATCGACGGATGCAAGTTCGCCGAACGCTGTCCCCATGCGTTCGATATTTGTCGCCGGATCCAGCCGCAGCTCGTAGCTATCGCCGATGGGCACCAGGCCCGCTGCTGGCTGAAGCAATACCCGGAACGGAGAAAAAGCGATGTCTGAAGCACCCTTGCTCAACGTTATTGATCTGGTTAAGCAGTTTCCGCTGGGCGGCGGCTTCATGGCCAAGCCACGAGCCTGGATCAAAGCGGTGGATGGTGTTTCATTTTCAGTTTCAGCGGGGGAAAGTTTCGGCCTGGTCGGAGAATCCGGCTGTGGCAAAACAACGCTGGGCCGGCTTATTCTGCGTTTAATCGAACCCAGCGGGGGACGGGTCGAGTTTGCCGGCCAGGATATCGTCTCTTTGAGCCGAACCGAAATGAGTTCCTTTCGCCGCAAAATGCAAATTATCTTTCAGGACCCCTATTCCAGCCTGGATCCAAGGATGAAGGTTGAAGGCATTATTACCGAACCGTTAAGAGCCACTCAGCAACTCTCTAAAAGACAACGACGGGAGGTGGCGGCGGAGTTGCTGAAAAAAGTCGGCCTGCGCAGCATCGACCTGGACAAGTATCCCCATGAATTTTCCGGCGGTCAAAGACAGCGCATCGGGATTGCACGCGCATTATGTGTTCGGCCGGAATTAATCGTGGCCGATGAACCGGTCAGCGCGCTGGATGTCTCGATTCAGGCCCAGGTCATCAATCTGATGGAGGATTTAAAGCAGGAATTTAACCTTTCCTATGTTTTTATTTCCCATGACCTGAGTGTGGTCGAATATATTTGTGACCGGATCGCCGTGATGTATCTGGGCGGAATCGTTGAACTGGCCTCTACCAGGGATTTTAGCATTTCAACCCGTCATCCGTATACCGAAGCGCTGCTAAAGGCGGTTCCCATACCGGATCCTCACCGCCGAATTGAACCATTTGCCATGGAAGGAGATGTTCCCAACCCGATTGACCCGCCACCAGGATGTCCGTTTCATCCAAGATGTCTTTACCAATTTGACCGTTGTTCGATTGAGAAACCACCTCTGATAGAAGCTGCACCGGAGCATCTGGTGGCCTGCTGGCTCAACGGAGGCAAAGGGCTGGGGAATGACAATGAAAATGAAGATTGAAGATTGAAGAATTAAGGAATTCTGTCGATATAAAATCAACCACTAAAACACGAATGAATAAAGAATCACAAACAAACAAAAAACACGAAAACCAATGCAGACAAATTATTTGCACAGTATAAAGTAATTATTCGATATGAGCGAAGCGAATACCATAATTCTTCAATCTTCAATTTTCAATCTTAAATTCAAATGGGGGTTACCATGAAAATAGCCGTTATCGGTGCGGGTGCCATGGGCAGTCTCTTTGGCGCCATGCTGGCAGAGGCCGGCAACGAAGTCTGGCTCTATGACATATGGACCGAACATGTTCAAGCCATAAACCGGGTTGGATTGCGCATTGAAAGGCAAGGCAAACCCCGCACGGTTCGCCTCAATGCAACCACCGATCCGGAACAGATCGGCCAAGCCGAATTGACCATCATATTCGTTAAATCGACCCAGACCCACGTCGCAGCAAAAACAGCGCGGCAGATCGCCGGATCAGACGGCTCGGTCATGACCCTGCAAAACGGGATGGGCAATGCTGATTTAATTGCAGCAGCGGTTACACCGGATCGAATACTGGCCGGCACCACTTCCCATGGTGCCACCATGCTGGGTGCGGGCAGTATCCGGCATGCCGGAGTCGGAGCCACAACCATTGGTGCCTGGGCCACAACCGACCCGGGCCGACAGCGGGCCGGTCAATTTGCCGATTTTTTCAACCAGGCCGGTATCGAAACGGAAGCCGTCGATGACGTGCGCAGGGTGGTCTGGAACAAGCTATTAATCAATATCGGCATTAACGCCATTACAGCCTTAAGCGGGATCAAAAACGGTCAGATGCTGGATCTGGAAATTACCCGCGCGTTAAGCCGGGCTGCCGTGGAAGAAGCCATGGCGGTTGCCCGGGCCCTGGATATTGGAATTAAGGAAGACGCGGTGGACATTGTATTTAAAGTGGCTGAAGCCACTGCCGTCAACCGGTCATCCATGGGGCAGGATGTAGATAATAAACGGCAGACGGAAATCGCGGCCATCAATGGCTTCATTGTGCGGGAAGCCGAAAAGTTGGGGATTAAAGTACCGGTTAACTTTGCGTTGACGGCACTGATACAGACATTGGAAAGCCATTACGAATAGCAGTTTGCAGGATCTGTTAGTGCTAAAGCTAATGGAATACCGAAATTTGAAAATTACAAAAATCAAATCACAAATTTCAAATAAATTTCAATAACCCAAATTCAAAATTTCAAACGTACTAATCGCGGAGTTCAAAGCGCCCGGTTTTGGTCATTGATTATTGGAATTTGAGATTTATTTGTAATTTGATGCTTGGAATTTGAGATTTTGTTTACTGAAGACTATTTTCACTTGCAAAAAATAAGGAGGAGTTAAAATGGCTGATAAAAAAGTATCAGTTTTAGATGTCCAGCAGGCAAAAGAAGAAGGACGCAATCTGACCATGTTGACCGCCTATGATTATCCGTTGGGGTTGATGGCCGCGGAATCCGGAATAACGGTATTGGATGTTCAGCAGGCAAAAGAAGAAGGACGCAATCTGACCATGTTGACCGCCTATGATTATCCGCTGGGATTGATGGCCGCGGAATCCGGGGTTGACATCGTCCTGGTAGGTGACTCCCTGGGCATGGTGGTCATGGGCCTGCAGGGAACGGTTGAGGTGACCATGGAAGACATGATCCACCACATCAAGGCGGTGGTGCGCGGCTGCAAAGGTCCTTTGATTGTCGGCGACATGCCGTTTATGAGCTACAACACCTCCATCCGGGAAGCCATTATCAATGCCGGCCGACTGATGAAAGAAGGCGGCTGTGATGTCGTCAAGCTGGAGGGCGGGGTTGATTTTGCGCCGACCATTCAAGCCATCGTCAAGGCCGGTATCCCGGTGCAGGGCCATATCGGTTTGACCCCCCAGACCGCAAGCGCTTTAGGCGGTTTCAAAATACAGGGCAAGGATGCCTCGGCTGCCAAGCAGATTATCGATGATGCCCGGGCCCTGGAAGATGCCGGGGTATTTTCAATGATCCTGGAAGCGGTGCCGGCCCCGCTGGGCAAACTGGTGGCCGAAGCGGTCAAGGTCCCGGTAATCGGTATCGGAGCGGGTCCGGATGTCGACGGCCAGGTACTGGTTTTTCATGATGCTGTCGGTCTTTTTGACAGATTTGTGCCCAAGTTTGTCAAACAATACACGAATGTCAGAAAGATTATCATTGAGGCCTTAAAAGAATACAACCAGGACGTTATCGAAGGAACCTTTCCGGGACCGGAGCATTCTTTTAAAATGCCGGACGAAACGCTGGAACAGCTTAAAAAAATGGTTAAAGAATGAGCTTCTCCCACCTCTTTAAAGCGGGCAGCATTGGTGCCTGTCATCTCAAAAACAGGATCATGATGCCGCTTTACCCGACAAAATACGCTGCGGGGGGTAAAGTTAATTCAAAGATGGTGGAATTTTATCGCGCCCGTGCCAGGGGAGGTGTGGCGCTGATCGTACTGGATTGTCCCTGCCTGGATTATCCCAGGGCCTACCAGGGTTCCCATCAACTGCGTATGGATTCGGATGAATATGTGGCCGGCCTGAAAGAGTTGATTGATGCCATTAAATCCGAAGGGGCCAAAGTATTCATGCAGCTGAATTATCCGCGAGAACGGATGGTTAGAAAGCAGGTTCCCGGTGCCAAACAAAAGGGGAATATGTGGATCGTGCCGCTGGCAAACACCATGGCAATTGCGGAAGCTGATGAAATACTGGGAATTATGGCCCGGGGCGCGGTTCAAGCCAGGGAAATCGGCTATGACGGTGTTGAAATTCAGGCCAGCTACGGCGATCTGATCTCCCAGCTGCTGTCGCCGCTGCTCAATACCCGTACCGACGAGCTGGGCGGAAGTTTGGAGAATCGATCACATTTTCTGATTCAGTTGATTCAGCAGGTCAAGGCTCTGACCGGAGAAGATTTGCCGGTAATGGTCAAGCTGGTGTGCCATGAGTTTGTGGACGGCGGTCTCGGGATCGAAGAAGCCAGGAAGATTGCCGGATGGGTCGAGAAGGCGGGGGCTGATGCGATTGTGACCAATGCCGGCAACAAGCAAACCAAATACAGGACCATTCCGCCGCTGGACAGCCCGTTGGCACCGCTGGCGAATCTGGCCGCCCAAATAAAATCCGCCGTGAATATACCTGTCGTCGCCATTGGAAAAATCAACCGACCCGATGTCGCCGAAGACATCATCAGACGGGGGCAGGCCGATTTTGTCGCAATGGCCCGGGCCCTGGTAGCAGATCCGGATTTTCCCCGCAAGGCTGAATCAAACACGTGGGATAAGGAAATCCGGCCCTGTGTCGCCTGCCTTGAAGATTGTGCCGGCAAAGGGGTCGAGGGTATCGGCAGATGCTGCACGGTCAATCCATTTGCCGGTCATGAATATGACTGGCAGATCACACCGGCCCGCCAAAAGAAAAAAGTCCTCGTAATCGGCGGGGGACCCGGCGGCCTCCAGGCCGCGCTGGTCGCAAGCCGGCGGGGCCATGCGGTGGAATTGTGGGAACGGTCGGAAAAAATAGGCGGACAAATACAATTTGCGCATCTCGCACCATATAAAGCAGAAATGGCGGGCATTTTAACCTATCTGATAAATTGCCTCAAAATTTTGCCTGTGACGATTCGCACCGGGCAGCAGGCTAGCCATTCAAAAATTACTGCCTTTAACCCGGATGCGGTCATTGTGGCCACCGGGTCACGGCCGGGCTTGCCGCCCATTCCGGGAATTGAGGCCGATTTCGTGATTCAGGCCCGCGACCTTTACCTCACCCATCCGGCCGCCGCGGATAAGATCGTCATAATCGGCGGCGGTGATATTGGATGTGAAACCGCCGATTTGCTGGCCGGCCCCAGCAGACAAATCAGTGTGGTTGAAATAGCGCCGGCTGTGCTGGCCCGCATGAAGACAATTCCCAAAGAACGTTTAATAAAAAGGCTTTCAGAAAAAGGTGTTCGACTTTACGAAGAAACCCGGGTGATCGCAATTGAAGAAAAGAAAGTCCATCTAAAAAGCAAAGATGGTTCAGGGTTTACGCTGGAAGCAGATCTGGTGGTAATCGGCATCAATGCTCAACCGGAAGACAGTTTGTTTCACAGTTTGCACGGCAAGGTTAAAGAAGTAATTGCCGTGGGAGACGCTGCGGCTCCCGGAAATCTCGGCCAGGCTTTAAGAAATGCAACAGAAATAGCTCTTAAAATCTGATATTTGGGGTCGAATGAAGCACTGCAAAATAAGGATCATCTCCTTAAAAATTCGGAGTAAAAAACAGTTACACGGTGTGATTTGAGCTAAACTTTTTGATAATTAGCCGCAGACACACGCGGACTGACGCAGACGTCCAGCTAAATGTTGCTGCATTTAGCTATGGTTTTCTTTTATCCGAACGACCTGTTCGGATAAAAACTGCAATCGCTGCGCGAATTGAGCACTATATTGAATATCGCAAGATAATCATTTTCACCCTTCAGAGCTTTTGCCTGCAGGGCTTGCACCTTTTCCTCCGCCAGGCAGGCGGGGGAAATGTCCGCGTCTGTCTGCGTCGGTCGAAAGAGCGAAGCGAGTGGGCGGCTATTAATTATAATAGGATCAAAACTCATACCGATCTATTGAATGACCTCACTCCAACCAAATTGGAAAAGAGCCCAAAATGATTTTCAGGACCGGAATTTGCGGAATTTCAGATACCCCAAAGCAAAACAAATCGGGCTGCGTTTATATCCGATAAAGTTTCAACGGACCCCCGGCTAATTTTCCATTGGCGGCGTTTAGCTTATCTTCACCGGATATCACCGCCACCGCTTTTTTTGTATTCTGGCCATCGAAGTATTTCTCAGCAGCCTGCGTCACCTTGCTGCGGTTCAGCGATAAGAGCTCGGTTTTAAACCGGATGCGCATCTCGTCTGATAAGGAGATAATTTGGCGGTAAAACGATTTCCTGGCTGCCGGACCGGGGGGGTCGGGTTTGTCCATTTCTGAACAGACCTGCAGGACCGCTTCATTAACATCTTCCTCACTGAAATTGCCGGAACGGATAAAGACCGCGGCGTTGTCAAAGGCATTCAGGGTCGAGACAATGTGCGGATCGCGATAAGAAGCGAAGCTGAACAGACCGTCTTCCGGACTGTAGAGGGCAAAACCGCCATAGGCCCCGCCCTTTTCACGTATTTCACGATGCAGGTACATGGATCGTAATATTTTACTGATCACCGATAAGGCGGCGGCGTCCTCATGTTCCATGCGTACGGTTTCAAAGGCAAGCGCCACAAATGACACGGCCGAAGATGTGCTCCAGCCTTCCCGAATGGTTTCCCCTTCCAGGTTGATATCCGGATCGGAAAAACCATCGGCGGTTCCCTGATTGAAACCTTCAAACACAGAGGTCAAATTGGGTAATGCGTTTCCAAGCGCTGCATCCTCACCAATCAGGGCCATCTTAAAATTATTCCGGGTGAAAACCGCTTTACCGATAGCCGCCAAATCCGCCGCGAGACTGCCGAGCTTTTGTTCGTCAAGATTATCCGATAATTGTTTGATGGCCTGCAACTGGTGCACACCACTCCAGGTCTCCCCCAGGGCCCGGGTGGCAGAAAATTTTCGGGAAGCCAGAGATATTGCCAATCGATGGCCGTTGTGAATGACCATTGATTCGAGGCCGGCCCGATACTCGAGCAGCAGATTCTTCAGGCGCGCCAGATCGGAAAATTCATAGTGATGAAGCACTTCCTGAATGATATCAAACATCCGGTCCTGGTTTCTGAGAAGACATTTAGCATTAAAGGAAATAAACGGCACGCAATCTCCGGCAGTACCGAAGCGGGTCCGGGAATGGGTCGCCAGCCCGACACCTCCCGTATAGGCATCGATGCGTTGTGCCAGGTCGGCGTAGTTACGCATACTGGTTCCCACGCGGGCCAGCGTATAGCAGAAAAAAGGCGTTAGCGGTATCAGTGCGCCGGGCAGTGATCCGGTGCCGGCCGCCGCGGCGAAGTAGACAATGCCTGAAGTTGCCTGATTATAAATGGTGGCCTGCAGGGCACCCTCAGTGGCGCTGGCCTCAACCCCCGGAACTGACGGTGGAATATCTGCACGCTGCAGGGTGGGCAGGGTGGCGACATCCTCTTCGGCCTCCTGCAGTCGCTGAAGTGCTTCGGCATCCTGTTTGATTCGATCGATATCGATTGGAGATAAATCCTTTTTGATGCGATCGAGCTCGGCGCGCAGCCGTTTGTTTTCCTTTTGTTCCATCTTCTGGTCCGGTACCAGTGTTAGTACAATCCGGTGCGGATTATCCAGGAAATACTTCTTAATCTGATTTTCGAAAAAAGATCCTTTTGCCAGCTTACGCTGCAGTTTGGCCATATCTGAATCAAAATTTAGAATCTTAAGCGGGTCTCCACCGTGAAACCAGCAGCCTGAAAAAGTCATTAACAATTTGATTCCATAAGGATAGGGTGAATTGGTGATTTCCTTGCGATGAAATTCAAGCTGATGAATGGCTGAATCAATCAGCTTTTTTTCAATACCATTTGCAGCAAGGTCGGTTAACACATCAAAGATGATCGCCTGAATCCTACCGGCCGATGATTGGTCGACATCTTTAAGTCCGCTCACAAACAGTGAATCACGGTTATCGGCGTCGAAGCCGCAGCCGTCGCACAGCGCACTGCCAAGGCCGGAATCGATTAATGCTTTGCGCAGCGGGGAGGCTGAATTGCCGAGCAGAATCTGTTCCAACAACGTTAGCGTGATGATTTCAAAAGTATCTTTGACGTCGGCCATCAGCCAGGCAAGGCAGACCTGGCTTTTTTGGGTCGGATCTTCGTTTTTGTTGAACGGATACGGGTAGGTGACCGAGCGCGCCCGCTTCCAGCGCGGCTGGGAGGCGACATCAGTATCCGGATCAATCTTTTTGAATTGTTTGAGCACCTTGTCTTCGATAAAGGCCAGATGATCTTTCAATGGCAGGTTGCCGTAGGTGTAGAAAAAGGCGTTGCTGGGGTGATAGTGGTGGCGGTGAAATTCTTTTAGCTGTTCATATGATAATGTTGGAATTTCAACCGGATCGCCGCCCGAATTAAATCGATAAGTGGTCGATGGATAGAGCGCTTTTAAGATAGAGCGCGCCATCACCTGATCCGGGGAGGACATTGCGCCTTTCATTTCGTTGTAAACGACACCCTTATAGTTCAATTGAGGCATATGCGGGTCCGATCCTGCCGGATTGTCTTCAACTTCCAGACGGTGTCCTTCCTGCTTAAAGCTGAGCCTGTCAAGCTTGGGGAAAAAGGCAGCATCCAGATATACTTCCATCAGATTGTAGAAGTCCTTTTGGTTCTGGGTTGAAAACGGATACATGGTCCAGTCCGAAGCGGTAAAAGCGTTCATAAAGGTGCTCAAGCTTCTTTTAAGCATTGAAAAAAAAGGATCCCGCACCGGATACTTCCGGGAACCACACAGCACCGTGTGCTCAAGAATGTGGGCGACTCCGGTGGAGTCTTTCGGCACCGTTTTAAATGCAACGCTGAAGGTATTTTCGGCATCAGCGTTGCTGATGTGAATATGTCTGGTCCCTGTAGTTAAATGCTTCAGCGCATAAAAAACCGCCGAGATTTCCTGAAGCGGTTCAACTTGCTCGATGCGATAATCACCAATTCGGTCACCAACGTTGAGCCCCGGATTGGAAGAATCCACGATTGTTTTCATAGTCATCCCTCGTTTTTCACTTAATACTATTTGAGTCATTGAATGATTAAAATTCCAAGCATCAAATCCCAAATAACAAATAATTTCCAAATACCAATTTCCAATGACCCAAATGCGTTTTGATGTGCTGCAAGCTTTCGCCCCGAGCTCAGGCCGAGATTGTGTTAAACTCGGCATGAATTCTGAAAAAATAAAGTTTTGTGGGCGCAGTGAATTGTTATGATTTCCTTGAATCTAATTTTTGTTTTGAATATAAGCATTGAAATTTGAGATTTATTTGTAATTTGGATTTTGGAATTTATACGATACCAACCTGGTTAAGAAAATATTTTTTAATACTACTATCTTAACCTTGATTCAGGTCATACCATTAGGTTGCAATATATACCCCCCTGCTTTGGCGCTTAATTTTACCGGTCTTATTCAAGCGGAATATAATATTGCGAATTTTCTTTTCGTCAAAACCGGTTTTAGCCTGAATTTGGGCAAAATCGATTCCTTGGTTGGCGCGCCTGATGGTATCCAGTACGATATCAACCGCCGTCAGTGATGTTTTCCGGCGGGTAGCTTTGGTATTAGAGGGTCCCATTGAGCTTTTGATTAAATTTTCCAGACGGTCCAATCTGTCTATCAGCTGCTCGACATCTTTTTTGGTCGGAATATTATAATTTTGCATAAAAAATTTGACCATGGCATCGAAACTGACTGCCTTCCCCTTCCTTCTAGACATGGGATCCTCCTTTTTGAAAGGTATATGGTATCATGAAAAAGGAAAATGATAACCCAATCGTAACCCCAAGAAAATACGATGAAAATAATTAACATTTGCAGAAAAGTCAAGTATTTGGATTTTTAGCCCGGGACATGCGGGTACGAGGAAACGCAAAAGTTGAGGTGCCGGATAACGGATTAACCATTAAGATTCCGGTGAAACTTAAGATTGAAAACCGCAAAAAATCCTGCTACCTAATTACTCCGCCCTGAAAAATAGGATATCAGGTATGGATAAATCATGACATCACCCAAAACACTTCTTAAAGCCTGGAACCTCAGACCCAAAAAGCGCCTGGGACAATCCTTTCTCACCGATCCGTCGACTGCCGCAAAAATTATTGCCGGGGCCGGGCTGTCTCCGCAGGATGTGGTTTTGGAAATCGGGGCCGGTTTGGGTGCATTAACTATCCCGTTGGCACAGGCAGCAAAAAAAGTATATGCCGTTGAGAAAGATCAGCAACTGATTGAGTTGCTCAAAACAGAATTGCTGATCCGGCAGATAACAAATTGTGAAATCATTGCAGGGGATATTCTTCAAATCGACCTGCGCCAATTTACGGCTGCAGCCGAACGAAAAATGACGGTTATCGGCAATCTGCCCTACAATATCTCCTCTCAAATCCTGGTCAAACTAATTCAATCACGCCAGGACTTTGACCGGGCGATTTTTATGTTTCAAAAAGAACTGGCACAGCGTATCTCCGCCAGACCCGGTGGTAAAGAATATGGCAGAATAACCGCCATGCTCAGATACTGCGCTGAAATTAAACTCCTGTTGAATGTCAAAGCCAGGGCATTTTATCCACCGCCAAAAATTGATTCCTCGGTTATTGAAATTAAATTCAGGCCCACAGCTGACTTTGCCTCCCGGGACGAAAAGAGGTTGTTTGCCGTCATCAAGGCGGCTTTCGGCAACCGACGCAAAACCCTAAAAAACGCTCTGACGGCAAGCGCACTTCCCATTGATTCACAAACCGCTCTGCGGGCCCTGACCGCAGCCGGGATCGATCCTTCCCGCCGTGCGGAAACCCTGGAGCCCGCTGAGTTTGTATCTCTTGAATTTTGTTTGAGAGAAGCGATGGCGAAAAGTGAAGGTTGAACCCAAAACCTATTTTAATCCTTGACCCTGCAGGGTGGTGGTATTAATATAAAAGTATCCGATTTGCGTTGGGAAACCGTTTACAAAGGAGATCAATATGGCAGTAAAAATTTTCATCAGACGCTCCGTTCCACAGGATAAGGCCAGGGCAATGATTCCCCTGTTCAGGCAGATGAGAGCATCCGCCACAACCCAATCCGGCTATATCACCGGCGAAACATTGAGAAGTATGGATAATCCGGAAGAATTTATGGTCATCAGCACCTGGCAGTCTTCGGAAGATTGGAACAAGTGGCTCAAAAGCGAAGATCGCAATAAAGTTCAGAGCAAGATTGATGAACTGCTGGGAGGTGAAACGCACTACGAAATTTTTCACTATGGATTTTCGGAGTAAACCCTAATCCGGCCAGGCCGAAACCACTTAGGGTTATCCCATCATCTTGATTTTAAAAATGCTATAGGCGTATTCTTTTTATGGTTTCAGGTTTTGCACCGCGGCGGATCGGGTGTCAGAAAGCGTGCATTGTCGAAAAAAGTACAGGGAACGCAACAGTTGATAGCGGTAGTATAGCCGAAAAATTACATATTCAGCTCTCTGGACGAAAACCTTTTTCCTGACACCTGAGACCTGAAACCCAAAATACATACAGCATCATACCATCCAGGCAAAATCTTGCAAACCGGTTCAGTTTTCGACGGACTGGCCGGACATCTCTGCTACATCAGTTCAGCGATGGACACCGTTCGATCCCCGAGCATGTTAACGTAACTTCCCATTTCATTATCGTACCAGCCGTATATAACTGCCTGGGTAACCGGAATTCTGACCACCGTTCCTGCCGGATCTGAAAGCAGGTCTTTATTCAGCCCCGGTATCTTGGCCAGATCGATGGTGGCTTCTGCGGTGCGGCTGTGGGTTTCAAAACCTTCAATGGTGGCGGCCACCCGCGGCATACCGATAATATCACCGGATACATTTTGCTTCTCGGTGAAGTACAGGTAGCCTTCCGGACTGTCGTCAGCCGCCTGTCGATAAATATCGTTGATCATTTCCCGCCTGACATATTCACCGCCGGGTTCCTCCTGCAGGTTAATCACGAGTATTATCAACGATCCCGAGCTGGTCGGGATTCTCACGGATTCAGCGATGAATGCAATTTCCTCCATTTCGGGTATGACCAATCGAAGCGCACGGGCCGCTCCGGTTGTCGTCAGGATGATGTTGTTCATAATGCTTCTGTTTTTGCGCAAATCGGTTTTACCGGATTTGGGCAGCCGATCCAATACTTGCTGGGACCCGGTGGCGGCATGAACCGTTGCCATGGAGGCCGACAAGATTCTTTTGGGGCCAAGTGCGTCAATCAGGGGTTTCATCATATGGGCCAAGCAGGTAGTCGTACAGGAGGCATTGGATATGATTCGGTGGCGTCTGGGATCATAATCATTGGTATTAATTCCCATGACGGTGGTGACGGCATCATCCGGCGTGGCTGCACTACTATCTTGGGCTTTAAAGGGGGCGGAAATGATCACTTTATCAGCCCCTGAAGCCAGATGGCCTCTTACCGTACCCTGGGGATTATCCAATCCCTGATTCGGATCCAAGAATTGACCGGTCGTATCCACCACCAGCCGGACATCGTGCCGGTCCCAGCCGATTTGAGCCGGGTCCCGGTGATTGCTTAAGAAACGAACCGGGGTACCGTCAATTATCATCGAACCATCGGCGTCATTTAAATTCGTAATAACCGGCTGACCCCGGTGGCCATAAAGATACCCATGCAGCCAACCATAGGTCGAATCCCTTTCCACATAGTGGGCAATATCTGCGAGAGATGTTCCTGCCTGACGCCCGATGTTGACGACGATTTCATCAAAGAATTTGCGTGCCACATGGTGCCAGACGCTAAGTTTTCCGATTCGACCAAAACCGTTTACACCAAGTTTCAAACCTGAGCCGCCGGAATTTGACATATCCCTTATCCTCCTAAGCTTCCTTCGCCTTGATCAATCCTCTGAAAACAGAACCTTCATGGCCGTCAATGCTGATGTGATCACCAGCTTTAACCGATATCTGGTTGAAAGTGCAGCTTTTATTGCGCTCATCACACTCCAGATCACCGCATCCCACCACACAGGTCTTTCCCAGTCGATGCGCCACCACGGCCGCATGGGAAGTCAGACCACCGCGCGCAGTCAATAATCCGTCCGCCGCATATATCTCCCGAATATCGTCCGGCACGGTATCTGCCCGGGCCAGGATCAATGCGGTGCCGGGCTCCTGAATTCGCCACATTTCAATTTCTTCCAGATTAAAAACCAGCCTACCACTCATGGCGCCGCCGCTGACCCCGATCCCATGCCCCAGATAATAAGCGGCATGTTTTTCCTCATAATCAAAGGTCAGCACTTTTTTACGCTCACGGATGGTCATATCACGGGTTTGAAGCAGGTATAAATCGCCTATCGAAGGGCTTTCAAAGGTAAACTCCATTTCCTGGGGCGCCCATTTTTTTTCGTCGATCAAATCATGCGCCCAGCCTCTCAAGGTTTCATAGATTTTAGGAAAATGGGTTTGGAGGGTAATGTCGGTCTCGCGCATTTCGATTTCCTGCTGAAATATAGAAATGGGATTTGTTTTGACCAATCCTGAAACGACATCTTCCCCCTGGTTGCCGACCGTAAAGTCTCCCCACAATTTCAAGGTATCACCCGACCAGCGGGGATTATGGGTAAAAATGACGCCGGAGCCGGATTTCTCTGAGATATTGCCGTAGACCATGGCCTGAACGGTGACAGCCGTTCCCCAATCGTCCGAAATCCCCATAATCTGGCGGTAAGCTTTGGCTTTGGAAGATTCCCATGAATCCAGGACCGTTTTAATCGCCAGGTAAAGCTGCTCTAAGGGGTTTTCTAAAATTGAGACACCCGAATCCAGGATCAATGCTTTATATAACAAGGCAACTTTTTTCATCTGTTCGCCGGTAAACTCTCTTTTATAAGGAATGTTCTGCCTGTTTTTCTGATCGCTGATGATGGCATCGAAATCATCGCGCTTGAGCCCGAAAGCCATTCCATAACATTGTAAAAATCGGCGATAGTTATCCCAGGCAAACCAGGCGTTGCCGGTTTTTTGGACAATTCCTGCCGTTATATCCTCATTATTACCCACATCCAGCAGCGTATCCATCATGCCGGGCTGGGATATGGAGGAGCCGCTTCTCACGGATAACAACAGCGGGTTTTGGGGATCTCCAAATTTCTTGCCGGATAATTTTTCCAGGGTCGCCATGTTGCGGGCCACCTGCTCCCTGAAGTTGTCTATGGCCGGCGGGTAACGATCAATGATTTGACGGCATCGAAACACTTCGGTGGTGATAATAAATCCGGGCGGCACGGGAAATCCGAAATTTTTCAGTTTGACCATATTGATGCCTTTGTTGCCCAGATGAATGATACCGGTCACCCGTCCTTTGGCGGAATCAATTGTGGTCATGGCATTCTGGGGGTCATAAAGCAGCAGTTGATGGAGCAGATCTTTTGGCAATTTATAGGACTGCTGGAAAAGGGTGGTCAGGATTCGGCTCAAGAACAAATCCAGCTGCTGGAGCCCCAGCGATAGTGCGATCTGCTCCCGGAAGAAAACCTCGGAAACTCGATGTTCCAGCTTTTCATTATCTTCCAGATGACCCCGGGGAAGAAATTTGGGCAGTATCTGGGCGGGGGTTATCAGCGAAAGAATACGGCTGAGATTCTGGCCCAGAAGGTTATGAAAATGGTCGTGAATAATGTTTTTAACCGCCTGGGCAAAGCCTTTAAAAATGTCCAGATACTGGGTTTGTGTAAATCCTTTGACCTCCAGCGAGTGGGCCAAAAATTCCAGTTGCCGCTCAAATTCAACCGATAAGATCCCATCGAGCTTCAACGCTTTGTCGAACAGTCTCAGCAGGCTGTATATCTGATAAAATGTGGCTTTGGTAATCAGGCTCAAATCGATATCTCGAATAAGTTCCTCGAGCAGCACGTTGACCAGAGTCTCCAGGCGAAAAGTGAGGCCCAGGCAGTCAAATTTCATTTCATGATAGCTGCCGTACATCGAGGGAATATCAATCGTGATATGCCTTTTTTTATAAATATTTTCCTTGATTTCAAAGATTTGGTCGGACGTAATCGTAAATTTTAATTTTTCAAGATAATCCAGCAGTTTGTAAAGTCTGATCTTGATGTCAGACTCCGCCAGCGCTTGTTCCAGGCGATGAAAATCCGGCAGGGCTTCGGTTCGCAGCTGGGCCATCGAACCCGCCATCTCATAATAATCAAAGCTGTATTTTTGATGGAGTGCTTTGTAAAAGGCTATGGACAGCCTGATGCGGTCGCGATCGACATCCGGGACATCGGAAATCTCGGCCAGCAGATTCTCTATTTTCTTTTCAGATAGGGTCCGCAAACCTTCGGGAATCTTAATGCCTTTTTCGACAAAATGGGAGAGAATGGCATTGACGCCGTCGATAAATGGTCCCCGGGTATCAATTTCATCATAAATTGAGGGCGGGACGAACGGCTCCAGACCGGTCTTGTCACGGGTTTGCCAAAAGTGCAGGGCCGCCTCCATAAAGGGCACGATGCGGTTGCTGCTTTCAACATGGCTCTGTTTTCGCAAAAAATGAACGAGTCGGTCCCGGCGATGGGTGATTTCATCAATCTGGGTGGATATATCCCTTAATTTTCCCTCGGCGCCGATATCATTAAAGAATGCCGGAAATAGCCGGGTGAGCTGTTTGGCAAGATTATAAACCGGTGTGATATTACTGTTTAAAAATCGGGTGATATCACGGGGGAAAATATCAATATCCTTTATAAATACACCACAAAGAGAGAGATGAATAATCAATCCGGCCAGCAGGCGGGTTGACCATTTTGGATTTATCTCAATCAGTTCAAGCCAGGTTCTGATATTCAGGATATGGGCACTGTTAACTCGAATCTGCCATTCATTATCTATACCCCGCAGCATCGGGGTCTGAAAACCCAGATCAATGACCGCATCGATAAAAAAATTGACCAGATCGAGCTCGTCGATGTTATAAACGGCTTTACCCATGTTCAGTACACAGTTCAAGGCCGTCGCCGGATACATCCGGGTTTGATCCTTCAGAATGGTAAATGTTTTTCGGATTAAATTTTCGATATCCCGGTAGTTTTCATTTTCAATGATCCAGGTCAGCGTCTGGTTCATGTCCCGCAGAGTTTCTTCATGGATCAGGGACAGCCCCGTAAGGTTCATTATGTGAAAAAGAAAAATCAGCTTGAAGTGGTGCCCCCGGCCTTTGGTACCAAATTTTCGCATCAGCTGCCGGGGAATTTGCCGGTAGGTCTCGACGATCTGTCCGAAGCCGGGAAGATTGCTCAGCTGGATTAATATCTGCCGGGATTCGACCTGCTGTTTTTGGATGCTCAACTTCAGCTGCTGTCGCCATTCATTTAATTGTTGATGGGATATGGTTTTGAAAAACTTATCGAATTGATCCCCATGGTTTGCAATCTCGGCTTCTTTTTCAAACCAGGCCTGGGGATCTTCCTCTTTGAGCCAGTAACTGTAAGTATGGCTGAAATATTTAATCAGCAACAGATTCAGTGAGTGGCAGCTGGACCCGTCATCGGCAGAACTGGTTAAGTATGCCTGGGCCAGCCGGTTAATTCCATAATAGCTTTTCACAAACAAAGAAAAATGGTGATCCGGGAAACTGTGGATGCGGTCGAAAGCGTCGTCGATAACCGGCTGGAATTTTATGAAACCGGCGCCGGAATCAGAAATCGTTTTTTGAATAAACAGCAATATATTATCGACCGCATCCCTTTTAACTTCATCATCTTTAGTTTCATCGAGGGCCTGAATAAAAATATCCAGCAACAGTTTCGCTGCTGCCGGTCCACCGGAATGGTTTTTAAGAAGGTGAAAATATTCCAGTGAATATTTGCGGGCCTCGGTAACAATAAATTTCCAGTTTTTGTAGGGATGGGAAAGTTCTTTCAGAAAGGTATTTAATCCTTCCATCAGGCCATAATATTTGGACATGACCTCCTGGAGGATGGCGTACCTGGCATCAATCGTAACGTCAACATGGTAGTCAGCCAGGTTGACCTCAAGCGCTTTGGATTTCAGTATCAAAAGTGACGGCCTCCTGAGTCAAATGCAATGATCACTTCATTATTGAAACGGATCGGGATTGATTCACCAACCCGGATGTCTAAAAATTCATCAGCATGATGACTTTTGTCAAGGATACCAGAGCACAGGGGGATTTTCAAGAGAACGAATAATAGCAGATACAATTCAGGGTCGTTATCAACGGGAAATCATTCAAATATTGGCGTATTGGCTATTAAAAATAAAAAATTCCAAATAACAAATACCAAATAAATCACAATGCCCTAAACTCAAAATCTCAAACGTTTGCGTTTGGATCAATTGAAATAATCCTCAGCCTCACCTCAACGTGCCAGCGCCATCAACCGATACACCACCATACCGGCCAGCCACGCCACGTCTTCCGGAGATAGAATCTGACCGATGTTTTGATCAAAAAGAATATTGGCCTCCGCCGGGAATTCATCGTCGGCAGCCCAAAGAATCAGCTGCAGCGGCACAGACGGCAAAACTCTGAACTCAAATCCGGCATCTCCGTTTTCGATTTCTTTGGGGCGCAGCTTTTGAGCGGCCCGGCTAAATCCGGCTAAATTTTCTCCAAAAACTTTTTTCAGCGGCTCCACGGCCCGTTGGACAAAAGCGCCAAAATAAAAGGCCGCGCCGGGAATTTCGCGGTAGGCTATCCAGTGGTTGGTCGGCGATGGCATTACCGGAGCCATCATGTAATGCAAAATCAGAACCTGCTCCTGAATCGGAACTTCTTTTGCGCTTACGGATTGATCATTAAACTCAAATTGAGGATAGCTGACGAGATAGGTGCGATCAAGAAAGGGGATCTGAAACGTATTCTCAGCGGGTGAATTGAAGCCGGATCGCTCTAAGATCACCTCAAAAGGTATCCGCGACAGCTCTTCAATGGCGAGTTTTCTGGCGTTGAAGTAGTCGTCAATACGGGGCATGCTGGCTCCTGTTGCTGGATGCTGGTCACTGGTTACTTGGACAATGAAAAAAGCCCCGCCCTCTTGGGTGAGGCTTTTTTCAGTGATCTATTATGCTAACCCTTTATAACTCAAGCCATGAATCAGAGAACAGGGTCCGGCCGAGGATGACATCCACGGTTTTGACATAGTCCTGCATCTCTTTGGAAAGGGTGTCCATTGCCGGGGCATTGCCGTCCACGGCGCTGTTGATCAGATCCACAACATCCTGGCGCTGTCCTTTGGCTATAGCGATAAGCTGATCATCCAGCGGATCGGCAATTACTGAATGCATCCCGTATCTTTCAAGCATGACCATGTATGTCTGGTTGAGAATGGGACGCAGGTTGTCCGGTGGTCCGTTGGAAATATTGGAAAGCCCGCAGGTGCTCTTGGCGCCCGGTGAAATTTCCGGCAGCATTTCCATAAAGGCCATCAGGCTCATCAGCTGCGGTTGCTGAATGTTGACCGGTGTGACGATGCCGTCCACCCATATTTTTTCGTTGGGAATACCGGCTTCATTCGCAAAATAAAGCAGTTCGACGCACAATGCCGCCCGCTCGTTCTCATCGCGCGGCAGCCCCTCCGGTCCCCACATCAATGCAATAAAATCGGCATTGTGTTCCACTGCCAGCGGAACCATGGGTTCATAGCGCTCGGGGCGCACCATAATGGAATTGACCAGCGGGGGATGGGGCGTGTCTTTGTAGACTTTGAGAGCCGCTGCGATAGCATCGATATTGGACGTATCCAACGCCAGCGGAATATCATCGACAACCTCCTGGACCGTTTGAACCACCCAGGGCATCAGCTCATGTCCATCCTTTTTGGCCGGCCCGAGGTTGATGTCAATGTAGTCCATGCCCTTTTCCCGCTGAAACAGGGCCTCTTCCTGGATCGGCTTGGGATCCCTCTGCTTATATGCCGTGCCGATCTTTCTGGATATTACGTTTAAACTTTCACCTATTAATAGCATTCGGCGACCTCCCTTTTGATTTGTGACGAATATTTTATTTGGCCTTTAGAAATCCGGGAAGGTGAGCGGCTTCCCTAGGACCCACCGTAATGGTCCAGCCGGGCAGCTCTTCTTCCACATCTCCGGCGATGGCGGCAGCATATCCGGGAATGATTAATTCCTGATGTTTAACCTTATCTGCAATGCCGCATTTTTTCACGAACATGCCCACATCATCACCGGCGAATTTCCCGGCGGCCCAGGCCGTCATTACGGAAAGTCCTTCGGAATCCTTGATCAGCAACCACGACGGAACCCGGCTGCCTTCGACCTCTCCGGAAACAATAAAATAGGTCAGGGCAAAGTTGGTGGTCACCATCACGGGTGAATTTTCATCCGGATTGTTAATCTCATAAATGCCCTCCGTAACCGTCATGGGACGCTGTGGATCGGTATAAATATTCAGCCGTTCGAGCAGCAGGGGGAACAAACTTTCACCGGCAAAGTCGGAAAGAACCACAATTCCGCCGTATTTGGCAACGAATGTTCCCGCCAGCAGGGTCTCCATATCCAGGTTGGATGCCATTTCACACGGAAAGGTAATGGTCGGAAAACCCAGGGCCCGGTTGCCGTCTTTAAGCGCCGCACGCCTTAAGGCGATTTGATCCTGGTGCGATTGCTTGATTTCCCGTGAACCGGGATCAAGCACCAGGTCTTTTAATCCGGCTGCGGTGAGCTTTTCAGTTAGCGGAATCAGACCATCGACGGAGTCGGCTTTTACCGCCAGGGGCAAATTGTTTTCTTTGGCCATTGCACCATAAGCATCGACATTGGCCGCCGTGGCGGCATACATCAGCGGTTTTTTGAACCCGCAGGCCTCGATACCGGCTTTCATCACACCGGCATCCTCGGTCATCAAGACCAGGTTGAACTCGGATGTTTCAGCAATTTTTTTGGCTGTCCCGGCAAAGGCGGCACTGTCTCCGCCTACATCCTTTAACACAATCAACTCAGGTCTGAGATTCAAGCCAACCCTCTCGAACTGGAAGGCATTCCAGATCTTTAGTTTGGTTTCAAGATCGGCTTCAGCGATATCGGATCCAACAACAGCAGCCAGCAGCGTTGGGTTGTAAAAAGTTTTTTCATGCCGGTACTGAACTGTTTCACCACCGGTCGTGGCCGCCCGGACGCCTTTGCCGATGGCCACCGGACGAATCGGCGGGGCCGAGGCTTCCGACAATTTTTCTCGGGCTTCATCTGATACGTAAGGACAGCTGTCCAGCTCTGCTTTACCGGAGGCAAGATTCATGGCGAAAGCAAGGCAGGTGGGAACCCCGCATTCTTTGCAGTTGGTTTTCGGCAGGAGTTTGAAAATCTGAATACCGGTTAATGCCATTTTAATCTCCTTAATCTCGAGTTACGAGTTTCGTGTTACGCGGTTCGCGTTGCGTGTTTCGTGCTACGCCGCGGTGCGGGTTTCGAGTTTCGTGTTGCGTGTCACGGGTCACGCGTGCTGAACTGCATGCACCGCGCAACCCGTAACCCGTGACCCGTATCCGCAACCCGTATTTTATCCAATAATCGGATCCATATCCAGGGCCGGATGTTTTTTCTCCTGGAGGAAAGGCATAATTTCCTCTTCGGTGATACCGACGGTTTCATCGGCAATCCGGTCAATCAAATCAGGGATTCCAAGCTCTTCGCCCCGTTTGAGGAGTCGATCTTTGATCTCTTCCTTGAGGCTCTTGGGCATCCAGACCATCCGGGCCAGACCGCCGTCACCGACAATGAACTTGCGCTGGGTGATATTGAACTTGGAATGGCCCACAAAACCCGGCGAAGAAGCGCCGCCGCCCATGACACCGGCCAGGGTGGTAAACTTCATGCCGCAAGGAGTCTCGCCGGTATAATCGCGGTTGACCGTCATGACGCCGTTGCAGGACGGCAGCATGGCTGCAATGCACTCACAGCAGCCGCAGGTCGTCATGGGATCGGTCACCATGGAGTAGAAATTGTAATGGGTGACCGCTCCGCGGGAGGCCTTGTAGACAAATTCGTTTACCCCTTTCCACTGTCCCAGCACCGGATCCAGACATTCGCCCTTTTCAATCGGCTGATTCGGTCCGGTGGGATTGATTTCAAAGGACGCCTTGCAGTCCATCCAGTTGTAAGCGCCGCACAGCCCGGTACGCTCGGGGCTGACCGTGCACACGTGATTGGGGGCAAAGGATTGACACAGGGTGCAGGAATAGTAAGTTTCCACATCCTCATCGGTCATCTTTTCCACCCGCTCGTCACGCAGCTTGTATTCGGCCCGCGCCCGCTTGGTGAGCGCATCGACGTCTTTCTTTTCGGTGTAAAGCGTCACCTCGACCTTATCGACGATTTTTTGAAAATCCTGATGGAATTTGGCGTGCAGAACCACGCCGATATCTTTGAGTGTAAAGCCCTTGTCGATGGCGGCTTTACTGATCCGGACCCAGGAAATATCGCGCTGTCCGATATGCATGATACCCTGAATGTAGTTGATGAGGTGATGAATCTGCCGTTCGAGGATCGGCTCAAAATCCGTCTGGAACTCCCGGCCGGCGATCTGAACGTAAATGCCCAGCGGAAAGGTCCCGCCCTCTTTGACGTCGCCGATGTCCGGGCCGACAATGTTTACCTTGCCGTCTTCGATCTCATTCATCTCGGCCATCTTGACCAGCTCGGTGCACTGAGTTTTGCCGCCGCCCGTCTGGGCGTAAAGATCGGCCCCTCTGACCCGCTCACCTTCGTATGCCGGACCGAAGGAACAGGGAATGTCAATCTCGGATACGGTCACCTTCAAGCCCCTGACCTCAACGGATCGCTGAACAATCTCACTATGGGGCACATTGGCCACGACATGCTCATAAGTGCAGATACCGGTGGGCAGCACTTCGGGAATGTCCGTGTCGGCCAGCGTCGGGAAACCCCAGTTGACACAACCGGCGGCAGCGGCGCCCCAATCGGTACCCACATCACCTAAGGCATTGACAAAGGCAAAGATGCGGTTTTTGTTGTAAAGCAGCATTTTTTTATAGTCACCGGGTTGGACGTTGCCGAATGCCATGGCGGCCCGGTTGGCAAAACCCAGGGCAAAAATTGCCGAGGAAATATCCGGGCCGAACGGCACGATACGGGTATTCCAGCCGATTTGAACGCCGGCTTCAATCAACTGATCGGTGACCGAGGTATTGTTCTGGTTGGCTGCCAGAAAAATGTAAAGGCTTCGCCGCTGATAGTCTTCGACGATATCTTTAGCAATCTCGGCGGTCGGTGCCGCACCCACAATCGCGGCAAAACCGGGTGCGGTGCCGTCGACGAATTCAACGCCGCGTTTACGGAATACCGTATCGTCTGCGGCGCCCAGCCAGATTTTTCCGGCCTCGATATCCGGTTCTTCGGAATGCAGATAAAAATCCGGTTGATTCAGATACCGCAAGGCCTCGCGAATCTCGAAACTGAACAAGGTCGCCATGCCGGCATCCAGCAGCGGCCCCAGGTAAGGCAGATGGTTCATGCCCTTGATGTGGGGCGGCAGCAGTTTACGCGCCACCTCCAGAGGTTTTTTAATATCTTCAAGGGTTTCAACCTTGATTCCCAACAATGAGTAGATCACCGGCAGATAGTAGGCCGTGTTGGGAAATCCGACCTTGGTATCGGCATCGAAGGTATCCAGAGCTCTTTTGTACTCCCCTTCCACCTGTGAAACAATATTGTAGCCGCCTTGGATGGCAGCAAATGCAACTAACTTTGACATAAGTTCCTCCTTCGTGGAGATTGATTAAAGATTGAATATTTTAGATTGAA
>Ga0210064_1000304_pt1 | contig 23948 bp, 20 predicted proteins | sample Muzzi_CordC_D2_FD_185531 | JGI IMG/M metagenome (GOLD analysis project Ga0210064, IMG submission 185531) | Wetland microbial communities from San Francisco Bay, California, USA, that impact long-term carbon sequestration - Muzzi_CordC_D2 (SPAdes) | ecosystem: Environmental > Aquatic > Marine >... | reverse complement strand
GGATCCTGATCGTCTGGGACCGGCTGTTCGGCACCTTCGAGCCCGAGTGCGAGCCCGTGGATTACGGACTCACGAAGAACATCGCGACAGTGAATCCGTTCCGTATCGCGTTCCACGCCTGGGCGGACCTGTTTCGCGACATGCGCTCGGCCCGGGACTGGCGCGAGGCGGCGGCCTACTCGCTGCGACCGCCCGGCTGGAGCCCCGACGGCAGCAGCTTCACGTCGGCGCAGCTGCGTCGAGCCCTGGCCCTGCCCGGTGGCGCGGACGATCCGGCTGCGCGGCGATCGGCGTAGCGAGGCGATTCGCGCTTCGGCCGGGTTCCGGCCACGGTGCGTTCGGCGCCGCGGGAAACGCCCGCTGCTACCGAAGGAGCTCGTCGCGGAACAGGCGGATGCGCGCCGCGTTGGTTCCCATGTCGCCGCGCCCGTCGCGTGATTTCGAGCGCACGTCGACGATCGAATCCGCGCCTTCTCGCGCTACACGCACCACGATATCGTCGACGAAGTGGAACACGCGTGTGACCGCGATCGCCTCGAAGCGGCCGGCCGCGGCGTCGCGCAGGGTCAGCTTCCAGCCCAGCTTCTCTGCGGCGGCGACGCTTCGATCGAAGACGTCGGCCGGCGGGCCGGACACCCGGATCGGTGCCAGGTCCGGATAGCTGCTGCGTTGCCGGGCGGCGAACTCCTCCCCGGGGTAGTCGAGGTTGCGTCCGGAATTCGCGGCGTCGGTCGCGGCGGCGATGAAACGCGGCGGGTTCAGAGTGTCGGTGGTGATGTCGTTGATCATCGGCACATTCCGCGCCGAACTCACCGTCACGGCTGCGATCGACAGCGGGATCAGGCCGAGCACGGTTCCCGCGATCGCACGGCTGCGCCCGGCGCGTCCGGCCGCGCTGCGCGTCTGCCACAGGCCGATGGCGCCGAACGCGAGCGCGCACAATCCGAAGAGCAGGCCCAGGCCCATGATCCGGAACGAAACGAATGCACTTGCCCATTCGAGCTGAGCGAGCAGCGGCCCCGCGCAGAATATCGCGAGGCCGGTGCCGCCGAACGCCGCCGAAAGAGTCGCCGCGCGCGATCCGTTCATGATCCTTCTCCGTGTGTCGAGATGTGGGCCACTATACCACGTCGCGCCGACGCACTGTGGTAGACTGCCGCACCTCGAACCGCCGTTCGCACGAGAGGTCGCATGCGATTCCGCGGGAAGCGACAACGGATTCGCAACACGCGCACTCGCTGCGTTCGCAATTCGTTGCTGTCCATCGCGCTCTTCTGCTGCGCGTGTGGAGACGACGCCTCGAAGTCGATCTCGCTGCTTCCCCCCGACTTCGGCGCCGGCACCGTTCGTTTGCGGATCGCGGTAGCACCCGACTATGTCGACGGCTCGCTCGAGGTATCGCTCGACCAGCAGCGGATCACCGAAGAGTTCGAGTTTGCGGGGGGCACCGCGACGGCCGAGGTGCCGATCGCAGCGGGCGAGCACCGGTTGACCGTCCGCGCGCGATTCGAATCGGGTGACGGCGAAGTCGCCGGCGCGCGGCAGGTCGACTTCGCGCCACCGCCCGCGCTTCCGGAGTTGAGCGCGAGCGATCCGGTCGCGGCGGCCGTGGACGTGCCGGTAAGCGCGTGGTTCGGTCTGGAATTCGCGCGGCCGACCGACGCCTCGGCGCGACAGAGCTTCGAGCTGCGCTGCGGCGGCGCGCGGATGCCGGTTGCGGTTCGTGCGCCGACGCCCGAGACATTGATCGTGAATCCCGAGCAAGACATGCCGGGTCGCGTCGCTTGCGCGCTGGCCTGGCGCGGACGGGAAGGGCCGCGCTGGCTCACCTTCACGACCGCGCGCTCGGGCCCGCCGGCGCGCGTGTTCTACGATCGCTCGAACTCGCTCGGCTCCGCGCCGTTTCCGGACGACTTCTGGTTGCGCGCCGACCCGTTCGACTCGCAACGGAAGCGACTCGCGATCGAGATGGGGGGGATCGACGAGCCGGACCGGCTGCTCGTGGAAGCGTTGCTTCACGGCATGCGCGAGCTCGACGGCTTCAGCCCGATCGCACATTTCACGATTCCGCTTTCCGAGGCGCCGGCCGCCGACTCGCTGCCGCAGACGCCCAGCGACTCGCTCGATCCGATGGCCGCGGTGGGCCTGTTCGACATCACCCCCGGGTCCCCCGACTTCGGTCGCCGCGTTCCGTTTCGTCTCGAGGCGCGTACCAGCACGGCCCGGGACGGGGTTTCGCACGCGCTGTTGCTGTTTCCGTCGGTCGCCCTCCATTCGGGCGGCCGCTACGGGGTCGTCGTGACGCGCCGCATGGTGACGGGCGATGGGCGGCCGTTCGCGGCCTCGCGCTTCTTCGCTCGGGTGCGCGATGCGGAGCCGTCGACGGGCGAACCCGAGCCGCTCCGGCGCGCACGGGAAACGGCCGGCGAAGTGCTCGACGCGGTCTCCGGCGCGACCGATTCGCTGATTCGACGTTCCGATGTCGTGCTCGCCTTGAGGGTCACGGTGCGAACGACGGATCATTTCCCGGACGATTTGATCGCGATCAAGCGCGACATCCGCGAATGGCCGCCGCCGCGGGTACGGATCACCCAGGTGGAGCCCGAGTCGACCGAGCAGCGCACGCGCGGAAGCGCGGTGGCGGCGATCGTGCGCGGCACCTGGGAGGCGCCCGACTGGCGCGAGCACGGGCTGCGATTCGCGCGGGATCCGGTGACCGGACACCCGCAACGGGTTGCCACGAAGCCGCTCGCGTTCGTGCTGGCGCTCCCGAAGGCGGCGTTCGAGGGGCCGGTTCCGCTGATCCTGTACCAGCACGGCAATCCGGGGAGTGCCGAGGAGGAAGTCGTTCCGCAAGCGCGGCAGTCTCTCGCAGGCGCCGGCTTCGCGGTGATCGGCTTCACCGACGCGCTCAATCGCGAATTCTCACGGCCGGGCGCGAGTGACCGCGACCGCGCGTTCGACCAGATCGTTCGGATCATGTGGCACGTGATGGTGCTGAAGGCGGTTCCGGATTATTTCGCCGAGACCAACGCCGAGCAGCTCGCATTCCTGCGAGCGATCGAACAGCTCGTGAAGATCCGGGAGTTCGAGATTCCCGCCGGCGCGGGCCTGGAAGCCGCCCGGATATTCGGAATCGATCCCGCCGCGCCGCTCAACTACGTCGGTGTCAGCGAAGGGGCGAATCTGGCACCGCCGTTCCTCGCGTTTGCGCCCGAGATACGCGCCGCTGCATTGATCGCGGGCGGAAGGCGGTTTTCGGAGGTGTTGATCCATCAGGAACCCGCGACCATCCTGGCGCCGTTCGCCGACCTCGGCGCCAGTCGGCTCGGCGCGACGGACATCTGGGTGATGTTGTCGCTGTTCCAGACCCTCCTCGATCCACAGGACGGCTACAACTTCGCAGCGTATCTCTATCGGCGGCCGTTCGAGGTCGCGGGCTCGAAGCGGCGAGCGAGCATCCTGCTCAGCGAAGGGCTCGCGGATGCGGCGATTCCGAACCACGTGACCGAAGCCCTCGCGCGGGAGCTCGGGCCGATACCACAGCTCCTGCCCGCAGCGCAGCGGGTCGACCTGTTGCCGTCCGAGAATTCGCCCATCCGCGCCAACATCGACGAGCGGACGACGGCGGCGTTCGTTCAGTTCGTTCCGCAAGGCGTGACAGGCGTCGCCGCGACGCCCGGCTGCGCGTCGCCGCCGCTGTCGGCGCGGAGCGCTCGAGAGGGGCATTATTGCGTGCAGAACGCCGAGGAAGCGCTACTTCAACGGCTCGTATTCTTCGAAACTGCCATCACGGACGTCGCGCCGACGATCCTCGACCCGGTCGCCCGCTGACACCTCGTGAAGGAGTGGAATCCATGGACCTGGTGATGCTGGAAACCCGAGGCTCGGTGGCCGTGTTGACCCTCAACCGCCCGGAGACCCTGAACGCCCTCGACACCGCGATGCTCGAGGCGATCTGTGCGCGTTGCGGCGAGGTCGAGCGGAATGATTCGCTGCGTGCGGTGGTGCTCACCGGCGCGGGTCGTGCGTTCGCGGCCGGAGCGGACATCGCGGAGATGCGTGCGCAGGGGCCGCTCGACGCCGAGGCCTTCAGCCGACTCGGGCATCGCGCGACCGCCGCGCTCGAATCGCTCGCAGTGCCGACGATCGCCGCGGTCGGGGGCTTCGCTCTCGGCGGCGGCTGCGAACTCGCGCTCGCGTGCGATTGGATCTACGCATCCGAGAAGGCGCGCTTCGGCCAGCCCGAAGTCGGGCTGGGTCTGATCCCGGGCTTCGGCGGCACCAGCCGCCTGGTTCGCCGGGTCGGCGTCGCCTGGGCGAAGGAGATGGTGCTGATGGGCGAGACGCTGAAGGCCGACGTGGCGTTGCGCATCGGCCTCGCCAACCGCGTCTTCGCACCCGAGGCGCTGCTCGATGCCGCCGTCGCGGCGGGTGCGACGATCGCCGAGAAGGGACCGATCGCCGTCGCGCAGGCCAAGACGGTGATCCAGCAAGGGCAGGGCGCCGACGTGCGGGTCGCCCATGCCCTCGAACAGCAGGCCTTCGGTCTCGTGTCCGCGAGCGCGGATCGCAACGAAGGCATGGACGCGTTCCTCGAGAAGCGCGATCCCGAATTCAAACGACGCTAGCCGAGGAGAAACCATGGCCCGCAAGACGATGACAACCGAAGAGATCTCGGACCGCTTCGAGATCAACGATCTGCTCGTGCGCTACACGGTCGCAATCGACGAAAAGGATTGGGAGCTGCTCGACACCGTCTACACGCCCGACGCCAAGATCGACTACACCAGCTCCGGCGGCATCAAGGGCGCGTATCCGGAGGTCCGGGCATGGCTCGCGAAGGCGTTGGCCGCATTCCCGATGACCCAGCACCTCGTCAGCAACAGCGTCGTCGAACTCGCGGGCGACACCGCGACGGCACGTACGATGGTCTTCAACCCGATGGGGACCGCGAACGACCGGGGTGGCTACAACCTTTTCTTCGTGGGTGGCTGGTACGAGGACAAGCTCGTTCGCACGGAGGCCGGCTGGCGGATCGCCGAGCGTTACGAGCGCAAGGCCTTCATGGAGAGCCTGCCGTCGAAGTAGCCCGGCTTCGCGCTCAGGCCCGGAAGCCACTCAGGTACGGCAGCCGCGCGGCGGTGGCTTCGATCGCGTCGCCCGCACCCAGCAGCACCGCGGTCGCATTCCAGGTGCCCTCGAGCAGCTGGTCGCGGGCGCCGTCCGGAATCGCGAGCGCCCAGCGGTTGCCGCGGTGGCGCACCTCGCGGGCCTCGAGGTCGACCACGAGGGGCTCGTCGGGAGCGACCGTCACCGAGTCCATCAGTACCGCAAGACCGTCCGGGGGCAGCGTCACGCACGGCAGGCCGAGCGCGGTGCAGTTGCCCAGGAAGATCTCTGCGAAGGAGCCGCCCACGAAGGCGTCGAAGCCGAATCGCATCAGCGCTTGCGGCGCGTGCTCGCGCGACGAGCCGCAGCCGAAGTTCTGCCCCACGATCAGGATGTTCGCACCCTGGTAACGCTCGTCGTCGAAGGGGTGATCGCCCTTGGCCTGCTCGCGGTCGTCCTCGAAGGCATGCTCGCCGGCGTCGTCGAAGCTGATGCAGCGCAGGAAACGCGCCGGGACGATGCGGTCGGTGTCGATGTCGTCGCCGCGCAACACGCAGCCGCGCCCCTCGATCCGCTTCCGGGCCATTTCGCTCACTGGAGCAGCTCCCTCACGTCGGTGACCTCGCCGCGAATCGCAGCGGCCGCCACCATGGCGGGGGACATCAGCAGCGTTCGTCCGGTCGGCGAGCCCTGCCGGCCCTTGAAATTTCGATTGCTCGACGACGCGCAGATTTCGCGCCCGACCAGCTTGTCGGGATTCATCGCCAGACACATCGAACAGCCGGCTTCACGCCACTGGAAACCGGCCGCACGGAAGACGTCGGGCAGTCCTTCGCGTTCCGCCTGGCGCGCGACCGCCTGTGACCCCGGCACCACCAGCGCCCTCACGTGCGCGGGCACCCGTCCCTGCCGGGCGATCTTCGCGGCCTCGCGCAGATCCGAGATCCGGCCGTTGGTGCACGAGCCGATGAAGGCGACGTCGATCTTCGTGCCCGCGATCGGGTCGCCGGGCGACAACCCCATGTAGGTGTAGGCTTCCGCGATGCTGGACCGATTCTCTGCGGGAACCGCCTCCACGCGCGGTAGCTTCTCGTCGATCGAAATGCTCTGCTCGGGGTTGATTCCCCAGGTGACCGACGGCGCGAGCGCGCTGCCGTCGAGTGTGATGCGTTCGTCGTAATGGGCGTCCGGCCCACTCGCGACTCCGCGCCAGTATGCTTCGGCCCGATCCCAGGCTTCGCCTTCCGGTGAGTACTTGCGTCCGCGCAGGTAGTCGATGGTTGCGTCGTCGGGGTTGATGTAGCCGCAACGCGCACCGCCCTCGATCGACATGTTGCAGACGGTCAGTCGCTCCTCGAGCGTCATCGCTTCGATCACGGGCCCGCCGTACTCGTAGGCGAAGCCGACGCCGCCCTTGACACCGAGCTCGCGAATGATCGCGAGGATCACGTCCTTGGCGTAGACGCCCCGAGCGAGTCGGCCGGTCACTTCGATGCGGCGCACCTTGGGGCGCGCGAGCGTGAGGCACTGCGTCGCGAGTACATCGCGCACCTGGCTCGTGCCGATTCCGAATGCGACCGCGCCGAAAGCGCCGTGGGTCGAGGTGTGGCTGTCGCCGCAGGCGATCGTCATGCCCGGCTGGGTCAGGCCCATCTCGGGGCCGATCACGTGCACGATGCCCTGCTCGCCCTTCTCGGGTCCGAACAGCTCGATGCCGGCCTCGGCGGTGTTGCGCTCGAGCGCCTGCATCATCTCTTCCGCGAGATCGTCCGCGAGCGGCCGGGCCTGCGACTCCGTCGGGATGATGTGGTCGACGGTCGCGAAGGTGCGCTCCGGAAAGCGGACCGGCCGACCCATTTCACGCAACATCGCGAAGGCCTGCGGGCTGGTGACTTCGTGGATCAGATGCAGTCCGATGAAGAGCTGCGTCTGGCCGCCGGGAAGCTCACGAACGGTGTGGGCGTCCCATACTTTGTCGAGGAGGTTCCGTCGGGTCGGGCTCATGGGCCCGGTAGCATAGCCGCGGGGTGAAAACCGTCCACGGGCCGGCCGCTTAGGCGATAACAGTGCGAATTTGGCCGGGATTTCAGGGGATGACGACCCGCGGGCGTTGTAACCTCCCGGCCGACGGGGTGTAGCTCAGTGGTAGAGCCTGATCTTTGGGGGGTCAGCGTCGTGGGTTCAAATCCCACCACCCCGACCACCACCTTTGCGCATCCGGCGCGCACCCGAGCGGAGACGAGTCTTGAGAAACGTTCTCGACTTTCGAGGGCTGCACGGACTCCTGACGAGCATCAATCCGCGTACCATCTACTTGTACTCGGTGGTGATCGGTCTGCTTTCCGGGCTCGGCGCGATCGTCTTCAACGAGCTGTTGCACGCGGCCACTGAAATCACGATGAACTCGTGGGCGCAGCTCGCCGTGCCGCAACCGCACGGGGAGATTTCCGACCTCGCACTACCGGCCGGTCCTCCGCGCCGTTGGCTGTTGCTCCTGATGCCGATCGTCGGCGGTCTGATTTCGGGTCTCCTGGTCAAGACCTTTGCGCCCGAGGCGGAGGGAACCGGGACCGACGGCTATATCGATGCGTTCCACAACAAGGCCGGTTCCATGCGCGGTCGCGTGCCGTTGGTGAAGTCGCTGGCCACGCTCTCGACGCTCGCGTCCGGTGGAAGCGCGGGCAAGGAAGGACCGATCGCGCAGATCGGCGCCGGCATCGGGTCGGCGCTGGGGCGCTATCTGAAGATGGGGGCGAGGGCTCGTCGCACGATGATGGTGGCGGGTGCGGCGGGAGGCCTCGGCGCGATCTTCCGGGCGCCGCTCGGTGGCGCGCTGACGGCGGTGGAGGTGCTCTACAAAGAAGATCTCGAGACCGACGCGCTGACGCCCGCGATCCTCTCATCCGTCACCGCCTACACGGTGTTCTGTTCGGTGAAAGGATTCGACCACGTCTTCGCATATGGCGGCGAATCATTCCATTCGCCCGTGCACTTCTTCTTCTACGCCGTGCTGGGTCTGGTGTGCTCTGCGGCCGGCTATCTCTACGTGCGCTTCATGCACGGCTCGAAACGCCTGTTCTTCGACCGATTGCCGCTCAACAAGTACCTGATACCGCCGGTCGGCGGTCTCCTGGTCGGGATCATCGGATTCTTCCATCCGCAGGCGATGGGCCAGGGCTTCGGCTACGTGCAGCAGCTGATAAGCGGCCGTCCCGTCGACGGATACGAGATCACCGTGACGTTTCTCGCCACGCTCGCAGTGCTCAAGATCGCCACGACCTCCTTCACGATCTCGTCGGGTGGCTCCGGCGGCGTCTTCGCCCCCAGCCTCTTCATCGGCGCCATGCTCGGGGGATGCGTCGGAACGTTCAGTCAGCAGCTCTTCCCGGATCTCGTGCTCGACGTGACGCCCTTCGTCGTCGTGGGAATGGGGGCGTTCTTCGCGGGAGTGGCCAACGCTCCGATCGCGTCGCTGATGATGGTCTGCGAGCTGACGGGTGCCTACGAGCTGTTGCCCCCGTTGATGGTGGTGGCCATCGTCGCGCTCGTGACATCCCGACGCTGGTCGATCTATACGACCCAGGTCGAGAACAAGTTCGCCACCAAGGCGCATCTCTGGGAGATGAACCCCAATGTCCTGAAGCGCGTGACCATCGCCGATGCGATGCGGGGGATCTACGAACGAACGGCGATCATCTCGCAGGATCTTCCGCTCGGTAAGATCGAGTCGTTCTCGCGCGAGACCGGCGAGAGCGACCTGCTGCTGGAGAACGACCGCGGGGAGCTCTCCGGGCTGGTGTCGCTCGAGGATCTCGAGGGTCGCGAAGACCTCGAGCACCTGGGCGCGCTGGTGCTGGCCGACGACCTCGTCAACCGGCGTACCGTATTCCTGAGTCCGGACGACAACCTGATTCGAGCACTCGAGTTCTTCGGCAGTGGCGATTTCGACAAGCTTCCGATCGTAGCGACCGTCGACGGCCACAACCGGCTGCTCGGCCACGTTCGCTACCGGGACATCATCGGCTTCTACCAGCGGGAACACGACTCGCCCAAGCTTCCGCCGACGATCGCCGACGGTGATCGATCCTGAAAATGGCGCCGGTCGGGTGGGCCCTGCCAGTTCCTCCGGGTTTCCAGGTTGGCGGCACACGCGCACGGGGGATGTCGTGACGCTGCGACTGCTGGTGGCCGTTGCAATCGTCGGGCTCGGCGTCGGCCTGTACGCGAACAGCCTCCACGCCCCATTCGTATTCGACGATCTGCAGAACATCGAGCAGAACCCGCTGATCCGTGTGTCCGGATGGGATCTGGCCGCGCTCCGGCGCGCGGCGTTCGAGAGCCCTTCGCCGCGACCCGTTGCGAATCTGAGCTTCGCGCTCAGCTGGGCGCTCGGCGACGGCGATCCGTTCGCATTCCACTGTTTCAACGTCGCGCTCCACGTCCTGAACGCGTTGCTCGTGTACGCGCTCGCGATGCGCGTGGTTCCCGCAGCCGCCCGGGTTTCGGGTCGGGAGCTTTCCGCCGAACGGACGGTCGCGATTTCCGCGACCGCGGGTTTGCTGTTCGTCTCCCACCCGATCGCGACTCAGGCCGTCACGTACACGGTTCAGCGCATGACCGGCCTCGCGGTCTGCTTCGGCCTGATGGCGTTCCTGCTGTTCCTGCTCGGGCGGGAGGCGCACGCCGGTCGGCGGCGCCTTGCGTGCTGGTCCGGTGCCGCGCTCAGTTGGGTTCTCGCGGTCGGTTCGAAGCAGATCGCCGCGCCGTTGCCGCTGTTCGCGCTCGCCTACGAGTGGTTCTTCCTGCAGGACATGTCGCGTGAGTGGCTTCGGCAGCGACGCTTTTGGCTGTTCGGCATCGCGAGCGTGGTGCTGGCCGGAGCGCTCGGGATCGCGTTCTTCGACGACTTTGCGCTGCGATACGAGCATCGCCCGTTCGATCTCGTCGAGCGGCAACTGACGCAGTTCCGCGTGCTCTGGTTCTACCTGGGGCTACTGCTGTTTCCCAGCCCTGCGCGGCTGAATCTCACGCACGACTTCTCGATCTCGCATTCGCTCGTCGACCCGATCACGACGCTGATCTCGCTGCTGGGCCTGCTCGGGCTCGTGGTGTTCGCGGTGAGGATCGCGCGCCGAGAACGATTGCTGTCGTTCGCGATCTTCTGGTTCCTGGGAACCCTCGCGATCGAGTCGTCGATCATCGCACTCGAGCTGGTCTACGAGCATCGCCTCTATCTTCCGCTGGTCTGGCTCGCGATCCTGGCCGCCGACGGGATCTTCCGGGTGTCGGCCCCACGCCTGCTCCCCGCCCTCGTCGCCGCCGGCCTGGTCGTGGGCGGAATGTCGTTCTGGACCGTCGAGCGCAACGAGCACTGGCGGGATGCGCTGACGCTGTGGACCGATGCGGTTGCGAAGAGCCCCGGCGACCACCGGGCACACAACAACCTGGGCGATGCCCAGATGCGCGCAGGCGATCTCGCAGCGGCGCGGGAATCGTTCGAGCACGCGATTGCGCTCGCGCCCGAATACGCGCGTGCGCGCCACAATCTCGCGATCGTGCTGCACGAATCGGGTGAAATCGAATCGGCGCTGGTCCGCTATCGCGAGGCGCTCGAGCTCGAACCCGAGAACGCGGCCATCCACAGGAATCTCGGAGCGGCGCTCGAAGCGGCCGGAGACATCGAAGCAGCGTTGGCGGCCTACGAAGATGCGATCGCGCTTTCGCCCGGCTTCGCCCTGGCGTATCACGACCTCGGAGTCCTGCGCCTGAAGATCGGCGACCTCGACGCGGGCTTCACCCTGCTCGAGCGCGCCTGCGAACTGGAACCGCGGAATGCACGGTCGCACTACGAGCTCGGCATCCTGCTGGCGAAACACTCGCGATTCGAGTCGGCCGTTGCCGCCCTCGAGCGCGCGATTCGCCTCGATCCGGACGATGCGGCCTACCGAACGGTTCTCGCGATGGCGCTCGAGAGCGCCGGGAAGCGCGCTGCGGCGATCTCGCAATTGCAGCAGGCGCTGCGCATCGATCCCGAGTCGGCACAGGCGCGCGGGATCCTGCAGCGCATCGAGCAGGCGCCTCGGCCGGCCGACTGAAGTGTCGTTTCAGTTTCCGGTGCGGACCGGTTCGCCGGACTGATAGGAGGCGAGACTTGCGCGGAACGCCTCGACCACTTCGTCGGGCATTCGCCGGGTCGTGAGGAGTTCGATCGCCTGACGCTGGGTTTCGATCGCCTGCGCGAATTCGCCATTTTCCGCATAGGCGGCCGCGAGCGTGTCGAGATACGCCGGGTTGGGGGATTTCGAGCCGCGCGTGACCTCGAGTGCGATTCGCAGCGATTCACGCCCGTCGCGAATCGTCGCGTCGGGTGCCGTCGCAAGCAGGTAGGCGTAATCGTTCGCGAGGCCCACGGCGTCCGGACAATCCCTCACCGCATTGGCCAGCAGCTCCTTCTGTTCGGCATAGCGCCCGAGTTCGGACAACAGGTTCGACAGCTTGACGATCTCGATCTCGCCGCATTTCTCGAGTCCGATCGCGATCCGCAGCGTCTTCTCGGCCTCGATCATGTTGCCTGCCGCCTTCTCCGCCTGGATCAGTACGAGTCGCAAGGACGGGTCGTCCGGCGACAACGCGACCGCGCGCCGCAGCAGCTCGACGCTCTCGTCGTTCTTGCCGAGCTCGAGCTTCGTCTCGCCGAGCATCCTCAGGATCGGTGCGCTGCGCGGGTAGCGCTCGAGAAGTTCCTCGAACCGCCGCTCGGCGACCGGAAACTCCTTCGTGATGTAGAAGCTGCCCAGGGCCTTCGCATATCGATCGAGGTCGAGAATCATCTGCGCGCTATCGGTTCCGGAGACTTCGAGGGTCGCGAGTTCGTCGGTGATCCGCGTTGGAGACGTGGATCCCACGTATCCGAGCGCGCCCAGTTGCTCGAGAACATCGGGTTCGATCGCAACCTCCGCTCCCGGGATCGGTGGAGCGTTCTCGATCAGCTCCCGCAGGACGCCGCGGAGTTCTTCGACCCGTGCCGGTTCCTCCGGTGCCCGGTTGTCGAGTTCGGCGCGATCGGCGAGTACGTCGTAGAGCTCGGGGCGGACGCCATGGATGTATTTCCAACGGCCGACTCGAACGTAACGGATCGGTGACGATCCGAAGGTCGCGTACGGCTCGATCGTTTCGCCATAGCCGACGACTTCGCTCCAGTGTCCGCCTTCGATGAGGGGGCGCAACGTCTGCCCCTGGATGGCCTCGAGCGGCGGGAGCCCGGCCCAATCGAGCACGGTGGGTGCGATGTCCACGGCGCGCACCATCGCCGAGATGCGCTTGCCGCGCGGCAGATCCGGCGGGCCCCAGAAGATCAGCGGAACTCGAATCGTCGTGTCGTAGACCAGATGCGCGTGAGTCTCTTCGCCGTGCTCGTTCAGTCCTTCACCGTGGTCGCTGGTGACGATCACGAGTGTCCGGTCGGAGATGCCGAGCTTCTCGAGCTCAGCAATCACGCGACCGATCTGCGTGTCGGTATACGCGATTTCGGCGTGATACTTGTTGCCGGAGAACTTCTGCTGGTAGCTGAGTGGCGCTGCGTATGGGGCGTGCGGGTCGAAGTAGTGGAGCCAGAGGAAGAACGGAACGTCGCGGTTGCGCGCGAGGAAGTCGATTGCCCGTCGGGTGACGTCGGAGCCGTCGCGCTCTCTGAGTTCGCCGGATTCCACGGATCCGTCCGAATTTTCGACCGTGACTTGCTTGAGTCGCACATCGAACGAAGTCGTATCCGTGTAGCTGTCGAAGCCCTGGTCGAGTTTCGTGCGCGCTTCGATCACGGGCGCTGCAATTTCGGCGGCCGTCTCGTAGCCGGCGGCCTTGAACCGTTCGGCGAGGGTCACGTTCTCGTCGGCGAGCACGTAGCCGTTGTTCGAGCGCGCTCCATGCGCGTAGGGATGCTTGCCCGTCATGATCGTCGAGTGCGACGGGAGTGTGCTGGGTGCGGATACGACGGCTTGTTCGAACAGGACGCCCTCGGCGGCGAGCCGGTCGAGATTCGGCGAAGTATCGAGATCCTTGTCGTAGGCTCCGAGCGCGTCGGCGCGCGTGGTGTCGAGTGTGATGATCATGACGTTGAGCGGCCGTTCGTCGCTCACGGTCTCGATGGCTTCGTGCTTCGTCGCGTCGGGCGTGTTCGGTGGGGAGTCGCTCCGGCCGCAGGCGAAGCCAGCGAATCCCAGCAGCGCGATTCCGGCCAGGCGAGCGCGCCGGCGCGATTTCGAGCGGCGGGACTTTCCGACATCCATGTTGCGATCTCCTGCTTGTCCGAGGAGCCTCCGGTCCTCACGGGCGTCGGATGGTATCACCTCGGCGGCGCGATCGTTCTTCGAGATAGCCGAGTGCGCGCAGGGCTTCGCTGCTGACTTCGTCGAGGCCTCGGGTCGGAAGACTGCCGCCTCGCCCGAGCGCGGCATGCTCGTCGAGAACGCGCTGCGCGAGTGTCTGCGGATCACCCGGTGCGTCGTCGTCGGCGATGGGGCGACGCTCGCCCGGGTCGGCGACAAGATCGTAGATCCGACGATCGACGATCTCGCCCTCGGAGTCGAATTCGAGGATCAGCTTGTGATGCTCGGTTCGAAGCCCGAGATAGCTATGCGGCGTCGGTCGGAGCTGCTCGTTGCGCAGGGCTTCGATCAGGATTTCGCCGGGCGCGTCCGCTTCGGGATCTTCGGTCAGCGGCAGGATCGAGCGTCCCTGGATGTCCTCGAATCCGGGCAGGCCCAGCCAGTCGAGCACCGTGGGAGCCACGTCGATCGTGCGAACCAGCCCCGCCACCCGCCGGCCCGCGCCGACGCCGTCGGGGCGCCGCAGCAGCATGGGTACGTGCAGCGCGTCGTCGAACACCGTGGCGTTGTGTTCCCACAGTTGAACGCGATGCTCGCCGAAGGACTCGCCGTGGTCTCCCACGACCACCACGAGGGTGTTCTGCAAGCGCCCGAGCTCCTGGAGCCCGCTCAGCAGTCGCCCCAGTTGGGCATCGAGGTAGGACACCTCGCCGTCGTAGCGCGCCACCATGTGGCCGTGGTCGCGGTTGATGCGCGCTTCGAGTTCGGAACGCTCGGGCTCCCCGCTCCGTCGCGCCCGATCCTGCAATTCGTTGAATACGCCCCACCAGGTGATCGCGTCGCCGTCCATGGGGCCGTCGTAATCCGGATCGTAGAGAGTGCTGAAGGGTTCCGGCGCCTGATAGGGCTGGTGGGCGTCGAAGTAGTGGACCCACAAGAAGAACGGCTGGTTCGACTGCTCTCCGAGCCAGTCGAGCGCGCGTCGGGTCACCACCTCGCCGCGACGTTGATAGGAGGAAGCGGCCTGGACGAACCAGCGTCGTCGTCCTTCATCGAGGCCTTCGGGCGCTTCGGTTCCGCGCGTGAGCGGCAGGTCCATGTCGTCGTCGTAGGTGTCGAACCCCTGGGAGAGATTGAACTGCGCGTCGAGCACGAACGCGGCGACGAAGGCCGCTGTCGCATGGCCCGCTTCGCGAAGGCGTTCGGCGAGTGTGACGGCCTCGTCTTCCAGGAAGTAGACGCCGTTGTCGTGTACGCCGTGCCGACCGGGGTACGTTCCGGTCATGATGGAGCAGTGGGACGGCAGGGTCGAAGGAATCGGCGAGTAGGCGCGCTCGAACAGCGTGCCTTCGCGAGCCAGTCGGTCGAGCGTCGGCGTTGCGATGCGCGGATTCCCGTAGCAATGCAGGCGGTCGGGTCGCAGCGTGTCGAGGGTCACGAGCAGCACGTTGCGTGGTGGAGTCGTCACGGGGGCTTGGTCGCAAGCGCTGCTGAAGAGGACGATTCCGCCGAGCAGCCCCGCGCTGAGCATCGATCGCATGCGGCGAGTATAGCCAGCGGCTGGGAATCGATCGCCGCGCTGGGCGCAGCAGTGGGAGGGCCCGGAGGTCCAGTCTCCGGGGGGTGCCCGGCCACCGCTGCGCCGTCCACGCAAGTGCCGCGGCGATGCTTCGACGTGGTTCCGTGCAAGCGGTGGGCCAGCGCGAAAGAGCCGCGCCGAGCGAGCCGGCGATCGCGATGTCCGGAAGTCGAACTCGCTCGTCTGCCGGAATCGGCAGGAGTCTGCCGATTCCGGCAGACTCCTGCGTTCGCTGGCTGGACTTCGGACACGCGGTCGTCGCAGCGTTCGCTACCGCGGCACGTTGCTTGCTCCACCCGAAGAGAAAGCAGCTCCGTAGCGCGGCTAGGGAGAAGACGGATTCGCCGGTGGAAGAAACAGGACCGCTCGAACGGAAGCATCCAGCCAGCTCTCGGTGATGTAGCCGATGGCGTTCGGTTCGAGCGAGACGTAACGTCGGACGGCTTCGTCCGACGCCAGCGTGAGGGGAGGCAGGACGCCCTTGAAGTACTGCCGATTCCAGTAGGCATTCAGACGCCGCGCTTCGTCGCCGAAGACGCGCTCGGTGAAGGCCTTCCGGACGTCGCTGTCGGCATCGCGGTTGATCGCCACGATCGATTCACGCTCACTCCAGAAGCGGCGCTGCTTGAGGTAGATCCGAGCCACCTCTTCGATCGAGAGCTGGTCTTCGCGCTCGGCGTTCACGATCACGGCGAGGCGCTCCTGTGCCGGGGCGGGCCACGCGAAGGAAACGGCTAGCAGCCATGACGCGAGGATGAGGAGTCTGACGCCCGACATGTCAGAACAGCACCGTGAAAGATGCCTTGAAGCCCTCGAAGACGTCGTCGGAGCGTTCGTCCGAGAAACGGTAGGTACCCTTGAAGTCCAGGAACGGGACGGGGCGCCAGGTGAGCCCGACATCGCCGAGATTCAAGCTGGGCTCGCGGGCGAGCCCGCCGGTGTGCTCGTAACGCCCGACGAGGTAGAGGTTCGGAAGAACCTCCATCACGCCCTGGATGTAGATGTCCCAACGGAACGGGTCTTCGAGGTCGCCCCAGAGATAGACGAACTCCGAGGTCAGCTCGAACGGGCCGTAGTTGAATTGGCCGTCGAGCCCGGCGAGGTAGCCCCATTGCTGGTCGAGTTGCGACGCCAGCAGCGAACTCCCGACCGACCAGGTTCCCAGATCGGCGCTGTATTCGAGGCGACCGCCTGCGGTGTGGTCGACAGGCTCTTCGTCGTCCTCGGGATCGAACGCGGCGACCTGACCGAAGAGCCAGTAGTTGAAGCTCCCGGTCGATGGAAACACGCTGCCGTGAACGACGCCGCCCGTGGTGTGCTCGTCGAAAGACTCGAGGATGTGGGGATCGGTCGCGGTCCAGACGAACGGTTCCGCGGGCGCGAGGTTCCAACGACCGACCGGGGTCTGGAACTTCCCGAGGCGGACGTTGAAGGCGTCGTTGAGTCCGATCTCGCCGAACAGCCGTTGGAAATTCAGCGTGGCATCCGATTCAGCGGCCCCGGTGTGCATGTCGACGCTGTATAACTTGCCGACTTCGAGCTCCATGAAGATGCGCAGCGGCTGGATCGGTTGCAGGAGGACGAGAAAGTTGATCCCTTCGACGGAGAAACGGCTGTTCTCGTTGCGCTCCTTCTCGATCTCGAGGGTCGCGAAGCCGCCGATGTTGAGGCCGGTCCGCCCGAAACGAAGCCCGCGGCCGAGTTGGTACTCGATGGGTCCGATCGGGCTGTCGAGCGAGAACAGCGGCTCTTCCGAGCGTTCGACGGGAAGGGTATTTTGGGGTTCTTTGGCACGCGCAGAATCGACATTCGTCGCGGTACCCGATAGAACCAGCAGGATCGCGAGCAGGACGGGCGGGAACGACGGGCGTGACGGCAGGCCGCGGGTTTTCGCAGCGCTCCGACCGGCGAATCGGCGTAGAATGTCCGGCATGCCGGGCTTCACCAACGGCTCCCTTCTGGGCGGTCGGCCCGCTCATGCGACTGCAGCGGACCGCGAAATGGCCGGTTGCACGCCGAGACCGAAGCGAAGCAGCGCGGCATGACGATCGACACCCTATCCGCCGTATCGCTTCGAATCAAGCTCGCTGCGTTCGCCGCGGTGCTGATCGTGGTTCCTGGATCGATCTTCGCCGTCATCGTCCAGCGAAGCGAGCAGGCATCGCTCCAGGAGCTCATCGGCCACCAGCTTGCGCGCGATGCCCGTCACACCGCGGATCGCCTGACGGCTTCGTTGCGCAGCGAACGCGAAGCCCTTCGCAGCTTCGCCCGGCAGAGCTTGATGCGCGAAATCCGGGTCGACGACATCGACAAGCGCATATCCACGGCACTGGCCACGCTGCGCGGCGGCGACCCCGCACGCGTGGACTATCTGGTGGCTACGCACGGCCGACACGTGATCGCGTCGAGCAATCCCGACCGGATCGGCCCGCTGCCGGATTGGGCCGGCGAGGCTGCCGCCATCTCGGGCGACTCCGTCCGCATCATCGGCCCGGTTTCGATTCCGGGGACCGACATCGATAGTCTCGTCATCTCCGCTCCGATACCGGACCCGGACTCGAACGGGCGAACGCTGGGGGTGCTCGTCGGCATCTACGACTGGCGAAAGCTCGGCTCCGTGACCGAGACGATCCAGAGCGAGATGGCTTCCCATGGCATTCGAACGCGCGTTCTCGTGACGAGCGCAGACGGTTCGGTGATCGGCGGGGCGCCGCTCGGAGCGGACGAGCGCGAAGAATTTCCGGCGGGCTGGCTCGGTTCACTGGAAGACCGGCTCGCCGGGCCGCCCGGCTACGGGGTTCTGCCCGAGGTGGATTTCCTGCTCGGCCACGCGCCGGTCGGCGCGGGGCTTCCCGGTTGGACGTTGATCATCGTCGAGCGCCTCTCCGACGCGCTCGCGCCCACGCGTCGTCTGACGGCGCGACTCGCGGGAACCCTCGCCGTCACGCTCGCGCTGGCCCTCGCATTGGCTGCCGTCGGCGGGCGCAGCGTGGTCAGACCCCTGACGGAATTGACCGCTGCGATCGGCAGTGTGTCCCAGGGGGATCTCTCCTCCCTCCGGGTTCCGGTGCGTACCGAGGACGAAGTCGGCACGCTCGCGACCGCGTTCAACCGGATGGCGTCGGACCTCGACCAGGCCCAGAGGGATCTGGTCGAGGCGGCGAAATACGCGCTGGTCGGCGAGCTCGCGGCCGGTGTCGCGCATGAGGTCCGGACTTCGCTCGGCGTGCTCCGGAGCTCCGCGCAAATCCTCGAACGCTCGCTTCCGGCCGACGCGGGCTCCGATTCAGCGGAGCTCGCGCAGCTGATCCGAGAGGAGGTCGACCGCCTCGGCGGCGTCGTGAACGAACTTCTCGAGCTCGGCCGGCCGCGTTCTCTGCATCTCGAGTCGATCCCGATTTCGAATCCGTTGCGGCGGGCGGTCGAGATGGTCGAGTCGAACGCGTCCGAGCGGAACGTGAAGCTCTCACTGGACGTTTCGGAATCTCGCGCGCGGGTGCGCTGCGACCCGGAATTGATCTACCAGGTTGCGCTCAATCTGTTGGTGAATGCGATCCAAGCGGTCGGTGAAAATGGACACGTAGATGTGTCTATCGTGTCGGACGACGCAGGTTTCGTCGGGTTCGAGATTCGCGACGACGGCCCGGGCATTCCGGAGGGCTTTCACGACAAGCTCTTCCGCCCGTTCGCGACCGCGCGCGAGGGTGGGATCGGACTCGGCCTGACGTTCGTGCAACGAGTCGTCTATGAGCATCAGGGGCGCGTCCAGGTGGAGTCGGTTCCGGGGCGCGGAGCCTGCTTTCGAGTGGAGCTTCCCATCGGGGAGGAGGGGCAATGAAGCGCGTAATCATCGTCGACGACGACCGACGAACGCGACGGGTGTTGCAGATCCTGGTCGAGCGCATCGGACTCGATTCGCAGGCGTTCGAGGACGCGGAACAGGCACTCGCATTCCTGCGCGGGGAATCCGTTGCCCTGGTCTTGACCGACCTCAAGATGCCGCGCGTGGACGGAATCGAATTCATGCGCGAGCTGCGAAAGCTCGACGAGGCGGTTCCGGTCATCATGCTGACCGCGCACGGGTCGGTGGAGTCGGCCGTCGAAGCCATGAAGCTCGGCGCGGTCGACTATCTCAGCAAGCCGTTCGACATCGACGTGCTCGAGGGCCTGGTGCTCCGTTCGCTGGAACTCTCGCGGCACCGGCGTGTGAATCGATACCTGCGCGAGGTCGTCGAAAAGGCGCCCGGCATGGCTGAGATCGTGGGCTCGTCCGTACCGATGCAGCGGGTCTTCGCGCTGATTCGCAAGTTGGCACCGACGCGAAGCACGGTCCTGATCACGGGCGATACCGGAACCGGCAAGGAGCTGGTCGCTCGCGCGATCCACAAGCTGAGCCCACGCAAGGACGAGCTCTTCGTGCCGCTCAATTGCAGCGCGATCCCGTCGGAGCTGCTCGAGAGCGAGCTGTTCGGGCACGTTCGCGGGGCGTTCAGCGGCGCCCACTCGGATCGCGAAGGCCGCTTCCAAACGGCCGATGGCGGCACGCTCTTCCTCGACGAGATCGGCGACATGGAGACCGGCCTCCAGGCGAAGTTGCTGCGGGTGCTGCAGGAGGGATCCGTGCAGCCGGTAGGCAGCGATCGCCAGATTCCGGTCGACGTCCGGATCCTTTCGTCGACGAACCGGAACCTGACTGCGGCGATCGAGGCGGGCAGCTTTCGCGAAGATCTCTTCTACCGTCTCAATGTATTCCAGATCGAGGTGCCGCCGCTCTCCGAGCGATGCGAGGACATCCCGGCCATTGCGTCGGCGATGCTCGCGGACTTCGGTGCGGAACTCGGCAAGGGGGAGCTGCACCTGAGCTCCGCCGCGGCGGAGGTGCTCCGGAACTCGCGCTGGCGCGGAAACGTCCGCGAGCTTCGGAACGTGATGGAGCGTGCGGTCGTCCTCGCGGACGGGCCGGAGATCGACGCGGCGTTCATCGGATCGCTCCTGCCCGCTGCAGGCTCCGAACGATCCGCCGGCGAAACCGGCGAACAGTCCCTGCTCCTCGAACGCGCGGTCGCGGAGACGGAGCGCCGGACCATCCTGCGCGCCCTCGCCCGGACGAACGACAGCAAGGTCGAAGCGGCCGCGCTGCTCGGAATCGGCGAGCGCACCCTGTGGAGCAAGCTGAAGAAATACGGGATCTAGGGCTCAGGCGCGTGCAGCGCGTCTGCGCACGAATTCCAGGTAGGATTCGGGGGCGAGGAAGGTGAGGTACCAGGCTGCGCTCATGACGCTTCCGAAGATCGCCATCACGGACAGTGCAACCGGCTCGCGCATGATCACCATGCCGGTTCGAACGCAGTAGAAGAGCAGGACGATCATCAGCGTGTTTGCGCCGCTCGACATGCCCCACAGGAAGAAGCGGTCGACGAGTACCGGATCGGCGAGCCCGAGAGCGAGCCGGCGCTTCAGCTTCGCGTAGTGGAGGAACGATTCACAGGCCGCCCACGCGAAACACGCCAGCAGACTGCCCATCAGCGTGAGGGTTCCGGGGCGCATGCGCGGTACGATCTCGGACAGTGTCTCGCCCGTGAAGTTCGCCCACGACATCCATGCGACCGCGCTCGCGACCGCGATCGATACACCGGCGAACAGCCCGCGCGCCCAGCTCGCGTCCGGCCGGAAGACACTCTGCGTGAACGCGATCAGCAGCACCGCGGCGACCGCGACGGATCCCATTCCGGACGCGAAGCAGAGCTTGCCGAAGAGCGTCCTGTCGATGCCCGGAAGCCGCCCGAGGCCCGCGAGCGGAATCGCAACACATGACATCGAGACGAGTCCGAGGCCGAGCTGCAATTCGGGCGCCTGTCGCGTGCGCCGCCACAGCCCGAGCAGTCGCCAGCCGACGGTTCCGACGACGAGCACGAATGCGGCGATCGGAATGAATGCGCCTGCGCCCACCTCCGAGATCCTCCTCGGGGCTTATCGAAACATCGATGTGATGACTTTAGCGGGTCCGCCGGGAACGGCCCGGAGCGTGTCAGCCCTTGCCGTCGGTTTCGTTCACTTCTCCGGATATCGGCGAAAAGTACCGGAAGCGGCTCGGGGCGTGCGAGACCACGACGCCGACGACGACCGCCGCGGACAGCAGCAATGCGCGCTGCTCCGGCCATGAGATCGCGAGGGCGAACAGCGCGAGCTTCCCGAAGGTGCACAAGCCGCGGAGCTGGTGGAGCCATTGCGGCGCACGCCAGACTTCGAAGAGCAGGAACGCGCTGCCCGTCGCGAGCACCGCCGCGAGAGCCGGCGCGAGGCGTTCGTCGGGAACCTCGAAGACGCTTCCGCCGTAGTAGGCTCCGATCGCGACCACGTGCAGGCTGCGGAGCGTGGTACGAAGCGCGCGCACTTCAAGCCGCCTCGCGGACGAGCTTCCAGGCGGCGAGCTTCTCCGGATACGGGATCGACGCGTTCGCGGGGCTCGTCGACGGCAGCCGATGGCAGGCGAGTTCGCGCTCGGGCAGGCTCGGCAGCACGTAGCGGCGATAGCAGACTTCGGCCTTGGCGCCGTTGAAGCAGATGGTTCGGAGTTGCGGGTGCGCCGAGAGGAACGTGTCGAAGTCGTTCGGCACGATCGACGCTTCGACGATGTCCGAGTCGAGACTGCTCTCGCGCGTGCAGGAGCGGAGCACGTCCCAGACCGCGAGGCCGTTCCGGATCAGGCTCGCAACCCGCTGCTCGTACGGAGCGTCTGCGGCGAACTCGAAGTGCTCGGAAAGGATTCGCCAGAACGCATTCCGTGGATGCGCGTAGTACTGATTCGCGCGGAGCGATGCCCTTCCGGGCATCGATCCGAGAATCAAGACGCGACACGCGCGGTCGGAGATCGGCGGAAAGCTGTGGACGTGCATTGCGTCAGCGCTCGAGGGGTTCCATGCCGGTCGGCCCGCCGAGTCGGGGCAGGTCGTCCTCGGTGCAGACCCAGTCGACGCGGTCGTCGAAGAAGATGTGTGCCTGGGGCCCGATGTCGGCGGGCTCGTCCAGATTCGCGAGAACGAGGTCGACCTGGTCGGGACGCAGGGTCGACTCGAAGAACAACGAGCTGCCGCAGCGGCCGCAGAACGAGCGGGTTCCGTGATCGGAAGACGAGTAGCGAACGAGATCCGTCTCACCGGCGTCGATCCTGAAGCGGTCGCGCGCCGCGATGAGCCATGTGACGTAGCCCGCTCCGTGACTGCGCCGGCACATCGTGCAGTGGCAGTGCCCGCAGAAGAGGCTCGGCGTTCGCGTGCTGAAACGGACGCTTCCGCAGGAGCACGATCCGGCGATGGAATGCGACACGGTGCTTCTCCCGGGATTTCCGGAGCCTATTCCGGCGCCTCGAGTTCGCGGGCGATCTCGGCCGCCGTCGAAGCGAATAGTACGCGCGTGATCTTCAAGTCACGAAGGAAGATCAGTGTGGCTTGCCCCTCGGAGTGGGGCAAGCGTGCGGTCGAGTTTCCGTCACGGTCGAGCCAGATTGCGTACGGTCGTCTTCGCATGCTCGGAAGCGCGAACATCCTCGCGACGAGCTTCGGCATGCGGCTGATGTCGGCGACGTAGACCGCGCGCCGCGACGACAGCAGCTCGGCAGGCGCGTCCTCGAGCGCCTGCTTGATCAGCCCGCCGCCGCCCATGTCGCGGTTGAACAGCAACAGCGCGACGTCTTCGTCCAGCGCGTGCGACTCGCCGTGTTGATCCTCGAGCGTGAACGCCGCCATCCGATCGCCCGCGGCGTACGGTTCCGCGGTTGCTCGAGGTGCCGCCAACGCGCTTGCAGCCGCCATCACCGCGATCACCGACTTGAACACGCTCGATCCTCCGGCTGCGCCCGGGGCCGCGACGGCCCCGAAGCGAGAGAGCAGACACTACCACGACCCGTACCTCGGATTCGGACGCCGGAAGCCGACGATCCGAAGTTCGCCGGCGGTCGGGTCCGGCGGAATTCAGCCGCGGCTCGTGACCTCGATGGCGTCTCCAACCGCGACCTCGCCGCGATCGTTCGGAGGGGAGAGCTTCGCGCAATCGCGCTCGAGTACGGCCAGCGGCAAGTGCCGCCTCGAATCGCCCCAGGGCCCGTGAACGCCGCGCCGAACCGCGCGACTCGTCTTCACGGTCGGGGGGGCTCGAAGAGCGATCTCAGGCGCTCGACCCGATCGCGGTTGACGCCCATGTCGGAGTAGCCGACGCGCGAGGCCGATCGGATCGCGATGGCTCGCTCCTCCGCGCGCAGCTGCAACTCGAGATCGTCGACGAATCGGAACAGCGCGCTCCGGCTCTCGGCGTGCAGGTAGCCGCTCGTTTCGTAGACGATCGTCGTTCGCGGAAGCGCCGCCGTCGCCGCGCGCACCGCGCGCCAGGCGTCCTCGGGGTCGCCCGTGAATTCGAGCGGCGGGATCGCGTGCCTCGGGTCGTCCGCTTCGCTCGAAACGCAATTCGGCGAGGCGGGGCAGGGGGCGAGCCGCCCCTCGTAGATTCCGAGCCCTTCGGGCGCGGGGCCCGCGCAGGCGAACAGTGCGACGGCCGCCGCAAGCGATGAGGTCGTTCGATTCATTTCGCGTCGCCTCCAGCGATCTTCCGAATGCGACTCAGCGGCAGAGGCCGGGAGCCGCTCGGCCCGCGATGAGCGGAAGCTCGAGATAGCTCCGGATTCCCGGCTCGGCCGCACACACATAGGGAATCGAGCTCACGCAGTGGATCGCCGTTGCGACCATGCCCGGATTCCGTTTTCGGACCTCTTCGAGCGTCGCCGTGCCGTCGGGGTGGACGCCCGCGAGCGAGACGCGAACCGGCGGGTCGCCGGTCACCTCCATGAAGTAACCCTCGCCGTTCCTCCGGTCGAGCCAGTCGGCGTCGATGTCGTCGTAACCCATGAACCAGTTCACGGCGGCCGTGACGACCGGCACACC
>Ga0210064_1000303_pt1 | contig 23956 bp, 25 predicted proteins | sample Muzzi_CordC_D2_FD_185531 | JGI IMG/M metagenome (GOLD analysis project Ga0210064, IMG submission 185531) | Wetland microbial communities from San Francisco Bay, California, USA, that impact long-term carbon sequestration - Muzzi_CordC_D2 (SPAdes) | ecosystem: Environmental > Aquatic > Marine >... | reverse complement strand
GTCAATATATTGACACAAGTTGTTGGAATTCCTCAAGAAATCCTCTTTTTAGCCGATTTAATCTGTATCAAAGTTTGAAGGATTAACTCATGGGTGTTTTCGCACTCAGGCATCGTGCACTCGATCCAAAACCCGCCGCACGGCGCGTTGGACCGATTGGTCTCGACTGTGCACTGGACAGGCTCCACATGGTGCAGCTGGAATCGGCGAACGGTGTCATCTCGGTTCACGCAAAGGCATCCCTGGCCTATCCGGCGCCACTGGATGTCATGCAGAGCACGCCGAAAAAGATGCGTGCCCTAATACAACAAGCATTGAGCTCTGATCGCTTCCAGGGGCGACACGTCGTAACCCGGCTGCCATCCGCTGACGCCAGAATCATGCCGGTTACCTACCATGCCGCTGATGAACAGACGGGGGAAGCAGCCCTGTTGAAAGTGATCAGCGAGCGCATCGACGGTGATCTGTCGGATCTTGTCATTGACTATCTGCCAATCCGGTCCGACAGCAAGTCGGAAGAGTTCCTCGCCATTGTCGCTGTCGCTGAACGCAGGACGGTGATCGACTACCTGGAGATGCTGCGCAAATCCGGTCTTGCGGTGGACCGGCTCGAGATCGGACCGACCGCCATTCGCCGGCTGGTGAGTGCAATGGTTGGAGCTGGCCGGCAGGAATATGTGCTGGCACTGAACTGTGGACGGGCTTCAAGCTACCTGTCAGTCATTTCGGGTTCGCGGCTGATTTTCGACCAGGAAATCCGCTTCGGGGAAGTGAGAATGCTCGATGATATTTCCCGCGCACTTGAAATCTCGCAGGATGCCGCACAGGCACTGGTTGCCTCCTGTAGTTTTGCTCCGGTGAGCATGTCCATTAGGCATGCGCGCTCAGATTTTGATATCGATGCATCCGAGACACTCCAGCAGATCGTCAAACCTGCCATGCTCTACCTGGCAGAGGAAATCAACCGCACCCTGATCTACACGGCTTCACAGACGCGAGGTGAACCGGTCAGTCGTATCTATCTGTTGGGGAGTCTGGCGCGGTGGCAGGGTATGGACCATCTTCTTGGCACCCTGGTGAAACTTCCAGTTGACATCATCCCGAATCCATTAAAACCCTTCGACCGTGGAAACGGGAATTCGGTGGGAAACGATGAGTCGATGCCCGAGATCGCGGTAGCAACCGGACTTGCCCTGAGTGGTCTGCAGGATGATGGCTGAGATTGATCTCATACCAAGGGACTATCATAACCGGGTCGTGCTTTACGACTGGGGAAGACGTCTGACTGTGGCGTTGGCCGTGTTCATGGTCCTGAGTGTTGCGATCTATATTGCGCTTGATGTGGCTAACAGGAAGCTGAGTGAAAATGTGGCATTGCTGCAGAATAAGCAGCAATCCATTGTGCAAGACCGTGATGCGTTGCGCGAGGTCTCTGAAAACAGGGAGCAGTACCAACGCAAGTGGGAGTTGTTGAAAAATCTTCGTAACAGCACGGCTGCAGCAAGGATGTTCGTTATTATCGACCGTGCCATATCGGCTGGTGATGTATGGTTCCTGAATTGGGAATTCCGGCGTTCTGGCGCCATTACAGAGCTCCTGCCAGAGTCTGCCGGTACAGGCTATTTCATCGTATTGTCGGATAACAATGATAACGGTGACGGCGAGGTCTGGGAGATCAATACACGTATGACCATCAAGGGGCAGGCAAGTGATCATTCTGCACTTTCTCGCTTTGTGAGGCACTTGTACGAGCAGCCGGAGGTGAAGGACGTACGTATCCTGAATACCTCCCTTGTGAAAACTGCCAGGGTTGTAAATTTCGACATGGTTGTGACTGTAAACGGCGAGCTGGTGGCCGGGTGATGGATGCCCTGCTGAAAAACGTCGCTCCCAGGACTTTGATTATGGCGATGGGTGGTGTTTTCCTGTCGATAGCAGCAGCACTTATCAGCTACGGACTGTGGCCACAGGTCGCGGAGTATCGCAACTCGCTGCACACCCTGACACTGCTTGAAGGAGCTGTTGTAAATGCCGATTCGCTGGATGGGGAGATTGAGAACATTGAAAAGGAAATAACCATGCTCGACCGGAATTTGCATGGCGAGATGGTGGGCCTGCCCGACAGACAAATGGAGGCCTATGTTATTGGTCGTTTGCAGGAGATTTCCTGGAAAAACAGGGTCAAGCTACTTGGCGTCAGGCCCGGCACGGTAAACACCATAAACAGCCTTGAGGAAATTCCATTTGATGTTGAAGTCTCAGGTGACTATTTCGACATGTATGCATGGCTTCAGGATCTTGGTACGGAGCTGGGTTTTATGGCGATTACGCATTTCAATATCAGTTCACTGAATTCCGGCAGTACTACGCAAGACCTGAAGGCAAGTCTCACATTGGTTTCCTATCGTGAGGCAGCAAATGGCTAGCCTGGTTGTGAAAATGGAACTTGCGATAGCGGCAGTCATATGCATGGCTCAGGTCTGCCATGCAGGGGAAAGTGCGCATGTCCTGAAGACCAATCCGTTTGCGCGACCAGTCGCCGGTCAACAACGGCTTGATGCCGAAGAGCTTGCCGAGCAGACTGCATCGGTACCGTTTGTGTTGCGCGGCACCATGCTGGCAGGACAGCAGTCGCTGGCAAACATCAGTGGCGTGATCGTCTCCCTTGGCGAGGAAATCGATGGCTACAAACTTGTAGCCATACAGCAACGTGAAGTCGTGCTTCTCAAGAATGGTGAACGCAGAATACTGTCAGTAGATGCAGAAAAAGAGGGTGCTCAAAGGTGATCAGTCGCATCAAGATGGCTGCGCCAGTATTTTCTGCGCTTGGTGTATTGATCTGTGCAGCCCTGCTGTTATCTCCAGCTAGTGCACAGGATGCGGCACAGGGCAATATGCCGCGGCCGAAATTCGATGAGTCAGGAATTGTTACCAATGGGAAGATATCGCTAACGCTGCGTGAGGTTGCTATATCAGAAGTGATGGAGATGTTATCCAAATCGGCGCATGTCAATATTCTGCTGTCAGATGATGTAGAGGGAGATATCTCTGTCAACCTGTATGGTGTCGGTATCGATGAAGCTATCAACTCGATAGCGACTGCGGCGGGGTATGCCGTGGAACGCAGAGACGGTAGTTATTTTATTGTCAATCGAGACCAGGCCGGACGGTATTCGCCGGGTGGGCCGACAGAACTGCGTACATTCAAGATCCAGTATTCTGAGCCGGATGCCATGAAAGGCATACTCGAAAAACACCTCTCGAGTTATGGCAAGATAACCACTCTTAATCAGCGTAAGTTGCTGGTTGTGGAGGATACGCCCTACTTTCTGGATCGTATTGCCGCGCTGCTTAGGGAACTCGATCGACGTCCAAAGCAGATCCTGATCAAGGCAGAGATTCTGGAGATCACCTTGAAGGATAGCGAGTCATACGGACTGGAGTGGTCCAAGCTCTTCAGATACGATGACGGCAAGGGCGCATTTGGGCTTAAGGGCACTTCGAATCCGGGCTCAGATGGCTTTTTCTTTGACCTCGTTACACCAAATATCGAAGTATTTCTAGATAGCCTGAGGGCCCGTGAGCGGCTTCGCACTTTGGCCACCCCGAAGCTGCTGGCACTGGAGGACCAGCCAGCAGAAACGTTGATCGGCGAACGGCTGGGCTATAATGTCACCACGACCATCGATAATGTAACAACAACATCAACCGAGTTCCTTGAGTCCGGTGTAATACTGAAGGTCAGGCCATCGGTGGATCAGGAATCACGAATCTTGCTGGAGATACACCCGGAGGTCAGCACAGGAACAGTATCCGATGATGGCATTCCGAACCAGACTACCACCGAGGTCACGACGACCATGCTTGTTGAAAGTGGCCAGACCATATTCATCGGTGGCTTAATGAGGCGCAGTGCAACAGAGACACGCGAAGGTGTACCTATTCTCGGCGATATACCCGGGGTAGGTCTGCTGTTTTCAAACCGTGCCATCAATACCTTCAACACCGAGCTATTGGTCCTCATCACACCCTATATTATTGATCAAACCAGAATGGCCCTGGATGACGGAAAGGCTGCGGAGGTGAGCAAGGTCGAAGGCGAACTGGATGTACAATCTGATAGAGTCAATAGAATTATGGATAAAACAGGTTATACAGAGGATCACATATCTAATTTATCCGGGCCTGATGATGAAGAAGATCCATACTCAATAATTGATTGATCGGCATGAAATATGCCCCAAGCTTTTGCTAATTTCCCGTCATTGCGAGCGTAGCGAAGCAATCTCCTACTATGGAATCAGGCGGTTGGAGATTGCTTCGTCACTGCGTTCCTCGATAATTGATCCTGCATTATCTAACTCCTCGGCAACCGCGTCCTGCGTTGCCCTACCTCCTGCATGGTCCAGACCAGTCTCTCGACCGGTTCCCGGTCTCACCTTCTCCCTGCAGTCGTACATCCCTGTAGTCGTCGCAATGACGAATTAATCAGAGGTTCCCCAAGTTATACTGTCGCCCGACATCACTGGCCCCAAAAACTATCGCAGCCGATCAAGGTTAGAGTGGTACGTGTGCCACCCTGCGGTGGTCGCAAGTTGCCGCAGGGTGGCTCGATCACCTTACCTGCCGAGGTAAGCACCGAAACGTTTTGAATCCTCGCTTGCATAGGCGGCCACGGCCTTGTCTGCCCCTGCGGCCGTGCGCAGTTTCTCGACTACCTCGTATAGTCGGCCCGCCGGGATGGCAGCTGTCATCTCGTTGTTCGACATACCGGTACGTACGCGGCTCAACATGCAGCCGACGCTGATTGCCACCTGATTTTGTTCCTTGGCGATGGCGACGATGTGGCATTGCGGTTTACCCTGAAATGATATCCCGGGCATGGCGTCCGAAAGCATCATCGCCTGTTTGGGATTCAAGCGCAGAAAGACGACATCGGGCTTTACCGAGGTTTCATATAGTGGACCATAGGTAATGTGCGTCGGATTATCCTTGACCACGGGAATGCCCGGAAAAGCCTCTGGGGAGACCCAGCCGGCCTCAACCAGGCATTTCACATCGGAGTTGTTGGCAACTTGCTCTAGTGTCTTCAGTCCGTGCGTGACACTGCCCACACTGCAGTTGCCATGGTCTTCTGCAGTCGTGGTAAACGTACGGTCCTGGGCCTTGATCCAGAAAACGCAGCCAGCCGGCACGCGTCCGGTTCGCCCGTCATCGGTCGGCGCGGGCATCTTTTCCTGGAATACTGCAATTCCTGCGGGTGCCGACTTGGAGAAGCTGATGGAAAGCGGCGGGTTCTGTAGCGCAAGGATGTAAGCGAGTTCGGAAGCGAGGGCCTTGTAGTCATCATGCGTCATGCCAATATTCTCCTGCTTGGGTTATTGTTGGCCATAAGGTGCTGCAATGAGAGATGTGTCGACTGACCAGCTGCCGTCAACAATACCGGACATTAGCGCAGTCAAATGCTACTGACAACTTGCCATAAAATGTTGAATCCCGGGCAGACGTGGGATAGCTGTATGGCCGTGGCTGCACACACCTGTCGGTCGTGCATCGCAAACACAACAGAAAAACAGAATACCATTGATTTCTAATATGCAAAATTATTGTGATGCGCTAACAACTACCGCAGTATTGGTCTATTATTCTGACAAAGGAAATCGGTTGTTCAGCTCGGAATCCTGCGCAAAGCAGGGGAGGTAAATATCATGGCCCACACCCTTCGTTGCCTTACTGGCATCGCCCTGTCATTTACAGCTGCAACCGCACTCGCAAGTGTTTCTCACGTCTTCGTCTCCAACAACGGTGACAAGACCATGTCGGTGTTGCAGTGCGTGACGTCCAATGGCAAGGAGCCCATCAAGTGCAAGGAACGCGAGCGTCTCGATACGTCGCAGATCAACGTCAACAGTTCCTGGCCAGCCAATCAGTATCAGGGTAGACCCGCCTGGTGGTGGACCGGACTCAGCGGACAGGTGGTGGGCCTGAAGGCCAAGACCTCCGCTACACCGCTGCTGGACGACAACAATCGGGTTTACGTCGACACCCACGTTATTCCCGGCCGACCGGACAGAGGATCCAACTTTATCGGCATCATGCCAGACGGTCGCACAGCCTGGAACTCGGCGCGTGAGGTCGACAGGATTCAGGAAATCGATACTGATCCGGACAGCCCGACATTTGGGACCATCCTCACCAGTCTCTACGTCCCGGATCAGTATCCACCGACCGGGGAGAATGAGGCACAAGGTGCAGCGCGTCCCTGCGATGCGACTATCTCGCCCGACGGACGCTACTTCTTCGAGCCGGATCTCTGGGGTGAATCGCTGACGGTCGTCGATACGCAGCAGAAGGCGATCATCTATCAGGTCATCCCCCCACGCCTGGACGCTGAATCCACGGTCAGCCCCTTCATGGCGACGACCAACGGCAATATCGTCCTGGTCGAGAACTTCGAAGACGGTGGAACCTATGACGTGTGGGATGTCACCGGGCTGCCCAACGAGCCTGTGCACGTCAAGAAGCTCACACGCAGCGGCGACGGGCTCGGCTTGGGGCCGCAGACCAGCGAGTTCACACCTGACGGGAAATATGCCTATCTCATTATGAATGGTAGTGACTCGGACGTCGCACCACCTGAGCTGGCGAGCCGACTGGACGTGCTCGATGTGATGCCGGGAAGCCCTAAATATCTGGAGATCGTGAAATCGATCACGCTGCCCACTAACTGCGGCGCCCACACCGGCGACTTCAGCAACGATGGTCGCTATTTCTTCGTCAACTGCAGCCGTGCCGACAGCGTTGCAGTGGTCGACAACGAGACGCAACAGGCGGTGCTGGAGATCCCGGTTGGAGACGGGCCGCGCGGGATCATTACCCGCTAGATTCGTATGCCGCGTCTGAACTGGCGCGCTCTTCCAGTCGTACTCGCCGCGGTGGTCGTTGCCACCGCGGCGTTTTCGTCTGAAGATGCCGTACGCATTGATGTGGTCGTACCGGATGAAGCGCATTATGTCTGGGCGATCCCGGGGCAGTTGCGCGAGCTTGCCGCTGCGGCGGAAATCAACATGACAGTCCGGATTGCGCCGCGCGAAGGCAGCACGCTTGCGGCGGATTTTATGTTGTTACCGCTGCGCAGCCTGGCCTCGCAGGTTCCCGAATTGCAGGTGCTAGAGCTGCCGTTTTTCTACGCCGGGCTCGACGGCGTTCACCGTGCCCTCGACGGTCCGCTGAGCGCCGAGTTACAGCGTGTTGCGCACGCGCGGGGCTGGGAGGTGCTGGCCATTCTCGATGAAGGCATGCAGGTCATGTCAGGACCGCGTCGCTATGACCGCGCACGCAATTTTCTCGGCATGGAGTTCATACTCACGCGCCCGGATCCCATGGCCGAGCAGCTACTCTCCGCGCTGAATGCCAACCTGAGGCATGTCGAGCCACAGGACAGCGAAGAGGTCATGCGCGAGTGCGCCATCGCGAGCCGCGCAACTTCGCTGCCGCAGATGCAGCGCGAGAAGCTCTTTCTGGTTCATCAGAATCTTGCCCTGACGTATCATCGCTACGAGGGTTGGGCAATCGTGGCCCCGGCGACGCGCTGGGCCAAATTCGACACGCGGGAACGCTCGAAACTGCAGCATGTATTCGAGCAGCTTACGCGCTGGCAGCGTGAGCAGGCAGCGAAGCGAACCGACGCGATTCTTGCAGGCTTCCGCAAGGGCGGCTTGCTACTGCATCAGGTGGATGACGAGGAACGTGCTGCCTTCCAGCGTGCGCTCCCTGCGCCGACGGAGTTGTTACCGGAAGAGCTGGACAGTGCGATGCGTGCAGAACTTGTCCGCCTGGCTTCAGCCGGAGCAACAGCCGTCCCCGGTGCCGCTGCTGGCGCCGCGGCGTCTGGCGATGCGGTCCCCGACCCAGCGCCACACTCCCAGTAGCGCTAATCCGGCGAGCACAACGGTTGCAAGCAAGCTTAGTGTTCCCCCAACCGTGGGTTGCAGCCGTTCACCGGTTTCGAGCAGATCCAGGCTGCGCACCGGGTCGAAGACCGGACTGAAGCCCGGCAGCAACCACAGATTGACCAGTACACCGGCGATTATCGCGCCGATGATCAACGACATGGCATACAGAATCACCGTGCGTTTTCCGATCGTGTTGTAAAGGGCGATGAGCTCCGGCAGATTCGTCGCCGTACCAGTCACAAGAAAGACAATGGCGATCCCGGGCGCGGCGCCTGCGGCGACCAATGTCGCGACCAGCGGGATATGTGCAACCGCACAGACATAGATGCTGGCGCCGAGGAGGGCGGCTGCCATCAAAGCCATGCCGCTGCTCTCGCGCAGATAGGTGTTGACCCAGCTCGGTGGCAGAAATGCAGCAATCACACCGGCGATGAGCATGCCAATCAGCATGTAGAAAGCAATGCTGGGCCCGAGGTCCGACAACCCCCAACGCAACCCAGCGGCGATGCGCGTCCCAACGGAGCGCAGGTCCACCGGCGCGACGATTACCACTCCATGTGCTGTATCCGAGTCGCAGCATGATGTCGCCGTACTGCAGCAACCCGTCACCGTGATGCTGCTGCCCTCACCCGCAGAAACCGCACTCTTTCGGTCCCCCCAGCGTTCGGTTACAAGACCGAGCAAGTAGGGCAGAACCAAACCCAGCACAACATAGGCAATGGTGATCTGCGGCCCCAGCAACGCGAGTGAGAGAATCACTGCGGCTGGATTGATAATCGGAGTGGCCGCAGCGAAGGCCATTACTGGCCCCAGCCGAATACCGGATTTGTACAAACTTATGGCCAGCGGGATCACGCCGCAGCTGCAGATCGGCAGGCAAGCTCCGAAGGCAATCGCGCCAGCCATCGCGCCCTGGCCTCGCCGGTTGAGCAGGCCGCTGAACCGACTCGATGGCAGGAACTCATGCACCAGTCCACCGACCATGAGACTGATGATCACCCAGAATGCAGACTCGGAAGCGATCTGCCAGACCGTCGCTGCGAATTGCTGCCAGGCTGCTGCCATTTACTATTCCCCTTTGCCCCTGGCTGTCAACAATGCCCGCGAGACCTTGGACTGTTGCGTCTTGAGCTGTAACATCAGGTCTGCGGGGCAGACGATCACGTAGCCTGTCTTGCAATCGGCAGCTGCATGCAACAGGGCGGACATCCGTACCATCTCCAGCAGGAGGTCTTGGGAGAGCTGTTCCGCTGTGGGGCGTTGCCGGTCTGCCAGCATAATTTGCCGCAGCAGTTCGCGATACATGCGCGTCTCGACCCGGAAATTGTGGGCCGGTGTCGCACCGGAGCCTGCTTTCTCCACCAGCCCCTGGGATAGCAGATCCAGATCCCCGAGACGGCTAAGAGCCGAGTGCTGTTCAGTGTCAGCCCACGCCGTGTCTGCGTGAGATGCCTCTGGTGCAGGCTCGACATCGGTCCCCGCGTCAACTGCCATGACTGGCGCCGCGCCAAGAAAGATGACGAAAATCCACCGCTTCAAGATCTCCACCCAGCGTAGGTTGCCCGGTAGTGTCAAGGTTGCGGTCTGTCCGTGCATGCTTGTACCCAATTGTTAGCGTAATTCTATGGTGCAGCACAAGCCTTCGGATGTAATTTCGAGTTGAAATCGGCGTGTTTCCCCGGCAAGGCAGTGGAGACATGCACGGTCAGTTGACCATCGCAACAAATGCCAAGGCTGCACTGAACATTAAAATAATAATGCCTGCAAGAAACCATTGTAGACGTATTTCCTGTTAGGGTCGGTACAGTTGTTGATAAACATTGGTTATATAAGCAGCGAGTAAAGGTAACTAGGGGGCGACTTCTGCCCTTTAGAGTCCCCGATATGGGATCAGTAAACCTCTCGCCTTTAGGCGATGGATCATCAAGTATGCAAATGCTGTATTAGTAAATATTACGCGGCAGCTAACTAGGTATCCTTCTCTCTCAGGTGGGTGTCGCAAAAGACTCATCCCGGGAGGGACGGGTTGTAGAATAGACTGAATTTGCTATCAACGCGACGAAGCTATGCCGAAGCAGCAGATAAAACGCCCCGTAGTGACATTGGATACGAGCAACCAGCCTGGTCTTTTTCCCTGGAATGAGGGTCAGGGTGGGCAGACAAACTGGTAAGCAGGGCGCGGGTAGTGCAATTCAACGACCCGGATCCACGGTGCATTCTGCTGAATGGCGTTCGCCTGGATGAGCACCTTCGCCGGAGTGGTGAAAAGCCGGCGCTTAAAGTCAGGCAACTGCTGCAGGGGCAGTCCTGGTTGGAGTTTGAAGCGGATTATCGGCCCGGCGGACGTCGTCGTACAAAAAGTGCCCAGGGGCGCCGCATCAAATGCTATGCGGAAGATGCGGCGAAGGAGTAGTTGCGTGCAAGATGGAAGAGCCGGAAGCGCGAGAGCGTTACCTGAAACGTCAGGGCATGGTGGAACCGTTATTCAGTCAGCTTAAATGTCGGCAGGGATTGAGACGGTTCAGGCGCAAAGACTTGAAGGCCGTGCAGTGTGAATTTGCACTGCATGCCATGGCCTGCAACCTGGGTCGGGCAGATGTGCTCCATGTGGTTGATTCGCGGGTAATTAGATCCATTACAGTGCTGTCTGGATAGGGTAAAATCTACAGTCTGACTGGAGCAATGTGTTACTATTTACGCGGATGAAGAACAAGCCTGATTAAGTTGTGAGCACTCCCCGCGCAGCCTCCGCCGCCCATGATTCGGGCTGCGACGTATTGGTGATCGGTGGTGGACCCGCTGGCTCTACTGCCGCGGCGTTGCTGGCCGAGCGTGGCTACCGCGTGACCCTGCTGGAAAAGGCGCACCATCCGCGGTTTCACATCGGAGAATCACTGCTCCCGGCGAATCTGCCGCTTCTGGAGAAGCTTGGCGTGGCTGACGCCGTCAAGGCCATCGGCATGGAAAAATGGGGCGCGGAATTTGTTTCGCCCTGGCATGAACATACACAATCGTTCGAATTTGCAGATGCCATGGACAAGTCCATGCCCATGGCCTATCAGGTACGTCGTGCCGATTTCGACGAAATTCTGATCCGCAACGCCAGCCGGAAGAATGCCCGTGTAGTGGAAGGCTGTCAGGTGCAAGAGGTCGATTTTTTGTCCGACAATGCCGGCGTGCTGGTGCAAGCCCGCCACGATGACGGTCACAGCGAAACCGTGCATGCACGTTTTATACTGGATGCCTCAGGCCGCGATACCTTCCTGGGCAACCGCTTCAAAGCCAAGCAGCGCAATAAAAAGCACAACAGCACCGCGATCTATGCCCACTTTTCGGGTGCCGAGCGCAACCCGGGCAAGGCCTCCGGTAATATCACCATTTTCTGGTTCGAGCATGGCTGGTTCTGGTTTATCCCGCTGGCCGATGGTGCGACCAGCGTTGGCGCGGTGACCTGGACGTATTACCTGAAAACACGCAACAAAAAACCGCTCGAGCAGTTTTTCCTGGAAACCATCGCGTTGTGCGCACCGCTGAACGAGCGGCTGCAGCATGCCCGGCTGGCCTCGCCGGTAGAAGCCACCGGCAATTTTTCCTATGTGTGTGACCATACTCACGGCAGCAATTATCTGCTGCTGGGCGATGCCTACACTTTTATAGATCCGGTATTTTCTTCCGGCGTGATGCTGGCTATGCACAGCGCCTTTGTCGGAGCCGACACCGTGGATACCTGCCTGCGGCATCCGCAGCAGGCGACCGCCGCATTAAAAAAATTCGACAACTCGATGCGGATCGGACCGAAGGAATATTCCTGGTTTATTTATCGGGTTACCAATCCAACCCTGCGCAATATGTTTATGGCACCGCGCAACATTTTTCGGGTAAAAGAGGCACTGTTATCGGTGCTGGCCGGCGATGTGTATGGCAATACTCCGATTCATGGCCCGTTGTTGCTGTTCAAGGGGCTGTATTACACGGCGTCTTTGCTTAATCCCAGGCACACACTGCAGGCCTGGCGAAGGCGTAAACACGATATCCGGGTTGTTGATGAAGCTGGCACATCGATGCACTGATGCACGATACTGTATTCCCTATGCGTAGCGGAAACCTGTCAATTGCGGCCTTTTTCAATCAACCGGCAGGGTGGAAAGAAAGTGTGCTTGGCGCCCATTGTTATTCTGCGGATACTCTCGACTGCCAGGCACAAGCTGACATGGAGATCCCCTGCATACACGTGCCTATCCAGAGACTGGATCCCGGCGATTCTATCTGCGAGGTCTGGCGCGGTAGCGGACAGCTGACGCAAGGTCAGTGTGGCGCCATACATTATCGCCATGACGATAGTGTGTTGTTCGGCGTGATGGCGCTGTCTGAAACAATGTTTGCAGCAGGCGCTGACAAAACGCCGTTACAGCAGGCTACCGAGTCGGCCTATCGCCAGGTGTTTGAACTGCTCGACACTCTGCGCTACCCGTATCTGCTCCGCTTCTGGAATTACATTGCGGACATCAACAGCCACAGCTTCGGGCTGGAACGTTATCGCCAGTTTAACCTCGGACGGCAGGACGCTTTCCTTGCACATGGACGCGATGTGACAGGGAACGTACCTGCCGCGTGTGCACTGGGTTCCGCTCAAGGGCCATTGACTATTGGCTTCCTGGTCGGGCGTGTGGCACCGCTGAATATTGAAAACCCGCGTCAGATCAGTGCCTATGAATATCCTCAGCAATATGGCCCGCGCAGTCCGACATTTTCACGTGCCACACTGGTGCACCAGGGGGATGATGAGGTGTTGTTTGTATCCGGCACCGCCAGCATTGTTGGCCACGCAAGCATGCACCCCACCGACGTTGTGGCGCAAACCCGTGAGACCATGGCCAATATCAAGGCGGTGCTGGCCGAGGCCAATCGTCTTGCGAGCCGGCCCGGGTTCGATCTGTCCAGCCTGCATTACAAGGTATATGTGCGCAACCCGGCAGATCTGGAGCAAATCCGCGCCGAACTGAAGCAGTGCGTGGGCGACACGCTCACGGCGGTCTATCTGCAGGCAGATGTGTGCCGCCAGGAGTTGCTGCTGGAAGTCGAGGCCACTGGCATGCATCCGTTGGCATCCCTGTCCGGTCACCAGGACTGATCATGCGCGTTGCGTTGCGGGTGCTGCTGACTGGCTATGATTACCTGGTGCTGTATCTTGGCCTGGCCTGGCTGGGGATACTGTGCCTGGCATGGACGCCGCTGGCGTTGATGATCTACCCGCTCTTGTCCGAGCGTCGGGGACTGGTGCTGGGGCGTTATGTCACCATGGCCGCGTTTCGCTTTTACCTTACCAGTCTTGGCGCATCGCGCCGCTGCAGCTTTGACCTGGAAGCGCTGGATATTCTGCGCGATGAAACATCATTGATTCTTGCGTCCAATCATCCGTGCCTGCTGGATGCGGTGATGGTCATTTCACGCTTGCCGAATGTGGCCTGCGTGCTTAAGGCCCAGCTGATGAACAACGTTTTTCTTGGTGCGGGCGCCCGTCTGGCGCGCTACATCCGTAATAAACCGGTGCGGCGCATGGTGCAGCTCGCTACCCGGGATTTCGACTGCGGCAGCCATCTGCTGCTATTTCCGGAAGGGACCCGCACGACCTCGTGCCCGGTCAATCCGCTCAAGGGCAGTATCGGCCTGATTGCGCATCAGGCGCAGGTACCCGTGCAGACGATTCTGATAGAAACCGATTCGGCGTATCTGAGCAAAGGCTGGTCGTTGTTCCGCAAACCGCCCATGCCGATCCATTATCGGGTGCGTCTGGGGCGGCGCTTTGATCCACCGCAGCATACCCAGCACTTCATGGCTGAACTGGAACACTACTTCACGCATGAGCTGGTGCAAGGCTCGGCATTTTACCCGGTCAATTCCCTGCCCGAGCAAGCTGACCGCACTCTCGATCTCACAATCCGCACGCACTCATGACGGCTGTCTCGACCACGCATCTTGTCCTCATACCCAGCTATAACCCCGGAGCCAAAGTCTATGAAACCGTGCGCGCGGCACGCCAATACTGGACCCCTGTGTGGGTGGTGGTGGATGGCAGTACCGACGGCAGCGCCGGAGGCTTGCTGGCGATGGCGGCGCAGGACGCTGGCCTGCGTGTGATCGTCCTGCCGCGCAACCAGGGCAAGGGCGCGGCGATATTGCATGGTCTGGAACAGGCGGCAGCAGCGGGATTCAGTCATGTATTAACCATGGATTCGGATGGCCAGCATCCTCCCGAACGTATCCCGGCATTCATGGCGGAATCTACCCGACAGCCGGCAGCCATGATACTCGGCGTGCCGGTCTTCGATGCCAGCGCGCCGGGCTTGCGCGTGAAAGGGCGACGGATATCCAACTGGTGGGCCAATCTGGAAACGCTGTGGGCAGGCATTGGTGACTCGTTGTTCGGGTTCCGCGTGTATCCGGTTGAGGCGTTGCGGCGGGTGATGCGCCGTCAGCCGTGGATGCGTCACTTCGACTTCGATCCCGAGGCCGTGGTGCGCCTGTGCTGGCGTGGGGTCATGCCGGTCAATCTACCCGCCCCGGTGCGCTACTACAGCGTGGAGGAAGGCGGCGTGTCGCATTTCCGTTACCTGCGCGACAATGTGTTATTGACGTGGATGCATACCCGCCTGTTTTCCGGCTTTGTGTTGCGCTTGCCCGTGTTACTGGCAAGACATGCGTCGGGACATTCCTGAATTTAGCAGAACAGCACTATCAATACGCGGTAGCCGACGATGCGCCTGGTATCTGCAGGTTCTGGTTAGACAGGGCAGGATCGGCCTTGACAGCCTGGTATTCTGAAAACACGCCGAGTTCCAGGTGGCGTTTAATCTGCGTCAGCTTTGCAGCGCTGAGTGTGGCCACGACATGTTCGGGGGGTACGCAGGCTTCTATGCTGTCCCAGAAATAACGCCAGATCGTCGCGGTGTCTTTTTGCCTGGAAACGAATCGTGTCAGCAACGGAATCACGCCGCGCATATAGTTTTTCAGCAACCATTGTCCAAAACGGCTTTGCGGTTTGGTGATTTCAAGCAGGCATAAACGTCCACCAGGCTTCAGAACCCGTTCAAACTCGGCAAAGGCTATGCTCAGATCGCCGATGTGGCGCAGTGCATAACCCATGCTCAAAAAATCAAAATGATTGTCAGGAAATGGCAAAGACTCGGCACGACCTTCAATCAACACCATCGTGTCAGGTAACTTGCCGGCGGCCATCATGCCGGGGCTGGGGTCGACGCCGGTCACCAGGGCGGCATCGCCAGCCAGAGCACAGGCCTGCACTGCAACCAGGCCGGTGCCCACGCCGACATCCAGTACCATCATACCTGTTTTCAAGCCGCCGCGAATGAGCGCCTCGCGCCGATAGCGGGATCCGGTACCCCATGCCAGCAGCGATTCGATGCGGTCGTAATCCGCGGCGGTGTCTTCGAAAATCCGGCGTAAATAAGCTTGCCGATCCTGTTCTGTTTGGTAGTAATCGGTCAGCGGGAGATGTGGTGCATGCACCGGAGTCGGCTTGGAGGGGGTCATGTTGTCACTCACTATTAAATGATGCCGCCGTTGATGGAGATAATCTGCCCGGTGATATAGGCCGCCTGCGTCGAGGCGAGAAACCCGATCAGGTCGGCAACTTCGGCAGGGGTGCCGGCGCGTTTCATCGGCACAATGCGCGCGATAGCCTGGGCATCGAACGCGGATTCGCTCATGGGGGTGTCGATAATGCCGGGCGCGACCGCATTGACGGTGATGCCCCGGCTGGCGACTTCCAGCGCCAGTGACCTGGTTGCGGAATTGAGCGCGCCCTTGGCAGCGGAATAATTGACCTGACCGCGACTGCCGGTCAGTGCGGCGATGGAGGATACATTGATAATTCGCCCCCAGCGGCTGCGGATCATCGGCATCATCAACGGCTGAGTGACGTTGAAAAAACCGTTGACGGATACGTCCATCACCCGGTGCCACTGCTCGGCGCGCATGCCGGGGAACACGGCGTCGTCATGGATGCCGGCATTGTTGACCACGACCTGGATCGGCTGCTCATCGACAAGAGGGGACAGCACAGTGGCTACCGCTGTGCTGTCTGTCACATCGAATGTCAGCACCTGCGCACTGCCGCCATCCGCGCGAATGGCATCGGCCAGCGTCTGTGCCGCGGGTAGTCTGCTATGGGCGTGAATGTAGACATGGAAGCCATCGGCGGCTAGACGGCGGCAGATGGCCGCGCCGATACCGCCGCTGCCGCCGGTCACCAGGGCATTTTTCATGGCGTCTCTCCTGCGGTGGGTATGATTGCGTCAGCATCGAGCACGATAGCGGCACGCCCATCCAGCAGCGGTTGACCGGCTGCGCTGACGCTGAACTGATAAAGAATGTTGTTTTCGCTGCGGGTGATGCAGGTGGCTTCCACCCGCAGGTCGGCGGCGATGTCGTCCAGTCGCGGTACATGCAACTGTGTGCCGCGCACGCTGACCAGATAACCGGTCCGTGCATGGCTGCTGTCGGGTAGGGCCAGCAGGGCAGCGTGCACGGCCATGGCCTGCGCCGCGTATTCGATACCGCAGGCGGCACCCAGTCGATCATTAACGCGTAAAGGGTTATCGGTGGCGCGATGGCTGCTCGCGCGACACTGGATGCGCTGCGCATCCCATGCCTCAACATAATCCAGCAGGCACATGGTGCCCTGATGCGGGATGTGGCGGGCAATCCAGGCGTGATCCGGTCGGGCTTTATTTAGCACAGTGCGATTGCAACGGCGAGAGACGAGCTGTCGAGGTAATCCAGCACCACTTGCCCGTTTTGCCGGTGCGCGATGCTGCACAACAGCGGCAAGCCGCGCGCGGCGGGGATGGCTTTGCGCAGGCCTTCAAGCGCGGCATCATCAAGCCGGTCTGCGCTGGCGTCGCTCAGGTCAACGGTGATTTGTGCCAGCGACCGTGCGCTGCGTTGCGGCGCCAGCACCAGTGCAATACCAAATGCATCGGGGATGGGGCGGGCGCTGTGGAGTGGCTCCGGGTAAGCGGTGTCGCACGCCAGCAAAACACTGCGTGTGTTATCCACCACCACCTGGGTGAGCGCTTCCAGCAGACCTGCGGCGAAGCTGGCATCATAGGCACACAATACCGATGCTGTGGTCATCGCGCCGGTGGCGATACACCAGTACCCGGAGGCCGTGTTATGCACGGAATTATGAAATCGGGTCGGTGAGATTAGCCGGTCATCCGAGGCGAGCATTTCACAGATGGCATGACAGTTTTCGCCATCGCCGCCAGACGAAGAAAACACGCTCGGCAAGTCGGCGGCGTCGAGTCCGGCTGCGGCGATGGCTTCCAGTCCGGTTGCCAGGGTGAGTTTGACAATCGCGCCGCTGCGCCGACGTTCTGCCGCCGGCAATAACGCGGGTGGCGGCAGTACAGTCTTGTGTGACTGATAGGCTTGCTGCCCGCTCAGGGCAGCTCGACTGCTCGGCCAATCGGTCAAACCGGGGCCGAGCAAGCCGATGCCTTCGATGTAGGCGGTGAGTGTCATGGCTTACCCGCCCGACCAAAAACCAGACTGCAATTGGTGCCGCCGAATCCAAAGGAGTTGCTGAGCACACGCGCCACCTGCTGCTCGCGATTCACCAGTATATAATCGAGATCCAGCGTCGCGTCGAGTTGCCGGGTGTTGAGACCGGCAGGCAGCAAGCCGTGTTGCAGTATCAGCGCGCAAATCACCGCCTCCACGCCACCGGCAGCGCCCAGAGTGTGGCCAGTCGCACCTTTGGTGGAACTGCACGGCGTGCCCGAGCCGAATACAGAGCTAACTGCCTTCCCCTCCACTGCATCGTTGCTTTGTGTGGCGGTGCCGTGCAGGTTGATATAGTCAATTTCAGATGCCTGCAAACCCGCCATCTTCAGCGCATCCAGCATGGCCATGCGTGCGCCCAGGCCTTCGGGATGCGGTGATGACATGTGATAGGCATCACTGGATTCGCCGATTCCGAGCAGTAGCACGGCATCCGCATCCAGATGTTCCGGTGTGTGTTCCAGCAGCGCGAAGGCGGCCGCTTCACCGATCGAGATGCCGTTGCGTTGCGTATCAAACGGGCGACAGGCCTGTTCGGAAACCAGGCCAAGCGAGTTGAAGCCATACAGTGTCGTCAGACACAGCGAGTCCACGCCGCCTACCACGGCCGCGTCGATCAGTCCCGCTGCCATCATACGCCGCGCCGAACCGAATACCTTGGCGCTGGACGAGCACGCCGATGACACCACGACCGCCGGACCCGTCAGCCCGAAATAATGGCGCGTGAAATCCGCGACGGAAAAAGTATTGTGCGTTGTGCCATAAATAAAATCGGCAGGGAGTGCGCCGCTCACCGGATCGCGACGCCGGTAGGCAAGTTCGGTTTGCAGAATGCCGGAAGTGCTGGTGCCGAGGAACAGACCAATGCGTTGCGCACCGTATTTTCCAATGGCAGCCCGTACCGCTTCGGCAAACCCATCCTGCATCAATCCCAGCAACGCGAGCCGGTTGTTGCGGCAATCATAGTCTGCTAGGTGAGCGGGAAGCTGCACCGCATCCACTTCAGCCACTTCGCCAATGTACGTCGCCAGATCCACCGTATCAAATGCGCACGGCACCAGCCCGGCGCGGCGCACGCGTAGTGCGGTCAGGGTCTGATCGAGACCACGACCGATACTGCTGGTCGCGGTTGAATGGGAGAGCCAGAGTGGGTTCAAAGAATGGTATTCCAGTCGTATGTAAGGAAGGATTCTAGCAAAATCCGGTCATTGCTTTGGATTAAATAGAGGGCTGGCGGACTTTGCCGGTTACACCAGGGGCCACGCGATATCGTAACGACAGATAGGCCGCCAGGGATCCCAGCATGAGACCGGCCAGCACATCTACCGCCACATGCTGGCGTGTGGCCAGTGTGGAATAAACGATGCCGATACACCACAACGCATTGAAGCCGAGTATCCACAGGGGCGCGCCAAAGCGGCGCAGCAAGTGATGTAACCAGATACCCGAAAAAACTGCTGTGGTGACATGCAGCGAAGGGCAGGCATTGCCAGAGGCATCCAGGTTCTTGAGGAAATTCACCTCAGGATACTGAGCCCAGTCGATATTGGTCGCGGGTACGACCGTAGGCCAGAAGTAGAAGACGATCAGCCCTGCGAGGCAGGTTCCGGCCATAACCAGCCCATAGCCATACAGTTCGCGCTGCGTCGCCAGTAATGCCGGCGGCAGGGAAACATAGACCCACAGTGAGACATACAGGGGTAAAGCCAGGGGGTGAAAGCCGATCAGGCGATCCGGCAAGGTGAAGGGCATGACTGTCGCCGGGTAGGCCGGCTCTTTGAGCAGATAGAAGTAAGCGCCGAAAAACACGCCGATGAAAAGCATCGTTCCGATACTTTTAAGATACGTATGCCTGGAAATGACCGCTGCAGCCTGACGGTACCAGGGCGTCTGCCGACTGTTTTCGTTCAAGGTGTATTCACCATGGTGATGCGGCAATCCTGACACGACTCACGAGAGGGCCTGACGCAAGGTGACAAAATGCAGATTGGCTGCTGCAGCGGAAGCCAGAACAGTGGGAAGCACTTCCAGAATAACAGGAATGCCGTCGCGCGTGCGTGCAGCGTTGCCATCGTGCAACAGCAAAATAGCACCTGCCCGCAGGCCTCGCAACAGCCTGTTTTTAACGCGCTCAACGTTGCCGATCCGGGTATCGAAGCCGCGCGCTGACCAACTGGCAAGCCGTAGCTCCAGTCGAGTTAGCACCGGGTCGAGAAAAGGATTGCGCAAGCCGGCCGGCGCGCGAAAAAACCAGGGGCGCTGGCCGGTAATCCTGATGAGCGTGTCCTGGGCGGTTTGCAATTCACGCCTGAAACCGGAAGGTCCCAGCAGTGCAAAAAGATGGCGGTGATGTTGGCTGTGGTTTTCAACAGCATGGCCGCGCCGCACGATTTCACGGCACAAGTCCGGGTAGAGAGCGGCTTTGTTACCGATGCAGAAAAAGGTGGCCTGAGTCGCGTACCGATCCAGCATATCCAGCACCTGCGGGGTGACGACGGGATCGGGGCCGTCATCTATTGTCAGGGCGATTTCATTTCTGGCGGCGGCGCCGGCAGGCAGTCGCGTCCAGTTCGGACTCAGCCAGTGGCTGCGTGGCCACAGTCCGAGCAGCGTGAGCAGAGCGTGATTGGCCAGCACGGCACCCAGCGCCCAGCGCCATTGCCCGGCGTCTGCGATGAGGACGATCACCGCCAGCAGATGCAGCACGATAGATGAGCGGATCAACAGTGTGGGATGCCAGCGCGAATTACGCATTGGGCTGCCGGGCAAAAATCGCAGAATAAACCAGCGCAAGAATGACACCCGGTGCCACGGTGACGCCCATTGCCTGCAAAATTGAAACATTGGAAAACGACAGCAGGCCAAAACCCGCGACAGTAGTGAGATTGGCAAACAGCATCGAGGCAAGTGTGCGGGGCGAAACCATGTGGCCAATCGGTTTGGTCTCAATCATGGTCTCCTCTCCAGATGGGACAGGGTTGGAAACAGGGTGATCGGCACGGTCGAAAAACAGCGCGTAATTGGAGCCCACCGCGACCACCAGCAGCAAGCCAACCAGATGCAGAATAATCAATTGCTGGCCAAGCAAGGTCAATCCCGCCACGACGGTGATGACCGCGGCCACCAACGGCGCGATGGTGCGTAGCACGCGCATGGGCGAGCGAAAAACCAGCAGCAGTAACCCGATAATGACGACCAGTCCGCCAAGCGATAACTGGATGGCCTCATGCAGATATCCGGAATACAGGTGGTCGGATTCGGCTTTCATATCCACAAACAGCACGTTGGGTAAACCCGTGGCGCTCAAGGCGGCACGGATCCGGTTTGCATTGATGCTGACACCTTTGGATGCAGTCAGAGGCAGTATGGCACTCCAGTGCCGGTCTTGCTGGACAAGCAGCGCAGCTACAGCCATGGCCATGGAAGTCTTTTCAAGATCGGCTGCGTGCAGCAAGGGCCGGGTGCGTGCAGCGGAGACATCGGCAAGAAACGGCGTAAATAGTTGCGCGCGCACCGGTAAGCCCTGAACAGCTTGCTGCAACCGCGTTTCCAGTACGGCGGCGGATGGCAAACTGGCCTGCCGGGCGCGCTGTGTCGCTGCACTGGGAAGATAGCGACTGGGTGTTTCGAATCCAGCAAGTTCGCCGCGATCGACTTGTGTTTGCAGTACCGTGGAAACGTGTTCGGAGGAGCGCAATACGGATTCCCGATTAGCGCCAGATACCACCACCAGATATCGCACATCAGGCGCGCCCATGTCCGCGCGCAGACCGGTATCCAGCGCCACATCGGCTTGCGACACCGGACTTAGTGAGGCGATTTTGTCATTCCATAAATTGTCACGGTGCTCGACGACGATGGCACATGCCGCGAGCAGCAGGATCGCGGCCGCCCAACGCAGTTCTGCGGCACGCGCTACCAGACGGGATAGACCGCGTCCGATGGCCGAAACATCGTGGATGCGAAAGTTCGTCGGTAACAAATGAGGCAAGACAAAACGGGTCACCGTTGCGGCGGCTACCAGACCAGCAATCGAATACAGGCCGAGTTGCGCCAGACCAGGAAAACCGGACAATAGCAGCGAAGCAAAGCCGAATATCGAGGTCAATACGCCTAGACGAATGGTGGGCCAGAAGCGTTTGATCCAGTTCTGCTGGTCTGAATCGCCCTGTTCTGATTGCACAAACAGGTAGATTGAATAATCCACCGCTTCGCCGATCAGTGCGGTGCCAAATCCAAGGGTGATGCCATGTACCGCCCCAAAACCCAGACTGACTGCCGCGATGGCTACCAGGGCACCGCTGATAACGGGCAATAATCCCAATACCAGTGCGGTGAAGGAGCGATAAATCAGCAATAACAGCGTAGCGATAAGCACGACGCTGATGATGGCCAGGCGGCTGACCTGACTTTTGATAGTCTCGCGTGAATTAACCGAAAACACACCGGGGCCGGTCATCACCAATCTGGCGGAAGGGGTTACGCCGGGTGCCGTGTCAAACGCTCGGCGGATGGCGGCCATGGCGCGTTGCTGGGCATCGATATCGGCACCCGAAGCACGTGTTTGTACCAGCATCATGGCGCGCGCACCATCGCGTGATGCCCATGCGCCATCAACCACCTGCGGGCGGGTATCGCTGTTGATCTGGTCGAGTAATTGCACCATTTCACCAGTCGGATCGCGTGGTAGCAGCGACTTGACCAGCAGCCCGGCAGGCGAGGCGAGCAGATCGATGCTGTCGCTCAAGGCGGCATGCAGGCCGTCCACACTGAAGTGTGCAGGTGTCACTGCCGGACTGAGCAGGTAGCGATTGTCGAACAGGAAAGCACGATCGTGTTCGGTGCTGACGGGCTCGCCATTATTGACGCTGACAAAGGCGGGATCAGTGCGCAGACGCTGGGCGATTTGTTTGGAAAGTCTGGCACGGGTGGGCGCATCGGTGCCTTCAAGACCCACCAGAATAAGGCGCGAGGCCAGGCCGTCACGTATCTGCTCCAGGAGCAGTTGCTGTTCAGGGGTGGGACTGCTCGGCAAAAATGCCGATAAATCGGTGGTGAACTGAGTGCGGCTGATGATGATGCCGCAGACGAAGATAGACACCAGCCACAGGGCTATTGCTGCCCGACCGCGCCCCACGGGGTCTGGCTTCATGGTGAGGCCAACTTTTCGATGCGCATAATCGAGCTGTCATCATCTGCCTGGGTGATTTCGATGCTGCGCACGTCGTAGCCAACCCCCGCAATACAGATACGCTTTACCACCGCCTGCATTTTTTCATCCACCGGCAGTAGTTGCAGTGTCCAGTATTCGGCTGTGCCCTCAAGACTCAGTCGATAATTGTGTTCCAGCGCCATGCGGTCACCCGCCAGAGTACCGCGGATACTGTCGATGAAAGCAGCCAACTCCGGGTAATCCTGCAATTGCAGGTGATGTATTTTGTGACCGCGCTCGATTACCAGTGAATCCTGATCCAGGATCATAACTTCGGGTTTGGGTTTGAGCGTGCGCTTTTCCAGATGGTCAGGTGCGGTGTAGAACAACTCCCCGGAGGATTCCACCGGTCCTTCGAGCATGGCGATGTATTTTTTCTCGGTAAAGCTGGCATGGTCGGAGCGGGTTTGCGCCATACCATGCATGAGCCGGTCAATATCCCACTCGGCGGCGTAACTGATGACTGTTGCCAGCAGCAGCGCCAGTGCGACGAGCATGTTCCGCAGGACGCACAGCGAAAAGACCGGGGAGCAGGGCAGTGTCATCATGATTTGGGGGGGGGTGAAGCAGGTGCGGGCTGCCAGAAATCGAAAAAATTGAACCAGTTGTATGGCGCCTTGCGGCAATATTGATCCAGCAGTTCGGCATAACGGGTGATGGCCGCCTCTATGCTGGCATCGCCTTGACCGTGCTCAACGGCAGAAAAATCCGCCAGAGGATCGAAGTGGATGGCGTAGCGGTTGCCGCCCAGATACAGACCGGTCATGAACACCACCGGACGACGCAGCAATGCGGCCATGCGGAACGGTCCGCCGGGCAAGTGGGCGACAGCACCAAGGATTTTCACGGGATGCAGAGAATCGTTGCCCGGGGTACGATCGGCCAACATGCCGATGATACTGCCTTCATCCAGGCGATCCCGCACCTTGAGCATGGAATCGATGTGTCCCAGGCCGATGATGTCCTGCACAGCTTCCGGATTAATTGCGGCCAGCATGGCGTTAATCTTTCGTGCATTCTTTTCATGCATGACCATGGCGATACGCAAATTCGTGTATTTCCAGCCCAGCGCGCGGATCACTTCAAAGCTGCCCAGGTGCGCACCCAGCAGAAACAGACCGTTGCCGTCAGCAATCAGATTGCGCAATGTATCCTCGCCGTGCACTTCAAAATCGAACAAGTCGAAACGGCGGTTGAGCATATA
>Ga0210064_1000300_pt1 | contig 23985 bp, 20 predicted proteins | sample Muzzi_CordC_D2_FD_185531 | JGI IMG/M metagenome (GOLD analysis project Ga0210064, IMG submission 185531) | Wetland microbial communities from San Francisco Bay, California, USA, that impact long-term carbon sequestration - Muzzi_CordC_D2 (SPAdes) | ecosystem: Environmental > Aquatic > Marine >... | reverse complement strand
GCATGTATGAGCGCGGGGCCCCACCCGCCCCGGCAACCTCGCCGCACGACCAGCCAAGACCCGACCCGCCCCCGGCAACCGTTCAGCGAGCCCGACCGAAGTCAAGCCCGACCGAAGTCAAGCCCGACCGAAGTCAGGGCCGGACGACGGCGAGCGTGTAGGCGTCGAGGTCGATGATGCGCTGCGCACTGCGGAGCAGGTCGTCCGCGCCGATCGCGGCGATGCGTGCGGGGTAGTGGCGCATCGCGTCGGGGCCGAGCCCGTAGCGGCCGTCGAGGGCCGCGTGTGCGGCCTGCACCGCGTTGCGCTGCAGGCCGATGGCGTGGTTGCCGATCATGTAGCGCTTGGCGCGGTCGACCTCGTCGGCGCTCGCGGGCGCCTGGAGCAGCTTGTCGAGCTCGGCCAGCAGGCCGGCCCGCGCGGCGTCGAGCTTCTCGGGCGCGGTCGCGATGTAGACGGCGAAGTAGCCCGGAGCCACGCCTTCGACGTTCACCGCGCTCACCGTGTAGGCGAGGCTCTGCCGGTCGCGCAGCTCGAGGAACAGTCGGCCGCCCTGGCCCGCGAGCAGCTGCGACAGCACCTCGAGCTCGAAGCGGTCGTCGTCGTATACGGAGACGCCGCGAAAGCCGATCACGAGGTGGGCTTGCGCGCGGTCCTTGCGAAGCTCCGCCTCGCGGATCTCGCGCGGCGGCGGCTCGATGGGCGGCGCGGGGGTCTCGTCCTCGCCGCCGGGCAGGCTGTCGAGGTGCGCGGACAAGCGCACCGCGATCTCGTCGGGATCGACGTCGCCTGCGATCGCGAACGACAGGTTCGGAGCGCGCACGAGCCGCTGATGGTGCGCGGCGACCTGCTCCGCGTCGAACGAGGCGACGCTGTCGGCGCTGCCGATCAGCGACTGCCGGTAGGGGTGCTGCGCGAAGTGGGTCTCGGCGAACAGCAGGAAGGCCTTCTGGCCGAGCCGGTCCTCGCGGCGTTCGATGGCGGCGAGGGTGTCGCTGCGCTCGCGCTCGATCTCGTCGGCGTCGAAGGCGGGCTCGAGCAGCACCTCGGAGAACAGTTCGAGCGCGGGCTCGAGCCCGTCGACGGGAGTTTCGAAGGTCGCGCCGAAGCTGCTGCGCCCGCAGAAGCCGTCGATCTCGGCGGCGACGTTCTCGGACGCGCGCGCGAAATCCGCGGTCGAGTGGCTGCGGGTCCCGCGCTGCCACATCGCGGTCAGGAAGTGCGTGATCCCCGAGTTCTCGGCGTTCTCCGACAGCAGCCCACCCAGGAAGGCCGCGCGCCCGGCCACCACGGGCACCTCGCGGCGCGGAATCACGTGCAGCTCGGCGCCGTCGCCGAGCGCGTAGCTGTGGACGTCGCTCCGGGTCGCGGTCGCGCGCGGCGCCGAGAACACGCGCGCGTTGCTCGCGATGCCCTGCCGCACGGCCGCTTCGACGTCGCTGCCCGACAGCAGCTCGGCTTCGGCCTCCGCCACCACCGCGCCGACGGTCAGTCGCTCCGGCCGCAGGTACTCCTGCGCGGCGCGGTGCAGGTCGGCCGCGGTCGCGTGTTCGATCGCGTCGAGGTAGCGCGACTCGATCCGGTGGTCGCCGCCGGTGACGTGGAAGCTGCCGAGCTTGTACGCGATGCCGCTCACGCTCTCGCGCTCGAAGTGCTCGCTGGCGAGGAAGTTGACGCGGGCGCGCTCGAGCTCCTCGGAAGACACGGGCTCGGAACGCAGGCGCTCGATCTCGTGCACCGAGGCTTCGATCGACGCCGCAGCGCGGTCGACCGAGGTCTCGATCGAGACGGAGGTGAGACCGGGGTCGCGCGGCGTGAAGGAGCCCGCGTCGATGCGGTCGGCGAGCCCGTCGCGCTCCTTGACGTGCTGGACCAGGCGGCTGCTGTCGCAGCCCCCGAGGATGAAGGTCAGCAGGTCGATGTAGGGGCAGTCGGCGTGGTCGAGGCTCACGCCCGCGTAGGCGAGCTCGAGGTTCGCGCGCTCGAACGGGCGCGCCCAGATGCCGCAGCGCAGGCCGCTCTGGACCGGCTCCTTCGGGCGCTCCCGGCGCGCGGCACCCGGCTCGGCGTTCGCGAACGCGGCGCGCACCTGTTCGAGAAGGGCGTCGGCTTCGAAGTCTCCCACCGCGACGAAGCTGAGATTGTCGGCGCGGTACCAGCGCTCGAAGAACGCCCGCACCCGCTCGCGGTCGAAGCTCGCGACGCTCTCGGGTGTACCCAAAACCGGCGAGCGGTAGGGGTGGACGTGGTAGGCTTCGCGGAACACGGCCTCGCTCAGCACCTGGCTGGGCGTGTCCTCGCTGCGGCGGATCTCCTCGAGGACGACCTCGATCTCGCGCTCGATCTCGACCGGATCGAAGGTCGAGTGCAGCACGGCGTCGCTGAGCACGTCGAGGCCGGTCGCGAGCTCGGCCGCGGGCAGCGTCGCGTGGTAGACGGTGACGTCGAGCGAGGTGTAGGCGTTGATCCGGCCGCCGGCGCCCTCGACTTCGCCCGCGACCTCGCCCACGTCGCGACGCTCGGTTCCCTTGAAGAGCATGTGCTCGTGGAAGTGCGCGAGCCCGGACTCGTGGGGGCGTTCGTCGCCCGAGCCGACGTTCGCCCAGATCTGCAGCTCCACCACCGGGGCGAGGTGGGCGGGTTGCAACAGCACGGTCAGGCCGTTGGGCAGGACTTCACAGCGGACGTCGGGTTGGCTCAAAGCCCGGGCAGGGTAACGGAGCACCGATTCGAGCGCATCGCGGCCTGGACTACCCTGGCGCGATGCCGCCCGCGACCGTCGGAGTCTACGTCCACGTCCCGTTCTGCGAGCGCGTCTGCCCGTATTGCGATTTCGCGGTGGTGGGCGTGCGGGAGCTCGCGGTCGAGGTCGAGCGCCGCTACGTCGACGCGCTGCTGCGCGAGCTCGAGCGGCGCCGTCCGGCGTTCGCGGCGCGCGAGCTCGCGAGCCTGTACCTCGGCGGCGGTACGCCGTCGCTGTGCCGGCCGGAGTCCATCGACCGCATCGTGCGGGCCGCACGGGCCGCGTTTCCGGCCCGGCGCCCGGTCGAGATCACGCTCGAAGTCAACCCGAGCACGCTGGAGCGCGAGCGCCTGCCCGCGTTTCGCGACGCGGGCGTGAACCGCCTGTCGCTCGGAGTCCAGAGCTTCGACGACGCGACGCTGAAGCGGCTCGGGCGCGCGCACCGCGCCGACGAGGCGCGCCGCACGTTGCGCGCGGCGCGGGCGGCGGGCTTCGAGGCGCTGTCGTGCGACCTGATCTTCGCGGCGCCCGGCCAGCGGCTCGCGCAGCTCGAGGCCGATGTCGACGAGCTGCTCGCGTTCGCGCCCGAGCACGTTTCCGCCTACGAGCTCGGCGTCGAGCCCGGAACGCCGTTCGCGACCGCGGCCGCGCGCGGGCAGCTCGCGTGTGCGGGCGAGGACGAGGCGCTCGCGATGTGGGACGCGATCGAGTCGCGGCTCGAAGCCGCGGACTACGTCCATTACGAGCTGTCCGCGTACGCGCGTCCGGGCTTCGAGGCGGTGCACAACCAGCGTTACTGGCGCCGGCGTCCGGTGCTCGGCCTCGGGGTCGGAGCCGTCTCGACCGATCCGCCGGGCTCGGGCGAGGCGCCGTTCGGCGTGCGCCGCTCGAACCTGCGCTCGCTCGCGGCCTATCTCGCCCGGATCGAGTCGGCGGAGTCGCCCGAAGCCGAGCCCGCCGAGGTGCTGTCGCCGGAAACGGCGCGCGCGGAGGCGATGTTCCTGTCGTTGCGCACCCGCAGCGGGGTCGACGCGGCGGAGTTCGCGCGGGAGTTCGGTCGCCCGCCGCGCGGCTTCTATCGCGACGAGATCGCGACGCTGGTCGCGCAGGGGCTGCTCGTCGAGGACGACACCGGGGACCTGCGCCTCAACCGGCGCGGGCGGCGGCTTTCGGATACCGTCTTTGCGCATTTCGTCGCGCCCTGCGATTGACGGCCGGCCCGTCCGGTGTTAAGCAATTTTCTCAAGATTTACTGAGGGTTATGTGAATCCGAGCGGACCCCTGAAGGCTGCGGAAACGACCCGCCTGAGCGAGCGGCAGGCCGCCGTGCTGCGCGCCGTCGTGATGGCCTACGTGGGCGAGGCGGCGCCGATCGGCTCGCGCACGGTTTCCCATCTGCTGCCGATGAATCTCTCGCCCGCGAGCATCCGCAGCACGCTGACCGAGCTCGCGGCGCTCGACCTCGTCGAGAAGCCGCACGCGTCGGCGGGCCGCATTCCGACCGATCGCGGCCTGCGGCTGTTCGTCGATCAGCTGCTCGATGCGGATCAGCTCGCCGCCTACGAGCGGCGCACGATCGCGTACAGCCTCGACGGGGCGGAGATCGGCTCGCTCGAGACGATCGCATCGCAGCTGCTCTCCGAGCGCACGCGCCAGCTCGGCTTCGTGGTCGCGCCGCGCATCGATCGCGTGCTGTTGCGACACGTGAGCCTGGTGCGGCTCACCACCGACCAGGTGCTGGTCGTGCTGGTCTCGCGGTCGGGGGCGACGTACCGACGCATCATCTCCGACTCGAGCAACGACGGCCAGTCGAAGCTCGACCGCATCGCGCTGATGCTCAACGAGCGCATCGTCGGCCTCACGCTCGTCGAAGCGCGCGAGGAGCTCGTTCGCGAGGCCAGTGCGCTGCGCCATCGAGCCGACCGCTGGCTCGAGCGCGTGCTCGAGCTCGGCACGCTCGCGGTGTCACCGGACGAAGACGGTCCGATCGACCTGATCCTCGGCACCCGCCTCGCGCTGCTCGAGCAGCCCGAGTTCCACGATTCGGATCGCATTCGCGATCTGTTCGCGGCGGTCGAGACCAAGGAGCGACTGGTCGAGATCCTCGATGGAATGCTCGTAGCCGGCGGCACGCGAGTGGTGTTCGGCGACGAGGTCGATGAGCCGGGGCTACACCGTTGTGCGGTGGTCGCCTCCAGCTACGGCGCCGGGGCGCCGATTGGGGTACTGGGCGTGATCGGGCCCAGTCGGATGGACTTCGGTCGTGTGATTCCGCTGGTCGATTTCCTCTCCCACGCGATCACGGAGAAACTCTCGGCGTGAGCGATGCCAGGAAGCGACGCGAAGATCCGGAGCGTGCGGTCGAGAGCGACGAGGATTCGGGCCCCAAGCTGCCCGTCAATCCGGAGCTCGAAGACGCGATGCGCGAGGCCGTCGAGTCGGTGGAGAGCCACGAGAAACAGGCCTCCGACGCCGAGGATCCCGCCGAAGAGCTGGCGAAGACCCGGGATCGGCTGATTCGACTCCAGGCGGATTTCGAGAACTTCCGGCGTCGAGCGCTCGCCGAGCGGCACGACCTCTATCAGTATGGGCACGAAAATCTCGTCAAGGATCTGCTTTTGACGGTCGATAACCTCGATCGTGCCATCAGTCACGCTCGCGAGAGTGGGGGCGGGGACTTGGAGAGCTTCTTGCAGGGCGTCGAGCTCGTCCAGCGGGAGTTCCTCGGGATCCTCGAGAAACACTCGGTGAGCGAGGTCGAGGCGCACGGGAAGATGTTCGATCCGGTGGTTCACGAAGCCATGGCGCAGGTGCCGGATGGAAGCGTTCCTCCCAACACAGTGACTGAAGTCTTGCAGAAGGGATACCAGCTTCGGGACCACCTGCTGCGGCCCGCCCGCGTGTTGGTGGCCAAGGCGCCCGAAGTCGAGCAGGAAAATACCGAGGAGACCTCCGACTGACACTCGGAACATCGGGGTCTTCGGCAGCAGAAGGAGACCGATCGATGGGAAAGGTCATCGGAATCGACCTGGGAACGACGAATTCCTGCGTCGCCCTGTTCGAGAACGGCGAACCCGAGATCGTCTCCAACTCCGAGGGCTCCCGCACCACCCCGTCCGTCGTCGGCTTCACCGAGTCCGGCGAGACGCTGGTCGGCCAGATCGCCAAGCGCCAGGCCGTCACCAATCCCGAGAAGACCATCTTCGCCGTGAAGCGGCTGATCGGGCGGAAGTTCGACTGCGCCGAAGTCACCGAGTTCGGCGAAGTGACGCCGTTCAAGATCGAAGCCGCCGAGAACGGCGATGCCCGCGTGCTGGTCGGAGATCGCGCCTATTCGGCGCAGGAAATCTCGGCGCTCGTTCTCGGCAAGATGAAGGACACGGTTTCCGACTTCCTCGGCGAGCCCATCGAAGACGCGGTGATCACCGTACCCGCCTACTTCGACGACTCACAGCGCCAGGCCACGCAGGATGCGGGCAAGATCGCGGGCCTGAACGTGCTCCGGATCATCAACGAGCCGACCGCGGCGGCGCTCGCGTACGGGATCGGCGATAGCGACAACAAGCGCGTCGCGATCTTCGACCTCGGCGGCGGCACCTTCGACGTCTCGGTCCTCGACATCTCCGACGGCGTGTTCGAGGTCCTCAGCACCAGCGGCGATACCTTCCTCGGCGGCGAGGACTTCGACCGCAAGATCGTCGACCGGCTGATGGGCGATTTCGAGAAGGAGCACGGCATCGATCTGCGCGGCGACAACATGGCGCTGCAGCGCTTGAAGGAAGCGGCCGAGCGCGCCAAGCACGAGCTTTCCTCGAGCCAGGAGACCGACCTGAACCTGCCGTTCATCGCGGCCGACGAATCGGGTCCGAAGCACCTGACCGCAACGCTGACGCGCTCCGCGCTCGAAGATCTGGTCGCCGACCTGATCGACCGGCTCGTCGAGCCCTGCCAGGTCGCGCTGCAACAGGCCGAGCTCACGCGCGACGAAATCGACGAGGTGATCCTGGTCGGCGGCATGACGCGGATGCCGGCGATCCAGGAGAAGGTCGAGGCGATCTTCGGCAGGCAGCCGAGCAAGGCGGTGAACCCCGACGAGGTCGTCGCTGCGGGTGCGGCCATTCAAGGCGGCGTGCTGACCGGCGAAGTCGAGAACGTGCTGCTGCTCGACGTCACGCCGTTGTCACTCGGCGTCGAGACGCAGGGCGGGGTCTCGACCACGATCATCGGGCGCAATACCACGATTCCGACCTCGAACAGCCAGGTCTTCTCGACCACCGAGGACGCCCAGACCACGGTGCGGATCCACGTCGTCCAGGGCGAGCGCGATCTCGCGAAGGACAATCGGACGCTCGGCCGCTTCGAGCTGGTCGGTATCGCTGCGGCACCGCGCGGTGTTCCGCAGATCCAGGTCACCTTCGACATCGACGCGGACGGTGTGGTGAACGTCTCCGCGCAGGATCTCGGCACCGGCAAGAAGCAGGCGATCCGCGTGACGGCGTCGAGCGGATTGACCAAGGAGGAGGTCGGACGCCTCGTCGACGAAGCCGAGGAGAATTCCGACGTCGACCGTCAACGCCGCGATCTGGTCGAACAACGCAACCGCGCCGACGGCCTCGTCTACTCGACCGAACGCACCCTCGAGGAATTCGCCGAGAACATCGACGCGAGCGAGTCGGCGCCGATTCGCGAGGCGCTGGAGGGCGTCCGAGCGGCGATGGCGGGCGAGGATTCCGCGGCCCTGCGCGTCGCCGTTGACGAACTTTCCTCGCTCACCTACAAGATGACCGAGCATCTTTATGCCGCGCTCGGGGGCGAGGGCGCCGAATAACGCCCCCAGGTCTCGGCACCCCCGGCAGGCGGTTCTTCAGCAGGTTCTCGGCCAGCGGCGTATCTCGGGGCCCATCCATTGGCAAAGCGCGACTATTACGAAGTTCTGGGCGTTTCGCGCAGCACGACCGAGGCCGAGCTCAAGAAGGCCTACCGGACGATTGCGATGCGCGATCATCCCGATCGCAATCCCGGAGACGTCGCCGCCGAAGATCGCTTCAAGGAAGCTTCGGAGGCCTACGCGGTGCTCTCCGATCCCGAGAAGCGGCGCGCCTACGATCGCTTCGGCTTCGCGGGCGTCGGCGCGGGCGGACCGGGTGGATTCCAGGATTTCGGTGATCTCGGAAACTTCGGCGAGGTCTTCGGCGACCTGTTCGGCGATCTCTTCGGCGGGCGCCGCGGCGGATCGCGCCGCGGCCGCGGGCAGCGCGGCGCCGACCTGCGATACAACCTCGAGATCGACCTCGCCGACGTGCTCGAGGGCATCGAGGCGCAGATCGAGATCCCGAAGATGCGCTCGTGCGAGACCTGCGGCGGTTCCGGCGCTCGCCCCGGCACCTCGCCGGAGACCTGCGGGCGCTGCCATGGCGCCGGGCAGATCGACATGCAGCAGGGCTTCTTCCGGATCAGCCGGCCCTGCGACGTCTGCTCGGGAGCGGGCGAGGTCGTTCTCGATCGCTGCAACGACTGCCGCGGCGCCGGGCGCATCGAGAGCGAGCAGACCATCAGCGTCCGGGTTCCGCCCGGAGTCGACCAGGGCACGCGCTTGCGTCTGATGGGGGAGGGCGAGGCCGGCGTCGGCGGCGGGCCGCCCGGCGACCTCTACGTGGTCATCTCGCTCAAGCCGCACGCGATGTTCGAGCGCGAAGGCTCGGATCTGCATTGCGAGGTTCCCATCCAGTTCGTTCAGGCGGCGCTGGGAGCCGAGATCGAAGTGCCCACGATCGAAGGCAAGGTGAAGATCCAGGTTCCGGCCGGCACCCAGTCCGGCAAGGTGATTCGCCTGCGCGGCAAGGGGCTGCGAACGCTGCGAGCGAGCGCCCGCGGCGACGAGCTGGTACACATCTTCGTCGAAACGCCGACGAAGCTGACGGCGCGCCAGCGCGAGCTGCTCGAGGCGTTCGCGAAAGAATCCGACACGGACGTCTCGCCGGTGACCAAGGGCTTCCTCGACAAGTTGCGCGATCTCTTCGAATGACGCTCTCGATTCGACAGCTCCGGCTCACCGCGGTTGCGACGGCGCTGGTGCTGATGGTCGCCTGCGCGGGCCCGTCGAAGGTGCCCGTCACCGACGTGGAGCGACGCGCCTATCACGCCGCCGAGTCGAAGATCGCGACCGATCCGGCGGCCGCGGAGCGCGAGTTGAAGGAGTTCCTCCTCACCTGGCCGGAGAGCGGGCTTTCGCCGCACGCGGAATCGAAGCTGGCCGAGATCGCGTACGCGCGCGGCGACCAGGAGGTCGCACTCGACCGCTATTACGGACTGCTGCGCGAGTATCCGCGCACCGAGATCCGCGACCCGGTGCGGATTCGCATCGCCGAGATCGAGCTCGCGCGCGGCAATCCCGATGGTGCGACCGCGGTGCTCGCGAAGATCCGGACTTCGCGACTGCCCGTCGAGCAGAAACGTGCGGTCTACCGGACGTTCGCGAGCGCGGTCGCCGATCCGGTCGCGAAGCTGCGCTGGCTCGCCCGGCTGCGCCCGCTGGTGACCCGCGACGAGGTCGCCGCGGTCGACGCCGAGATCAACGGCCTGATCTATTCGCTCGATTCCAGCGAACTCGAGCGTGCGATCGACCAGATCGGCAGCGACATTCCCGCGGCGCGCCTGCAGCTGCGGCGGTCGAGCATCGCGCTCGCCGAAGGCGACGTCGACACCGCGGAGCGGGCCTGGAAGACGGCCGCATCGCTGCCGAAGGAAGCCGAGACCCAGCGCGAGTTCGAGCTGCTCGGCGAGCGCATCCAGATCCGCCGCTCGCGGCCCGGCGACGTACTCCAGATGCCGACCTTCGCCGAGGCGATGCGCAAGAAGGTGCCGAGGACGGACGGTGCGCGCGGAACGATCGGCGTGATCCTGCCGTTGACGGGCCAGTTCGGGCAGTTCGGCAACGATTCGTTGAAGGGCATACTGCTCGCCGCCGGCGTGTTCGACGGGCTGGCCGAGGGCCGCGAAGGCGCGAACGTGAAGCTGATCGTTCGCGACACCGCGGGCCGCCCGGAGCGGGCCGCCGAGGCGGTGCGCGAGCTCGCGCAGGATCCCGACGTGAGCGCGATCATCGGGCCGTTGCTCAAGGGCGAGTCCGAAGCCGCCGCGACCGCGGCCGAGCTCGCGGAGATCCCGCTGATCGCGTTGACCGCTCGCGCCGAGGTTGCGCAGGGGCGCCCGCACGTGTTTCGGGTTCGGACGCAGCCGATCCAGGAGATCCAGGTGCTCGCCGACTACGTGGTGAACGAGCTCGGCGCCCAGCGCTTCGCGATCCTCTACCCGCGCGATGCCTACGGCAGCGGGCTGCGCGCGATGTTCTGGGACGCCGTCGAGGAGCGCGGCGGTACGGTGGTCGGAATCGCCTCCTACGACCCCGACGACACGGATTTCGCGAGCGCGATCCGCAATCTGGTCGGCTTCCGCCTGCTCACCAACGAGCAGAAGCAGGTGCTGAAGGTGCGCGCGGAGCTGCGACGGCGCGCCAACCGCCTGCCGCAGGAGGCCGCGATGGCGTTGCGCGAAGAGGCGCGGGCGCTCACCACCAAAGACGGCATGCCCTTGCCGCCGATCGTCGATTTCGACGCGCTGTTCATCCCGGAATCGCACGAGAAGGTCGTGTTGATCGCGCCGCAGCTCGCGTTCCACGAAGTCGTCGGCGTGCAGCTGCTCGGGGCAAGTGGTTGGTACGACAAGGATCTCGTCGAGATCGGTCGCGACCACGTGAAGGGAGCGCTGTTCACGGCGCAATACTTCGCCGGCAGTACGGTGCCGTTCGTGCAGGATTTCACGCAGCGCTTCGAGGCGACGTTCGGAAGCGAGCCGGATGCGCTGACCGCGCAGGCCTTCGACGCGGCCAATCTGGTGATCGTCCAGCTCGCCCGCGGGCGCGACGCCCGCGAGGCGGTTCGCGAAGGCGTGCTCGAGTTCAAGGCCTATCCGGGCGCCTCCGGCATCATGCGGATGACGAGCGACGGCAATGCGCAGAAGCGCCCCTTCCTGCTCAGCATCGATCACAGAAGGCTGAAACAGGTCAACTGAGCCCGCTTCGAATCTTCTCGCCGCCAAGCCCGCGCTCGTCTCAAGTTGCACTCTTTTCGAGCCGTTGTATCCGGAAATGGACGACGCTCGAAGCGACCTGATGATTCCGAATGAGTTGCCGGTCTTGCCGCTGCGCGAGATGGTGGTTTTCCCCTATATGGTCTTACCCCTCTTCATCGCGCGCGAGCGGTCGGTGGCGGCGGTCGAGGATGCTCTGGCGGGAGATCGCCTGGTGCTGCTCGCGGCCCAGCGTGACGCCGACATCGAAGATCCCGAGCCGGACGACCTGTTCCGGATCGGCACGGTCGCGATGGTGATGCGCATCCTGCGGATGGGCGACGGCCGCGTGAAGGTGCTCGTGCAGGGGCTCGCGAAGGCGTCGATCGACGGCTTCGTCGACCACGAGCGCGGCATCTGGGCGCAGGTGACGAAGGTCCCGGAGGACGAGGAGACCGACTGGAGCGTCGAGGCCGAAGCGGTGGTCCGCTCGGTGCGCGGTCGCGTCGAGGAGCTGCTGCCGCTCAAGAATCTGCCGCCCGAAGTGCTGTCGATCACCGCGAACGTCCACGAGGCCGGGCGGTTGGCCGATCTCGTCGCATCGAACTTGAAGCTGCGCGCGTCGGAGGCGCAGGAGATCCTCGAGATCCGCGACCCGCTGGCGCGCTTGCGGCGCGTCGATGCCCTGCTGCGGCGCGAGCTCGACGTCACCACCGTGCAGGCCGAGATCCAGTCGCAGGCGCACGACGAAATGACGCGATCGCAACGCGAGCACTTCCTGCGCGAACAGCTCCGCGCGATCCAGGCCGAGCTGGGCGAGTCCGACCCGCGCGTCGAAGAGGTCGACGACTACCGCGGGAAGGTCGCAGAGGCGGGGATGCCCGAGGAGCCGAACGAGGAGGCGATGAAGCAGCTGCGCCGCCTCGAGCGGATGCACCCGGACGGCCCCGAGGCCCAGGTCGTTCGCAACTACCTCGACTGGATGGTCGAGCTGCCCTGGGACGCGAGCTCTCCGGATCGCCTCGATCTCGGCAACGCGCAGGCGATCCTCGACGAGGACCACGCCCACCTGCGCGACATCAAGGATCGCATCCTGGAGTACCTGGGCGTGCGCAAGCTGCGAAGCGATTCGCGCGGGCCGATCCTGTGCTTCGTCGGACCGCCCGGTGTCGGCAAGACTTCGCTCGGACGCTCGATCGCGCGCGCGATGGGGCGCGAGTTCGTGCGCATCTCGCTCGGCGGGGTGCGGGACGAAGCCGAGATCCGCGGCCATCGCCGCACCTACGTCGGTGCGATGCCGGGCCGGATCATCCAGGGACTCAAGACCGCGGGCACCAACAATCCGGTGTTCATGCTCGACGAGATCGACAAGCTCGGCTCGGACTTCCGGGGCGACCCGTCCTCTTCGCTGCTCGAGGTGCTCGATCCGGCGCAGAATTCGGCGTTCAGCGACCACTACCTGAACGTCCCCTTCGACTTGTCGACGGTCATGTTCATTGCAACTGCGAATCAGATCGATCTGATCCCCGGGCCGCTGCGCGATCGCATGGAGGTGATCCAGATCGCGGGCTACACGCCGGAAGAGAAGGTCGAGATCGCGCGTTCGTACCTGATCCCGAAGCAGATCGCGGAGAACGGTCTGTCCGAGGACGTTCTCAGCTGGTCTCCCGCGGCGGTGCTGGGCATCGTGACGGACTACACGCGCGAAGCCGGTGTCCGGAATCTCGAGCGCCGGGTCGCGACCATCTGCCGCAAGTATGCGCGGCGCATCGCGGAGGGCGACGACGCCAAGCACGCGATCACGCGCCGCACGCTCGGGCGAATCCTCGGTCCACCGCCGAACCGCTGGGACAAGCCGTCGTCGCACGGCGAGATCGGCCTCGTGAACGGGCTCGCATGGACCGAGAGCGGCGGCGAGGTGCTCACCATCGAGGCGAACATGACCCGCGGCAAGGGGCTGGTATTGACGGGTCAGCTCGGCGACGTGATGAAGGAGTCGGGGCAGACCGCGCTCACCTACGCGCGCACTCGCGCAGCCGCACTCGGCTTCGACGAGGGCCTGTTCTCGCGCCACGAGGTCCACGTGCACGTTCCTGCGGGCGCCATCCCGAAGGACGGGCCGTCGGCGGGCATCGCGATCGCAACCGCGTTGATCTCGCTCGCGGTCCACTCACCGGTCCGGGCCGATGTCGCGATGACGGGTGAAGTCACGCTTCGCGGCCGGGTGCTGCCGATCGGGGGCATTCGCGAGAAGGCGCTCGGTGCTCTGCGGGCCGGAATCCGACGCGTGATCCTGCCCGCGAAGAACGTGCAGGACCTTCACGACATTCCGAAGGATCTGAAGCGTCGCATCACCTTCATTCCGGTCGAGACCATGGAAGAAGTGTTGCAGGCGGCGCTCGAGACCCCGCCGATCGGCCGCAGCAGCTTTGCGCCGGTTCCGGCCGCTCAGCCGGTCGCAAGCGCGAGGAACTATCTCGAGACCAAGTCCGAGGCATAGCGAACGCCGAGGGGCCCGAATCTCCGCATCGGCCCCCCTGCGCTAGTTTGCAAGCGTGCAGCTTGGGGATCTCGGTGAGTTCGGGCTGATCGATCGGATCGAGCGCGCCGCGCGGCGCGTCTCGAAGCCGCGCTCGGTCGTGATCGGGATCGGCGACGACGCCGCGGTGCTGCGTCCGCGCGCGGGCGAGGACGTGGTGGTGTCGACGGATGCGCTGGTCGAGTCGGTCCACTTCCGTTTCGAGCATCAGAGCTGCCGGAACATCGGGCGCCGCGCGCTGGTCGCGAACCTGTCCGATCTGGCTGCGATGGGTGCGCGGCCGCTCGGCTTCACGCTCGCGCTCGCCGCACCCGCGGCGCTGCCGCTGCGCCGCGTCGACGGACTGATCGCGGGCCTGTTGGTCGAGGCGTCCGAATACGCCTGTCCGCTGGTCGGCGGCAACGTGAGCGCCGCCCGCGAGACCTCGCTCACGATCACGGTCGTCGGCGCGGTCGCGCGCGGCCGGGCGCTCACGCGCAGCGGGGCGCGAGCGGGGGACCGTCTCTGCGTCACGGGCCGGCTCGGCGCGGCCGCGTTCGCGCTCGCGAAGGCGGCACGCACCGGGGCGAGGATCTCACAGCTGCCGAAGCCGCGGCTGCGCGCGGGAGCCGCGCTCGCGCGGATCTCCGCAGTGACGGCGTGCATCGACATCTCGGACGGGCTGCTCGCCGATGCGGGCCACCTGCTCGCCAGCCGAGGCCTGGCGGCCGCGATCGACCCCGCCGCCGTGCCGCGCCCGGCGCGCTTCGCCGCGGCCTGCGGACGGCTCGGCGTCGCCCCGAACCGCCTGCTGCTCGAAGGCGGCGAGGACTACGAGCTGTTGTTTGCGGTGCGAGGAGCCGCTCCGAGCGTCGCGAGCTTGCGCCGCCGGCTCGGGGTCGAAGTCAGCGAGATCGGCCGGGTCGTCCCCGCTGAAGGCGGCCCGGGAGCCGCTCCGGCGTCGGGCTGGCGACATTTCTGAGCCGGGCCCCGCCGGCGGGGCCGAGTTGCCGGTCAATGAAGCGTCGGGGCCGGTCGGGAGTCGTCAAGAAACGGCAGCCACCCTCCGATAACGAATGCGTGCGAGTTGCGCTCAAGTATAAGTTCGTCGTCGGATCGGTGATCGTCGGCGCCGCGGTGGTATTGCTCCCGAACCTGCTTCGGAGCAGTGGCGTCGACGTCGCGCCGTGGGTGTCGCCGTTCGTCGCGCTCGGGGCGGGCGCCGCGATCGGATTCTTCCTGTCGCGTGATCTCGCGCGCAAGTTCCAGGCGCTCGGACGAGCGACCGAGAGCATCAGCAAGGGCAACCTCGCTCTCGCCATCGAGCCGTTGACCGAGTCGCGCGTTCCGGACGAGACCGACGATCTCGCGCGCAGCATCCACACGATGGCCGCGAGCCTGCGGGAGCTGGTCGAAAACGTTCAGAGCACGGGCAACCGGGTCTCGAGCGCGGCCGAGGAGCTCACGCGTTCCGCGCAGCAGCTGGACGTCGAGAACTCCGACATCTCGACGTCGGTGACGAGTCTGGCGGGCAGCGTGGCCGAGCAGCAGAAGTTGCTCCAGGAGGCCAACCGCCTGATCCACGACATTTCATCGACGATCGAGCACAACGCCGAGAGCGCTCGCGAGGCGTTCGGGTTCGCGGCCGAAGCCAACCAGAAGGCGAACTCCGGCGTCGACGTGACACGCCTCGCGATCGAGAAGATGAGGACGGTCTTCGAGCGGGTCGAGAAGTCCGTGGCGCGGGTGTTCGAGCTCGAGGCGAAGACCCGGAACGTCCAGCAGATCACCGAATTCATCACGAGCGTGGCGCACAGTACGAATCTGCTGTCGTTGAACGCGTCGATCGAAGCGGCGCGAGCGGGTGAGGCGGGCCGCGGCTTCGCGGTCGTCGCCGACGAGATCCGCAAGCTCGCCGAAAGCGCCGGGCGCAGCGCCGAGGAGATCTCGAAGCTGATCCACGAGATCCAGAGCGACACGGCCGAGGTCGCCGACGAGATGCGCGAATCGAGCATGGTGATCGGCGAGGGGCGCGACGACGTCGACACCATCGCGAGCTCGCTGAGCCACATCCGAGCCGCGGTGAGCGAGGCCGCGTCGCGCGCCGAAGACATCTTCCACGGCGCCGATACCCACACGCTCGACGTCGAGCGGATGGTGAGCTCGATGGACGAGATCGCGCGTGTCGCCGAGAGCAACGCGGAGGCGATCGTCGGCGTGGTGGCTTCGACGCAGCGGCAGGTGACGCTGATGACCGAGATGGTGAGCTCGTCGAAATCGATGTTGGATCTCGCGGAGGAGCAGCGCGGCGCGTTGCGGCGCTTCCGGACCGGCGTGCCGGGCCCCGAGAGCGATGCGGGCGAGGTGCAGTCGTGATCGAGACGCCCAAGCCCTCCGGCGACGAAAGGCTGCTCACGTTCGAGATCGCGGAGTCGTTGTATGCGTTGCCGATCTCCGGAGTCGTCGAGGTCGCCGAGATCGAAGACGACCTGGCGGCGATCCCGACGCTCCCCGCGGAAGTCGGCGGCGTCATCAATTTCCACGGCGACGCCCTGCCGGTGCTGCTCGCGCGCGCGCTTCTCGGGATCGACGGCGCCGAGCGAAAGACGCCGATGCAGATCATCGTGATCACCGACCGGGCGAGCGAGCAGGCTCGGCTGGGCCTGCCGGTCGACCAGATTCTCGGGCTCGTCGATGGACCGCGTGTGGTCGCTCGTGGCAGCGACCCGGTGGTGGAGCGTCGGTCGATGGGCGGGCGCGTTGCGAAGATTCTCGATCCGGCGGGCCTGGTCGCTCAGGCCGCCGGAGTGATCGAAGGAACGCTCGAAGCGGCGAACTAGGCAGAGGAGGCGGCGGAGTCGCTCGGGAGGATCCCCCGTTCGACCCGCGCATCCATCGAATCGGAAAGGGGCAACGACATGACGCGAATTCTTGTGGCTGACGACGCGTCCTTCATGCGTCAGATGATCCGGGAGATCGTCGAGGATGAGGGCTATGAGGTCTGCGGCGAAGCTTCGGATGGAATCGAAGCCGTCGAGCTGTTCAAGGAGCTGCAGCCGGACATCTGTACGATGGACATCGTGATGCCGCGACGTTCGGGCATCGACGCGGTCCGTGCGGTGGTCGAACTCGACCCGAGCGCGCGCATCGTGATGTGCAGCGCGCTGGGGCAGGAGACCCTGGTCGCCGAGGCGATGCAGGCCGGAGCGAAGGACTTCATCGTGAAGCCGTTCAAGCCGGATTCCGTCCTCGCGACGCTGCAGCGAGTACTCGACAAGGAAGATTGAGCTTGGATCTCGACAAGTACCGCATCCTCTTCGTCGAAGAGGCCACCGAGCATCTGTCGGAGATGAGCAGCGCGCTGCTCGACCTCGAAAAGGACTCGTCCAACTCCGAGGCGATCGATCGGATCTTCCGGATGGCGCACGGCATCAAGGGGATGGCGGCCTCTCTCGAATACGGATCGATCAGCGAGGTCTCGCACCACCTCGAGGACCGGATGTCGCTGATCCGCGACGGCGGCAAGCTCGGGTCCGGCGAAGAGGTGGCGCTGTTGTTCCGCGGGCTCGAGGCGCTCGAGGCGATGGTCGCGATCGTACGCGAGTCCGGCGGGCCGCCGCCGCCCGACTTCCCCGCGGCGATCGCCTTCGTGGCAGCCAGCCAGGCGCTCCCGAGCTCGGCGTCCTCCCAGGCGCCAAAAAAAAAAGTCCTGATTCGCTGAGCGCGCTGGCGAGCGGTGCTCCCGCCCCGGAGCACCACGACGCCACCACGAGCCTCGCCCCGCCGCCTTCGCTGCGGGTCAATACCGAAACCCTCGACCGCTTCCTCGGGACCGTCGGCGAAGTCATCCTGAGCTCGAGCCAGCTGCGCACCGCATCGATGGCGGGAGGCATGTCGTCGACTCCCGGTGTATCGGTCGGGCTCGATCGCATGGACCGCGCGGTGGGCGAGCTGCAGCGCCGCGCGCTCCAGCTGCGCACGACGCCGCTCCATCGCATCGTCGGGCCGCTGCCCCGGATGGCACGGGATATCGCTCGGCGCGCGGGCAAGCGCGTCGACGTCGTGCTCCGCAACATCGAGATCGAGCTCGACCGGACGATTCTCGACCGGTTGAGCGACCCGCTGGTTCACATCTTCCGGAACGCGGTCGACCACGGGATCGAGCCGCCCGACGTTCGCCTCGCGGCGGGCAAGCCCGAGGCCGGAACGATCGCGGTCGACGCCCGCCGCGAGAAGGACGTGATCCATATCGCGGTCTCGGATGACGGCGCCGGTCTCGACCTCGAACGGCTGCGGGAGCGGGCCGTGAAGACGGGTGTCGTCGTCGCCGACCTCGCCGAAGACCTCCCGCCCGACGAAGTGGCGAGCCTGATCTTCCATCCGGGGCTGTCGACCGCGGAATCGGTCTCCGATGTCTCGGGTCGCGGCGTCGGGATGGATGCGGTGCGCTCGACCATCGAAGGGCTCGGCGGGCGCGTCGACGTGCGCACCGAACGCGGTCTCGGAACCACGATGACGCTCGTGGTTCCGATCACGGCTGCGGTCCAACGGGTTCTGTTGCTCGGAATCGCGAACGAGATCGTCGGCATACCGATCGCGAAGGTCGAGCGCATCATCGAGCTCCCCGCCGCGGAGATCGAACGCAGCGGACAGGACGCCTTCGTGCTGATCGACGACGATCCGCTGCCCGTGATCGATCTGGCGGAGCGGCTCGCGCTGCCGCGAGCCGAATCCGCGGCCGTAGCGGTGCTCGTGCTCGTGGACATTCGCGGTGAGGTGATGGCGCTTCACGCTCACGCGATCGCCGGCCAGCAGCAGATCTACGTGAAGCCGCTGCCGGAGCTGCTGGCTTCACGACGAGTGCTCGCGGGCCTCACGCTGCTCGGTGAGGGCCGGCCCGTCTTTCTACTGGACTTGAATCAGCTGTGATGAACCGACGAACGCCGCTGCCTCAGGAAGAGCTCGATCGTCTGTGCGATCTCGCCACGCTCGGGGCTTCGCTCGCGAGCGTCGCTCTCGGCGAACTCGTCGAGCTTCCGGTCAGCCCCGGTATCACGCGGGTCTGCCCCCCGACGGATCCGATCCGGGCCGATACCTGGAGCACCGGGATCCTGTTCGAGGCGGAGGGCGATCTGACCGGCGTCGTGGCCATCGTGTTGCCCGAGGATCGCTGCGAGTTCGCGGTCGAGCGGATGCTCGGACGCGAAGAACCTGCGCTGGAGCTCGCCGAATCCGCGCTGCGCGAGTTCGGCAACATCATCGCGTCGCACACCGTTTCCGCGATGGCGGACGCGCTCGACGCGACGATCCTGATCTCGATTCCCACTCTCGCGGTTCGCGACGCCGGCGCGATGCTCGGCGCCCTGATCGCCGAGCGCTCGGCTGCGGTCCGGACCGAGACCGACCTGCTCGGACCCAACGGCGAAATCGAGGCGCTGCTGGTCTTCGTTCCCGAGCCGCTCAAACCGCGACCGCTTTAGCTCGAAGCAGGTGCTTCTGATACCGTGGTGTGCCGGGTCGCCCCCGGGGCACGCCCCGGTTCCCCCTGGAGAGACCGAGTGAACCGCGACCGCATCCGTGCGCTGCTCGACGAGGTGAAGTCGGGTGAAACCGAGCCCGAACAGGCGCTCGAGGTCCTCGCACGGCTGCCGTTCAGCGACATCGGCGACGCGCGGGTCGACACCCACCGTGCACTGCGCGCCGGAATCCCCGAGGTCGTCTACGCGCCGGGCAAGACGGCGGATCAGATCGCCTCGATCGTGCGCACGCTCCGGCAGGCGGGCCAGGACGTGCTCGTGACGCGCACCGAAGCCGACGTCGCTTCCCGGGTGCAGGGAGAGATCCAGGGCGGCGACTACGACACCGTGGGGCGAACGCTGTGGTTCGGTCCCGAGGACGTCGCCCGGGTCGGCAAGGGCACGATCGCGGTGGTGTCCGCCGGGACCGCCGACCTGCCGGTCGTGACCGAGGCCGCGACCGTGGCGCGCTGTTTCGGCAACGAGGTCGAGGTGCTCACCGATGTCGGTGTCGCGGGAATCCACCGGCTGCTGGCCGTTCACGGGCAGCTGCGCGCGGCCCGCGTGCTGATCGTCGTCGCGGGCATGGAGGGGGCGCTGCCTTCGGTCGTCGGCGGCTTCGTGGACAAGCCCGTGATCGCGGTGCCGACCAGCGTCGGCTATGGAGCCGCGTTCGGGGGAATTGCGGCGCTGCTCGGAATGCTGACGAGCTGTTCCTCGAACGTCACCGTGGTGAACATCGACAACGGTTTCGGGGCTGCGTATGTCGCGACGCTCATCAACCGCCTCTAGCCGGTCGCGGCGCGCGAAGCCGGGACAGCGCGTGCTGCACCTCGACGTGTTCTCGGGCATCGGGGGCAACATGTTCCTCGGCGCGATGATCGAGCTGGGGCTGCCGCGCAAGCAGCTGGAGGCGGATCTGGCGGGGTTGCGGCTCCCGCACGCGTTGACGTTGCGCAAGGTGACGCGGGGCGCGCTGTCGGGGCGCTACGTCGAGGTGAAGCCGACCCGCAAGCCGAGCGGGAAGCACACCCACGCTCACGGGCGCCAATACCACCAGATCGTCGCGCTGATCGAGCGGGCGCGGCTCGCCGCCGACGTGCGCGACCGGGCGCTCGCGATCTTCGAGGCGCTCGGCCGCGCCGAGGCGCGGGTCCACGGTACGAAGCTCGCGCAGGTCCATTTTCACGAGGTCGGTGCGGTCGACGCGATCGTCGACATCACCGGCGCGGCGATCGCGTTGTCGCGGCTCGAGATCCGGCGCGTCAGCTGCTCGCCGGTCGCGCTCGGCAGCGGCCGGGTCGCGACCGCGCACGGCCTGTTGCCGCTGCCCGCACCGGCGACGCTCGAGCTGTTGCGCGGAATCCCGACGGTTCCGGCCCACGTCGAATGGGAGACCGTCACTCCCACCGGCGCCGCGATCCTCGCGACGGTGGTCGACGAGTTCTGCGAGCTGCCCGCGATGACGATCGAGCGGATCGGAATCGGTGCGGGCGACGACCGTCCGGGCCCGATGCCCAACGTGCTGCGTGCCGTGCTGGGGCGGGCGGCCGGAGTCGGGGCCGACCGGGTCGCGTTGCTCGAGACCCACCTGGACGATCTGGTGCCCGAGCATTTCGACTACCTGATGGAGCGCCTGTTCGAAGCGGGCGCGCTCGACGTCTCGCTCCAGCACATCCAGATGAAGAAGAACCGCCCGGGCTTCCTGCTGCGAGTGCTCGCGCGCCCGTCCGAGCGACTCGCGCTCGCGGGCATCCTGTTCGCGGAATCGACCGCGATCGGCGTGCGGACGAGCGAACACGATCGCATGCTTCTGGAGCGCGAGCAGCGCAGCGTCCCGACCGAATACGGTCGTATCGGAGTGAAGCTGGTGCGGAGCCCGGACGGGAGCACGACCGTGAGCGCCGAGTACGACGATTGCAAGCGAGCTGCGAAGAAATCGGGCGCCCCGCTGCGCGACGTGGTGCGCGCGGCCGAATCCGCGGGTCGTCATTCGTTCGCTGCGGGATCGAGCGAGGGGTAATCGCTACGATTCGGGGGTGGCAATCGCAGGGCCGGAAACACTCAGACGGCTCTATACCCGAGAGTGTGTGGAGTGCTACGTTGGCGCTGCGTCAGCTCTGCCTAGAGCATGGGGGTTGGGCGGCTGGCTGGTTTCTGAATCGGCGCGGGGTCGAGCAACGGAAATCGGGAAATTGGGAAATCGGATGACTGCCTGCGAATGGCAGATGGAGGGGATCGAATGGGGGAACTTCCCAACGCTGTCGTCAAACGACTGCTTTCGAAGCACGGTGGGGGACTTCGCGTATCCGGTAGCGCGCTCGAGCGCGCGGTGGCGGCTGCGGAAGACTACATCGCACGGCTCGCCGCGGAGGCGAGTTCGTCCGCGGAAGGCGCCAAGCGCAAGACGGTGATGGACAGCGACATCGACGCGGCTCGCGCGAAGCTCGCTCAATCCTGATCGCATAAAGAAAGCCCCGGAGCCGTGAGGCTCCGGGGCTCTTTTTCCCGACTGGCGGATCGGCCTACATCATTCCGCCCATTCCACCCATTCCGCCCATTCCGGGCGGCATGCCGCCGCCTCCGCCCTCATGCGACTCTTCGGGCTTCTCGGCGATCATCGCCTCGGTGGTGAGCAGCAGCGCCGCGACGCTCGCAGCGTTCTGGAGTGCCGTTCGGACCACCTTGGTCGGATCGATCACGCCGGCCTTGATCAGGTCGGTGTACTCCTCGGTGGCGGCGTTGAAGCCCATGGCGCCCTTGAGCTGCTTCACCTTGTCGACCACGATCGAACCCTCGATCCCGGCGTTCTCGGCGATGCGGCGCAGCGGCTCCTCGATGGCGCGTCGGACGATGTTGATGCCCGCCGTCTCCTCGTCGTTCTCCGGCTTGACGGAGTCGAGAGCCTTCTGGGCCCGAAGCAGTGCCACGCCGCCACCGGCGACGATGCCCTCTTCGACCGCCGCGCGCGTGGCGTGCAGTGCGTCTTCGACGCGGGCCTTCTTCTCCTTCATCTCGGTCTCGGTCGCCGCACCCACCTTCACGACCGCGACACCGCCGACCAGCTTCGCGAGCCGCTCCTGGAGCTTCTCGCGGTCGTAGTCGGACGTGGTGTTCTCGATCTGGTTGCGGATCTCGTTGACCCGGCCCTCGATGTCCTTCTTGGTTCCGGCGCCGTCGATGATCGTGGTGGTGTCCTTGTCGATCGTGATGCGCTTGGCCTTGCCGAGGTCCTTGAGGGTCACGTTCTCGAGCTTGAGACCGAGCTCCTCCGCGATGACCTGGCCGCCGGTCAGCACCGCCATGTCCTGGAGCATGGCCTTGCGGCGATCGCCGAAGCCCGGCGCCTTGACGGCGCACGCGTTCAGCGTGCCGCGCAGCTTGTTCACCACGAGCGTGGCGAGCGCCTCGCCCTCGATGTCCTCGGCGATGATCAGCAGCGGCTTGCCCTGGCGAGCGACCTGCTCGAGCAGCGGCAGGAGGTCCTTCATGTTGCTGATCTTCTTCTCGTGGAGCAGGATCATCGGCTCTTCGATGATGGCTTCCATGCGCTCCGGATCGGTGACGAAGTACGGCGAGAGGTAGCCGCGGTCGAACTGCATGCCCTCGACGACTTCGAGGACCGTGTCCATCGACTTCGCCTCTTCGACCGTGATCACGCCTTCCTTGCCGACCTTTTCCATCGCTTCCGCGATGTGCTGGCCGATGGTGGGGTCGTTGTTCGCCGAAATGGTGCCGACCTGGGCGATCTCGCTCGAGTCGCGCGTCGCCTTCGACATCTTGCCGAGCTCGGTGACGATCGCTCCCACGGCCTTCTCGATGCCGCGCTTGAGCTCCATCGGGTTCATGCCCGCAACGACCATCTTGCTGCCTTCGCGGAAGATCGCCTGAGCGAGCACGGTGGCGGTCGTGGTGCCGTCGCCCGCGACGTCCGAGGTCTTGCTGGCGACCTCCTTGACCATCTGGGCGCCCATGTTCTCGAACTTGTCCTCGCACTCGATCTCCTTGGCGACGGTGACGCCGTCCTTGGTGACCGTGGGCGAGCCGAAGCTCTTCTCGATGACGACGTTGCGGCCCTTCGGCCCGAGCGTCACCCGCACAGCGTTCGCGAGCGTGTTCACGCCCGTCAGGAGCTTCGTGCGAGCATCCTGATCAAATCGAATTTCTTTGGCCATTCGTTGGATTCTCCTATTCGACAACGCCGAGGACGTCGTCCTCGCGGATGATGAGGTGTTCTTCACCGTCGATGTTGACTTCCGTCCCGGCGTACTTGCTGAAGAGGATCTTGTCACCCTTCTTCACGTCCAGCGGGGTGACCTTGCCGTCTTCGGAAACCTTGCCTTTGCCGACGGCGACGATCTTGCCTTCTTGGGGCTTTTCCTTGGCGGTGTCGGGGATGATGATCCCACCCTTGGTGGTTTCCTCTTCCTCGATGCGCTTGACGAGGATTCGATCTTGGAGCGGTCGGATCTTCATGAATCCGGATTCCTCCGGGCCCGCGCCCCGTCGAGGGGGTGAGCCGCTGATTGAGTGGATTCGGCGGGTTGGGGGAGCGAGCGACCCTGCGCGCTGCCAACCCCGCCGTTTTGGCACTCGGGCTTCCCGAATGCCAATCGAGGGCGAAGGTATATGCACAGGCCGGATGGGGGTCAAGCGCTGTCTCGAAGAAATCACGCGATTTCGACCGCGCCCCCGGGGGTGCGGCGCGATCGCCGGAGCCCGCGATGCGATCGAACGCCTCCGCGGCTCGAAGTGTCATCGCCGCTAAGCCGCGCGTTCGGAGCCACCGATAAGTCCCGGGAGAGGCGAGAGGAGGCCCGCGGAAGACAGGGAGAGGCGATCATGGACTCCGGACGAGAACGGACAGCACCCCCCCTCATCGAGCGCGCGGCGCCCCGCGCGTTGTTCGCGGAGCTCGTCGCCGGAGCGCTCGGCGAGACCCGGATCCAGCCGAGCCCGATGGCGATCGCGTATCTGATCGAGTTGCTCGACTCGCGGATCAGCTCTCCGCCCCCGTCCGAAGCCGCCGCCGAGGAGGCCACGCTCGCGGAAAGCCTGCACGCCGCGCGCGTGCGGCGCGGAGCCGAGCGCGTGTTGCGACTGCGGCGGCTCGGCGATCGCGCGCTGTTCGTGGCGGGCTG
>Ga0210064_1000298_pt1 | contig 24031 bp, 23 predicted proteins | sample Muzzi_CordC_D2_FD_185531 | JGI IMG/M metagenome (GOLD analysis project Ga0210064, IMG submission 185531) | Wetland microbial communities from San Francisco Bay, California, USA, that impact long-term carbon sequestration - Muzzi_CordC_D2 (SPAdes) | ecosystem: Environmental > Aquatic > Marine >... | reverse complement strand
CTGCCGGTTGCCAGTCTGGAAGCCAGCTGGTGATCTATAACCTGTTTTCATACCAGCCCGGCATTACGCCGGGTTGGCGCGTCAGTCTCTGAAACCAAAAAACAACAAGATATATCTTGTGGCAAACTGGCCCGGTAACCACGATTCATATTATGCTTGAACGAGCGGAGGAGGTTATGATCACCTGCCCTTCAGTATCCATTCACGTTATTGCCCGTTTTAAGGCAGAGCATTCTGCGGGAAACGCCGAGTGCTTGCGAATGACCGCGGTGGTCCGCCGGTGAGTGCTCCCTTCCCTGGCGGGTCGTATGGCGGGGATGACAGCAAGCTCCGGGCTGATTCCCGACTGGAGTGCAAGATCTGCTGGTATGTCTATGACCCTGCAGTAGGCGACGACTACTGGCAGATACCGCCGGGTACGCCGTTTTCCAGGTTACCGGAGCACTGGACCTGCCCGAATTGCGATGGCAGCCGGAGCGGCTTCCTGGTGATCGAGGACTGACAGGGATGCCCCCTCGTTGACGGCGGAAATTCAGCAAACACAAGCTCCGAATGGAAACGCCGCACATCCTTGCGGGCAGGCCAGTGCGCTACGGGGTGGGTGGCGTATTACCGGTGGCGCGCAGAGAACCGATGATGAACGACGGCCATCTTTTGCGAGCCCCGAATCGGGGGCACAGCTTTTCGCGCAAGACAGCGGGAATCACCTGGCACAACGCGCCAAGAACCCGATCTATCTTCTCGCGTTGCGGTGATGGTCTGCTGAACTGTGCCGCTGAACCTTTTGATGGAAATCCCCGGGATGTGGGCATCGCACCTGTGGAGCTGATCCGGTTAGTATGGCAAATCTGAATAATTATCATTCTGTATTCAAGCTATGCCCTATTCTTGCTAACCCCATTTCAATCTGTGTGTATCGCCTCTGATGGCCTGCCCGATTATATATTAACCTTATGTAATTAAAACAAAATAATATTTTCCGCGGAAGATTTTGTATTCCAGGAGAAACCATTACTGTCTTGACATATTTGTGAGTTAGTATATTATAACTTACTAATATATTCTTGTGGAGGCAATGTGATGAACACGAGAAAAAACTGGAATACGGTCGCCCTGCTGGCGTCATTGCTGGCTACGGTCATCACCGGCGTGTCCGCCGAGGAAGAGGTGTGCGCACCTTTCATGGATGGCAAGGTCGACGAGTCGGTGCTGGAGACGATGCTGAATGCGGCGCAAGAGGGGCATCTCTATCGTATGAATGCGGCAACCTCGAAAGTCGGCTTTTGCGTCAGCAGCAAGCTCAAGCGAGTTACCGGGGACTTTCACGATTTCCAGGGTGGAATGGCTTTGACCGGGGAAGGTGCCGGTGAGGCGCAGACACTGGTCGTTATCCGGACGGGTAGCCTGGATACGGATGCCCCGGCTATCGAGAATCTGTTGAAGGGTGAACGCTTTTTCGACGTAACCAGGTTTCCGGAAATACTGTTTGTCAGCACCGGCTTCAAGTGGACCAGCAGTACAGGCGGTCTCTTGAGGGGTGATCTCACGCTGCGTGGCATTACCCGGCCCGTGATCTTCAGGGTGACACTCGCGGATATCGAGGGCAGCGATGTCGCTACCGGCAAGAAGATCCTGGTAAAGGCAACCACGACCATTAACCGGTCCGAATTCGGCATGGACACCCTGTCGAAGCTCGTCAGCGACGATGTGCAATTGTGCATGAGTGTCGAGGCTGACAAGCTCGGTGCCTGACGGCTACCAGTCCGGTGTACTCATGGATTTCAGTGCCCGCTCCGAATGGTGCGGGCACTTCCATGAAAGTTAGTCAGAATCATTGTGCTACAGGGTGCGCTCCTGCCTTGTGATACTTCCATCGGTTATCGGAAGCGGTTGCCCTGCCGCGCGATCACGGTATGTTTAGCGCGCCGGAAGGCCTCATGCCAGCTCGCCACCAAGCCACCAGGCTTTACTCCCTGAACCGCACAACCCCCGATTTTGAAGGATCAATAAATCTGTTATTGGCAGGGATAACCCCGGTTATTCGGGGTGTCTTGTATCCCGGGTGAGTAGCGGTGTTGACGCCACGCATTTCCTGTCCCCGGTGATTGTGTAATGATGTGTCAGGCAAACAGCCTGTTCATGGCCCCGCCCTGACCCTGATGAAGGCTGACTACGATCGAGAGCCACGATGCAGGACTACCTGGTCAGTAATGCGGCGACTGTCTACGCCGGTGGTTTCTACAGCGCGCTGATCATCGTGGCGCTGTGGGAGGCGCTGGCCCCGCGGCGGCACCTGAGCGGTACACTCTGGGTGCGCTGGGTAGGCAACGGCGGTGTGTTTATTCTCAACCTGTTCATCCTGCGCGCGCTCATTCCCCTGACCGGCATCGCACTGGCTATGTTGATGGAGACACGTGGCTGGGGGTTGTTCAACCTGGTAACGCTACCCGTGTGGCTGTCCACGGCCGGTTCGTTGCTGGTGCTGGACCTGGTGAATTACCTGAAGCATATGCTGTTGCACCGGATACCGCTGTTGTGGCGCTGTCACCGGATGCACCATACGGATTGCGATTTTGACTTTACCACCGGGGTGCGGTTTCATCCCCTGGAGGTCATGCTGAGCTCCGCCGTCACCCTGGGCACCATCGCCGTTCTGGGTGCACCGGTCGTGGCGGTTGTGCTTTATGAGGTATTGACCGCCATGGTGACATTCCTGCAGCACGGCAATGTCCGCTATCCTGTGTCAGTGGATCGCCTTTCACGTTGCCTGGTTGTTACGGCAGACATGCACCGCATTCATCATTCCTCCCGGTTGAACGAAACCGAGAGTAATTTCGGCGTGATCCTGCCGTGGTGGGACCACCTGTTCGGGACTTACCTTGCAGAGCCGGCCGCCGGCCATGAAAGTATGGGAATCGGCCTGCGCGAATATCAGCATCCCCGGCATCAAGCCTTGCCATGGATGCTGGCCGCCCCGTTTCTGGAAGAAGACGGCGCGGTGGATGCTGCCAAACCCGGAAGATCGCTGTAAGCGCAGGCGGCCTGGCGATCCGCAGGAGGCAGTCAGCAACCGCAGTAACATTCCTCGCGGGAATAAAAAACGGCGACCGGGGTCGCCGTTGAAAGCATTCGGTTGCCGGCTATTTTTTCCTGCTCAGCAGCCGGGCTACGAGGACGATAGCCCCGCCGGCGGCGAGCAGGGACAGGACGCCCGGTTCCGGGACACTGCTTGGGGGTACACCTGCCCAGCTGGCTACCGGGGCGAGCAGTAAAACAGCGGTCGTTATTTTCTGGAATTTCATGGGTCTCCTCCGATCTGCTGATTGATCTGTAATGAGCAGATAGAATTGCTGCACGATGTATGCCATGGATAGACAGCCGCAAACAAATCAACGAGATGGGTAAAGCGAGTTCGGCGATGGAGAGCGATCCGTCGCCGAACTGTAAAAATTATTGACAAAATGACGTTTTCCGGGTGGCCATATTCTCACATCCTTTACACTCCGTGCCGGTGATGTCAGCTGTCAACGGAGCAGGGGCTGGAGCTGCGTCCAGACCCGGTCGGCGATGAGCGGCTGGGCCTGTGCATTGGGGTGGATGCCGTCCGGCTGCATCAGTTCCGACCGGGTCCCCACCCCGTCAACAATCGAGGGCACCAGTGCCACGGTATACTCGTCGGCGAGTTGCCGGTAGATGGCATGAAACTTTTCCGTGTATTGCGGGCCATAATTAGGCGGCAACTGGACGCCGACCAGCAGGACCCGGCCACCGCCGGCGGTCGCTATTTCGATCATGGCCGCGAGGTTCTGCTGCATGGCCTGCAGCGACAGGCCGCGCAGACCGTCGTTGCCGCCCAGTTCCAGTATGATGAGGTCAGGCTGGTGCCGGTCAATGGCCTGTGGCAGTCTGGCCCGGGCAGTGGCCGTGGTATCGCCGCTGATACTGGCGTTGATAACCCGGCAGGCGGGACATTCCCGTGCCAGCCGTTGTTGCAACAGGGCCACCCAGCCCTGTTCCACAGGCATGCCGTAGGCTGCGCTCAGACTGTCGCCCACGATCAGGATGTCAGAGGCTGCTGCGGTACGCACATAGGCAACCAGCAATACCAGTATCACCAGCAAGGTTCGATTGATCATGAGAGGGGTACCCGATAGCACCATGATTACCGCCCGCGGACTGGGTAAACGGGTCGAGACCGCGGCAGGTTCTCTGGACATCTTGTCGGACATCGATCTCAAGATCAACACCGGCGAGACAGTCGCCATCGTCGGTGTCTCGGGGTCCGGCAAGTCCACACTACTCGGGCTGCTGGCCGGACTGGATCTGCCGACTGCCGGCGAAGTGTATCTCGCCAATAACCGCCTGAACGATCTCGACGAAGACGGTCGTGCCCGGGTACGCGGCCAGCTGGTCGGCTTCGTGTTCCAGTCGTTCCAGTTGTTGCCGAGCCTGACGGCACTGGAAAACGTGATGCTGCCGCTGGAACTGGCCGGACAGCCGCGACCCCGTACCGGGGCGGCGGAGCTGCTGGCGCGGGTGGGTCTGGCGGAACGCCTCGACCATTACCCGAAACAGCTCTCCGGCGGGGAGCAGCAACGCGTCGCAATTGCCCGCGCCTTTTCCATGCAGCCGGCCATCCTGTTCGCCGACGAGCCCACGGGCAATCTGGACAGTGCCACCGGCAAGACGGTCATCGACCTGTTGTTTGAACTCAACCACGAACGCCGCGCCACCCTGGTGCTGGTCACGCACGACGAGCATCTCGCGATCCGCTGTGACCGGCATATACATCTCGAGGGGGGGCGTGTAGTAACCCTGCCGGTGGACGTATGAACCCGGCCACGCACTGGTGGCTGGCATTGCGTCTGCTGGCACGTGACTGGCGTGCCGGGGAATTGCGGATCCTGGTCGCCGCGCTGGTGGTCGCGGTGACTGCCAGCACCACGATCGGCTTTTTCACCGACCGGATCGGCCGCGGCATGCTCCATCAGTCGGCGGAATTCCTGGGCGCCAATCTGGCCCTGGTCAGTCCGCGCACCGTGGAGGCCGGCTGGCTGGCGCAGGCGGGGGAGGAGGGGCTGCGCCACGCCGAGACGCTGGAATTCACCAGCGTGGTGGTCAGCGGAGAAGCCCTGCAGCTGTCCAGCGTCAAGGCCGTCGATGAACGGTTTCCGCTGCTCGGCCGGCTGCGCACGGCGGCAGCGCCCTTCGCCGCCGATGCACCCGCAGCCGGCGTCCCCGCAGCCGGCGAGGCCTGGGCCGCACCGCGTCTGCTGAATCAGTTGGGGATCACGGTCGGCGATCGGGTGGAAGTAGGTAAGCGCTCGCTGATTATCACCCGGGTGCTCAGTTTCGAACCCGGGCAGGTCCGGGATGTTTTCGGGGTCGCGCCACGCCTGCTGATGAATCTGGCGGACGTGCCCGCGACGGGGGTCGTGCAGCCGGGCAGCCGGCTCTCCTGGCAGTATCTGTTTGCCGGGGACGAGCGCGCACTGCAGCGCTACCGGGACTGGCTGGAGACGCGCCTCGGTCCCAGCCATGAACTCATCGGTGTGCGCGAAGGCCGGCGTGTCGTCGGCAAGGCGCTGGAGCGCGCCGAGCGTTACCTGGGTCTGGCCGTGCTCGCGGCGATCCTGCTCGCCGGGGTGGCTATTGCCATGGCCGCGCGGCGCTACAGTGAACGTCACTTTGACATGAGCGCGATGATGCGCTGCCTGGGTGCGTCCCAGCAGGAGCTGCTCGGGCTCTACCTGCCACAACTCGCCGTGGTCGGCCTGCTGGCCAGCGGTGTCGGTTGCCTGCTTGGCTGGCTGGCCCAGCACGGCCTGCTGTATCTGCTGGCGGACCTGCTTCCCGTCGCCCCGTCCGATACCCGCACGTGGCCGGTGCTCGCCGGTTTTGCCACCGGGCTGGTGACGCTCACCGGATTTGCCCTGCCGCCGGTGATGCGTCTCAAGGGAGTTCCGCCGCTGCGGGTACTGCGCCGTGACCTGATGCCGCTGCCCGGCAGTGCCTGGCTGGTGTATGGTGCGGCCATCGCGGCCGTGGTACTGCTCATGTGGCGCTACACCGGTGAGTGGTCGCTGACCCTGTACGTGCTTGCCGGAGGGTCGGCGACGGTGGCGGTACTGGGTGTGCTGGGTGGACTTCTGCTTGCGGCGGGCCGTCGCATGAACGCGCGCGTGGGTGTTGCCTGGCGGTTCGGATTGAACAACCTCTGGCGGCGTCCACGCACCAGCGTCAGCCAGATACTGGCATTCGGCCTGACCCTGATGGCGATGGCGGTGATCGCCCTGGTGCGCACCGACCTGCTGACCACCTGGCAGACCCAGTTGCCGGACGATGTCGCCAATCATTTCGCGGTGAATATCCTGCCGGAAAAGGTCTCTGCCCTGCGCGGGTTTCTACAGTCGCGCGGGATTCCCGCCTCCCGGCTGTACCCGATGGTGCGCGGGCGACTGGTGACCATCAACGCACAGGCGGTGCGCCAGGCGGTGACCAAGGAAGCCCGGGGCGACAACGCGCTCAATCGCGAACTCAACCTCACCTGGTCCACGCACCTGCAGCCGGACAATGCCATCGTGGCAGGCCGCTGGTGGCGAGCCTCCGATGCGGGACAACGGCTGGTCTCGGTGGAGTCCCGGCTGGCCGAACGTATCGGTATCGAGCTCGGCGATGAACTGGGGTTCGCGGTGGGTGCCGAGACCTTTACGGCCCGGGTGGCCAGCCTGCGTTCGGTACAATGGGATTCCTTTCGTCCCAATTTCTACATGGTATTCCCGCCGGGTGTGCTGGATAAGCTCCCGTCTACCTATATGACCAGTTTCTACCTGCCGGCCTCCGGCAAGCAGACCCTTGTCGGGCTGGTACGTGAGTTTCCCGCCGTTACGGTGCTGGAACTGGATCTCATTATCGCCCAGGTTGAACGCATCTTCCGGCAGGTAACGCTGGCCGTGGAATACGTGCTGGTGTTCGTACTGCTCGCCGGCTTCGCGGTGTTGTTCGCCGCGCTGCAGGCCAGTCTTGATGAGCGGCTTTACGAAGGCGCACTGCTGCGCGCCCTGGGTGGCAGCCGACGGCAGTTGCGCACCGGCCACCTGGCGGAGTTCGCGGCGCTCGGTCTGCTGGCCGGGCTGGTGGCGGCGGCAGGCACGGAATGCCTTGCCTGGCTGCTCTACACCCGGCTGCTGCAGCTGGAGTACGGCTGGCACTGGCCGGTCTGGATCGCCACACCCCTGGCGGGGATGCTGCTGGTGGGTACGGCCGGCTACTGGGGGACCCGCCCCGTGGTTAACCGGAGCCCACTGCTGCTGCTGCGCTAGTGTAGTTCGCCTAATAGTAGGTAACTTATAAAGTTGGAAACTATTGCTTTATTAATATCAGCCACCATATAAAACCCGGATTACCGTATGTTTCATTATTTCTGACGACCTACAATAGCCCGTGGGTCGCCATGCCGACGATCACCGAACCGTTTATTGTGAAGCCGGTTTTAGAAGGGATATAATCAATCGCCGCCATCCAGTGACTGGCTGCCGGTCAATCCATAGCAACAAGCCATGCGGAGGTTAATAACAATGCGACCAAGATACTTGCTGACCCTGATATTGTCACTTGCCATGACAGCGTGGTTCTCCGGAGCGGGTGCCGCCGCGCTCGATGCGGCCTACCTGACGGGGAACTGGGAGGTCAATGCCGGAGGGACCTGCGGCAAGCCGGATGCCGAATACCTCGTCCTGCGCGCTAACGGTACCTTTGAATACGGCCGGCGCGGCAAGACGGAGGGGGTCGGTTTCTGGCGGACCGAGACGGATGTGGTGATGTTCGAAATGCTGACTTCCCCGGCCAGTTTCCAGGACGTCGCCGCGGAACTGGAACCGTTTGGCCTGTACGAGATCTATTCCATGCAGGTGATGCCCATCGACAGTCAGCAGGACCAGTTTACCGCGGTAGCCAGCGTGGGCGACCTGCTGGAGCGCGTCACCCTGCAGCGGTGCAAATAACCAGCATTCCACACAAGGAGACAGACCATGATGAAGACGATACCGTGGCAGGTGTTCGGGTTACCGGTCCTGCCGGCCGCACTGCTTGCCATATTCACCTCGCTGACAGCCTATACACCACAAGCGACGGCCGGCCATGGCGCTGCCTGGGGCCTGGGTGGCCTGATGGCCGGTTCCATGCTGACCAGGGCGCACTACAAGGACAAGGAAAGACAGCAGGTGGTTTATGCACAGCCGTCAGCACCCGCGGCATCCACGACCATGACGCCGGAGGAGAAGATTAACCAGTTGAACAAGCTGGCTGCCGGGGGCTACATCACGCCGGCCGAGTACAAGGCCAAGAAACAGGCGATTATCGATTCCCTGTAGGGTTGGCTGAATCCCTGGTCGGGATTCCCGGACCAGGGGCGGGTTGCAGCGCACCCGCCACGCGGGCGTAATGAAGTGTCGAGGTAGCCGGTACCGGTGAGCTCGTTGACTGTTTACCAATGGCTGATCCAGGCCGAACGTGAAACGGGGTAGCGGGGGCCGGTTGAAAGGGCCGGCACGTTTACTGCGCCGCACCTGCCCGGGGCGCAGGCCGCTGGCCAGTTGTAGTGCGGGGCTGGCCGCGCTCCTGCTGGTAGGTGTGGCCGTCATTTCCTGTTCCAATCATCCTCCCAGGAACATCAAGGACGGCTGTGAGATTTTCAGTGAGAAGGATGACTGGTACGCTGACGCGCAGGACAGTTATGAAAAGTGGGGCGTCCCGGTGCACGTACAGCTGGCCATTATCTACCAGGAATCCCGCTTCGTGCACGATGCGCAACCGCCGCGTACCCGGCTGCTGTGGGTCATTCCCTGGACGCGCCCGACCTCCGCGTATGGCTATGGTCAGATCAAGGATTCCACCTGGGACTGGTATATCAAGGAGACCGGCAATCGCTGGGCCGACCGGGATGACTTCGAAGCTGTCGTGGACTTCATCGGCTGGTATGGTGATCGGTCACAGCGCACCCTGGGCATTGCGAAGGGCGATGCCTACCATCAGTATCTCGCCTACCATGAAGGTCACGGCGGTTACCGGCGCAAGACCTACGACCAGAAGCCCTGGTTGCTGAAGGTTGCCCGCCAGGTGGAGCGCCGCGCCAGGAGTTACCAGGCGCAGTTGCAGCAGTGCGCGGATTCACTGGACAAGGGCGGCTGGTGGCCCTTTTAAACAGGACCGGGCTGCCAGTCAAAACAGTGCAGTGTCCAGTCCTCCCCCCGGGCCGTCAGCGACCCGAGGTACTCCGGGTGCGGATCGAGCGGCACGAACTTCCAGTTACTGTGTGCTCCGCTGCCGTCAGGCAGTTGCAGCAGTGCCGGTTCGCTATCCACGGGCACGCTGACAGAAAAACTGTTCAACGGCAGGGAAAATCCCGCGCCCAATGCCTTGATGTAGGCTTCCTTGCGCGTCCAGGCGGCCAGCACCGCTTGCTTGCGTCTGCCCGGCGGCAGCCTGTCGAAGGCGGTCCATTCACCGGCCGAGAAGATGTGGCGTGCCAGCGGTTCCTCGCTGATGGTCCGGTCGCACATCTCCAGATCGATGCCGACTTCCCGGTCGACGCACACCGCCAGCAGGCCGAGGGCGCCCGAGTTGCTGAAATTGAAGTGGACGGTGTCGCCTGGCCGGGCAGGGACCAGCGCGGGTTTGCCCCGGGGTCCGTACCGGAAGCGGATCTCCCGGGGTGGCGTGGCGAGATACCCACCGAGCAGGATCCGGAGTGCACTGCGGCCGGCGATGAAACGCGCCCGATGGTGTGCGTAGTGCAGGCGTGCGGCACGAGCTGCCTCATCGGCTGCCAGCAGTGCATTGCCGGCTGCCGCGTGACCCGGTACTTCCAGGTCGATCCGCCATACATGGATTTCACCGGGGAGGGCAGCGGTGGGTTGTTGCGCCGGCTCCCATGGGTTACCGGCCATGTCAACCGGTCAGCATCAGGGTTTTAGTGTACCCCGTCGCGCGCCCGTCAGGCGCTTTCCAGAGCGGCGAAGGCATCGAGGATCCGGTCGATCTGGGCACGGCTATGGGCCGCGCTGATACTGCAGCGCAGCAGGCTGTTGTCGGTGGGCGAGGCGGGCGGCATCACCAGGTTGACATAGACACCCAGCTCCAGCAGTCGTTGCCACCAGCCAATGGCCTGATCGCGTTCCCCGATGGTAACCGCGACCACCGGGCTGACCTGGGGACTCATCCGGAAACCGAGCGCCTGCAGGCCGTCATAGAGTCGCTGCGCATTGACCCACAGCCGTTCACGCAATTCCGGGCGCTGCTGCAGGAGGCGCAGTGCCGCGCGGGTCGAGGCGATGACGGAGGGTGAAGGCGAGGCGGTGAAGATATACGAGCGGGTGGCGAAACGCACGGCCTCCAGTTGCGGGTGATTGCTGACGCAGTAGCCGCCGATGGCGCCCAGGCTCTTGCTGAAGGTGCCGACGATAAAATCGACAGCGTCCTCGACCCCCTGTGCCTCGGCGACGCCGCGTCCGTGATCTCCCAGCATGCCGAGCGAATGGGCTTCATCGACCAGCAGCATGCCGCCATGGCGGCGTTTGACCGTGGCGATCTCGCCCAGTGGCGCCTGGTCACCCAGCATGCTGTAGATGCCTTCGACGATGATCAGGGTATTGGCAGTGCGGTCGCCGAGGCGCCGCAGCCGCTTTTCCAGATCGGCGACATCGTTATGCCGGAAACGGATGATGTCGGCTCCGCTCAGGCGTACGCCGTCATAGAGGCTGGCATGGCTGTCGGCGTCGAGCACGATGACATCGCCCGGGCCGGCCAGGGTGGAAGCCATGCCCATGGTGGCGGCATATCCGGTGGAGAAGACAATGGCATGGCGGCGGTCAAAGAACTGCGCGAGTTCTTGTTCAAGCTGGAGGTGTTCGGCGAAGGTCCCGTTGGCCATGCGCGAGCCTGTGGTCCCGGTACCCTGTTCATCGATGGCTGTTTTCGCTGCCGCGATGCAGGCAGGATCGAAGGTCAGGCCCAGGTAGTTGTTGGTGCCGGCCAGAATAACCTGGTGGCCATTGACGATGCCTTCGGTGGCCGACAGCAGCTTTTCGGTGACGGCGCCGAACGGCATGATGCCCAGTTGTTGCAGTTCGGCACGGATATCGATGATCGGCTGAAATTTATCGAACAGGCTCATGGATTCGCTACCCGCCGTGTTACGGGACCAGTTTTTCCAGTTGCTGTGCCAGATCCCCGATGGTGCGAATGTCCGGCAGAATGTTCAGCGGTACGGAAATATCGAACTCGTCCTCGATATGTTCGATCAGCGTCATCACCTGCAGGGAGGTCAGACCGAGTTCGGTGACCAGCTCGCTGTCCCCGCTGAGCTCCACCTCCGGTTTGACAAAAGGTTGCAGCAACCTGTACATGCGGGAAATGATTTCGTTGTAGTCGGGCATTGTAGGGACCAGTTCCGGTATATTGGCAGATCATCCAAACAGCCGGGACTGCTCAGGACAAGCCATTAATTTCATGAACAGAAAATTGTACTTGGAGTGGGGCGGCCGTGCCATGCCTGTGGTGAAGGTATTTTGAATCAACCGATGCCGGATAATCCGGACCGCGCGGAGCCGCCACGGGTGTGGGTGGTTACCGGTTACCGCGCCGGCGAACGCGCCCAGGTGCTCGCCCTGGCCGAGGCGCTGGGGTGGCCTTTCGAGATCAAGGAGCTCGATTACCGGCGCTCGGCAGCTGGAATCAGCCTGTTCCGCAAGACCAGCCTGCGCGGCTTCCGCATGGGGCGTTCCGCGGCGCTGGCACCACCCTGGCCGGATGTGGTGATTTCCGCCGGTATGCGCAACGAGCCGGCCTGTCGCTGGATCCGGGAACAGTCCGGAGGGCACACACGACTGGTCCATATCGGTCGGCCCTGGGGACGGCTGGAGCAGTTCGATCTGGTGATTATCACTCCGCAGTACCGGTTCCCGGTGCGTCCCAATGTGCTGCACAACACCCTGACGTTGCACCGGGTAACCAAAGAACGCCTGCGGGCCGAAGCGGCGATCTGGCAAACGCAGTTTGCCGATTTGCCGAGGCCGCGTATTGCCGTGATCGTCGGGGGAGACAGTGGCCCCTGCACCTTCGGACCCAGGGCGGCACAACGCCTTGCCGCGCAGGCCAATGCACTGGCACGGGCGCAGGGTGGTTCGTTGCTGGTAACCACGAGTGCCCGTACCCGGGCGGCGGCGGCCCGGGTGCTGGCGGGAGGTCTCGCGGTGCCGAACCACTTCTATCACTGGCGCCAGGGCGATGCGCACAATCCCTATTTCGGCATTCTGGCCCTGGCGGAAGCCTTCATTGTCACGGCAGACAGCATTTCGATGCTCACCGAGGCCTGCGCCACCGGGAAACCGGTCTACATGTTCGATCCCGGCAATACGGACTTTCGCCTGACGGGCCGGTTGTATCAGGGACTGATGCGCTGGGGACCGCAGCGCATGACCCGGGATATCGCACTGGTGCACCGGTATCTGCGGGAGGCGGGCAATGCCGTGTGGCTGGGTGAGGCCTTCCCCGATCATCCTCCGCCGCCGCTACTGGATATGGAACGTGCGGTGACCCGGGTGCGTGCATTGTGCAGTGGCATGGTGTGGAGTGGAACCGCGTGAGCGGGGTCCGGCAATCAGTTGCACCTCCGCGGGTCTGGTTGTTGACCGGCCACAAGGCGGGAGACAACAACCAGGTGCTGGCGCTCGCGGAGGCCCTGCAGTGGCCTTTCGAGGTCAGGAAATTCAGTTACCGGCCATGGGAGTTGCTGAGCAACCGCCTGCTGGGTATAACCCTGGCCGGTGTCGATCGGGCCGCCTCCAGCGCGCTGGAACCGCCGTGGCCGGATCTGGTCATTACCGCGGGTCGCCGTAACGAGCCGGTGGCACGCTGGATCCGGCGGCAGTCGGGCGGCCGCACCCGTCTGGTGCATCTCGGGCGTCCCTGGGCACCACTGGACTGTTTCGATCTGATCATCGCCACCCCGCAGTACTTCCTGCCGCAATGTGCGAATGTCCTGACGGTGGATCTGCCATTGAACCGCGTCCGGCGGGAGGTTCTGGAGGATTCCGGGGAACGCTGGGCGGCGCGTTTCCGCCACCTGCCACGACCCTACTGGTCAGTGTTGCTCGGGGGCGACAGCGGACCGTTCGTGTTTACGGCAGCCAAGGCGCGGCGGCTGGGGGACTGGCTGAATGAGCGCGTTCGCGCCGAGGGCGGGTCGGTGCTGGTGACGGACAGTGCGCGGACACCGGTGCCGGCATATACCGCCTTCCAGGCCGCCCTGGAGGTGCCGCGCATGGTCTATCACTGGGGCGAGGCGGGCGGGGACAATCCCTATCTGGCGTATCTGGCGCTCGCAGACCGGCTGGTGGTCACCGGCGAGAGCATGTCGATGCTGGCAGAGGCAGCGGCGACCGGAACGCCATTGTTCCTGTGCGACCTGTCTGATTGTCCCCGGGATCTGGGTGGCAGTCCGGAGCACTGCCGTCCCTGGTGGACACTCCGGCACAGCTATCGCTTCAAACCATTGAGCCATCGCCTCGCCATGTGGCTGGCGCCACGCCGCATGAAACGCGATGTTTCCCGCATTCAGAGCCGTCTGATCGAGCACGGCCGCGCCGTATGGGTCGGGCAGGAAGGGGGGGCGGCAGCGCAGCCGCGGCAGGATGTGGATTGTGAATGCGCCGCCGGGCGGGTGCGGGCCCTGTTCGACCGGGAGACCACCGCCAGGGCGTGACGAGTGGTGTCGAAACGCCAATCGCCCGCCTGTTCACAGACGGGTATTTACCGCCAAATAATCCGATTGTATGATGCGCCAATCACGGATACCCTGCCGGGGTTACCTTTATCGACATGTCGCTATCCGTTTTACAGGCTGTCCGCGCGTCAGACATCCAGGTGTCCCCCTATCCGCACGTCATCATCAGGGAGGCCCTGCCGGCGGCGCTGTGCCAGCAACTGATTGCGGAATATCCGGCACTGGATGTCCTCGGTGTCGACGGCACCCGCAACAACGTTCGCTGGAGTTACCCCGAGAAACAGGTGCGCGAGAACCCGGCGATCTCCGGTGCCTGGCGTGACCTGATCGCGCATCATGCGTCCCGGGCATTTTATGATGAATTTCTGGATACCTTTGCGGCTTCGATCGTGCAGCTTTACCCCGGCCTGTATCCCGATGAGCAGGCGCTCCGGGACCTGCGTGCGGGGATCCGTGAAATCGACGATTTCGATCACGCGGATATTCTCCTCGATGCCCAGATCAGCGGCAACACACCGGTCAGCCGGGCGCGTTCGGTGAAACCCAATCACATCGATTCCCACCGCAAGCTGTTTACCGGTCTGCTGTATCTGCGTCGCGATGATGACGATTCGACCGGCGGTGATCTCGAGATACGCCGTTTCCGCAAGGAGTGCAACGGTAAATGCCGGGCGGAAAGCTACGATGGTGTGTACGTCGAGGAGCGCTATACAGAACGGGTCGCCACCGTGTCCTACGAAAAGAATGTGCTGATCATGTTCGTCAACTCGCTCGAGTCCCTGCACGGGGTAACGGTGCGCCAGGTCACGCCGCATTGCCGGTTGTTCATGAACATTGTCGGTGAAGTGAATACCCCGTTGTTCGAGGTACCCCGGACATTCGCCACCCGGGTGAAAAAACTGCGCCGCCAGGTCAAGAAGCGGGCGATCCGGCTGGCCGGGGGTGAATACGCCGACCCCTATATAGACGCTTATTGAGGGCCGGGTGCGATGGTGGCGCCCGCCCTTCGAGCGCCTCAGGCCACCTTCTCAGCCAGCTGTGACAGCGGGTGCAGCGGTGCCGGTGGCAGGTCGGGCGTGCGTTCCAGTACCTCCAGTGCATCGTGTCGCACATGGTTACGGCGCATTTCATCGCGGACGAATTCCTCGCTGATGATCCCCTGGTTGACACATTCCTTGAGCAGCCCGAAGAAGAACTGCTCCTGGTGCCTGTCGGGGTGGTCCTTGTAGTGGCCCAGGAACGCGTATTCACCGAACAGGTTGCGGCGGGCGCGCATCAGCCAGCCAAGCGGCGGGAAACGCCGGAAGTGCTCCGCCGGCCGCCAGTCGACGGGCAGGCCGCTCTTCCAGGGCTGGGTCTTGCGCCGGGTGGTATGCAGCATCCGGGTTTGCGGGGTGAAGTGATCCAGATCGTTCCACTCGTTTTCGAACAGGCCGAGGGTGTCGCGGTCTTCCAGACGCAGGCAGATCCAGGCCATGTAGTCGCGCCGGAACTCGAACATTTCCCCGAAAGCCTGTTCGACCTTCCAGTGCCGGAGTTTGCCGCAGTCCAGCAGCATGACACTGCTGGCCATGCAGTGGTCGAGGATGCCCTTCTTCTTCGAGCGTGAGCGGCACATGATGGCCTTGCCCTGCATGTCGCGGGACAGCAGGTCCCACACATCGGAGGCCGCGAAAATATCCGGGTCGATGACCACCGCGCGGCCCTGATAGCCCATCAGTTCGGGCGGCAGGAAGCGCGTCGGGGTGAAGGACTGCAGGTCGTCGTTCAACCAGGCGCGTTTGACGCCGTCGCGCAGGTAGAGCTGGCCTTCATGCGCGTCGAACCAGGGATAATCCTGCTTGTCGATAATGCACACGTCAAACCGGTCATTATGTCGTGAATAGCGCCGCAGGGCGTATTCGGCCACGATGGCGCCAGTCATCTGCTTGTGGTTGGTCTGGATAAAAACGGCATGATCCATCAGCGGTTTCCTCGGGGTCATGTATACCTCGAAATGCTAGCCAGCCTGTGGCGACCGGTACTTGATCTGGATCAACCGGCCGGGAATCCGGAGACCAGCGGAGAGTCGGTGCGCTATGGCCACGGGCGATGACCGTCAGGCCGCCGCCAGATTCAGCGGCGGCTGGCCCGGTGGTGCCAGGTCCGGGGTGTGTTCGAGCACCTCGAAGGCATCGTGGCGTACGTGGTTGTGGTGCATCTCATCGCGCAGCATGGCTTCGGTGACGATTCCCTGGTTGATACATTCCTTGAGCAGACCGAAGAACAGGTGAGTCTGGTTCTGGTCGGGGTGTTCCTTGTAGTTGCCGAGCAGCGCGTATTCACCGAACAGGTGACGGCGGGCACGCATCAGCCACGCGACCGGCGGGAACAGGCGAAAGCGCTCCGCCGGACGCCAGTCAATGGGCAGGCCGGCCTTCCACGGCTGGGTCCGGCGCCGGGTGACGTGCAGCATCCTGGTGGCGGCGGTCAGCCTGTCGAAATCGTTCCATTCATTTTCGAACATACCGATGGTATCGCGCTCCTCCATGCGCAGGCAGATCCATGGCTGGTAGTCGCGCTGGAACTCGAACATTTCATTGAACGCCTGCTCCACTTTCCAGTGGGTCAGCCGCGCACAATCGAGCAGCATGACGCTGCTGGCGAGACAGCGGTCCACGATCCCCTTCGGTCCGGCCCGGCGGCGACACATGATCGCCTTGCCCTGCATGTCCCGGCTCAGTAATTCCCAGATATCCGCAATGGCAAAAATGTCCGGATCGATGACCACGGCGCGTCCCTGGTAGCCCATCAGTTCGGGCGGCAGAAAGCGGGTCGGCGTAAAGGACTGCAGGTCATCGTTCAACCAGGTGCGCTTGACGCCGTCGCGCAGATACAACTGGCCTTCCCGGGCGGCGAAGAACGGGTAATCCCGGGTATGCATGATCTGCACATCGAACCGGTCGCTGTGCCGTGAATTCCGCCGCAGCGCATACCCCGCTACCAGCGCCCCGACAATCTGTTTGTGGTTCGTTTGAATAAAGACGGCGTGTTCTTTCATCGGGCCGCTGCTTCCGGAATTGACTGCCGGGAAGTATAACAGAGTGCCTACCACCCTCAATGCGGTTGTCGGGCACTGTCAGGAAACCGCGGCAAACCGGTATGCCGCGCCATCCCGGTGTTGCTTGTCTGTCGGGGCGTTATTCAGCGGCCACCCGCGCAGCCCTGCAGGCTCGAGTCGGGCTTCGTACCCGGCAAATTTCGTGCTAGTATCTGGCCGGAATCCGCTATCCATTCACTTCATTGCAAAAGGGGAGGGTACGCCGTGCGTACCCTCCCCGCCGCAGGCTCCGCTATTAATGATACAGAATCAGGATAAGCCGGAATCCCGCCTGCTGGTGCATATCGGTTACCACAAGACCGGTACCACCTGGCTGCAGAGCGAACTGTTTACACCCGACAGCGGGACTTTCGTTCCCCTGTCGCTGGGCAACGATCCCAATCCCGGAAAGTATCTGGGTAAACACTTCGTTCGGGATCGGGAGGGTTATCTCCTGTCACCCTTCGTGACCAATGAAGCGGTCATCATGGAGGAACTCGATGCGGCACTCGCCAGAATCGACGCGCAGGGAAGGATTCCGGTGCTTTCCTATGAACGGCTGTCCGGTAATCCACACAGCGGTGGATTTGACGCGAAAACCATTGCCGACAGGATCCGGGCCTGCTTCCCTGAGGCCCGGATATTCTGCGTGATCCGCGAGCAACGGGACATGATCCTGTCGACCTATTTCCAGTATCTGAAGATCGGCGGCATCGACTCTCTGGATAACTACCTGACCCGGTCATACGATGGCAGAAGACCGGGTTTTTCACCAGACCATTTTGACTACAGCAAACTGGTGGCGTATTACCTGCAGCTGTTTTCCCCGGAGAATGTGCTGGTGCTTCCCTATGAGATGTTCAGGAACCACCCCGGGCGTTACCTGCAGCGCCTGGGGGACTTCGTCTCCGCGGATCTTGCCGGGCTGGCGGGGCAGGCAAGGATTTTCCACAATGAGCGGGCGAAAAACCCTATCATTCCGAGATTCCCGTTTCTGAACCTGGTGTTTGGAAAATCCTCGGTGAATGCATACTCGCCGCTGCATATTCCCCTGAGTGAAAGCCTGGTAGACGCCGCCAACCGCTTTATGCGGGCTGGTCGTGGCGCTTATATCGACAAGCTGAAGCAGCAGACTGCCCGCTTTGTCGGGGACCGGTTTGCGGCCGGTAACCGGAAACTGTCCGAACTGACCGGACTTGATCTGCGCGACTACGGATATTATGACTGAAGCGGGTGCCGCTTGAGGCCGGTCAGGGTTTTCCGCCCAGGCCCGGTTTCCGCCTCCAGTGCTTCCAGACCCTTCTCAGGGAGCGTCGCAGGGAGCGCCGGTTTTTCCAGGGAAACGGTTTCTCCGGTATGCTGCATCCCAGGAATCCGCACAGTTTGTCCCAGCCGTCGCCGGCCTCGATATTCATGACCAGCAAGTCGTCTCTCCCCTGGAAATAGTCCCGGACTTCCTGGTTGAAGCGCTGGTAGGAGGCGAGATAATCCCCGGCATGTTTTTCGATAAACCACAGGTCGCCATGGAACATGCGGGATCGCACAAACGGCTGGAGCGGGATTTCGCCATCCATCCGCGTGGCCCTGGCCCTGGGGTAGAGGTGACCGCGCAGCGAGGTGAGCCACTGCTGTTCATCCCGGATTGTGAGAATAAAACGGGAGCCGGGGTACGCCTGGTCGAGTTCCCGGAAAACGAGGCAGACGACCCCGGCAAAAGCATCATTATCGTCCAGGATCTCCGGGTTGTAACGGAAATCCTTCAGCTCATCGGGAAAGAACCGCGGCAGAATGTCATAGGGATCGTGCACCGACCGGTAATCGAGCAGGGCAAGCGCCTGGGACAGGGAAGAAGTCGCTGTCTTGGGGAACCCGATGCCGAATATCTTGCCGTTGTCCACGCTTTCTCCATCTGGGCATTGAAGGGGCGCAAAGTTTACCGCACACGGTTGCCGAAGGCCATGCAAGGCCTTGCCGGGAGGGCGGGCCTGATGGTGGGAATGTGGATTAATCACGGCGGGTTGTGTAGGCTCGTCACCGTTTTTGGGCCGGGCCGCGCGAAAACAGGAATGGGGAGTCGGCAGGTATTCTGTCCGGCCGTTCTCACCGTTTAATGTGCGGGGTATAGCGGGAGTGCAATATTCCGGAAAGCGGTGACAGTGCATCAGGTACAGTCAATGAGAGTCGCAATCTACATCAGGACGATCCAGTCGGCGCAGGGCACCGAGCGCGTCTCGGCCAATATCGCAACGGGTCTGGCGGACCGGGGTCACCATGTCGATTTTCTGGTTGAGGACAGTGCCGGCTGGCTGGTCGAACAACTGGATGCGCACCCCAATATTCAGGTGATCAATCTGTGCGCCGCGCGGGGTCCGGTGCTTCTGGCGCGCGGCTTTCAGGTGTGGATTTTACTGAAAAACATCCTGTCCACGCCGCTGGCCCTGATAGGCATCGGTGATGCCTGTACGGCGCGCCTGGTCCGGCTGATGGGGCATAACAATCCACCGGTACTCGCGCTGTATCGCTACCTCCGGGACTCCCGCCCGGTTTCCGTGATGTCGTTCCTGAATCAATCGAATCTGGTGCTGCTGCTGGTTGCCCCGTTCATCCGGCAGCACACCCGCTTCATCGTTAACGTCCGCAACCATATCGCCACGTCGGCCAAATACGGCAAGTCCCGCTGGATGCGTAACGTGCCGCGTCTGATGAAACGCTTCTTCCCCCGGGCCGACCTGGTGGTTGCCCCGTCGCAGGGCGTGATCGAGGATGTCGCCGCCATTACGGGTATTGCGCCGGAAACATACCGGGTCGTCTACAACCCGGTATACCGGCCGGAAATTACCCGGCTTTCCAGGGAGTCCCTGTCCCATCCCTGGTTGGCCACGCCGGAGGTGCCGGTGATACTGGCGGCCGGAAAGCTCAAGCCGCAGAAGGATTTCGAAACCCTGCTGCGTGCCTTTGCCCGGGTGCATGCGCAACGGGCGGTTCGCCTGATCATTCTGGGTCGGGGACCGTTGCAGCGGACGCTGCTGGAGCTGGCGCAGCAATTGGGCGTGCAGGATGATTTTCAATTGCCGGGGCATGTAAAAAATCCCTATGCTTTTTTCCGTCGGGCCGCGGTTTTCGTACTTTCCTCTGCCTGGGAAGGCCTGCCGAATGTACTGATCGAGGCCCTGGCCTGCGGTTGTCCCGTGGTCAGCACGGATTGCCCGAGCGGACCTCGCGAGATCCTCGATGCGGGCCGGGTGGGAAGGCTGGTGGCGGTCGCGGATCCCGGTGCACTGGCGGTCGCGATCAGCGAGACTCTGGACTCCCCGCCGCCAGCGGAGGTGATGATCGAACGGGCGAAGGCCTTTTCCTTCGACCGGGCTATCGCCGGTTATGAGGCTATTCTGGGCGGGTAGGCGGCGGGCGGGCCACACGGTCGTGGCGGAAATACCGGCCGCGCTGATGGTAAATCAACCCTGAATCTCGTATCTTTCCAGTCCTGTATGCCAACTGTGGCGGCACTCATTGCCTGCCGAAGAGGAACCACCACGATGTCAAGCCGTCTCCGCCGATCCATCAAGCCTGTCAAGAAAACAATCCGGCGGGCCCTGGGTATCCAGAAACCGGAAGCCACGGTGATCTCGTTTCCCAAATCCGGCAGGACCTGGCTGCAGCTGATGCTCGGCGAATACATTACGAGATACTATGGCCTGAACGTCAAGAATGTCATTGCGATAAAGCAGTACACCAAACACATCGAGGGCATTCCCCGGATCCGGTTTGCCCACGATAACCGGCCGCAGTGGAAGAAACCCGGGGAGATAAAAACCGGCAAGTCGGCCTATCGGCACCAGCAGATACTGTTGCTGGTCCGCGATCCGCGGGACGTTCTGGTATCCCTGTTCTTCGAGAAGACCCGGCGGGTTCCCGCACGTCGCAGTGACCGGCCCGAATTCAAGGGAACCATCAACGACTTCGTTTATCATAAAACCGGTGGGATCGATTCCATCATCACCTTCTACAATGACTGGGCAGCGAACCGCGAGGTGCCCGATGATTTCAAAATCGTGAAATATGAAGACCTGCGGCGCAATACCCGGGATACCCTCACCGAGATCCTGGCGTTCATCGGCCTGCCCCGGGTCGACGACAAGATCCTGGACGAGGTCCTGGAGCTGGGTAAAATTGAAAAGATGCGCAAGATGGAAGCCGCGAGCGCCCGCGGGGGCCATACCCTCCGGCGTACCGACCTGGAGGCCGGCGATGCCTTCCAGACACGGGCCTTCCAGCCCGCCGACCCCGGGGACCCGGAGTCGTTCAAGGTCCGCAAGGGCAAGGTCGGGGGCTATGCCGACTACCTTGGCGAGCAGGAAATCGAGTTTCTGGGCAAAAAGATCCGCGAGGAACTGAACCCGGTATTCGGTTACTGAATGTTGTCCGTGACCCGCCTGCCATAGCCATAGCCGGGGGCCAGCGTGCTGTCAACGAGGTGATCGATTTCCGCGATCTGCTCCGGCGTGAAGTAGTCCTCGAAACCGCCGACCTTGCCCTTGCGTACCTTGTAGGCATCGCCGCTTTCCCGGGTGCCCGGACTGAAGCGCCGGCTGTCCGTGCCAAAGGCTGCATCGCGCTCCATTTTTTTCATGTTTTCGAGCGATGCGAATTCGACCGCATCCCCGACCTCTTCCGCTGTCGGTTTGAATCCCGAGAATTCCGCAATGCGCCCCAGCCATGCGGCCGTATCCCGGCGCAGGTCCTCGTACCTGACGACCAGCACCTCGTCCAGATGCGGCAGGGCGGCATCCCAGCTGTTCAGCATGGCGATGGTCTTGCCCAGCGAGCCGTCGGGGTGGGTGGCGAATTCATGGATTGCCAGGTCGCGGCCTTCCAGGGCCGGCGTGTGCAGGGCGCGCTTCTGCCTGTCCATACGGTATTTCCACTGGAAGTAGGCTGAAACAGCAATATCCCGTGGGTCACGCACCAGCAGGACGATGCGCTTGCCTGCATAATCCGCCTTGCTGTCACGGTTGCCGGTATAGTTACCGATGTTGGTGTCGTGGGTGAAAAACACCACCGGCAGCGACGGGTTGGCGCGGTGAAAGGCGCTGGAACCGACGATGGTGCTCCCGGGCAGGCCGTGGCGCTGCTGCAGGATGCGCGACAGCATGATGCGCACCCAGGTACGACCGCTCTTGGGGCAGGTGACGAAGACGACATCTGCCTGGTGCAGTTTTTTCAGTTCCTGCCTGCCCCGCAGCCAGCGGCTGACGGCGGCGCGTTTCTCGACCGGCAGGAAAAACAGGGCGGATAACAGGAGCCGGCGCAGGAGCTTGTTCATAGACTGGGTCGGTAGGAGTTGTGGTCCGGTGACCAGATTACACGTGGCCGGGATCATACCAGAAACCCGGAAACGGAAACCGGATCCGCGCCCGCTGCCGCTGAACCCGGAACCGGCAGCGTTAAAGTCCGGCAGCGCATGTGTTATTTTACGCGCTTTGCAGAAATCTACCGATCCCGTTTCAAGGTCAGGCCATGCTCAGGAAACCCGTTTTTATCTCCGGACTGCGAAAATCCGGCACTTCCATGGTCAAGAATCTGCTGGATAATCATCCGGATCTGTTCGTATACCCGCCCAATGAATTTCATTTTTTCAAATTTACGCACTTTCACAACCTGGGCCGCAAGGTAACTCAGGCAAACTCGCGGCGGCGATCGATCCGGGAGATCACGGAGGATATCTGCAATGACAAGTGGTTCAACCCCTTTCCGCGCCAGACCAATATCGACTGGGACGCCTTTGTTGATATTGAAAGGCTGCATACCCTGATTCGCGGCTCCAGCGCATCCGGTTACCGGGAACTGTTTGTCGATATCGCCGCCGCCATGGCAGAGGCGACAACGACTTTCGATGGTGATCTGGAAACCCGGCGCTTTACCTGCAAGGGGGTGCAGCAGGAGGAGTTCTTCCCCGAGCTGAGGGAATGGTTTCCCGATCTGAAAATGGTCTATGTGCTGCGCAATCCCTATGCCCAGCTGAATTCCGCCATCAACAACATGCGTCATGGCCGCAAGGGGCTGGATGAAAAGCTGCGGGTCGGGACTGATCTGAAGAACCTGGACGCCAGTTTTACCTACCCCTATCTGGGTCCGCGCCTGCGCCAGATGCGGGTGTCCTATTATTTTATGCGGAAATTCGCGGAACTCAGTCCGGACAGTTTTTATATTCTGAAATACGATCAAATGTTGCGTGACCCGGATACCGAATTGCAGCGACTATGCGGGTTTCTGGAGCTGGACTATCACGAAAGCCTGAAGGAACTGACCCTGTGCGGGCAACCGATGAAACGCATGGGGTGGGCGGTGAAAAAATACCAGGACAATAAAATCACCCAGGCACCCCTGATGGCATGGAAGGAGCAGCTGGCCGGGCAGGCCGTGCGCCTGGTCAACCAGTATTTCGAGGACATTCTGCTGGACTACGGTTACGAGGAAGAGGTATCACAGGCGCCGCTGTGGAGAAGATTCGATCCCTCCGAAGACCTGAAAAAATACCTGGCCAATCGTCTGCTGTTTACCAAGCCGGTAAAAAAACTGATTTAGTCGCTTGCAGCCAGGGGCAGGATGATCATGAAGAAACCGATTTTTATCACCGGGTTGCGGAAATCCGGAACCTCGATGGTCAAGAACCTGCTGGACAATCATCCGGATCTGTTCATGTATCCGCCCAATGAGTTCCACTTCTTCAAATTCACCCATTTTCACAACCTGGGCAGAAAGCTGAAACATGAAACGATTCGGAAAAAACCGATCGCCGGGGTTATCGAGGATGTCTGTGAAAGCAAGTGGTTCAATCCATGGAAGCGACTGACCAGCGTTGACTGGGACGGCTTCGTCGATATCGAGCAATTGCATGCGCTGATCAAGGCTTCCGGGGCAAGCGATTATCGGGAACTGTTTGTCGATATCGCCAATGCGATGGCCACGGCAACTGCCGGATTTGACAGCGACCTGGAAACCCGGCGCTTCACCTGCAAGGGTGTCCAGCAAGAGGAGTTTTTTCCGGAACTGCGGGAGTGGTTTCCCGATCTGAAGATGATCTATGTATTTCGCAACCCCTACGGGCAGCTGAATTCCGCCATCAACAATATGCGCCACGGCCGCAAGGGATTCGAGGAAAAACTGCG
>Ga0210064_1000297_pt1 | contig 24057 bp, 18 predicted proteins | sample Muzzi_CordC_D2_FD_185531 | JGI IMG/M metagenome (GOLD analysis project Ga0210064, IMG submission 185531) | Wetland microbial communities from San Francisco Bay, California, USA, that impact long-term carbon sequestration - Muzzi_CordC_D2 (SPAdes) | ecosystem: Environmental > Aquatic > Marine >... | reverse complement strand
GAGATTGCCGCTGCACGCAAACAATGGGATGAAGCGCAAGCGGCGTTCCAACAGGCTTTAAACTTTGCTGAAGTTATTTCCAATCCTACTCAGTTGTGGAAAACACACTTTGCCATGGGAAAGCTTTATGCCGCAGCCGCAAAGCAGGAAAAAGCGAGAGTTTCTTATCTAGCCGCACGCGATATCATCGATCACGTCAAAAAGGGCCTGCAACATCCCGAGCTTCAAAACAGCCTGGCAAGCTATTCTCTGATCCGCCGGGTTTATGAACTGAGCAAGATTTAATCGACATACTCCATGGCCTCGCTGTAAAAATTTCACCGTTGGAAACAATTTTACCGCACAGTCATTTGTTTTATTTTAAAGACTCCAGCAATAACGTCGGTCGTCCGCCTTTTACATACTTTTCGGCGGCTTGTCGGGCTGCGTTCGAACTGATGGCTTTTGATTTAACCTGAATCCCAATGCGGTTGAGATAATTTTCAACGACCTCGGCCATTTTCAACAGGTCTTCGGTATACAGCATGTAAGCACCCAGGCCATTGACAAGACCGGCTTCCGCCATGAGCGTTTTGGACCTTTTTACATCGTAATTGTATTTAGCGGCGTCTGTCTTATTCTTTCCCAGGGGAAACTCAAAAATTGTCTGCACCTTGCCGAATAGTTTGGTTGCGATGCCGTCTAAAGGAACACCATATAAGATCGCATAGATCACCCGTTTGTCATCCAGATATTTCCCGCCGCCTGCCAGAATTATCGTCCCGCCGGACACGGTCGCAGTATCGACGGTAATGGTAACTTTTTGACGGATTACCTGCTTTTCGGAGTTCCAGGCTATGAGGATATAGCTTGTTGTTTTATCGGGAGAAACCATGCGGCTTCCGTCTGGTTTCAAATTTTTGTCTAGAGGATCGATGGCGACGCCGTCGGCGCAAGAGGTGTTCCAGCGCAGATAAGTGGCTGCGCCCTGTTTTATCCTGTCGCTGTCCGCCCAAAATTTATCGATATTTGGCGGGCAACCAACTTCGATGGTGACCGAGCGGTTGATCTTGGCACCGGCGGAGCTGGTCGCCACCAGCTCATAAGTGGTTGTCTTGTCCGGCGACACGGATTTGCTGCCGGAGAGATCGACTTCGCCGAAAGGCATCAACTCAACCCTCTCGGCGCCGGATGTCCGCCAATGAATGGCAGTTTTATCTTTCGGACCGATGCGCTGCCGGTCGGCCTTCAGAGATTCAATCTCCAGGGAGACTTCAACTTGGACCGCTATGGTTTTTCGGACCGATTTTCCGACCCGGTTGGTCGCCACCAGCTCATATTCCGTGGTGTCTGCAGGTCGAACCGGACGCTCACCGGACACTTCGACGCTTCCCAGCGGATTCAGGCTTACCTTAACGGCGTTGGCAGTTTCCCACCGCAAATTCAGCGTCTCACCGCGGGAAATTTTTTGCCGCTCGGATTTGAAAACTAAAATTTCCGGAGTGGGGACAGCCCCATGCACATCCCGCAGCTTTTCGGCAAGATACCGCGACGGCAGGCCGGTTACCGGTATCCCGGTTTCGTTTTCAAAAGCTTCAATGGCAGCCCGGGTGCGCGGGCCCGGAAGTCCATCCGGGGTACCGGCGTCATAGCCCAGCGATCCAAGCAATTCCTGAATTTCGGCGATTTCGTCCCGGGGCAGGTCTTCGACCGTTATGGTGAAGGACTGACTGTCTGATTTACCGGATTCATTGACCGCCAGCAGCCGATAGGTCGTGGTTTGATCAGGCCTTATTTTTATTGCGCCGCTGGGGTTTACGGTCGCATCGTCCAGCTCGATGCGGGAGGCATGGGAAGTTTCCCAGTGCAACGCCGTGCTGTCGCCCCGGGTAAGAACCTTGCGGTCAGCCTCGAATACGACAATTTGAGGATTCGGCTCGGCTGCCGGCGGCGTAACCGTGACGGTTATGCGCGCGACATCTCCTTTTTTTTCCGGATCTGCGCCCTGTGCTTTCAGGAAAAAAACCGTGGTACCCTGCGGGCGCACGATCTTGGTGCCTGCCGGTTCGATGCTTTCTCCCGTTGCATCTTCTTCCGTGCTCAGGGTTACCTGCTGCGCATTTTCCGTTTTCCAGCTGAGAGTGGTGGATCCGCCTGCTTCGATTTGCAGGGGATCGGCCGTGAAATCTGTAACTTGAGCAGGCGGAGTTGGCGGTTGCCCGGAAATAAACCATGGCTTTATATTCGGCCAGGCAACCAAAAGACCGATCGCTATCAGGACGACTGCCGCCGAAGCATACCATTTGAAATGTTTTCCGCTGGTTGGTGCGGGCTGTGAAGGGGCTACCGTTTGCGGTGACGGTGGCGCGGGTGTTTCGTCCCGCTTAGACTCGGCAATTAACGGATGAATGTCATTTGCCAGCTGGCGAAAAACAGGTGATGCAGAATTGCCGTTCCATTTGCTGAGATCGGCGGTTTGGATCTGCCGGAATACCAGCGGTGGTTTGGCGTCATCAATGGCGACCGGCACCAGAAGATTGCGTTCGCGACCTTCGGCCGCTTCGGCCACGACCCAGTCGGAGGCAACCGAATGCACGGACCAGATGACGATCACGCAGTCCGCCGCTTCGAGTTCCGCTTCAATGACGCGCTGATATGACTTGCCGGCTGCAATTTTACGGTCCCACCAGACGGACCAGCCTTCCTGCTCGAGGGCCTGCGCCAGACGCCGGGCCGAATCACGGTCTTCACTTGAGTAACTGATAAAGATATTGCTCATTTACCCTCCGCTTGCTGAGCGGGTTGTCGCCCAGCCGTTTACAGCACAGGTGCGCGAGACAACGGAAGAACTTTGGAAGTGCTTGATAGATAAAAGGTGCAGAATCTTTAGATTTTAATCGCTTAAAAAACTATAAGACTTCGTTTTCAAATTGTAAACGGAGTTTGGCGGTTACTACCTGAATTTCGGACGTATCCTTAACAGCAATGCAAGCGTGTATGCATCTATTAGTTCTCCCGGGTGAAGTTTGCTGGAAAAAATTCAGATAATAAGTCATTTGATTTCCCACTATAATATGGTTAACTTGCATTAACTTATAAGACATTTCCTATCAGGCACGATTCATACAGTCAATCTTTTTGCAATGATTTTAGACCGTTTCTTTCATTAAAGGATTTTAAAATGAAGAAAATTGTCATTGAACGTCCCGGCGGCTATCATCGGCTTAAAGCTAAAGAGTTTGCGACACCGATTCCTCAAAAAAATGAAGTCCTGATCGAAGTCTCTGCGGCCGGGGTAAATTTTGCCGATGTGTTTGTTCGCCTGGGGCTTTATAAATCCGGCAAAGAGTTTGTGGGCTGGCCGATTACCCCGGGATTTGAATTTTCAGGCAAAGTTGTGCAATGCGGTCCGGACGCGGTCCCACTGACTGCCGGCAGCCCGGTCTTTGGCGTCACGCGTTTCGGCGCATATGCTTCTCATCTTTGTATTCCCGAGCACCAGGTATATGCCATACCGCAGAATTCAAAGTTTACTTCCGATCAATGGGCCGCTTTTCCGGCGGTATTTCTGACGGCCTATCACGGTCTTTTCCACAACATTGTGCTGCGTCCGCAAATGACCATGCTGGTGCACTCGGCCGCCGGTGGTGTCGGGGGCGCTTTACTGCAGCTGGGGAAAATCGCCGGCTGCCGCATGATCGGTGTGGTCGGATCCAGTCACAAAATCGATACGGCCCTCACCTGTGGAGCCGACGCCGTCATCGACAAAAGCAAAGAAGATCTGTGGGCCAAAGCCGAAGAAATCTGCCCGGACGGTTTTGATATCGTGTTTGATGCCAATGGTCCGGCAACGTTGAAGCAGAGCTACCGGCACCTGGCACCGAGCGGCAAGCTGGTGGCCTATGGTTTTCACGCCATGCTGTCAACCCGCAGGGGTGTTCCCAATTACTTCAAACTGTTATATGAGTATTTGCGGGTACCCAGATTCAATCCCTTGAACATGACCCAGGATAATAAAAGCCTGGTTGCTTTTAATCTGTCATATCTTTTTCACCGGATCGATCTATTCAATGACGCCATGCAATCCCTCTGCAGATGGGTTGAAGAAGGCCGGATAAAAGCTCCGCCGGTTCAAACTTACCCGTTTGAAAGCGTCGCTGATGCGCATCGGGCGCTTGAATCCGGGAAGACGGTGGGAAAACTGGTATTAAAATTTGTTGAATAGAGCAGATTTTTGTGATCCTTGCCAAATCCCCCAGCCGCGTCTCGATTGCAAGTTCAACTTGTGAAACACTGACCCACTTTTAAACTCTCTGACTTTTCTTGGCGGTCGGCACCGTCTAAGCCAATGCTTTCTCAAGTGCGCGCTTAAACCCTGCCAGAGAAGCGATAATCGTTGCATCCGGCACGGCATAGGACAGGCGGAAGTAACCCGGAGCGCCAAAGCCAACGCCCGGTACAGCCAGAACCAGCTCATCTTTCAAGTAGTTTATGAATTTCATATCATCCGGAATCGGGCTTTTGGGGAAAAGGTAAAAGGCCCCTTCCGGGATGTTAAACTCATAACCGGCCTCGGAAAGCCCGGCACAGAGAATATCCCGGCGGCGCCGGTAGATGGATACATCCACCGTAACTCCCTGTAATTTGCCGACTGCCATCTGAATCAGGCTGGGTGCGTTGACACAGTACATGGTGTTGGCCACCGCTGCCGCACCGAACACCAATGGGGCTTCTTCTGCCTCCGGGTGAACCGCCAGATAGCCGATGCGTTCGCCGGCCAGGGACAGGGCTTTGGAATAGGAATTGATCAAGATGCTGTGGGGGTAAGCCTGAAATATGGAGGGCACCTGGACGTCATAGGTGATTTTGCAGTAGGGTTCATCCGAGACGAGATATATACGCCGGCCGAATTTGCTGCTGGCACGATGCAGGATATCTGCCAATTGGGTTATCTCGCCGGCCGAGTATACGGCCCCGGTGGGGTTGTTGGGGGAGTTGATCAGCATCACCCGGGTATTTTCGGTAATGGCCGCCTCGATCGCGGCCGGATCCAGATGGAAATTGGCATCGGTGGGTACGGTTTTAAGCGGAGCGCCGGCGATGAATGAATATTGATTGTAGCCGACAAAATAAGGCGATGGCGTCAAAATCTCATCGCCGGGATTGATCAGCGCTTTAAAAATATTATTTAAGGCGCCGGCGGCACCGACCGTCATGATGACCATCTCCGGCGGGAGGTTGATCCCATGCTCGCTGCTGACAAAATCGGCCACGGCCTTGCGTACCTGGGGCAGGCCCGGACTTGGCGTGTACCCGTGATTTAAGTTGTCATCGTTCACCAAATCCTGGAGTACTTTTTTAAATTCAGGCGGAGGCGGCACATCCGGGTTGCCCAGGGAAAAATCATAGACATTCTCGGGTCCATGCTGAGCCTTTAGTTTGGCGCCTTCTTCGAACATCTTTCTAATCAGGGACGACTTTTCGATCATCTCTACCATTTTATGAGCAACCGGCATAATTATCCTCCAATTATTTGAGCTGGCAATCAGGTCTTAATTTTACCCCGGAGAGATTCGGTGTCAGTAAAATTAACCCCGATTCCTTACCGGAATAGGGGTATAATTTATTTGCATATTTGAAAATTTAAATCAATATGAAATCAGCCAGGCTGATTTCATGTCAAAAATGTCTCGATATCCACTAAAAGGTGTTTTATATTAACCGCAGGCCGTCGTGGAGTGTCAAAAAACAACGGGCTTATCTACAATTAAGGATTCCAAAGGCTGAGGAAGAACTATGATCGCATATTATGTTTATGACCATAAGAAGGAAGATGATGTCATCGTCATACCAAATCGGGAGTGTACCGTACCCGTGGACAGGGAACGGTTGGAGTCATTTATCTCCGTGGATCCTATGTTTGCAAGCTGGCCGGGAGATGTCTGCGGTTTGGTTTCCCCGGAAGATTTCGGTGTTGTAATTGCCACGCGGGATGATAACGGCGATGTCTGCGTTATCGATCAGCAGCGATGGCGGGAGAGGATGGAGCATTACCTGGGCGCACCCTGAAGAATTGAATATTGAAAATTGAAGATTGAATATTTATGGAGGTCGCTGCGCTCTGTCATTATTTATATCCCAGTAATTTCTTTAACCTAACCCGGATGAACCGATATCGACAAGGTCTTTCGCCAAGACGCCAAGTTTAAATTAAAAAAATTCCTTTGCGAGCTTTGCGCCTTTGCGAGAAAAATTTTTTTATCCCAAAATGCAAACCTTTTAATTTTAAGACCTTAAACTGGCTTAAATCTTATAAAATAAATTAAATTTTTTCCGAAGGAAGAAAATTTTGAGAATTATATTCTTTGCCGGCAAGGGCGGGGTTGGGAAAACATCGGTTTCGGCGGCCACCGGGATCAGAGCAGCCGAAATGGGTCACAAGACCGTGGTCATGTCCCTGGATGTGGCCCATAGTCTGGCAGATATCTTTGACCTTGACCGGCATCTTTTGGATAAGAATAAGGGCGAGCCGATTCAGATCAACGAAAAACTGTACATACAGGAATTGGATATCCAGGAAGAAATCCAGCGCTACTGGGGAGATATTCATAAATACCTCTCCAGTATATTGTATACCACCGGGTTGGACGAAGTCCTGGCTGAAGAGCTGGCGGTATTGCCGGGCATGGAGGAAATCAGCCTGCTGCTTTACATCAATAAATACGTCAAAGAGAAGGAATATGATGTCATCCTGCTCGATTGCGCGCCCACCGGAGAATCGCTCCGATTCATCAGTATCCCCACCACCTTAGAGTGGTATATGAACAAAGTATTTAAGCTGGAGCGGACAATCGTCAAATATGTGCGGCCGCTAGCCAAAAAGGTTTATGATGTTCCCTTGCCCGGTGACGACTATTTTCAGGCCATCGAGGATCTATTTACAAAGCTCAAAGGGGTGGATCAAATTCTGGTGGATCCCAAGATAACCACGGTTCGCCTGGTTACCAACCCCGAAAAAGTTGTCTTGAAAGAAACCCAGCGGGCATTTATGTACTTTTGTTTGTATAAAATGAGTATCGATGCCATTATTATGAATCGTGTGCTGCCCGATAATATAAAAGATGATTATTTCAAAGGCTGGATTAAAGAACAGCATAATCATCTGGCGGAGGCCAAAGACTTTTTCAGCCCGGTGCCCATCTTTCCGGTGGATCTTTTTGGCGGAGAGGTTATCGGATACAACGATCTAAAACAATTAGCGGATAAAATCTACAAAGATTCAAACCCCCTGCAGCGCTTTTTTAAAGATGAACCGTATCGTTTGACCAAACGAGACGGCAACTACAGCCTTAAATTAAAGCTCCCTTTTATCTCAAAACAAGATGTGGAGCTCAATAAACTGCATGAAGAATTAATCATTCGAATTGGGGGATTTAAAAGGCATATCATGCTCCCAAGGCAGGTCGCATCCTTAAACGTGGTTAAGGCCAAATTGGATGGTGAATATTTAAATGTTATGTTCAAAGGAGATGCAAATGGCGGCGAAAAAAAATAAAGAGCAGATGATTGTATGCCCGGTCGGAAAATTTTTCATGGACCTGGAAGCGGTCATGGGCAAAAAGTCAAAATTTTTTGAACACATGACCCGTTCGCGGGTCGAATTTTTAAAGGGCATCCGTTCCTTGCTGGATGAACGAATCAACCATTACGAGAAAAAAGCTTCCCAAAAGGCGGGTCAAAAGATGACTAAAATTAAGGTTGAATAATAATACATGAATTTTTAAGTGCATCCTTCCTTCAGAAAAATCCCATCTCAGCCTAACTGCATCTTGACTAATTTAATCGATTCGATTACGACGATGGAGGATCCGGCTAATTATGCCAAACCACAGCAAGGATAGGAGCTGCAGCAACAGCATCATGGCAAATGCCGCCTGATAGCCGGGTGGTGCATATCCGCCGCCGGCAGTTTCCGGCCACAGGTTAATAATGGCGCCGATTCCCCATTGGGCGGCAAAGGCCGCTACAAAAACAAGGAGGTTCAAGGCGGTATTGACCCGGCCGGACAGATGCAGGGGAAAGCTTTGTGACAGCACCGCATAGGGCAGAATTCCGGTTGTGCCGAAAACTCCGAACAAGACCCACAATATATGCGTCCATGACGTTACTTCTAAGATGAGCAGAGCTTGAACAACAATAAAGGCACTCAATCCTGCTACCGCCACGGCGATCGGTTTGATGCCCCTCCGGCTCAGGCGTTCGGCTGCCGCTCCGCTAAAAATGAATCCTGCGACCATGGCCACCGCAATGGCCAGCAGCACCCGGGCGATCGTTGCCCTTTCGAAACCGGCCACATCCCGCAGCCATGGACCGGACCAAAGGCCCTGGATGGCTAAAAATGCAGCCTGGGACATAACGGTTAAGGGGGCGATGCGCCAAAACGTCAGGCTGGAAAAGACGCTGACGATGCCGTTTAGTTGATCTTTAATGCTGTCGTGATTGGTTTCGGTCTTTTTTTCGGGTACGACAAAAAATACCGCCGCTGCAACCGCCAGGGTAATTATTGCCAGAATAAAAAACACGCCCCGCCAATCGGTGACGCCTAAAGCAGCTTCGACGGGCGCTGTGGCAGTGAGGGCCCCAAAACCACCGGCGGCCATTTGAAAACCGTTGATAAGGGGCAGTTGCTGCCGGTCAAACCAGATTACAAACGCTTTAAAGGCCGCCATGAGACAGGCAGATACTCCGAAGCCAATTAACGCCCGTCCGACAACCAGTCCCGAAACGCTTTGGGCTCGAGAGAAGATAAATGCACCGACAGCCGCAAAGATCAGCAGGAAGGCTTCAATTTTACGTGGTCCGAATCGATCGAGCAATACGCCCAGGGGTAACTGGGAAGCTGCAAAGGTAATAAAATAGGTGGCGGTGAGCAACCCGAGCTCGGAGGGACCCACCCCGAGGTCTGATGCCAGATTCGGGGCCAGCACGGCATTGACAACCCGAAAGAGGTAGGAGAGAAAATATCCCAGGGCAAACGGGATGAAGACGTACAATTTTTTATAAAATGATGATTGCATAAACAGGCGAAAACCAATACACAGGTCTCAGTCGATGGTCAAGTAAATTTATTCGAATTCGAGCATTTAAATAGCGATAAAAATTATGCGTTTGCGGCTTCCCGGGTGCGCGTGCATCTTTTCCGGAGGGTTTCCGTTTCTTCCAGAATGAGAAACCAGCCTTGTGAAAATAACGGCATTCCAGGAAGCCCAAATAAATAGGCAGCGTCAGAGTCGACCCTGCCTATTTATATTTTTTTGTGTCCCTGGTTTTCTGGGTTTATACAATCCTGCCAGTTCAACCTTAAGACGTTCAATCTTATCTTACCAACCGTTTTAAATCCGGCAATTCAAGGTTGGCGGGGTCGATTTCCCATTCTCCGCCGGCACCCTGATGACCGGTAAGACGACCTTGCTTTAACCATTGCCGGACACCCAATTCAGTTAAGTATGTCATGGCGGCAAATTCGGCTACGGTGAACGTTTTCCCTCCGGTTGCCATTACTTTAGTTGGTTTATCCCTTTTGGTCGGTGCCGGTTTTTGGGCTGCTGTCTTTTCCCTGGCAGGTTTGACGGCTTTTTTGCCTCCTGCCTTTCCGGGCGGCGCGATGGCGTCCTTCACAGTCTGTGCCTTTAGCTGATCCGGTGAAATTTTCCATTTGCCTGATTTTTTTTCAGCCTTGATTTTGCCTTCCTTGATCAATTTGGTGACCGATGAGGTTGGGATTCCAGCCTTTGATGCAAATTCGCCGGTGGTCAGAAACGGATCTTTTTTAGCCATCTGTACTCCTCATTTTTTTTGAATTTGGATCATTCGGATTTATTTGTAGATTGGATTTTGGTGCTTGGAATTTTTACGATTATTGGTAAACAGGTAATTTTGTTAAAATCAGTCAATTCCTCTCTTTATCCCGCATTAACAATCCGCTCAACCGCCAGCATGGTTACATCATCACTTCGCGGGGCAATATCGATGAAGTTGAACAGGTTGGCCCTGACGCGTTCCAGCATTTCAGCCGCGGTGGTAAACGGCTGTTCAATAAGTGAACGCAGCCGGTTTCTGGTAAATAATTCATCCGCCGGCGAGCGGGCCTCGGTAACGCCGTCTGTATAGCCGATCAACATGTCGCCCGGCTCCATCCTGATCTGTCCGATATCGTAGGTCGTATCCGGCCAGAGCCCCACGGCAGGTCCGGTTGGATCGATTTTCTGCTTTACGCCTTCGCAGTTGATCAGATACAACGGTTCATGGCCGCCGTTAATATAAAACAGTTTTCCGGTCGCCGGATTCAGCACGCCAAAAAACAACGTGGCGAACATACCCTCTTCGCCATGGGTCTGGGCGATGTAGTTATTGGTAAACGGCACGGCTCTCAGGCGAACCTTTTGCAAATCTTCAGCGGACGGGGCCTTGGGATTCGTCTCCCAGGGTTGTCCGAGCTGATTAACGGCTGAAGAATCGCAATAGGCGGCCTGTTCGGCAAATACCCGGATCAGGCTGCGGAACAGTGCCATGTAAAGGGCGGAGCCGACGCCTTTGTCACAGACATCGGCAATCACCAGGCCAATGTTGCCGTCGGAAAGTTTGAACACATCGTAAAAATCCCCTGAGACTTTGCCGGCAGGAAAGAAAGCGGTTGCTATGTTCCAGTCGGTTAAACTGGGAATGGTGCTGGGTAAAAAATCCCGTTGGATTTTTTGACCCTTTTCCATTTCAAACTCAATCATTTTGATGCGCTCCCATTCCCGCAGGCCTTCAATCATTTGGTTGAAATTTTTTGCCAATTCTCCGATTTCATCATGGGTGGTTATGGGCGCCGTCTTTGACAAATCCCCTCTGGCGACATCGCCGGATAGTTCAGACAGCTTTTCGATCGGCGCGGCAATCTTGCGTGCAAAATAGTACCCGATAAAGCGCAGGAAGATCAGGGCGATCAGAAAGAAAATAATCAACTGCTTCATCTGCCTGTGCATAAAGCCGGTCATGCCTTCGCTGTCCACGCCGATTTTGAGAAAGTAGAAATTCGCATCTTTGGGGCCGGTAATATTGACAAACATGGAATGCAGGCCATTGGCCGACATAATTTTGGCTTTGGCCGGTCGAAAGTGATGGCCGAGCCAACTGTCCAGGCTGCTGGTATAGGGATCTTCCAGGATTCGATCAGACTGCAGTGTCGGGCCATCGGGAAAATACAGACGGTGCCAGGATGTGTCATCCACCGCCTTGCTGTAAATTGAAATATCTTTAACCGTATAAAAAGTTGAAGACAGGTTGGCCAGAATTTCCAGTAAGCGATACAATTCCGGCTCTGATTTATTGATACCATTCCAGATAAAATCCGCTTCTTTGCTGCCTTCCAGCTGTGACAGCTGGTGATTGATGATCTGGCTGGTTGACTCCATGAAGTGCTTTCTGCCGCTGACGGTAAACAACAGTGCCGTAACAAAAAAGACGATCAGCCCAAATAGCAGAAAATACAGCGTAATGCGTCTTGCCACCGAAGGACGCCAGAAAGAACAAAAGCATTTAACATGTTCTATGGTTTTCATTGCGGTCACCCAACCCGGAATTGGATATTGAAATCTGACCGGCGTTTTCATCTATGACCAAAAATTAGCCGATTTGCCTGTAATTTGCGCCTTTATCGGAAAATGTCAAATAATAGTTTGTATCAGTTTGTAACAGCCCGGACCTTGTCATATCCTTATCTATTCTATTTGAACCGATCCATTCATGGGACAATTGTCATTGCTGCAGGTTCGGCAGACAAAAAGTAGAATTTCAACCAGGCCGACAATCAACAGCATCCAAAAAGCAATAAGAATTGCCAGGTTTTGCCACAACCAGGCCTGGGGGAATCCGAATAATACGGTTAATGACAATGCGGTGCTATAGTAGTCCATTTGAGAATAGGGGCCCGGTTTCCTGGCCGGCAGAAGACGGGTCAGTTTGCCGGGAATCACATGACTGCAGGCATCATCCCGGCAAAGACACTTCGCACAATATGAATACAGAACAATTGGGTTTACAATTACAATAATGCATAGATAGACAAGCCCCCAGCCGGTAGAATTGCGAAGCAAGTAAATTAAGGCAATAACGATCGATATTAAGATTAAAATCAAACTGAAGACACCATGAAATTTGCCGGCCATATATTCCCATCCCATAAAAAAGCCCTGCTTATCCAATAGGAAAACAGGGCGTTGATTGTTCAAATCATTGATCGTCCCCCGCCAGGGTTCAGGTTTCGCTCGCAATGACAGGTTGCCCGGGAAAAAAGACTTTACAGCCTGTTTAATTTCTGTATGGGCCTGCCATGTCGCAACGAAAAGGGCAGTCTGGTTTGCGGCTAAAATTTATAATAAATAATCTCAAACGGCCAGACGCAGCTGCGCATTACTCCGACCACACGATTTTACCGTCGACCACCGTCATGGTAAACGGAATCTGCGGGATGTCCTGGGGTGATACCCGCCTGGGATCTTCACCCATCACGGTAAAATCAGCCCGTTTACCCAATTCGATGGTACCATTGCGAGTCTCATCAAAGGACAGATACGCTGCCCCGCGGGTATAAGTGTGCAGGGCTTCATCTGCGGTCAGGGCTTGTTGCGGACCCAGCTTTATGCCGGATGGTGTTTGTCGCATGATCGCGTCACGCAGTCCTATGCGGGGGTCAACGGTTGCAACCGGACAATCCGAGCTGCCGCCGATCCGGATGCCGGCGTTCAGCATGCTTTTAAAGGGATAGAGCTGATGGGCTAAATCCTTGCCAAAAGCTTCGACAAAGCCGTCACCCAGTTCACTAAAAAAAACAGGCTGAACCGCCACGGGAATATTCATAGCCGCTGCGCGTTTTAACAGATCCGGATACAGGCAGCCGCCGTGCTCGATACGATGGCGCTGGGGATTTGATGATCGCGGACCTAAAACTGCTTCAAAAGCATCCAGGGTATCGCTGATGCCCTCATCGCCCTGGGCGTGGATGGCGATTTGAAAGCCGAGAGCGCTGTAAGATTTGACCCTTTCGATCAACTCCTGCCGGCTTTGAATTTTAAGCCCCCTGTCGTGGGGGGGTGTCAGATAGGGATTGCTGACTGCAGCCGTGCGATTGGACATGCCGCCGTCGGCAAAGATTTTGATGGGGCCGATACGCAGGTGCGGGCAGCCGAATCCGGTCCTGATCCCTGAACCCACCAGAGATTCCGCCATGATATCGTGATTCATGGTGTAAATCCGTATTTTAAGCCTGCCGGCAGCCCGGGTCTCCTGGTAAATTTCCAATGTCTGCGGGTAGACCATGGCATCGGCTGCAAACACAAAACCTTTGCCGGCAAATGATTCCGTGGCCCCGGCACACAGAGCGATGCGCTGCTGCCGGGTCATGGCTGCCAGATCATCAAAAAACAGCGTGTTAAATACATCCGTCATGGCGTTATCATGGAGCACGCCGGTGGGTTCGCCGTCGGCCGGATTTTTTTCAATGATGCCGCCCTGCTGGGGTTCGGTCCCACGGTCGATGCCCATCTTCTCTAAAGCCAGGCTGTTTAAAACACAGGCATGAAACGACGTGTGATACAGGATGACCGGATGCTGCGGGCTGACCTGATCCAGATCCGACCGGGTGGGGTGCCTGTTTTCGGCCAGAAAATACTCGGCATAGCGCGAGCCTTTGATCCAGGTGCCGGGCGGATTTTTTTCAGTTTCGGATTTGACCAGATTCAGGACATCATCCATCTTTGCGGCTTTCGATGGCGACAGGTCGATTCCGTCGATCAGATAAGCGTAAATCATCAAATGATTGTGGGCCTCCATGAAACCGGGAAACATCACCGTACCTTTCAAATCGATCATTTCGGTTGCGGAGTCCCTCAGGCGGCTTACTGCTTCGTCTGAACCGAGGGCGGTGATAAAGCCGCCGGTAACGCCTACCGCGGTGCACACGGTTGACGTATCGTCCAGGGTATTGATCCTGCCGTTGTAATAGATGGAATCCATTGGCTTAGTTCGGTTTGGCTTCGGGTGCGATGATGACATCAATGCGCCGGTTCATGGCGCGGCCGCTTTCGGTGGCATTGGATGCCAGCGGGCGCATGGAACCGTAACCGACGGCGATTATCTTCTCGTAGGGCAGAGTTCCGTTCGCGACAAAATACTGCCGTACGGCGTCCGCTCTTTTTTGCGACAGATGTTCGTTTAATTCTTCCGAACCCGTGCTGTCCGTATGGCCGCCGATAATGACGTCCGGCTCACCGAAAGTGCGGATGGCGCGCTGGACTTTGCTGAGCAGTCCGTAATTTTCCGGCATGATTACGCTTTGTCCCACGGGAAACTGCATGGCCTTGAGCCGGATGATGACCTGATTTTGCTTTTTATAAACTTCCGCTTCCTGGGGTTTAAAATAGTCCTGGATACTGCTGAGTTTTTGATTAAACTGTTTTTCAGCCAACAACCGCTCTTTTTCCTGCTGTTCTTTGAGGGATTGACCTTCCAGGCTGGCAATTTGCTGTTGAAGTTGTTCGATTTCGTCCTGTTGCTTTTTGGTGTTTTCAACCACAAATTTATGATCAGCCTGTTGCGCCGAGACAGTGGCCAGAATGTTCTCAAGCTGCTTGTTGAAGGGCTGATTGCGCATGTCCTGGGCCCCCAGTTTATCGGAAGTCTGATACAGGAGCCCTTCGGACCACAGGGTAATCTGCTCGGGTTCCATATTTTCAATCTTTTCGCTTTGTTGGGCAACTACATGCAATCGTTGGGCCATGAAAAGCGCCTCGGCCGCCATTTTATGCATTTGTTCCTTTTGATAAGGATTTTGGGTTATAAATGCATCCGCTTCGGCCAGTTTTTTCTCCGCCAAAGCATAAGATTCCGGGGCAATTTTGTGCATGCCCTGTTTCTTCGCCGACTGGATGAGCCGGCGGACCTCACCGATGGTTCGAACTTTTATGGCTCTTAATTCGAGGACGCGAAAACGTTCTGCGACTCGGGCCTGACTTCGCTGGGCGTAATTCAGGTTATTGTTCTCGATCGCCTGGGTTAGCCCGAAAAATTGGTCTTCCGCATCGGCATAGGCTTCCCCCAGAGTGGTAGCCCCTGCCTCGCGCGCCATGTTGCGGGCTTTGATGGCATTCGGCAACGTGGTTCGTGAAACTTTGGCAATTTCCTCGGCGCGCTGCAGCTGGGCGCGCCCGGTTGCAATATTATCAAGAATATCAGCCAGCAGATCCCCTTCTTCCAGGCCTTTTTTAGCCGCATTCAAAGAGGACTCAGCCCTTTCAAACCAGTTCGGTGCCAGCACGTTGAGTTGATTTTTTCGCGCCAGGGCGATGTCATTATCCAATTTATTGATGAGTTCCTGGGGGCTTTCGGATTTAGAAATCGGTTTAACTTCGAGTTGATGTCCGGCACAGGCAAGCAAAGATAAAATAACGGCCGGCAGCAGAATCCAGCTAAGTTTGATTTTATTCCTTATGGCGGTTTCAATCATTTTGTTATCCTCCTCAGATAGCAGTAGATTTTTTTCATAATATTTTCTGTTTTTCGATTTAGCAAGTCTAAAGAATAATTTATCCGCTTTTTTCTAATGATTAATTAATCCGCCCGGGTCATTATCAAAACGTTTCATCAGATTTTAAAGCACAATTATGTTACGCTTCATCGGGTATCGTTATTTTTCAGGGCGGAGTAATTAACGGTTGTCCTTTGACCTTAAGTTTCCAGACATGATATGATAGACTCCTTTGCAAATTTTTGGGTTTTTGCTATTTTAAATGGTCCAATGAATTTCGATAATAAAAAAAGCCTGTCCGCTTCCAAAGGCAACGCCAAATACCGCTGTTTGTCCTGTGGCACATCTGAAAATATGGGACGCCGCAAATACTGTTCCGTCGAATGCCGGCAGAAGCTGCGTTACCACTTGAATCTCAGAACCGGGTTGCTGAAAGCTTTGAACACCCGATATGCGACGTTTTACTTTTCCGAGTCCATAATCATTTTAGATGTTTTACCCTATGGTTCCGGGGAATTATACAGTTATATGTTTCCGCGAACCCGGGGTCGGAAGCCCTTTGAAGATTATTGCACGATGTCCAATATTTTAGGTAATGCCTGGTGGGCGGAGCGAAATCGTACCAATAAACGCTACATAGCCACCCGGCACCTGCTGGAAAAAGCAGAAGTCAAAGACGCCGATTCGGTTCCCATTCGACCGCTTGAGGTGAAGGAACCAGCCCGGCTGGCCAACTCGCTGACGTTTTTAAAGCTTAAAAAATCGGATCTGAATTTACCGGGTCTTCAAAAAATGATTAAGTCTGCATACCGCAAACAGGCGATGCAGCACCATCCGGACCTGGGGGGCGATGCAAACGCCTTTAGAAGGCTTCACGCGGCTTACGAACAGATGATCAGGTGGTCGGAAAACCCTATTTATGTCCGGCGGCGCGGTTTTCCGGATAAATGGTTTTACGACGGCGGGATGAATCGGTGGGTGCAACCCGCTCCCAGATGGGTTAAGTTCTGAAAGCTCATAAGTTGGTAAGTTCGTAAGCTGGTGAGCTGGTAAGCTCGTAAGCTGGTGAGCAACAAAGAATGTGAAAATTTTTATTTTTTTAGAAGATGCCACAAATTAGCACGAATTTTCACGAACCCAATCTTTTCGTTATAAGTGAATCAGCTTTTGACTATTGAAATTATTCGTGGTTATTCGTGTCAATTCGTGGCGAATTAGTCTTTAGGAAGCTAAATTCATCCAAAAGAATTAATCCCTTTTATCGGGTTACAAGCTCATGAGCTCACCAACTTATGAACTTACCAGCTTCTATGAACTTTTTTTCCGTTGGCTGAATTTTTCGACGGCTTTGAAGAAATCGGGGGTTATGCAAAGGATGCTCTGGTTGCGGTTTTCCAGTTCCATAGCATTTTCCAGTGACGGGGCGTGCTGGTTTTGAATTAAAACCTCCTTGGTAAACCGCAGCCCCAATGGTGTTTTATCCAGCATGTCGCCGGCAATCTCAAGCGCCACCGCCATCAATTTCTTTTCATCGACCAGGCGGCTGATGAGTCCGATTTTATCCGCCTCGGCTGCATCCACCGTCCTTCCGGTCAGCAAAATATCGGCTGCCCGGGCGTTGCCGACGAGTTTTGGCAGAAAATATGAGCTTCCCAATTCGCCGCCGGATAAACCGATGTTTATAAAGGAGGGGGTAAAAGCCGCCTTGGAATCGGCTATGATTACATCCGATGCGCCTTGCGCTATGCTTTAGTTTCCATTGCGGCAGCGACCATCGCTTTCACATTCTCCAGTTTGGCGTTGGCCGGTATGTCGCAGCCCGACTGCAGAATGAATCCGTTGGGTCCCAGTTCGCGAATCAGTCTGGTGCAATATTTGTAGACCGTTTCCGGTGTGTCCAAAAACAGCATGGCGGCCGGCACATCTCCCATGATACACATGTGATCGCCCAGGATTTCCTTGGCCTTGAAAATATCGGTTTCGCCGTCAAGGGCCATGATGCATCTGGCCCTGGGAAGCTCTTTGAAACACTCGAGCTCCCGGGTCCAGTCGGAATCCAGATGCAGCAGCGCAATCAAACCGCCGTCAACGACCTCGTGGACCAATCTGCTGAAGTACGGCCACACGAAACGCTGCCACATGTCAGGCGACAACATCATGGGTGCCGTGCGCCAGCCGCCGACCCATACCAGCGGGCAGCCATGCTTACTGGCCGTTTTAATCGTATCGCCGGCCATGTGGGGCGCTATTGCCTCCATGGCTGCGATCACCTTATCCGGGATTTCCATCAAATCCATGGAAAATTTCATTAAAGAGCGCGAACCGCAGAGTAATTCAAAAGGCGTGGTGACATCCCCGCCGCTTAAAACCGGCACCCCTTCGGCGCGCCAGGCTTTTTTGACACCCGTCGATTTTCTTTGAGGCGGCAGATAGGCGGGCGGGACGTCATTTAACACTTTATTGGTCATAAATTGATTGAAAAAATCGGGCCAGCCCATATCTAAAATGCGGTCATAATCTTGTCGCGTCATTAAATCGGTCTCAACCACCTGCCACATTTCATCATCCGGCAAATCGACTCCCGGCACGGCCACCCGCGACATAAAGTCATAGCACAGACCGTAGGGCCAAAATGATCCGTAGTTGATGGCATCCCCCCCGTCGACCATACGCCAGGCCTCAATCATGGTTGCCAGGTTTTTGGCGGGCGAGCCCAGAAAATCGGACATTTTCGTGCCGGTCACATACGCTGCAAACCCGGAGTATTCCAGCACCACCGGGATGCGGTCGGGTTCTTCCAGGGCGGCTGCTTTCAATATTCTTGTCAATCGATCGTCGTATAAATCATTTTTATTCAACAAAATCATTCTCCAGCAAAAGATTACCCTTTAACCGGCATATCGTTTGATCCGGATTTGCAGGTTACGGCGATGAATCAAATCCAGATCGTTCTCCTGTTTTTCGATTGACAGGTCGGTACTGAAATGATTTATCCGAACACCCGCTGGTATGCAATCATTTTTCTGATTAACAGATTTGAATTCTCATATGAAACTACATAAAAACCGTAGCTGTTTCAGGAAGCATCTCACCGCAGAGCTCGCAGAGAACGCCGAGAACGTAATCATAGACAATCTCTGCGTAATCAGCGATCTTCGGTGAACAAAAATGTTTCTCTTCCGATCAGACTGGACGCTCGCGGTCGGAGGTGGTGCTTATATGAAAATGTGATTACGTACATTTTAACATTACTGATTTTTGGCCGTGCTTTCAGAAAGATGGAATCAAAAAAAATACACCAGGGTACCCGATATTCAATTATGCTACGGCAGTCTATCCCCTTGACAGAATCGCACTGAGCATCTAATTGATGGGGAATTTAACGATTCGGTCCAATCCATAATTGCCGGTTAGGGAGCAGCAGCAGATTTTATGCCTAAACAACAAAAAACCAGAACTAAGGCCGGGCGCCGGCCATTTAAAAAAGCGGTTGCCGCAACGCCGGTAACCTCGCCGGCGGATTTTAACCGGCTGGAATTTCACCGCAACGCCGTAGCCCTGATGCCGGATCCGGCCGACAGGCGGCCCGGAATTGCATTCCAGGTTGACGGAGGCCCCAAAACGGTGGCTCAACAGTTTTGCAGCTGCAGAACCTCCGGCGCTGCCACCTGTTCCCACCAAAAAGAGCTTTCACGGGTGCTGGCTGCCTGGCAAAAGGTATCGGCCGACCAAACGTTTGATGATTGTTTTCAGACCGGCCCCTGGTACCGACTGGCGGCTGTGCTGGCCGAAGAGGAGCGGGAAACCCCGGCCACCATCCGTCTGGCCGCAATACACTCCGATCACCAGAATAGGGTCAAGGTCCTCGGTAGCGCTAACCGCACGCTTCTAATTTATCTTTCAGCGGAACTTGACCGGGTGCGGTTTCTGGAACGCTGCACGCCGCCGCCGGAGGACGCCGATGTGCCCACCCGGGGCGAAGTTGTTCGCCGGCTTTCCCTGCTGACCCTGACTGATAATGAAAGGGTGCTGATGGACCGCGGGCTCAAAACCCGGCGCCAGGTGCTGGAGGAAACCTTCTGGTACAAATTTGCCTACCACTGTTTTCGTGAGTTCGGCTCAAACGGCTGCTGCCTTCATCCGGCAATTGATGAATCCAGCGGTGCTTTTCTGGTTACCGGAACGAGGGCCAAGAATGGAGACGTGTTCACAATGGAAATTCCGCGCAAGCGGGTCAAACGACTGCTGCAGGAATGCAGCGGGTTGCTTTCCAACCAGCATGGGCTGGCCATCAATCCCATTCCATTGGATGCGATTTTTGATGTCAAGCTCACGGCTAATCTGGATCTTGAAATTAGCCCCCTTTTACGATTGATCTCCAAGAAGGGTGAAGCCAAATTTTTCCAGCGCGAAGATCTCAAACGTTTTCAATATGGGAATCTCTATTATATCAAAGAGCTAAATCTTTTGGCGGAAGACTGCTACCCGGAGCCGCCGCCAGAATCTTTTGGCGAACCGGTTAAAACAATCATTAACAAAAGCCAGGTACCCGCCTTCCTGGATACGCACGCCACTGAACTGGAAAGCACCACATTTCAGGTTGACGAAAACATTCGGCGGCTAAAAATCCTGAAAAAATTTGACCGGCTTAAAGTTACACCATGGGCGCTGGAGCGTGACTGGTTGTGGCTGTCGGTCAACTATGGGGCCGGCAACCAGTCCATCGCGCTGGCTGAAATCCTGAAGGCGCGCCGGGCCAAGCAGCGTTACGTGGCGACGGATGCGGGCTGGGTGGATTGCAACAGCCCGCAATTCGATGTGCTGGATCTGCTGCTAAAAGACCCGGCAGACCGGGAACCGGCTGAAGACGGACAGACCATCCGGCTGCGCCGGATCGATGTGCTGCGTTTAAATGCGGCCGAAGGACACCAGCTGCAAATTGAAGGCGACAGCCGACGTGCGGCCGAGCTGCAAGATTTTCTTGATCTAAAGGCGGCTGTGCCCCTGCCGGATATGACAGAGCGGCTGACGCCCCTGCGCACCTACCAGGCGCGGGGAGCCGAATGGCTCTGGTTTTTATTTGAAAATGGTTTCGGCGGTCTGCTGTGCGACGATATGGGGCTGGGCAAGACCCACCAGGTCATGGCGCTGATGACGGCCCTTTTGTCAGGCAGTGAGAAAGCCGGTCCCTTCCTGGTGGTCTGCCCCACGACGGTGATCAGCCACTGGCAGAAAAAAATTACCGAACACGCCCCGGCTTTGAAGCCCGGAGTTTATCACGGCGGCGAGCGCAACCTGGACAGTCTGCTCAGCGAGTGCAACACGGTGCTGACGTCTTACGGCATCCTGTTGCGCGACATCGAACAAATTAACCAGGTGTCCTTTAGCCTGGCTGTGTTTGACGAGATCCAGTATATCAAAAATTCCGCTACCCGGACTTACAAGGCCGCCAAAGCCGTGCGCGCCCGGATGAACCTGGGGCTTACCGGCACGCCCATCGAAAATTCAGTCACCGATCTCAAAGCCCTGATGGACTTGAGCACGCCGGGTTACCTGGGATCCGACGCGGAGTTCATTGACCGCTACGTCAAGCCGATCGAAGCGGAGCAAAACGCCGCCAGACGCCGAGAACTCAGCCGCCTGGTATCACCGTTCACCCTCAGACGTCTCAAGCAGAGTGTGCTCACGGAGCTTCCTGCCAAAATAGAGGATTTGCGCACCTGCCGGCTCAGCGACGACCAGGTCAAGCTTTACCGGGATGCGGTCGAAAAGCGTGGCCGTGGTTTGCGGGAGGTACTCAAAGGAGAAGGGCAGCCCGTGCCCTATATGCATATCTTCGCCCTGCTGAACCTGCTAAAGCAAATCTGCGATCACCCGGCCGTGGTTCAAAAGGATACCGACGGCTATGACCGCTACCGTTCCGGCAAGTGGGATCTCTTCTGCGAGCTTTTGGTCGAAAGCCTGGACAGCGGCCAGAAAGTGGTGATCTACAGCCAATATCTGGCCATGATCGATATCATCGAGTCTTTTTTGCAGGAGCTGAAAGTGGGCTATGTCAGCCTGACCGGCAAAAGCCGCAACCGGGGGTCGATCATTGAGCGTTTTAACGAGGCGCCCGACTGCCGCGTATACGTCGGCAGCCTGAGGGCCGGCGGCACCGGAATCGATTTGGTGGCCGCTTCGGTGGTCATCCATTACGACCGGTGGTGGAACGCCGCCAGAGAAGACCAGGCCACCGACCGTGTGCATCGCATCGGGCAGCGGCGCGGGGTGCAGGTCTTCAAGCTGGTGACCGAAGGTACCTTGGAGGAAAAGATTGCAGCCCTCATCGCTAAAAAGCGCAAGCTGATGAACGGCGTGGTCAAAGAAGACGACCCGGGGCTGCTAAAGAGCTTTACCCGCGAAGAGCTGATTGAGCTGATGGATATGCCGACGGATACCAAATGATTTTGCGGTGACTTAAGGCTTGTGGCCTGAGAAGATTATATCTGTTCAATTCCAAGTCGAAAAATCAATATTGACAATAAAGACCGTTTTCGTTAACTGGATAGTTATTGGTTCCGTTTAACTGACGCCTCGATAGGTTGTGCTGCCTGGTCCCGTCGTCTTGTCCCGTCGTAGCTCGAAGAGCGGAGTCGGAAGCTCGAAGAGCGAAGTCGGAAGTTGAAGCCGATTTACCATTTCCATTTGATTCTCACCGACAAAGCAATACCTGATCTTTTACCGTCAAATTGCAGAGTATGACAGCCTTGCGAAAGCGTATAAATCAGTTGTTGGGCAACAATTAATAGGATTGGAAAGGGGGAAATCATGATGAAAAAGCTTATTATAGTCATAATCTTGTTCGGAGTTTTCGGTGTTGGAAGTGTCTTTGGTCAGGAATTCACTTTAAAAAGCGGGGATTTAAGCGGCCAGTTGACAGAGGTGCAGGTTTTTTCAGGATTTGGCTGTACCGGAAAAAACATTTCTCCATCGCTCAAATGGTTTGATGCGCCCGAAAAAACGAAAAGCTTTGCAATCACCGTATATGATCCTGATGCACCGACAGGCAGTGGATGGTGGCATTGGGTCATTTTTAATATCCCATCTGACATCCATGAGCTTAAAACGGATGCCGGAAATCTACAAAAAAACATGGCGCCCCAAGGTAGCATCCAGAGTGTAACGGACTTTGGAAAGCCCGGTTTCGGTGGAGCCTGCCCGCCGGAAGGAGACAAGCCTCATCGGTACGTATTCACGGTATACGCGTTAAATGCCGCGAAATTGGATTTAACCGAAACAACCCCACCGGCCATGGTGGGATACTATTTAAATCAGCATGAGTTGGCAAGGGCATCTCTTATTTCCTATTACGGGCGATAGTATCAGGAATAGTTCATAGGAATGGGAATATCCCGCTGAGCACCCAAACGACAAGAGCCGAATTTGGGAAGGCGATGGTTGATTCCACAAAAATGTGTTTGCGGAATCTGCTTATTAGGGTTGCCGTATGGCATTGCCATTTCCCGAAGATCAAATGTAGCGTCAGCCCAAATTTTATTTCTTCCTGGTGCTCTAAAGCCAGGGGCTTCTTTTATCTTCTCAATAAACGGTTTACTGCCGAACCGGGTATATAATGTCTTTTTGCACGAGCCATTTTTCGTCGATTCTCTTGGTCAAACTGGTAACTGATTAACAATTAACTCGGGTTATGTTACGATAAATCGAATTTACTTCAACAAGCAGGCGTGCATGAAAGATCATGACCCCGGCAGCAGAGAATGGCTCGATCAGGTGAAGGAGGAAATCATCGGCCCTGATAACACGCCATCATTCAATTCTTGACAATGCCAACAGCTTTTGGTAGGTAGATGTCAAAGTTATCTGCCAACCAACTTGTGCTCCCATTGATGCAACGCTGATTTCGATTTCATTCCGAATCCTGTTCTGAGCCACGCCTTCTCCTGACCTGAAATTTAACCGCCGATCAGTTCCTCGACCTTTGATTTTGTTTTCGCGATAGCTTACTTAAAGGGGACAAAACTCAGAAGGTTCCTAACTTGCCCCTGAGATATTGTTAATTCGGTAACCACATCTTCTTCTCCGCACATTATATAAGTTGCGAGATGTGAAGCATCGCAAAAATTCCAACGCTTATAAGGATAGGAAGGAGGAAGATCCATGCGATACGAAATTAAACCAAAGCGTGTGAGGGTAGTCTCACAACATATTGTGATATTGACGACAATCCTTTTTGTTTTGGCCGTCATTCATGTGCAAAATGCAGAAAGTTTCACTTCGCACAAAAAACGGTTCTGGAGGCATGTTCCGATTAGCTGTGGGGATACAATAACCACCGACACTTCACTGTTCACTGATCTGGACTGTAGTGGTCATTCCGGGGGTGCCGCCCTCACCCTACAAGAAGGTGCAAATCTAAACATGAACGGCAAGAAAATAATCGGTAATTCCGACATCAATTGTATTGAAATCAGAGGCGACGGTGTAAAGATTCGGGAGGGTACTGTGAC
>Ga0210064_1000296_pt1 | contig 24105 bp, 16 predicted proteins | sample Muzzi_CordC_D2_FD_185531 | JGI IMG/M metagenome (GOLD analysis project Ga0210064, IMG submission 185531) | Wetland microbial communities from San Francisco Bay, California, USA, that impact long-term carbon sequestration - Muzzi_CordC_D2 (SPAdes) | ecosystem: Environmental > Aquatic > Marine >... | reverse complement strand
AACTGGGCCGGGCGTGAAAACCCAGTTTTTCCGGAATGCCGACTTTGATCCTGGCCCGCTCGATGTTTTCATTGAGTATTTCACCGGCCAGTTCCTGGCCAATCGTCAGAAACTGGCAGGCATAGAATAGGCCGAAATTAATGGTACGATCAAGGAGCATTGACGGATTGATCAGAGAGGATAATCGCTCTTGGACCATTTTATATGTGTTTTTGTAACCGGCTTGGTAAAGATGACGCTCATAAAAGTGAAGTAATCGTCCGACCATCTGCAGCAAATGGAACACAACCGATAAAAATCCGCGCAGCTGTTTTAATTTACGATTGCCATAACGAAATCCGCCATGAATGACATAAGTGTCGAAAGAGGACTGAAGGTTGTGAAGCAACATTTCATAGCGCCTGATTTCCACTTCGTTGACTTTATCGGGCACGATGGTCACAAGCTCCCCGTCATCATAGGGTTCATAGAATTTAAGCTGATCGAAATCTTTGGTGAGGTTGAGAAAATCACTGGCAATTTTAACAATATTCTTTTTTTGGAGATCCTTGTCTTGGTCATCAATATCATAGTCAAGAAGATCCTGGGTGGTTATACTTGGAAAATCGTTTGCCTGAAAATGGTCATCCGGAATCGGTATGTTGTGAAGCCGCGCCTCTTCCACTATGACAGGCGCCATGTTAATCAGGGTCTTCGTTAAAAAATCAAGGGTCACATCCGCTTCTTTTTGAAAATCGCCGTATCCCGGAAGGTCATAAAATAAAAGGCGATTGGATAAATGTTTTTGGAAGTTAGCCCCCAGACTCAAATGTCGGATTGCCGCCGACAATTCTCGATAATAATACCAGTCCTTGTTATTTTTGGCGCCATGATAATCCAGCAAATCCTCAAGCAGCATCGAGGTTGAAATCAGTTTCGAATACAGCATTTTGGTGAACGTGTTTTTAGGATCATCCGCACAGGATATATAAAGGCAGCACTTCAGATAATCGTGAGAGAAAAGACGGACTTTTTTATCAAACGAACTTACGTCGTTGGTATGTAAATTTTCCATAGATTGCAACTGTTCAGAGGCTGAGGATTCAGTGGTTCAAAGATCTGGTCACTGGTTGCCGGGTCCTGGTCTCTTGTCAATGGTTGCCGGCTGCGTATCTCCCGTCCACGCATCCAAGGTCCAGCAACGAGCAGCCAGTAACCGGCAGCCGGCATCCAGGAAAAAACGGTCGCAGCAACCCGTAAGCCGAATTCTGTTCCCGGATCCGGTTACCCGGAACCGGGCAACGATCATTCATCTATGGATGCCGGTTGCCCGACACCTCTTGCGACCTACCCGGAAGCTTGGGCGGGCTACCCTCAAACGCTTCCCTATTTGGTCTTGCACCGGGTGGGGTTTGCCGAGCTTCCCCGGTCACCCGGGGAACTGGTGCGCTCTTACCGCACCATTTCACCCTTACCCGGCATCCAACCGGACGGTTCGATGTCGGGCGGTATACTTTCTGTTGCACTTTCCTTCGCGTCACCGCGACTTCACGTTATGAAGCACCCTGCCCTATGGTGTTCGGACTTTCCTCCGGATCTGCCTGAGATCCAGCGATCGTTTGGGTTACTCCGACCGTTCATCCTGATCTTGCCAGTAAATGATTCTGAAACAGCTGGGACAATATCTCAAACTGTCGCAGCGCTGAAGTTCATTGTAAACCTGGGGCGGAATATTCATATTGCATCCCTGACAGACTGCACCTTTAACGGCGACAATGGCCACCTCGTCTGCCTGTTTTGCCTTCACCCGGTTAAATATATCGATTAACCCGGCATCCACTCCGGCGGCAACTGCGGCGAGACTAGACTCCAGTTGCCCAAGTTTTACTTCTCGTTGTTCAGCTTCTCTTTTAATGGATGCTCTTTCCTCGTTGGATTCATCCACTATCTCGTTGTAGTGTTGTTTCCGATTCTTGAGCGCCGCCTCAGCGGTATCAATTTTCTCCAAAATCGCCAACATTTCATCTTCCAATCTGGAGTTGACGGCTTCGATGTCGTCTATCTCCTTTAAGGATGACTGATATTCTTTGTTGGTTTTAACGGATCGCAGCTTTTCCTGGCTTTTTTGAATCTTGCCAAGGTTCGATTGGACATCAGATTCAAGTACACGATATTGCTTGTTTAATTCTTCAATTACGGCTTCATCATTTTCAACGCTGTGAATAAACTCCTCAAGCTGCTGTTCTAAGCTGTGGATCCGCGCCGGTACATCTTTCAAATATGCTTTGAGGACTGCGGCCTCGGTTTCGATTTGCTGAACCTTAACCAGCGTGTCGATCTGTTCTTTTGTGACAGCAGACATTAAATTCCCCTTATACACAGTTTCGCGATTAATTTCATGCTCACACCATAGATCATTTTAGGTGCAGAATTCAGTCTATAATACGGTAAAGGGATCTTTTTCAAGGTCACAGGCTTTAACCGTGAGATTCATTTCCGAATCCGCGAATATGCCGGCAAGTCGTTTGGCCAAATCCTCGACGATGAAATGTTCTGAATGGAAATGGCCGATATCGATAAGCCCTAATCCAGCGAACTCCGCATCCCGTGCATCATGATAGCGCAAATCGCCGCTGACAAAAACCTGGGCACCGGAAGCAAAAAAGTCAGCAAGCAGACTTGCCCCGCTGCCGCTGCAAACGGCAACTTTTTTAACCGACAGCGCCGGATCACCCGCGAATTTCACGTGCCTCAGTTTCAGTTTTTCCTTAATCATCTGTACCAGCGTTTTCAGATCCAATGCAGATTCAAGGGAACCGACCCGGCCGATACCCGTGTTCTGCTCAGGGGCGTTCAGCGGATACACATCATACCAGATTCGATCGTCGGGCTGGAATTCCGCCAGGGCCTTAACGACGGGGCTTAATTCATCAGACCATACGTCAACCTCGATGCGCATTTGATTCTCGTGCAGAATCTTCCCGCTATCTCGATTTGCGACAATGCCGTCGACGGGCATCATGGCCGTTCGCCCCATTATCCGCTGTCCGGCTTCAGATCGCAATTGATAAAGCACCCGGGTAATTTGTGGTTCTGTTTCCCGCGGGGCATGAATAACCATTTTGAACCGTTGACGGGCCCTGGTCATGGCCAATGGCTTAAAATCGCAAAGCCCTAATCGGCTGGCAAGGATATCATTAATCCCGCCCAAAGCGCTATCCAGATTGGTGTGCGCAGAAAATATGGCTAAGTGATGTCGCACAGCAAGATTAACTATGGATCCAGCGAAAGTGCGGTAGTTTAAGGACTGCAGCGGCTTGAAAATGAGTGGATGGTGGGTGACCAGCAGGTCGACACTTTGTCGGCAAGCAGCCTTCACGACCGGATAAATCGGATCCAGTGCAACCCAGATGGATTTTATTGTGCTCCCCGGATCTCCCACCTGTAATCCGACATTGTCCCAATCTTCAGCCAGAGCCGGCGGTGCCAGGCTCTCCAGCACATTAATTATGTCGGATAATGTTGGATCCACGATTACACCATTACCTAACCCCGATCTGCAGCTTCAAGACTTTATGCCATCAGCCCTCCACGAAATTTAAACTTGCCTTTAATGGAGTGGGCCCACCTGGGATCGAACCAGGGACCTACCGGTTATGAGCCGGTGGCTCTGCCAGCTGAGCTATGGGCCCGTCAATTTTAGATTGAAGATTGAAGTTTGAAGGTTAGTTGCATTCTGCCGATCTTATTACCGCTTCAATCATGAAAAATGCAACATTAAATATTAAAAAAAGGCACAATTTCTTAATTATTCATTCTGCAATATTCAATATTCAATGCTTTAGGTATCAATAAAATTTTTCAGCTTCCGGCTTCGGGTTGGATGTCTTAGCTTTCTTAAAGCTTTGGCCTCGATTTGACGGATGCGCTCACGCGTAACGGCAAAATCCTGGCCGACTTCTTCAAGGGTATGATCGGCTTTTTCACCGATGCCAAAACGCATGCGCAATACCTTTTCCTCGCGCGGTGTCAGTGTTGCCAGGACTTTACGGGTTTGCTCGGCAAGATTCATATTAACAGCGGCATCGGAAGGTAGCATAAACTTTTTATCTTCGATAAAATCTCCCAGATGGCTGTCTTCCTCTTCGCCGATCGGGGTCTCCAATGAAATCGGTTCCCGGGCGATTTTAAGGACCTTGCGAACTTTTTCCAGAGGAATCTCCATTTTTTCAGCAATTTCCTCCGGTGTCGGTTCGCGTCCCTGCTCCTGCACCAGGTATCGGGAAGTTCTGATGAGCTTATTAATCGTTTCAATCATGTGGACCGGGATCCGAATCGTTCGGGCCTGATCAGCTATTGCCCGTGTTATGGCTTGCCGGATCCACCACGTCGCGTAGGTGCTGAATTTATAGCCACGGCGATATTCAAATTTATCAACAGCCTTCATTAACCCGATATTGCCTTCCTGGATTAAATCCAGAAACTGCAATCCGCGATTGGTATATTTTTTGGCGATACTGACAACCAGCCGCAGGTTGGCTTTCGTCAGCTCGCTTTTGGCCAGCTTGGCTCTAAAACGCCCTTCATCAACACTGGTCATAATGCTGTTTAAATAGCGAATATTGGCTTTTATTTCAATTTCTTTGGTATTTACTTCATCCTGTATCTTTTTTAATTCACCATAAAAATTTCCCAGCTCATCTTTGGAAATCTTGCTATGACCGCCGGCCCATTTTATAAATTTGGTTTTCGATTTCAGGTTGTCAAGCAGATCCTTGGTGGAAACGTCTAACAACTCTGCGATATCGCCGGACCTTTTGATCTTCGCATCAAACCAGCCGATTTGATGCCAGATTTTACTCTCGATATCATCAATAACAGACGATTCGAGGCGCCAATCCTTGAGCAATTCAAAAATTTTGTTCGCGCGACGGGCAATGCTTCTCTTAATTTTGCGCCGTTTATCCGGGCTTGCTTTCTGCGTATACAGTTTTTCCCGGAACGTTTTATTTTCTTCGTGGAGTTCTTTGATGCCTCGAATGGTTTCCAGAAATTTCTCGGTTTGCACGATTTCATCGGCATACGTGTCGCCTTCATCGATATCTCTCAAAACATACTTGGGTCGTAAAGCCCCGTTTTCAATATCGCCGCCCAGCGCAATAATCGATTCTACTCCCACTGTACTTTCCAAAAGAGCACGCAGGACTTCCTGCTCACCGGCCTCAATTTTCTTGGCGATTTCAACCTCCCCTTCCCTGCTCAGGAGGGTGACAAGGCCCATTTCACGAAGATACATTTTAACCGGATCGGTTACCGTTCCAAAATCGTGCGACGCAGCGCCTTTGGCGACGGTCTTTTTCTCCTTGGCCTTTTTGAGCTTGACAACTTTTTTCTGATTTTTAGTTTCAATAATTTCGATATTATTGGCATAAAACAACATCAGGGTCTCGTCAATTTGCTCGGGATAAAGCATATCCTCCGGCAACAGTTCATTAATTTCATCATATGTCAAATAACCCTGCTTCTTACCCTTGGCCAACAGTGTTTTGATGGCTTTTGGGGCTGTTTTAGTGTTTACTTCTTGCGGTTCGGCAATTTTTTTAGCGACTACTTTTTTGGCGGATCTTTTAGTAGTTTTCTTCTTGGCACCAGCTTTTTTGGTGGATTCCATCGCTTGAGTCTTTTTACTGTTTTCTTTTTTTACAGCAGATTTCTTGGCCATAAAATCTTGCCTCCCAAACACCTCAATTTATCAGCCGCAAACAACAATCCTTTAACAGATCGTGCCATACCCTCCGCGCCCATCACCGTTGAAGGATAGAATCGCCCAGGTAACAAAAATCAATGTTTACGAACAGTTAGATTTACTTATTGGGTGGGAACACCCCCGGCTTTATTTCTTACTTAAGATGGCCATTTTATGCTTTTCACTGCGCTCGGCCATTTTTTGCTTTTTATTCAGCAACGTTAACAACAGCGAATGATCATTGCGCTTCTCGGCAGCCTTGATCTGTTCCTCCAGCAAACCGTTGTTTCGAAGTTTCCGCCGGGTTTCGACAAACTTGCCCAGCAACCTAAGACAACCCTTTTTATTCCAGGATTCATCTTCCATGGCTAAAGAAGCGATTAATATTTGTTGGGCTTCATTCTCAATTCTGGAGATTAGCTCTGAAACCTGGTCGGCAGTCGTTGGATTGAATTTTAGAATCATATTTCCGATGGATTCTAAATCATCATTTTCAAAGTATTTTAATACGTTTAATCTATTTATTTCAGGTAAAATATCAGGAAATTGCAGCATCATTGTGATGATCTGACGTTCGAACCGAATCGCGATATTAACCTCTGGCGATCCTTTAGCTCCTGCAACAGATGCCGCCTGACCGGTTTTTGGCAACGTACCGCTCGGTGCGTCTTTCTGAACTGCAAAAGTCTTGGCACCGGGTTTCCGGGCAGCCACGGTTCGGATACGTTCCAGTACAGCAGATTCAGCAATACCGATTCGCTCAGCAAGCTGCTGAATGTATATGGCCTGGGCAATCGGATCATTGATGGCGGCTAAAGGTTGCTGCAATTCTGACATTATCCGAATTTTCCCCTCGGTTGTGAGACCGTGCTGACGAACCGCACAGTCAATCAGGAACGTGATGATTCCCGGTGAACCGGACGCTGCCTCCAAAAACGATTCCGGACCGTACTCAAATATGTATGAATCCGGATCATGTCCGGCCGGGAGCACCAATATGTGGGTATCTGCTTTATCCTCGCTGAATACATCCTCTCTGCGAAAATCAACATGCTCCTTCCAGAAGGTCGCGATACAACGCTGGGCCGAACGGATGCCGGCTTCATCAGAGTCATAAACCAAAATCATGCGCCGTGCATAGCGTGTTAACAACTTCACATGATCTGCGGTCAACGCCGTTCCGAGCGTGGCCACCGAGTTTTCAATTCCATGCTGATGGAGCGCTAATAAATCCAGATATCCCTCAACAATAAACACCGTGCCCGTGGCCCGACATCGGTCTTTGGCCCGGTGAATACCGTACAAAGAGCGACTCTTGTTATAAAGCACCGTTTCCGGAGAATTTAAATATTTCGGCAGCGCATCATCCAGCACACGGCCACCGAACCCAATAACCTGCATATTCACATCAAAAATCGGGAAAATTACCCGGTTGCGAAAACGATCATAATGGCCGCTTTTATTTTTTCTGGCTATAATCAGGCCGCTCTTTTCAAGCAGTCCGGATGATATCCGGTTTTCTGTGAAAAATCTGAGCAAGTGATCCCAACCATCCTGGGCATATCCAAGTTTGAAGTCATCAATTATTTTTTGGGATATACCCCGCTTTGACAGATAGGATCTGGCTTTCTGCCCGGCGGTACTATTTTTTAAGGCTTGATGATAAAAGCCACCCGCGCGACGGTTTATGTCGAGCAGGCTTTCCCTTTCACTGATTTTCTTTTTTTGCTCCGGTGACAGCGGTCTATCCGGGACATCGACACCATAGCGTTTGGCGAGGTGTCTGGCTGCCTCCGGAAATGATAACCCCTCCTGCTTCATCAGGAAACTGAAAACATTGCCTCCCGTACCGCACCCAAAGCAATGGAATATCTGTTTGTCCGGGCTTACCGTAAAAGATGGAGTTTTTTCGGAATGAAACGGACATAGACCAATGTAGTTTTTACCTGCTTTTTTAAGGAGCACGGATTCTGAAACAATATCCACGATATCGGCCGCATTCTTGATCTCTGAAATTTTTTCTTCAGGAATAAAAATCGCCAATAACAGCAACCTCCATTGCTATTGAATAGGTGAGACAAATATCAGCGGAAGGGTCTCAATGGGATGACACTTTACCAATAGAATTTTTTTTCTACTCCAACCATCCAATATCTTGAGCTTTTTCGATTTAGATCCCATTTAAGTATCGTTTAGGCCAAGATTTGATATCGACCGAGTATAAACGAGAAATTTAATCTTAAGCGATCGATTTGTCAAGGAGTTTTTTATCCGCAAAAAGCCCTTAAATGATTGAATATTTTCGATTGAATATTTAAGGTATTCTTTCGATTTAAAAAAAACAGAGCGCTGCGACATCTACAAATATTTCCGCCCTAAGCGGACAATCCTCGATTTTCAATTCCGGCTCATCCGGTTTTGAGAGTTATCCATTGGATTGTGCCGCTGCTAAGGATTCCTTAAAATCCAGCGTCCCGCTGTACAACGCCTTACCGGTTATAATGCCGATCACGCCAACAGCTTCAAGCGGCAAAAGGCTTTGGATGTCTTTGATTGTCGCAACCCCTCCCGATGCAACAACCGGTATGTCGATTGCCTCAGCAAGTTTCCGGGTCTCCTCAATATTTGGTCCGGCCTGCGTTCCATCACGGTGGATATCGGTAAAATTGATAGCACCAAGGCCGCAGTTTTCAAAGCTTTTAGCCAGATCAACGGCCCGGGTCCGGGTATCTTCCGTCCAACCTTCAATGGCCACCAGACCGTTGCGGGCATCGATACCGACAATGATGCGACCGGGAAAACGTTCAGCCATTTGCTTTACCCATTTGGGATTTTTAATTGCCGCGGTTCCGATAATAACTTTCTGGACGCCCATATCCAGAAACTTGCGCGCCGTTTGTTCATCCCGAATTCCGCCGCCCAGCTGAATCGGCGTATCAACGGTTTGCAAAATACTTTTTATGGCATCGAGGTTCTGTGGGCTTTTATCAAAGGCACCATCCAAATCAATTACATGGATTAATTCAGCGCCGGCCTGCGACCACCTGCGAGCCATGGCCGCCGGGTCATCGGAAAAGACCGTTTCCTCTTCTTTGCGTCCCTGCAGGAGCCTGACGCATTTACCATTTTTTATGTCGACTGCCGGAATGATGATCACAATGTTCCCTTGGATGACGGCACCCCGGAGGTCCTCCCGTCAACAGTACCGGCTTGATCCAGCGCCCGGCCAAAAGCTTTGAAAACTGATTCAATCACATGATGATCATTTTCCCCATAAGCGACATTAACATGCAAATTCATGCCGCCCCTGTTGACCAGAGCCCGGAAAAATTCTTTGGCCAGCGGCGGATTGAGAGCGATCCCGTAAACTATGGACTTCGGGGTCTTGTAAACCAGGAAAGGTCGATTCGACAGATCAACGGTGACAGCTGCCAGCGCATCGTCCATGGGGATGACAGCATGGCCGTAGCGCCTGATACCTTTCCGCTCACCCAGGGCCTGACAAATTGCTTCGCCAAGCACCAATCCCACATCCTCGACCGTATGGTGTAAATCAACATCTAAGTCGCCTTCGGCTTTCAGCGAAAGATCAAAAAATCCATGAACTGCAAACAGGGTAAGCATGTGATCGAGAAACGGAATTCCGCTGGCGATATCAGTCTGACCATTACCATCCAGATTCAAAGAAATCCGTATATTCGTCTCCTTGGTTTTGCGTTCAACTGCGCCGGTTCTATTCATAATAATTTTAGGGATCCTGTTGGGGTCAAAAGTGGATGGAAATCGAGCTCGATGAAAGTTTCATATTTCATTAGAATTTTTCTATAAAAGATAAACCATATTCAGCAACAATCAATGGAATTTCATCAATTTAGGCAAAAAAATTGGGTGGCCCACCAAAAAGATGAACCACCCGTGAAAGGAGGTCAGAATGAAGCACTATGACGCACTTACTCTGAAATGGTTCGATTAAACCATCAATTGTAAAGAACCTAATTTAGTGATAATGGTTACAAAATAATTCTAAGTATATGAGTGGAGATGAGGGGGATCGAACCCCTGACCTCGGCGTTGCGAACGCCGCGCTCTCCCATCTGAGCTACATCCCCACAAAAAGGAATGCTCTTCCATATCAGATCAATAATTAGCGGTCAATTGAAAAACGAAACACGCTCAGGACGTGATCTAACGACAGGAGAATCCCAATGCAATACCAGGTCATTTTAAACGATGCCCACAAACGCTTCACAGTGGATCAGGATAAAATTTTTCCGCCACAGGAAACTGTGAAGCGTTTCCATGATAAATTAAGGGAAATCGATTTAGACATATTAAAGAGCACCATTCGCATCGATAACGGTCGGTTGGACATCCCGGTATATTTCAGTACCTGCGGCTCAGACGCCGCAAATATTATCGGAACCAAAAAACAAATGGGAAAGGGCGGCACTCCCGCACAGGCTGAAGCCAGCGCGGTCATGGAGTTGGCCGAAAGGTTCAGTTTCTTTAGTTTTGCCAAAAATCCGGCTAACTTTTTTACCGACACCTACAGCAATGTCAAAGATAAGGCCATTCCTTTCAAACAGATTGCCCAATCCGTCCACGATCAACCGGATGAGTTGCCCGCCTCCCGTAAGATATTCGAAAATCTTCCTTTAAAATGGACCCGGGGTTACAACTTAACCCGTCAACAGGAAGTTTTGATACCCTTTGACTGGTTTTTCGCAATTAATGAGTTTAACGGACCGTCAGCCGGCAACTGTGTGGAAGAAGCCCTGAGCCAGGGTATATGTGAAATCATCGAGCGGCACACGTCATCAATTGTCAGCCATAATCGATTGAAAGTCGCCGCAATTCGACCGGAATCGGCAACCGATCCGCTGGTGCTCGAAATGCTTCAAAAGTACCAGAAGGCCGGCGTAAATCTTTACATATCGGATTTTTCACTGGACACCGGCATACCTACCGTGGGGGTCATGGCCTATGATCCGGCAACCTTTCCCCGTTTGAGCGAGATCGTCTGGACTGCTGGAACCACCCCCGATCCCCAAAAAGCCCTGAGTCGAGCTTTAACCGAAGTCGCGCAACTGGCAGGAGATTTCAATACCGGCGCCAACTACGTTGCCAGCGGTCTGCCCAAGTACACCAGGATCGAGGAGGCCGACTTTATCATCAATCCCGGAAAAAGCGTTGATCTAACCGATCTGCCCGATTTGTCCGACGACAATATTAAGACCGAAGTTCTGAACTGCCTGTCCGCCCTGGCGGCAAACGACATGGAGGTCCTGGTAATTGACACCATGCATGATCAGCTAAGGATACCGGCCTTTTATACCATCATACCCGGTGCCCATTTCAGAGAACGATCTCTGGGTACCAGCGTGGGCATGTTCTCGGCCAAACACATCTTTGAAAATAATCCGGCACCCAGGGCCATTGCAGAGCTTAAAAACATACAGAAGATGCTTCCGGGCAAATACTATGTTCATTTCTACCTGGGAGCCAGTCACCTGTCGATCGGGGATCCGAAGACTGCCCGATCCTATTTTCAAAAGGCGTTGACCCTGGAGCCCACCGAGCAGGACATTCCCAGTATATATTCATATTTGGGCGTGGCTTTAAAAGATATGGGAGAATACCGTCAAGCCCTTGAGATACTGAAAGCGGGCGAAAAACTGGACCATGAGAGAACGGATATCTACAATCTGATGGGATTTTGTCATTACAAGCTGAAAGAACACCCCGAGGCGATTAATAATTTTAAGAAGGTCATCCAACTCGATCCATCCTCAGCCATCGATTATGCCAATATCGCCTCCAATTATCGACAGATGGGCGAAAAGCAAAAGGCCATCCGTTATTACCAGATGGCCCTGACCCTGGACGACACGATTCAATTCGCGAAGGATCATATAGCGGAACTTCAAGGGTGAATTAAATGTCGAATGAAGAATGAAGATTGTCGAATGGATGAAGTCGCTTCGCTCCACCATATGTATATACTTTTGCGGCCATTATGTTATTTTAATCGTATAAACTTATCGATCCCTGAAAAATAGCACGCTATTAAGATCGATAGAATTCCTTTATTCGTCATTCGTCAATCGCCAATCGCCATTCCCGAAGTTCGTCAATCGCCATTCGCCATTCCTAGGGGGTTTTTTCGATCTCTCCCCGTATCCGGTTGAGCTTCTCACCAAGTTTCCGCGCTTCCCGTTCCATGTCGTCGAGAACCTGTCTGGCTTTTTCTTTGTCACTTTGACGGGTGCCGATACGTTCCATGGTAGCTGAAAGATCATAAAAATAAGCCTGAAAACGCTCCAGTACTGTCTGGGTAAAACTTTCGGAAACGGTTTCCACCAATTTGAAAAAGTAGCGAAATTTGAGATTTTCACGATAGTCTTTAAGGTGGAAAACAACCGATCTAGCGGTTTCGCGCTTCATGCGTTGCAGGGCGTCTTCCATTGCCTTAATTTTAGCTTCTCCCTGATTTTCGATGGATTTTTTAAACATAGTCTTCGATTTTCGGATGGCCCTGTAATATCCCAATCGTATAATGGCCTCAGCTTTTACCCTGGCTGAGTAATGTGTTGCAGTAATCAAAGCCGGGGGTCTCAGGCCGCTGGCCTTGACAACGGCCGCCATCTCCTGGGCTCGGATGCGTGAGCGGGTGATGCCTTGCGCCACCGATCCGGATTTAACGGACGACCCGTTAAATTCTTCATAGACCTCATCCATCATGGTATCAAACGGTATGATGAGTGATTCGAAATATTCTCCAATCCGTTTTTCATTCGATTGGACAAACCGGATCAGTTCGGGATTTATCGTTTCGGTGATGTGCGTATCAATGGACTGTTTGAAATCCTGGAATACCAGATAAAGGATTTGGGAAAACTCGGTATCATTCAGGCTCTTTTGATACTTATCAGGCGCAAGGGTGTAGCCGTTGATAAACGTGACGATATTTTTACTGACACTGCCCGAGTGCGTATCAAAAAAACGGTGGACTTTTTGTTGAAGTATGTTTTTTATTTCCGGCATCGCCCCGGATAAAGTCTTTTTGATAGTCGACTTTATTTTATTGAGCCTTTTTTGATGACTTTTTATTTTTTTTAGAATTCCCGCCACACTGTCGGCATCTTTGGCAAGCACGTCTCGACTCAGTCCAACCCAACCACCAAACCCTGCCAGAATAACGCCCAGACGTTCAAGATGATTTTGCAATAACAATGCATAGCGTTTGCGAGTCAGATTGTCATAAAATACGGACTCAAACCGTTCAGTCTCGCGATGGGACAGATCGGTAAAAGCTTCATCGACTCGCCATTGTTCCAACCGGAGCCGATCTTTGTTTGAAAGCGCATCGCTGTTGGCACAAAACAAATTATATAGTGCGGAAAATGCGTATATGTCCGGATTCGGCTTTAGCATGGACAGCTCTTCCCGAACCCTTTCAACAAGATGATTAAGATCTTCGATGGATTCATGCTCACTGAAGTCGCAATTGATGACAAACACGATGTTTTCCAGGATTCCCATTTTCTTGATCATAGACAAAAACCGGATATCGGCCTGCCGCAATCCGGTTCGACTGCTGATCACGTAAACCATCAGATGGGCCAACAGCAAGTAATCCTGGATCATGGCAATGTGCAAAGGATTTGATGAATCACTGCCCTGACAATCTGCGATCTCAATATTGGATTTCACACTGTTGGAATTTATTTCAAGTAAAACATCCTTCAAATATACGGCCAACGTCTCGTTACCGACAAAATCTTTATGATCCGAAAATCGATCACCTTCATACAGCTGGACTGCATTATCAGCGCTTAAAAGCGGCCTAACGGTGTCATAGCCTTTAAGATAGGAAGTCAGCAGGACATTGTTGATATTCCGCGTAGACCGGGTGATTAATTGTTCCGCATTCAAATCACCCAGAGCCCGCATTAATTCAAGACGTTCTTCAGGCTGACGAATATCGAATCGGCTATTTTCAGAGCGCCAGTTTGCCGATGGAAACAATACCAAAGCCTGTTCCATTTCAGCGTTGATCTCATCCCAGGATTTAAAATACAATCTAGCCCGCAGGCGGTCACCATTGCGCACGCGTGTCACAATGGAAGTAATTACCCCCGCCCCCCTTTTGACAAATTCTCCTTTGAAAATCGAATTCAAAAATGTACTTTTGCCGGATTTGATCGGTCCGACAATCGCCACCCGGATGATGTCTTCGGCCAGCTGCCGGGGAAGTCGATCACAGGCTTTTTCCCAATCACCGAAACTGTAGTCCGTCATTCCGGAAATTGATTTGGCCCTGCCAAACAACAGCGAAACATTACGGTTGATATCCAGAACTTCATCTTTCAGGGTGTTGTAAGTATCCATTGCTTTGTCATTTCGACCCGGTGAACTTAATGCCTTGTAAAAGTTAAGGTTTAATGCTATAAGGTGTCACATTCAAAAGAAACCGAACCGACGGAAGGAAAAAATGATTTATGTCCGAAAAACACCCTGAGTGCCCCCTATATAATCCATTAAATTGCAAGGAGTACTATAATCCGAAGCTTTGCGCCTTTGTCAGAAAAGATAGAGCCTGCCTTAAAAAAAAGAAACCCAAAGCCAAAGCCAAAGCCAAAGCTAAAGGATAATCAAAGAAATTATAAACTTATGCATGACCCGCTGTATTTGACAGCAGAAACGGGTCGATCCCCATTTTTTTAACCGCCTCTTCCCAACGCATTTCAATCGGCATATCAAAAATATTTTCCTCGAATATCGGATGATTTAACCAGGCGTTCTCTTTTATTTCAAACTCCAGTTGTCCCGGCCCCCAGCCGGCACATCCCAATGATATAATATAGGCTTTAGGCCCTCTGGACATGGCGACAGCCTCCAGTATATCTTTGGTATTGCTCATGGCAAGAGACGGAGTAATCATCAGGCTGGCTTCCCAATCGAAGGGAGGTCCGTGCAATACAAATATTTCACCGATATGGACCGGTCCACCCAAATGAACCGGCACGGATTCAGCACCCGGTGCATGCTCAATGGTTAATTCTTCAAATATATCTTTCGCTGACAGGCTATGATGCACCCGGTTGATAATAATACCCATGGCACCGCTGTCGTTATGTTCACAGATACAGGTTACTGTCTGATGGAAATTGGGATCAACCAGACCGGGCATTGCCAGGAGAAACTGTCCTTTCAGCGTTGCGGGATTATTAGTTACCATGATCTCCTCCATCATCCGGAAAAAATTCCCATACAAAAAAGCAATTGCCCAAACCTAATTTTATCAGCACCCTTTGTCAAGCATACATCATGGATTTTTTGATCAGGCGGGAAGCGGGTGCGGAGTTTTGAAAATATTGGGTCTAATTACTCCGCCCTGAAAAATAGCCACACCGGATTTGGATAAAACATCATCGTCCGTTTAAAACGGATCATTAAGGAAATTAGCCGGCCAGGGCGACCGTTTCTTTTTCCAGGCGACGGTCCAACAGCTCATACACGCTCATATTGTTGAAATCTTTTGCGGCACTGCCGGGGATCTCAACATCGGCAACCTCCAGACGTGAGCTGACTGCGCGCAGCGTATTATCGCCGATTAAGATTCCATTCGGATAAGATTTGGTCAGGTTTTGCAGACGGAATACAGTATTTACGGAATCACCGATAACGGTATAATCCATTTTTTTATCAAAACCGATGTTACCCACAACCACTTCCCCGGTATGAATACTGATGCCCATGTCCACCGAAGCGCCAAATTTGCGCATCAGATACTTATTGACGGCCGGCAGGGAGTGCTTCATTTCAAAGGCGGCCGCAACTGCATTGTCCGCATCGCTCGTGCTGGCAACCGGAGCCCCGAAAAGCGCCAGGAAACCGTCTCCCAGATATTTATCGACAATGCCGGAATGTTTAAAAACGATTCCACCCATAACTGAAAAGAAGCTGTTGAGCAGGGCAACGGTTTTCTGGGGACCAATTTTCTTGGACAATATCGAAAAACCTCTGATGTCAATGTTCAACAGGGTGATCGTTCTGATTTCCTCGATAATCGGTTTTCCGTTTGAGGAACCGTGAATGATTTTATCCAGAACTTCTTTGGGAACAAATTTTTGAAACATATGCCGCACATCGCGCTCGTGTTCGGCCATGGATAAGGTTTCCTTATAAAGGCGCGCATTTTCAAGTGCGATACAAACCGATGTGGCGATGGCTTGCAGCAAATCTTTGTCATCGAAGCTGAACTCACCATTAATTTTGTTCAACACCTCGATAACACCGATCACCCGTCCCTGGGATATCATCGGCACGCAAAGAGCAGATTGGGTCGTAAACCCTGATTTTTCATCGATGATCGGAAAAAAGTGAGAGGATTTTTCGGTGTCGTTAACGATGATGGCCTCTCCTCTGGCGGCGACATAACCGGCTATCCCCTGTCCCAGCTTCAGGCGAAACTTTTTCATCGCCTTAATTTTTATGTTAAATGCAACTGCAATTTCAAGTTCATTATCCTCCAGAAACAGGAGTGAACCGGCCTCCACGTTCATGACCTCCCTGATCATGTCCATGGTGTATTTTAAAACTTTACTGATATCAAACGTCGATGAGGCCAGCGCGCTTCCAATCTGGCGAATGGTATTCAGCTCCTGATTGCGCTTGACAACGGCAGCCGAAAGCCGGTTGCGTTCAAGAACCAACGAAAGCCCGTTGGCCATCCACCTCAACAATCCTTTGACATCATCAAACAAACCGGATTGTGTACCCATCAGGACCAGGATACTGTGGACTTTTCCGTCTATCTTGAGCGGAGCCAGCAAACCGGATTTAGCATCATGATCCCCAAAAAGAATTTGATCAAGGGTACTGGAGGTACCGCTGTCATAATCCACGACAAGGGTTGTTTCTTGTTTTATGGCCGTTTCAACGAGAGACCCCGTATAAGGATAGGATTGGCCTTTGATCACACTGCAAGGGCCGTTTCTGAAAAAATCGGAGATAACCAAACAGCCGGGTTTGCTTTCATTTACCGTCATCACAGCGCCGAAATCGTAAGCAACCACACTGTGAATTTCGTTGAGCAGGGCGTGGATGAGTTCGCTTTCGCGAAAGCTTGAGTTAAAGAGCTTAAAAATTTTTTCGATAAATAGGGTGTAAACAGCTCCTTGTTCATTTTGCTTTAAAAGACGTAAATTTTCATAGGTAAACGCGGCATTACTTAGCAGAGGTGTCAGGACTTCAATATCGCTGTGTGTATAAACTCTGCTGCCGTTTCTGGATGATATTGTCAGAACGCCGATAATCTCTTTGCTGGATTTAATCGGCATGCAAACAAAAGACTTTGTCCCGTAGTGAGCATTATTGGCTCGACCAAATCGTTTATCCTTTTCGATATCTTCAACCACGAGGGGGGATTTGTTAATGACCGCGTATTTGGCGATACTGGATTCAAAGTCAATTTGATCGCCGGATTTGACAAACTTACCCAGCCCCATGGTCGCCTTGACGACAAAGGTTCTGGGATCGGTGTTTTCGAGGGTTAAAATCGAACCCAGGTCCGAATTTGTTAAAACCAGCGCCCGTTCAAGGGTAACATGCAGAATCTCTTCCGGGTCAAAGGTCACATAACACAGTTCCGAAAGCTCTTTGAGGATGGAAATTTCAGTCGATTTTTTTTCTAACTGTTTGAAAGTATTACTAAATTGCCTCTCGATGGCGGTAAACGAATTGACAATCGAGTGTAATTCATCCGTACCGGATCCGGTTTTGTTATCGGCAAGTTCAGCGATATAGTTGGTGGCCATTTTTTCGGATATACTGGCAATTTTATCAAAAAGATTTTTCAATATATTAAAGCCAATAAAAGAAAATATGAGCACACCGAGAAAGAAATAAGGCAGGTGTTCATCTTCCAGAATATTATACTTGATACTGAAAAAGATAAATCCTAAAATCGGAAACAAAAAAAAGAGCCCAAAAATCAGATTGAGCTTGTAATAAAGATTGCGGTGTTTCAATGATCGCTTTCCTAACCACTTGGATATTTGCATTGGGCCGTCCTTTTGATATGCCGCACCACTGCAGGTTCGTGGTCAAGCAGATCTATACTAATTTATATAACATAACCATATTTTCTTCAAGAAAATAAATTCTTTATCTTGACTTTATCCGCTGCCCCGCCTATATGAACTGGTCGATTTTTCATAAGAAGTTTTCACCGATGTTGACGGTGAAAAAAGGGTGTCGGGTGTCAGATGTCGGGACAAATTGGTGCTAATAAGGAATATCCGTCAAAATAGTATTTCGGTATCCTGAAATTAAAACTCAATCTTTTTAATAAAATGAATTATATCCTTATTTATTTTGTAATTTAAGCATTTGTAACTTAAGGTTCAGTTATAGCAATTGCACCTGACACCCGAAACCTGACACCTTGATTAACTCGCAATATTTGGTCAGAAAAATACCCGATAAAGACACAGGATTATAAAATGACCCAGTCCCATGTTAAAACGATATCCTCCGAGCTCAACCTGAGGGATCCCCAGGTTAAAGCGGTGCAGGAACTTATAGAAGATGGATCAACCGTCCCTTTTATTGCCAGATACCGCAAAGAAGCAACCGACAGTCTGGATGAGGTGGCCATCACCGCCATCCGTGACCGGTTGCAACAGCTGGCAGAGTTGGATTCACGCAAAGAAGCCATTCTAAAATCTTTAGACGATCACGGACACCTGACAGACGAACTCAGGCAGGACGTCCTGGCGGCACAAACCCTGGCGGTATTGGAAGACCTGTATTTACCGTATCGACCGAAACGACGAACCCGGGCCATGATTGCCCGTGAAAAGGGACTCGAACCGCTGGCCCGGATTCTTTTCGAACAAAACGGCACCGATCCTCAGGTGGCTGCCGCCGAATTTGTGGATCCTGAAAAAACGGTTGACAGCATTGATGCGGCGCTCGCAGGCGCCAGGGATATAATTGCCGAAATCGTCAACGAAGATCAACAGGCAAGGGCCGAACTCAGAAAACTATTTTTTTCACGTGCGATCATTAATAGCCAGGTGGCTTCCGGCAAAGAAGTGCAAGGCGCAAAATACAGGGATTATTTCGATTGGCAGGAGGCGGCGGCCACAGCGCCATCTCATCGAATTCTGGCAATGCGACGCGGAGAAAAAGAGGATTTTCTGAATTTAACCATCGCACCGCCGGAGGATGCCGCCGTCAAGATCCTGGAGGATATCTTTGTAACCGGAGATAAGCAGGATGCGGCTGAAGTTAAAATAGCCGTCCAGGATAGTTATAAAAGGCTTCTTTCCAGGTCTATGGAAACTGAATGCAGGCTGGCCGCCAAAGACCGGGCCGATACCGAGGCCATCAAGGTGTTTTCCGAAAACCTGCGCGAGCTGTTATTATCCCCGCCATTGGGCGCCAGGCGGGTTATGGGAATAGATCCCGGTTATCGCACCGGATGCAAACTGGTTTGTTTGGATCCCCAGGGCAAACTCGAGCATCATGATACGATATTTCCTCACACCTCAAAAAAACAACTCGAACAGGCCGCCCGTCTGGTTCGAGACCGGGTGGACCGCTATCAAATTGAAGCCATTGCGGTCGGCAACGGAACCGCAGGCAGGGAAACGGAAAACTTTATTAAAAATCTCGACCTGGGCCGTCCGGTGCAGGTCGTCATGGTAAATGAAAGCGGTGCTTCAATATATTCGGCCTCCGAGGCCGCCCGACAGGAATTTCCCGACCTGGATTTAACGGTCCGCGGGTCTGTTTCCATCGGCAGACGGCTCATGGATCCCCTATCCGAACTGGTAAAAATCGATCCCAAGTCCATCGGGGTCGGCCAATACCAGCACGATGTCGATCAGACGGCCTTGAAAAAATCTTTGGATGATGTCGTCATCAGCTGCGTCAACAGCGTGGGCGTTGAAGTGAATCAGGCCAGTGTCCAGCTATTGGCCTATGTATCCGGGCTGGGGCCCCAGCTGGCCGGCAATATCGTGGCCTACCGCGAACAAAACGGACCATTTACTTCCCGGGCCCAACTGGTAAAAGTTTCAAGGCTGGGACCCAAAGCCTTTGAGCAATGCGCCGGATTCTTGAGAATCCGTGACGGCGAAAATCCACTGGATGCCAGCGCGGTGCATCCCGAAAGTTACCATGTCGTCTTGGCTATGGCTCAGGATCTGGATTGCACGGTCGAAGACCTGTTGCAAAGCACGGAGCGCAGGCAAAAAATCGATATCAACCGGTATGTCACCGAGCAGATCGGCGCGCCAACATTGAAAGATATACTCGCTGAGCTCTCCAAGCCGGGGCGTGATCCGCGCCAGAATTTTGAAGAGTTCGAGTTTGCCAGTGATGTTGCGAAAATATCCGATCTGAACCCCGGCATGAAAATTCCGGGAATCGTGACCAATGTCACGGCCTTCGGCGCATTTGTAGATGTCGGTGTTCATCAGGATGGTCTGGTGCATATCAGTGAGCTTGCCGATCACTTTGTCAAGAATCCTGCCGATATTGTCCGGGTGCAGCAAAAGGTTGAGGTCACGGTAATCGAGGTCGATATGGAACGCAATCGGATTTCACTTTCCATGAAGTCCGTACCCGGCAGCCGCCCCCAAAAGGCCAAACCATCCGCAAAAACCAAGAAACCAAACGCACCGCCTAAAAACAACCAGAGAAAAAACAGCCCGTTTAATAATCCGTTTGCGGATCTGCTCAATAAATAGTTGAATTATGCGTGCAGTCGTTCAGCGAGTCAAAGAAAGCTCGGTCAAAGCCGGCGATCAAATTATCAGTCAAATAAGCGGCGGGCTATTGGTACTGCTTGGCGTCGCGCAAGCGGACCGTCTTGTGGACGCCGATTATCTTGCGAATAAAATTTCCAACCTGAGAATTTTTGAAGATGAATATGGCAAAATGAATCGCTCCCTGCTGGAAACCGGTGGTGAAATGCTGGTCGTATCCCAGTTCACCCTGCTGGGGGACTGCCGCAAGGGACGCCGCCCGTCTTTTGGGGGCGCTGCCGAGCCGGCAAAAGCCAATGAACTTTATGAACATTTTATCGATCAGGTTCGAAGCCTTGGAATTTCGGTTGAAACGGGCCGTTTCAGAGCCATAATGGACGTCGCCCTGGTAAACGACGGCCCGGTCACCCTCATTTTGGAAAGCTGAACGTGATACTTTTTTCTGATAGAAAAAAACCCAGGAACAAGTTCTTTCATAAGCTGGCGGCAGCGACATTGCTGGCGGTGATGTCGCTGTTGGTGGCGGGAAATATCGCCGAGGCCTTTGATACCGATAGTCAGAAGATAAAAGCACTCATTGACCCGCAGGATTCCATATTGGTTGCAGACCCTGTGGGGAAAATAATTATTGCTAAAAATGAACGCCATAAACTGGTGCCAGCCTCTATCCTCAAGATTTTCACCTCTTTGGGGGCATTGCATTATTTAGGATCTGATTTTCGTTATATTACCGAGTTTTTCATCGATCATAATTCCAATTTAATAATTAAAGGATACGGAGATCCCCTGTTAATCTCGGAAGTCGTCTCCCTCATTTCACGCCTGCTGGCAGGACTTATCGGCAGCACAACCATCATCAATGATATCGTGGTCGATGACTCCTATTTCAACCAGCCCCTGACCATCCCCGGAATCAGCACGTCTACTCAACCCTATGATGCGCCTAACGGTGCCCTGTGTGTTAATTTTAATACGGTTTTTTTTAAGCGCACCAAATCCGGCTATATCAGCGCTGAGGCCCAAACGCCGCTGCTGCCCTATGCGGAAAAGAAGATAAAATTATTAAAGCCGAAAAACGGCCGAATCGTGATGTCCCATCAGGAAAATGAAAACACGATTTACGCCGGCAAACTTTTCCGATATTTTTTAGCCTACCACGGGGTTAATCTACGGGGGACCGTGAAATCGGGTCGGGTGGATCAATCAGCGGATAAACTCATCTATCGCTATGAGTCAAGATATACTCTGCCCCAAATCATCGCCAAACTGCTTGAACATTCCAACAATTTCACCACCAATCAACTCCTCATTTCCTGCGGCATCAAGATGTTTGGTCCGCCCGGCAACCTTGAAAAAGGCCTTCGCGCGCTGGCAAATTTTGCGGCGGATAGTTTGCAGATCAATGACATGGCAATTGTTGAAGGCTCCGGGATATCAAGAAACAACAGGGTGTCGGCCGACCAGATGCTGCGTGTGCTCGCTAAATTCGAACCCCATCGTGCTTTGATGCGTCACCGGGGACGGGAATATTATAAAACCGGTACGCTGCAAGGCATCAGCACCCGAGCGGGATACATTGCAAGTGGTGGTGGTGGTTCATATCGATACGTGGTGATGATCAATACCCCGGGCAAATCGACCAGACCGGTGATGCGCAAGCTTTTAAATTCTTTGGATTAACATTAAGGAATGACGAACTCTATGAATGACTAATGTCGATTGTCGAATGAGTGAGTTCCATCCATTTTAATGATCAGATGCCCAAACGCAAGTTAACGGAATTTGATCTAATTCTGAGTTTTAGAATAAAGGCAGAAAATTAAACGACAGAATTCCTTCATTCGACATTTGTCATTCGTCAATCGACATTCTACCTGGAGGTTATACTGGCGTATGCACTGTGATTATGGATTGATTCGAAATTTTCCGCACTCACCGAAAACCAGGTGATGTTGTCATCTTGGTTTAGTCTTTTAGCCACGTCGCGTACAATATCTTCGACGAACTTGGGATTGCCGAAGGCTTTTTCCGTAACGCGTTTTTCATCAACCCGCTTTAAAACAGAGAAAACATCACAGGAAGCCGATGCTTCCACCAGTTCGATCATGTCTTCCATCCAGATAAATTTTTTAAAACGGGTGCTCAAACGAACTTCGCCGCGCTGATTATGGGCACCGATGTCGCTGATTTCCATCGAACACGGGCATACCGAGGAGATCGGCACCACAACTTCTGACACCAAATCTACTTTCCCGGTTGGGTCGCTGGTGCCGAAAATGCTGCAAGTGTAATCCATCAGACCTGGAGAGGTGCTGATCGGGGCTTTTTTTTCAATGAAATAGGGAAAGGTCATCTCAAGATGGGCCGAAGCCGCATTTAAATGCTGCTTCATGTTTTCAAGGATTGCCGCAAACTTCGCCAGGGAGACATCCGGGCGCAGCAGATGAAGCAGTTCAACGAAACGGCTCATATGTGTCCCCTTGTTATCGTGGGGTAAATCCACATACATATTGATGGCGGCAATCGTATGCTGAAAACCGTCGCGTCGATCCCGAACGGTAATCGGGTAACGTAGATTTTTTATCCCGACCTTATCGATCGGAATATTGCGGAAATCCGGTTGACTCTGGACATCTTTCATTAGGATTCTTTACTTCAAGAGATATTCAAGTTTAACATGACTCATGGACCGAAAAATATTTCCCTTGATTTTTTTGTTGCTGAGATAAAGCTGTTTTAACATCAGCTTTATTTCACGACGTTTTGAGGTTGCAGCGGTCGGACAAGGATTTATAAAATCAGGGAATCGCTGGTCCCTTGCAAATCGTCGAATTAAGTCCTCATCGGCATATGCCAGAGGTCTGATCAAGGCAAATTTTTGTTGAAAAAAAGTTTGAACCGGTAACATGGTACTGATTTCACCGGCATAACAAATATTCATGAACAACGTTTCGATGAGGTCGTCTTTGTTATGGCCCAGAGCCAATTTATTGCAATCGAGTTCAGCGGCAATTTCAAAGAGTCGTTTACGGCGCAGCCTGGAACATAGAAAACATGGGTTTTCACGATTATCTGAGCTATGGCCCAAGACACCGTAATCCGTGTATTCAACCCTTAACGGAAAACCAACCTTCTCACAATAAATTTCTAGCGGTTCAGCGAAACTGCCCTCAAATCCCGGATCGATATAAACGGCAAACAGTTCGTACCGGATCGGGATTCGTGCCAGGCGCTCCATTAACATCCGCATGAGGGTGAGGCTGTCCGCTCCGCCGGAAACGCCGACGACGATTCGATCACCGTCAGATATCATCTGATAGTGATGTAAAGCCTGGCCCATGGACCGGTTCAAAGCTTTATATGTATTACCCGTAAATGGCAAAAAAAGAATTGCGGGATTTCCCATTATCCCAGAGGACATGGAAGCAGCCCGTTGATCTGCTTAATGTTCTGATTAGTATACACGCAGAAGATATGTATTCGACCTTTACGCCTCGTCGGAAACAGCATCTTTGGATGAAACTTTTCCTGCCGCAACCTCTCTTAGTGAAACCACTATATCTGCATTTTTAGGTGAGCTTACCAAATAATCGGATC
>Ga0210064_1000295_pt1 | contig 24114 bp, 18 predicted proteins | sample Muzzi_CordC_D2_FD_185531 | JGI IMG/M metagenome (GOLD analysis project Ga0210064, IMG submission 185531) | Wetland microbial communities from San Francisco Bay, California, USA, that impact long-term carbon sequestration - Muzzi_CordC_D2 (SPAdes) | ecosystem: Environmental > Aquatic > Marine >... | reverse complement strand
CGGCGGTCAGATCCTGTCTTCGCTGGTCCTCGGCAGGCAGGACGAGTTCACGACCCTGCCGCTCGTCGGGTTCCGATCGAAACGGTTCCCTCCCGAGCCGTTCCTCTTCGTCGGATCGAGGCTCACGCTCGGCGCGATCCTTCGCACGGACGACGCGTGGGAGGCCGGACGCTCCGCCAACCGCCTCTTCGAGATGCTCGCCCGGCTGCCGCGACGTCTGGGATTCAACCTCGGCCACTAGCTCGAGGCGAAGACGCGACTCCGGGCTCGTTCGGATCTCAGGACTCGATCGCGTCGTGCCTGGCGGAAGGCCTGGACACCCGGGATGCCGTTCACGCCGCCTCCGCCATGGGTCGCACTCGAGCCGTGATAGAGGCCGCGGATCGGTGTCCGGAAGTCGGCGAAGCCCGGCGAGGGACGCATGTGGAACAGCTGGTCCGCGCTGAGCTCTCCGTGGTAGATGTTTCCGCCGATCAAGCCGAGCTCCTGTTGCATGTCGTGCGGGCCGAGTACCTGGCGGTCGATCACCGAGCTGCGGAAGTTCGGAGCGAGGTCGGTGTACAGATCCACGATGCGATCGGCGTAGGCCTCGAGCTCTTCCCGATGCGGAGCTTCGCTCCACTCGTGCGGAACCCACTGCGTGAACATCGAGAACACGTGGACGCCCTCCGGCGCCAGCTCGGGATCCAGCGTGCTCGGAATCGTTCCTTCGACGAACGGCGCGGTCGCTCCGCGTTTCTCCATGTGGGCGTCCTGGAAGGCGCGCTCGATGTAGCTGCCGGAGAAGCACAGGTTGATCGAGCCGGTGTGATGCTCCTGGAGCCGGGTCCCCGGGTGGCAGCGGAAGTCCGGCAGCTCGGACAGCGCGAGGTTGATCTTCACGGTGCCCGAGCGCGACTTCCAGCCTTCGATGTCACGAACGAAGTCGCCGGGCAGCTCCTGCGCGTCGAGCAGCTCGAGGAACGCGATCTTCGGATGGATGGCGCTCACGACGACCGGTGCCCGCAGCTCCTCGCCACTCGCGAGCGCAACACCCTGTACCTCGCCATCGCGCGTCAGGATCCGGGCGACCCGTGCGTTCGTGCGCACCCGACTTCCGGCGGCCTCGGCCGAGAGGCGGATCGCCCTCGCGACGGCTCCCATGCCACCGTGCGGGTAGCCCCAGGTGTCGAGGTCTCCGCCGTCGACGTCCGCCATCGCGGTGTGCAGCAGGACGTACGCGGTTCCGGGTTCGTCCGGGCCACCCCACGTGCCGATCACACCGCCCTCGGCGATCGCGCCCTTCACCTCGTCGGACTCGAACCAGCGATCGATGAGATCCGTGACGCTCATGCTGAAGAGCCGGGTCAGGTCGGCGACCCCACGCGTTCCGAGCTTCCTCAGCTTCCAGGCCAGGCGCGCCTGATCGAGCAGGTCGCCCGGAGCGAGGGAGCCGATGCGCGGCGGGATCTGCATCAACAGCGGTGCGACCACCTTGCCCGCCTCTTCCAGCCAGGCCTGCCACTGCGGGTAGATGTCGGCGTCTCGTTTCGAGAAGCGCGCCATCGATTCGTGGGTTCGCCGCGGGTCCGTGTGCCAGGTTTCGAGCGTCCGACCATCGGGCATCGGATGGCCGCTCAGAGCGACCTCGGCGACGCGATAGCCGTACCTCTCGAGCTCGAGGTCCTGGATGATGAAGCGCGGCATGACGGCCATCACGTAGGAGTAGGTCGAAACCTGGATTTCCGGATGGTCGGCGAACGGAGCGCTCGTGTCGGCCGCTCCCCCGACCTTGTCTCGCGCCTCGAGCACCAGGGTTCGCGCGCCGCTGCGCGCGAAGTAGGCCGCGCTGACGAGCCCATTGTGGCCGCCGCCGACGATGATCACATCGTATTCGTCCGTCGCCATGCCGCCTCCGGGTAATCGACTCGCTCGACCCGACTGTAGACGATGTATCGCGCACCCGGCGACGTTCGAACGCCCGGCGATCCGGAACGGGGTCGCCGACCACGCGCGGGTCGCGACTCCGCAGCCATCCGATCAGCTCCGCAGCCATCCGATCAGCCGGCGGTATTCCCGCCGTCCACCGGCCACGCCGAGCCGGTGACGTAGCTGGCCGCGTCGCCCGCGAGGAAGCAGACGACCTGCGCGACTTCTTCGGGCGTGGCCATGCGCCCGATCGGAGTGGTCGCGGATTCCTGCCGCATCCGCTCTTCGGACCAGCCCCGCTGGCGGCGATCCTCCTCCATCATCGGCGTGTCGGTGTCTCCGGGACAGACGGCGTTGACGCGGATGCCGTTCGACGCGTGCTCCAGCGCCATCGACTTGCTCAGGAGCACCACGGCGCCCTTGCTCGCGCAATAGGCGGCGGCGTCCGGTGCGCCCACCAGGCCCCAGTCCGACGCGATGTTGACGATGCTTCCCGAGCGCTGCTGAACCATCGCGCGAAGCGCGGCCCGCGACGCGAAGAAGGTGCCGTCCACGTTGGTATCCAGGGTCGCTCGCCACTCGTCGTCCGTGGTATCCAGCGTCGTCGCGACACGGCAGATTCCCGCGCTGTTCACCAGGATGTCGAGCCGCCCGAATCGGTCCACGCATCGGCGCACCAGCTCATCGCAGAACGCACTGTCCCGGACGTCTCCGGTCAGAAGCTCGGCGTCCGCGCCCTGCTCGCGCACGCGTTGCAACACGGCTGCTCCGCGCTCGGGATCGCGTCCCGTCAGCATCAGGCTCGCCCCCTGCCGCGCGAGTTCGAGCGCGCAGGCCGCTCCGATGCCGGACGTCGCTCCCGTGACCAGTCCGATCCTTCCCGAGAAGCTCATGTTCGTCTCCGGTGGTTGCGCCGAAGCTCGCGTCGCAGACCGGCCCGCGCCTCGCGTGCGGCGCGCACGGCTTCCGAAGCTCGGGATACGCGCCGCTCGAACGGGGTGGCTCCATTGCGCTCGCGAATTCTCCCGGAGTGTACTCTCACCGGCGGCGTCGGGCAGCAGTGCCCGATCGCTCGATAGCTCCTACCCTCGGAGGGCAACGTCCACACGGGCGTCGACCGGGACTTCGGCCCGGAAATCGACCGGGAATTCGACCGGAACGGACGGCGGGAGGCACCCGAGTGATCCATCGAGCAATCGTCGCAAGCAACGACGGCGCCATCCACGGCTGCTGTCTCGTCGCGACCCGGCTGATTCGCGCGGGCGAGGTCGTCTGGGAGCTGGACGAACCCACCTATACCTGGGAAGAGATCGAGTCGTTTTCGGAGGAACGGCGCCAGGATTTCGATTGGTACGGCTTCCAGTGTGGTGTCGACCGGTATTCGCTGCCCGAAGGTCTCTCGCGGGAGATGAATCACTCCTGCGATCCGAACACCTGGTGGTCCGGCAGTACCGCACTGGTCGCCCGCCGCGACATCCAGCCCGGTGAAGAGGTCACCTACGACTACGCGACCGCGGACGTCGATCACGAATTCGAGATGGATTGCAGCTGCGGAAGCTCCCGCTGTCGCGGCACGATCTCGAACCGGGACTACCTCGACCCGGACTGGCAGCGGCAGTACGGATCGAACCTGCCGCCCCACGTGATCGCCGCGATCGAGCGGGCGAAGTGATCCCGGCGCGAGTCCATGCGGTCGACGGGCGGGTGCGGGAGCGTGCAGAGGGGCCGGAGCGATCGGCCTAGAAGCGATAGACCAGCCGCCATTGGACGGATACGTAGTCGGTCTTCACGGGCCCCACCGCCGTGAACGGCAGGACGTAGCTGGCGTTGATCTCGGAGACGATGTTCCGGGTCGCGTAGATGTCGATGCCGCCCCCGACGCGGAGTGCACCGTCGATATGCGTTTCGGTCGATCGGATGCTGAAGTCGGCGGGAACGATGATCGTCTCCGCGTTGTCGGTCGTGGTCAGGCCGGAAGTCTCGATTTCGCTGACGAACTTGGCGTGCTGTATTCCCAGCCCGACCTTCGCAAAGGGCTGGAACCTCGCAAGCGGTCGCAGCCATCCGATGAAGGGCGGGTAGACCTTCACGTTCGCCGTGATCGTCCAGAGATCGTCGATCTCGGCCGTATGGGAGCCGGTCGAGGACTCGAGGATGGTGGAGCCCCCGAGCTCCGACTCCTCCACCGAGTCGACGTCCAGATCGGATTCGTCGGTGCTGAGCAGCCATTCGCCCTCCAACTCGAAGGCCACGAGCGCCCCGGCGCGATAACCGACCACGCCGTTCACGCCGAATTGGGCGCCCTCCAGGTCGGCGCCGTTCACCGTGACGGACAACGGGATGATCTTGTCCGACGCAGGAGGAATCGAGTCGAGGGCGTCTTGTGCGTTCTCGTTCGCGAGATCGCTGGCTTCCTCGTCGAAGGAGCCATCGAAGTCGCTGTTCCAGTTCTCGCCGAAAGCGGCGGTTCCGCCGGCGCCCAGGTAGAAGCCCGTGCGCACGAATTCGGATTCCCGGTCGCCCATCTCTGCGGAGGCTGCGTGAACCGATGCGAACGATGCGATGAGCAACGCGAAGGCGTAGTGGGCTGAATTTCGCACGGTGGCTCCCCCGGTTTTCAAGACTCCATCATCCTACACGATGGATTGACGCATTGGCGAACTCTCGAGCGCGGACCACCGCCTCCGGTCCGGAGTCGGCAGCTACTCGTTCGAGTCCTTCAGGATCTCACGCGCCGCGTTGTGACCCGGTACGCCGGTGACGCCGCCGCCCGGATGGCAACCCGCGCCACAGAGATACAGTCCGTCTACCGGGGCGCGATAGCGAGCGTGGCCCGGTATCGGCCGCATGTGGAAGAACTGGTCGAGGATCATTTCTCCGTGGTTGGGATTGCCTTCGGGCAGGCCGTAGATGCTCTCCAGGTCGGGCATGGAGAGAACGTGACGCTGCTCGATGAGGTCGCGAATGCCGGGCGCATGCTCGGCCAGCGTGTTCACGACGACGTCCGCGACGACTTCCTTCTGCGTGTCCCAATTTCCATCGCGGAGTTCGTAGGGGCCGTACTTCGCGGTGATGGACATGAGGTGCCGATCGGCGGGAGCCGCGCTCGGATCGAGGACCGATGGGATCAGGATGTCGAGAAACGGAGAGTCCGAGAAGCGACCGTACTTGCAGCAATCGTAGGCCCGCTCGATGTAGTCCAGCGAGGGTGCGATCTGGATCGGCGCGCCGAGTCGTGCAGAGGCGTCCTCGCCGGAAGCCGTGGCGAGCGACGTGAATTGCGGCAAGTCGCTCAACGCGAGATGGATGCGCAGCCCCGAACCCCTGTACTTGATGTTCGCCACGTGCTGCAAGAACTTGGTTCCCAGGCTGCGTGGGTCGAGTAGTCGGTTGAAGGTGGTGCGGGGATCGGCGTTCGAGACGATCGTATTCGCAGCCAGCTCTTCGCCGTTCTCGAGTTCGACACCCTTCGCACGTCCGTCTTCGACGAGGATGCGCGCGACCGGTGCGTCCGTTCGGATCTCCGCCCCGAAGCCACGGGCCGCGGCCGCAATCGCGTCGCAAAGCTTCCCGATGCCGCCTTCGACGACTCCCGCAGAACGGAACAGGCCGTTGCCGCTGCGCGCCCAGGAGTGCAGCATGGTGTAGGCCGTGCCGGATTCCTGCGGACCGAGCGAAACTCCCAAGCAGCTGTTCGCTCCGATCGCTGCCTTCACTGCATTCGATTCGAAGTACTCGTTCAGGATGTCCGAGGCGGGCATCGGCAGGATGCGCAGCAGCTCGGAAATTCGCTTGCGGCCGAGCCTGCGGCCCGGTCCGAGCAGCTTGATCGCGCCACGCAGGTCGCCGAAGGTCACTTCCGGGAGATCCATCGGAGTCATGTGCGCCAGCGCGCCCACGACGCCCGCCAGCGCGTGCATGAGCTCGATGAATGCCGGGTAGGCCTCGGCGTCGGCCTTCGAGAAGCGTGCGATCTCGGCAACGGTCTTCGCGGTGTCGCGGTGGATCGTCAGCTGGGAGCCGTCGGGTTGCGGGCTGAAGGCGATCACTTCGGAACCGATCGTCTCGACGCGGGAATCGATGTCGAGATCGCGTCGTACCACGGTCGAGAGGTAACCGCTGCCGTCGGCCACGCTCGACACCCTGAAGCCGGGGAAGATCTCTTCGGTGACGGCGGCGCCGCCGACGATGTTGCGCCGCTCCAGAACCAGGACCCTGCGTCCGGCCTTGGCGAGATAGGCCGCGGTGACCAGTCCGTTGTGTCCCGCTCCGATGATGATCGCGTCGTGGTCAGCCAATGGGTGCTTTCCTATATCCAATTTGCGGATGGTCGATCGTGATGCCGAGGCAGGTCGCGGACCTGCCCTTCGACGGCCACCGAGCTAGATGACGAGCTTTCCGCCGAGGATCTCCTTCGCGGCCAGCCGTCCGGGCATGGCCATGATCCCGCCACCCGGGTGGGCACCCGATCCGCACTGCCAGTAGTTGCGAATCGGCGTCTTGAAATCCGCATAGCCGGCGGTCGGGCGCGAGAAGAACAGCTGGTCGAGCGTCAATTCTCCCTGGAAGATGTTGCCCTCGGTCAGGCCGATCATCTGCTCCAGGTCCCACGGTGTGAGGACCTGCTTGTGAAGGATCAGGTCCTTGATGTTCGGACAGAATTCCTGGACGGTGTCGATGACGGCGTTGCCGAAGGCCTCGCGCTGCCGGTCGCGGTCGCCGTACTGGTCCATGTCGTAGGAGCAGTACTGCACGAAGATCGACATCATGTGCTTGCCGGGCGGTGCCATCGAGGGATCGTTGATCGAAGGGATGCAGATCTCCATCGCCGGCCGTTTCGAGAATCCGCCGTACTTGGCATCGTCGTAGGCCTGTTCCAGGTAGTCCGTGCTGGGGCAGATGTCGATCGCGCCGCTCAAGTGTCGGGGATCCTCCATGCCGGTGAACGCGGGCAGACCATCGAGCGCGAGGTTCAGCTTGCCCGACGATCCGCGGAACTTGAAGTTGTCGATGGCGCGAACGAAATCACCGGGCAGCTCCTCTTCGTCGACCAGCTTGCGAAACGAGACGTGTGGATCGCAGCCGCTGGCGATCGTCCGGGCATGGAACTCGTCGCCGTTCTCCAGTGCCACGCCCACGGCGGTGCCGTTCTTGATGATGATCTTCGACACGGGGGCGTCGACTCGGATTTCTGCGCCGTGCTCCCGAGCCGCACTCGCGATGGCTTCGCTCACCATGCCCGTGCCGCCCCTCTGGGCTCCCCAGGCCGAGAAAGCCCCGTCGAGATCGCCCATGTAGTGGTGGAGCAGCACGTAGGCGGTGCCCGGTGATTTCGGTCCGAGCATCGTTCCGATCACACCGCTCAGGCTGTGCATCGCGCGGATGATCGGTGTTTCGAAGAACTCGCCCACGAAGTCATCGGCGCTCATCGTCATGATCTTGGTCAGCTGATGGAACGTATCCTTGCCGAGTTTGCTCAGGTGCCCGCCGAACTCCTTCAAGGTTCCGAGATCGCGCAGGCTGGGAGCCGCCATGTTGGGCGGCTTGTATCCGAGGATGGGCCTCACCGCGAACGCCATTCGGTACATCACGTCTTCGAACTGTTCGACCCGATCCGCGTCCTGCTTCGAGAAGCGCCGGAATTCCCGACGGTTCATGTGGGAATCCCTGCAGGTGAGCAGATGATCGCCGTTCTCCATGGGGAGGTAGACGAACTCCTGGGGAATGACCTGGAGCCCGTGTCTGCCCAGATCGAGCTCGCGCGTCACCTCGGGGCGCAGCAGGCTGACGACGTAGGAGCACACCGAGTACTTGAAGCCGGGATGGATCTCCTCGGTAACGGCTGCACCGCCGAGGACGTGTCGGCGTTCCAACACCAGCACCTTCTGGCCCGCCTTGGCGAGATAGGCGGCGCAGGTCAGGCCGTTGTGCCCGCCGCCGACAATGATTGCATCGTAGGTTTCCGCCATCGTTCGCTCCCGCCGGAGATTCGCATGCTCGACCGGTCGTCGCGCTCGTTTCGGCGCGCTCTACCGGAGTGGTTCAGGCCTTCTTTCTGGGTGGGTCGAAGAACGGCATCGCGACCACGGTTGCCGGAATCGAAAAGGCCTTGGCCTCGATCACTTCTTCGATGAAGAAGCGCGATCCGCGCTCGGCGTATCGAGGCGGGATCCGCGCAATTGCGATGTACTTCTTGAGCAGCGGCGACCACATTCCACTGGTGCCGCGACCGATGAGATCTTCCTGCGCTTCGTCGGAGTAGATCGGCACCGCTTCGGTCCACGAGCGTTCCGGCAGGTGGAGCGGCATGCCGAATTCCCGGAAGTACTTCTCGATGTAGGTGACGTCGAGCTCGATCCCCGCGGTGTTCCATCTGGAAGTGCCGTTCGTCTTCTCGGCGATCAGCGCGTCGCGGCCTACGAAGAAGTCGCCGTCGAGCTTGCACATCCAGGCGAGGCCCAGCTCGAGCGGCGAAATCGTCTGTACTTCGAAGAGGGTCTGCTTGGCGGAGATGAACTCGGCATCGATCTGCAGCAGCCCGGCTTCGATCCGGGTCATGTCGAGAGCGATCAGGCCGCAGGGACGCATCTGGTAGTCCGCCGCCAGAGCCATCAGCGCATCCCAGATCGTTTCGGCATCATCGGGCCGCACGAAGATTTCGAAGCCGAGATCACCGGTGTAACCGGTTCGCGAAATCAACGTGGGATTGCCGCACACGTCGGCGTCGGTGCAGTGCCAGAACTTCAGGGCCGACAGGTCGACGCTCGTCAGCTTCTGCAGCAGATCGCGCGAGGTCGGCCCCTGCAGGGCGAGGCCCACCAGCTCTTCGGACACGTCTTCGATCGCGACGTCGAAGCCCCGGGAATTGTCCATCAGCCATTCGAGGCCCGGAAGGGTCGATGTCAGGCGGAGGTGGTTCTCTGCGATATGGAACACCCCGCCGTCGTCGATGACCTTGCCGTCGTCGTTGCACCAGACGGTGTAGAAGCCGCGACCCGGGCGAGACGGTGCGAGGTCACGCACGACCATGCGCTGCAGCAGGGCCTGGGCGTCGCGGCCGCGCACTTCGTACTTGTGCAACGGCGAGACATCGAACAGCCCGCATCCCAGTCGAACCGCGTTGTATTCGACGAGCGGGTCGAGGCTGTACATGCTGGCGGTGAGGAAACCCTCCCAGTCTTCCCAGCGCTGCCCCAGATTGAGTGCCGAGGTGCGTGAATGAAAGGGAGTCGGTCGCGTCATCTCATCTCCTCGACGCGGACGACGGCGTCCGCCGCGCCTTCCGCGTCACGCTGCAGCTCTTCGACCAGCCTGCGCGCGGTGCGTCGCGCTGCGCGCAGGCGGTCGTCCGGGAAGGCCAGCGCGTGAAGCAGGTAGGCGCCCTCGATCAGGGCGTAGACGGTGTAGGCGGTTTCGCGCACGCGTTCGGGCGCGGCGTCCGGCACGGCCTTCAGGAGCAGCGAAACCGTGAATTCCTCCAGCGTCACGAAGAGGCGCCGGAGATGTCGTCGCACCTCGGGGTCGTCGTAGGAGGCGGCGGCGAATTCGTCCAGCAGCCGGTCGTAGTGGGGGCGGGAGAAGTCGGGGCTCAGCAGGAAGTCGAGGATCTCGGTCACGTCTGCGTTCGAGCCGCGTCGGGCCTGCACCTCGCGGACCTCGGCGAGGTAGCCGTCGACGATCCGTTCGACGACTCCGCCGAGGAGCTCCGATCGGGTGCGGAAGTAGTGGTGAAGCGTGGTGCGGTCGAGGCCCACCCGGCCGGCCACCCGCGCCGGCGAAGCGGAAGCGAGCCCTTCCTGCAGCACGATCTCTTCGCAGGCATCCAGGATCTGGCTGCGCCGCACGGCTTGGAGACTCTTGCGTCCCACGACAGCCTCCGGAGGATTATTCCACGCTGAGTGGGGATTTTCGGAGATGCCCCCTTCGTTGTCAACGCCGGGTGAGAACGCGCAGCGGCTAGCCCGGCCTCAGGCGGCCCGCTCCGCACTTCGCGAACAGCCGGCTAGCCGAGAAGGCGCTCGTTCTGCGGATCGTACAGCGGTTGCGGGACGACCCGGGCGGATCGGCGTGCGCCGAGGATCTTCACCTCGAGGTCGGTTCCGGCTTCGGCGTGAGCGCTGGGCAGGTAGGCCAACGCGATCGTCTTCTCGACGCAATGCCCATAGCCTCCGGCCGCGACGTATCCGATCACCTCGTTGCCCAGCAGAATGGGCTCGTAGCCATGGGGATCCGCGTCGTCGCAGTCCACGACGAGGCAGGCGAGTTCGTGCTCGACGCCCCGTTCCCGTTCCCGCAGCAGTGCGTCGCGGCCGATGAAGTCCCCCTTGTCGAACGCGACGAAACGCTCCATTCCGGCCTGGAGGGGCGTCCAATCGGCGGTCATGTCGACCCCCCAGAGTCGATAGGCCTTCTCGAGCCGCATCGAGTCCAACGCCCGATAGCCCCAGTCGACGATTTCGTAGGCCGCCCCGGCCTGCATCAGCAGATCGTAGACGTATCGCTGGTATTCGATGGGATGGTGGAGCTCGTAGCCGAGCTCGCCGACGTACGAGAGCCGGAGCGCACGAATCGGCGCCATGCCGAGGTGGAGCTGCCGGCAGCGGAAGAATCGAAAGGCCCGGTTGGAGCAGTCGCAATCGGTGAGGGCCTGGAGGACGTCGCGCGAGCGCGGGCCCGCCAGCGTCAGGACGCCGTAGCGGTTGCTGACGTTGTCGAGTCGGACGCCGCCGTCGTCGGGCAGGTGACGCTCGATCCACGCGTAGTCGTGTCGCTCGGTGGCGGCCGCCGAGACGACGTAGAAGCGATCTTCCGCCAGACGCGTCACGGTGACGTCGCACTCCACGCCGCCGCGCGGCGTGCACATCTGCGTCAGCACGATTCGACCGAGTTGGGCCGGGAGCCGATTGGCGCAGAGCCGGTCGAGAAATCGCTCGGCGCCGGGTCCCGAGACCTCGTACTTCGCGAAGCTGGTTTGATCGAGCACTCCCACGCGCGAGCGGACCGCCTTGCACTCCTCGCCGACCGCTGCGTGCCAGTTCCCGCGTCGGAACGAGTATCGGTCGCGAGTCTCGCCGTCGCGCGCGTACCAGAGCGGCCGCTCCCAGCCGAAGCGAGCACCGTAGACCGCCCCTTTCGCTCGCAGCTGGTCGTACAGGGGGCTCGTCTTCAGCGGTCGCCCGGCGGGCCGTTCCTCTTCGGGGTAGTGGATGGCGTACTCGTGCGCGTAGACTTCGCACGCCCGCTCCGCGACGTACTTCGTCGAGCCGGCATAATCGTCGAAGCGGCTCGCGTCGACTTCCCACATGTTGTCGCTCGGCTGCCCGTCGACGATCCACTCCGCGGCGTACTTTCCCGCTCCGCCGCCGAACACGATGCCGAAGATGCTGAACCCGGCGAGCACGTGGAAGTTCGAAAGACCCGGGACCGGGCCCATCAGACAGTGGCCGTCCGGCGTGTAGCCGTCGGGCCCGTTGATGACGCTCTTGATCCCCGCGTTGGCGAACGCCGGCACCCGGCGGGCGGCGCCCGCGAGGGATTCCTCGAGTCGGGCCATGTCGGGCGGAAGCAGGCTGCTGTGGAAGTCGTCGGGAATCCCGTCGAGCGCCCACGGCACGGTGTCGCGTTCGAAGGGGCCGACGATGAGCCCACCGCCCTCTTCCCGGATGTAGTAGGAGGAGTCCGGGTCCCGCAGCACCGGCAGCTCGGTGTCGAGTGCGCCGACCGCGTCGAGCGGCTCGGTCAGGAGGTAGTGGTGCTCGATCGGGACGATCGGGAGCTCGAGGCCGACGAGCTTGCCGATCCGACGCGCCCACTGGCCCGCCGCATTGACGACGATTTCCGCCCGGATCCCGCCCTTCGTGGTCTCGATTCGCCAACCGTCCGAATCGCGCTCGATCGCGGTCACGGCGGTGTGGCGCTCGATCCGGGCACCCTTGGCGGTCGCGCCCTTTGCGAGCGCGTGGGTCAGACCGGTCGGGTCGACGTAGCCGTCCGTGGGAAGATGGGCGGACGCCAGGACGCCTTCGGTGTCGATCAGCGGAAAGAGTTCGCGCGTTCGCTCGGCCGAGACGAGCTCGAACGGAACGCCCAGCTGATCCGCAATGCCCTTGCGGTGCTCGAACTCGTCGAGTCGATCCTGCGTGGTGGCGAGCCGTACGCTTCCGCAACGGTGGAAGTCGACGGCCTGTCCCGTCTCCGCTTCGAGTGCCTGATAGAGATCCAGACTGTACTTGAGCAGCTTCATCAAGTTGTAGCTCGAGTTGAATTGCGTGCAGAGGCCCGCGGCATGCCAGGTCGAGCCGCTGGTGAGCTCGTCCTTCTCGATCAGCACGACGTCGCTCCATCCGAGCTTCGTGAGGTGGTAGAGCAGGCTGCACCCGGCGACGCCTCCGCCGATGACGACGACCTTCGCTTCACTCTGCATGGAGTTCGCCTCCTTTTTTCAGCGATTCGGGATCTCCCGGCGAACGCCGATCTCGCCCTCCGGATCCGAATCGATCTCTCGCGCGTACTCGTGTCCGGATCGGACGCACGCTGCAATCGTTCCCGGAGCGAGGCAATCGCCGATCCGCGTGATGTCGATGCGGTCCGCGAGCTCGCGATACAGGCCGTCGCGTGACGAGCGCGCCGTGATCATGACGACGTTCGCCGCCCGAACCGTGCGGCGCTTGCCGGTGAACACACAGGCGAGGGTGGCTTCCTCGCCGGCCAGCTCCACGAGCAGCGTGTTCGCTTCGATCCGAACACCGAGACCGATCAGACGCGCCTGGATTCGCTCGCGCTCGGCGGTGTTGTCCGTCCAGGCGGACGCGAGGAACGCCGTGGTGGCCAGCGTGACGGTGCGCCCGGCGGCGGCCAATGCCTCGGCTACGACTCCGCCCATATAGTAGTGATCGTCATCGAAGACCAGCACGGGTCCTTCGGGCAGCGTGCCGGCCATGATGTCGTCCGGCGTCAGCACCGAGGCCGTGCGCCAGCCCGCGATCGGTCGGGCGTGCCAGCGTCCGACGCCGTCGCGACGCCAGTCGGCGCCCGTCGCCAGCACCACGCGGTCGGCGCCGAATTCGAGGATCTGGTTCGCGTCCAACTCGCTCTCGAGGTAGGTCTCGACGTTGTCGAGCTTGTCGATCTGGCCGATGCGCCAGTCGCGCACCCTGGACCATTCGGCGAGACCGGGCAGGCCCGACTCGCGCGTCACCCTGCCACCGAGCGTGCGGCTTCGCTCGGCCAGGGTCACCGTGTAGCCGCGCTGCCCCAGCGCGCGCGCCGCCTCCAATCCCGCCGGCCCGCCTCCGACCACCAGGATCGTCTCTTGCGATGTCGCGGCGGGAATGAACTCGGGGTGCCAGCCCCGGCGCCACTCCTCACCCATGGCGGGATTCTGGGTGCAGCGGATCGGAATCCCCTGGTAGTCGGCCGCGTAACAGAGGTTGCAGCCGATGCACTCGCGAATGTCCTCGAGCCGCCCCTGCTCGATCTTGTTGGGGAGGAACGGATCCGCGATCGACGGCCGCGCCGCGCCGACGAGGTCGAGGATCCCCGCCGTGACTTGACGGAGCATCGTGTCCGGGGACGTGAAGCGGCCGACACCGACGACCGGCTTCCGGGTCGCCTGCTTGACCCAGGAGTAGTAGCTCTCGAGGGCGGCCTCCCGGGTGAAGCGCGAGCTCCCCATCTCGTAGCTGTAATCGTGCACGCTGAGATCCCAGAGATCCGGAAGATCCGCGAGCAGCGCGACCACCTCGCGCTTCTCCTCGGTGTCGGGCTTCCCGTCCGGCCCGCCGGAGCTGGTGGCCAGGCGCAGCGCGACTGCGCAGGTCTCGCCCACGGCTTGCCTGGTGTCTTCGAGCAGCTCCCGAACCAGCCGGACGCGATTCTCGAGCGATCCACCGTATTCGTCCGAGCGCCGGTTGTCGGGCGAGAGGAACTGTGCGAGCAGGTAGCCGTGCGCGGCGTAGACGTAGACGATGTCGAACCCGGCTCGCTGCGCGCGCTTCGCTGCTTCGACGTGCCACCGCCGGAAGTCGCGAATGTCGCGCTTGTCCATCGCACGACACTGGACGGGGTGCAGTCCGGCGGCCGGACGGCTGCGCGCGCCGATGGCTCCCGCTCGCGTGTAGAGATTCGGGCTCGTTCCGCCCCCGTGCCAGAGCTCGACGCCGGCCAGCGCGCCGTGTCGATGCACCTTCTCGGTCATCAGCGCGTGCGCGCGGACGTCGTCATCATCCCAGAGCGACGCGGTGGGGAGCGGCGATTCGTCGGAGCTGGGATGGATGGAGCAGTACTCGGTGCAGACCACGCCCCAGCCACCCTCGGCCTTCGTCTCACGCATCGCAGCCAGGCTCTTCGGCATCCGAAAGCCCATGCCGGTGCAATGCGGAACTTGATAGAAGCGGTTCGGTGCGGTCACCGGCCCGATCCGGACGGGCTCGAAGAGGAGATCGTAGCGATGTCCCGTGCTCATCCCGTCTCCACTGCTCGAATGCGGTGATCGCCAGGTCGGCTCGAACTCAGATCACATACCCTGCGGCAACCGCGCCGTCTCCGCCACCGACCGAGGCGACGGGGAACGGTGGCGATCTGCTCGAACGCACCGCGTCCGTCGCGCGATCGGGTGTCGACTGGATTCCGGGCCCGGGACCGTGTCGAGTGGGTGCCCGCCTCGTGGGTGGCTAGACTGTCGAGGTCTCGAATCCACTCGGGGTGACGATGTGAGCAACTTGCTCGCCGACCTGCTCGCAGAGCGCGACTATCTGCTCGCCGACGGCGCGACGGGTACCAACATGATGGCCATGGGGCTTGCGGCCGGGCAGCCGTCGGACCTGTGGAATGTCGACCGGCCGGAGAACGTGACGCGCCTGCACGAGAGCTTTCTCGAGGTGGGGTCCGACATCATTCTCACGAATACGTTCAGCGCCAACCGCTGCCGCTTGAAGCTCAGCAAGTCGGAGGAGCGGGCGCGGGAGATCAACGAGGCGGGTGCTCGCGTTGCTCGCGCGGCGGCCGACCGGGCCGGTCGCCCGGTCGTCGTCGGGGGCTCCATGGGACCGACGGGCGACCTGATGGAGCCTCACGGCCCGCTCACGCCGGAGTCCGCACGGGAGATCTTCAGCGAGCAGGCCGAGGCCCTGGTCGTCGGCGGCGTCGATGTGCTGTGGATCGAGACCATCTTCGCGTTCGAAGAGCTCGCAGCCGCGGTCGCCGCCGCTGCGAGCACCGGCCTGGCGTTTGCCTCCACCATGACCTTCGATACGGCAGGTTGCACCATGATGGGCAACACGCCCGAGCAGGCGATCGAGTTCATCCACGGACTGGAAAACCGGCCGCTCGCGTTCGGTGCGAACTGCGGCGCCGGACCGGCCATGATGCTCGACACGATACGGCGTATCAAGACGGGTGCGCACGACGACGACGTCCTGATCGCGAAGGGCAACTGCGGAGTGCCGGAAACCGTGGGCGGAGAGATCGTCTACAGCGGTGACGAGGCGACCATGGCCCGCTACGCCCGCATGGCGCGCGACGCCGGGGCGCGAATCATCGGCGGCTGCTGTGGGACGACGCCCGTTCACCTCCAGGCGATCGCAAAGGCGCTCGTGGGCTACACGCCCGGCCCCATGCCGGACCGGAGCGCGATCGAGACGGAGCTCGGTCCCATCGCCGTGCCGAAGCCCGGCGGTGTCCGGCAGCGAAAGCGGAAGCCGCGCAAGCGCTGAGTCGGCGTCGGCGCGTTCTCAGCTGCGGCGCCGGCGACGCGCGGATCGCGCGCGCCCGCCGCCGCCTGCCGCCGACTCCGTGGGTTTCGGAAGCGCGACCCGCTTCGAAAGCTCCGGGAAGCGGTCGACGGCGTGCGGCAATGCCATCGCCGCCACGAAATGCTCCTGGAAGGCCGGCTCCGCGGCGGTCTCGATCTTCTCGACGCGCCGGACCTGCTGCTCGATCAGGCGGCGTGCTTCGCCGTCGAGGAGCGCCGCCACGGCCCCCGTACCGGCCGCGTTGCCCGCCGAAGAGGTCTGCGCGAGCGCACAGTCCGGGATCATCCCCAGCAGCATCGCGTACTTCACGTCGATCTGGCTGCCGAAGGCGCCGGCCAGTCGGATCCGGTCGACCTTCTCGATGTCGAGTCGGTTCATCAGCACGCGCACGCCCGCGTAGAGCGCCGCTTTCGCGAGCTGGATCGCGCGCACGTCGTTCTGCGTGATTCGCAGCGTCGGGGTGCCGTCGTGAAGAAGGTAGGCGTGGGTTCGGCCGTCGGCGACGATGCGCCGGCTGCTCCCGGAACGCGCGCCGTCGATGCGACCATCGTCTTGAATCACACCCGCAAGGAAGAGCTCGGCGATTCCCTCGATGATGCCGGTGCCGCACAGTCCGGTGATGCCGACGCGCTCGACTTCGTCGGCGAAGCCGGGCTCGTCGGACCAGGACTCGCAGCCGATCACGCGAAAGCGGGGCTCGAGGGTGTGCGGGTCGATGCGCACGCGCTCGATCGCGCCGGGTGCGGCACGCTGTCCGCACGAGATCTGGGCGCCCTCGAACGCCGGGCCCGTCGGACTCGAAGCGGCGAGCAGACGCCCCTTCCCGCAGAGGACGATCTCGGCGTTGGTGCCGACGTCGACCAGCAGCGTGACTGCGGCGGATTGCCAGGGCTCCTCGGCCAGCAGCATTCCCGCGGTGTCGGCGCCGACATGACCCGCAATGCAGGGCAGCACGTACGCGCGCGCGCCGGCGTTCAGCGCGAGGTCGAGTTCGCGCGCGCCGAGTGTGGTGGGCCCGTCGGACGCGAGGGTGAAGGGGGCCGTTCCGAGTTCCACCGGGGAGATGCCGAGCAGCAGGTGGTGCATGATCGGATTGCCCACGAACGAAAGCTCGAGGACGTCGTCGCCCGACGCCCCCACTCGTCCGGTGAGCTTTGCGATCAGCGCAGCGATCGCCTCGCGCACGGCGCGCGTCATCGCCGCGTCACCGCCGGAGTTGAGCATCGCGTAGGAGACGCGACTCATGAGATCCTCGCCGAAGCGGATCTGGGGATTGGCCACGCCCTCGCTCGCGAGCACGTCGCCGCTCGCGAGGTCGCAGAGGTGCGCGGCCAACGTCGTCGAACCCACGTCGACCGCGATGCCGAGCAGCCGGTCCCGGAAGCCGGGCCAGACCGCGACGACCTCGCGACGCTCTCGGACCGCGGCGGTCACCCGCCATTCGCCCGCCCGCAGGCACCGCTGGAGCTGCGGCAGCAGGTGAGGCGCGCCGACGAGATCTTCGAGCGACCACTGCTCCGAGAGGGCTCGGAGCAGACGCTGGAGGTCGCCGCTGGGCCGATCGAGGCGGGGCTCGTCCACCTCGACGTAGTGGAGGTGGACGACGGGGTTCACGTCGAGATCGCGACTCTGATGGGCCTTGCGCACGACCTGCCGGTGCAGCTGGCTGGTTGCCGGCACGTCGATCAGCGCGTCGCCCAGAAGCCGCGTGTGACACGACAGACGCTGACCCGGCGAGAGCTCGTTGCCCGCCGCGAAGCGCCGCTCCGGTTCGGAGAGCGGGCTCAGGTGCTCGGTCTTCGATCGGATTCCGAGCTTCGCGAACTCGCCTTCGGAGAGCAGGACCTTGCAACGACCGCAGATGCCCCGCCCGCCGCACACCGAGTCGAGGTCCACGCCGAGCTCTCGAGCCGCCGTCAGTACCGGCGTCCCGATCGGGAAGCGACCCCGCTTGCCCGACGGAGTGAAGACGATCAGAGCCTCCGGCGGTCGCTCTTCCGCCACGAGCCGGCGCTACGCCTCGCTCTTCTTCACGAGGCCCTTGGCTCGAACGACCGCCTCCAGCACCTCCGACGGGAACTCGTTCTCGAGCCGATTCGCCTCGTCGCGGACGGCCTGCTCGAGATCTCCATCGCAGGGTCGGCTCTCGCGTCGCCAATCGTCGAGGTAGTCGACGCTCGATCCGCGCCCGGCGCGCATTGCGGCGCGGTCGATCGCCCGCTGGAAGCGCGAGTCGAGCACCGTCTTGAAGGCGGTCGTCCGACCCTTCCGACCCATCACCTGGGCGGGAATGTCGCGCCAGTAGATGGTGATCAGCTTGGCCATGTCGCGGCGTCCGGGCGGGATCGACCGGGGCTGATGGCGAGCGCCCGCTCGAGCGGTGCCAGACCCGTGAAGTCCCGCTCGAATGCGAGCTCCAGGCGCTCCGCACAGCTGCGCGCCCTGGCCTCGAGTTCGGACGATTGCGTCTGGGCCAGATAGACGACGCGTCGATAGTTGCGGAAGTAGTCCGACAGGAGCTCGGGGTGCCGATCCAGGCCCAGGCTGCGCACCACGAGGCGGTCGAAGTGTCGCACCAGGAAGTCGGTGAGGTAGAAGGTTCCGGGCTCCGCCTCATGGAGGGCCGCGAAGTTCGAAGCGCCGGCGAGGAACTCGTAGCAATGGGCGCCGGGCAGCCGCTCGACGCCGTACTCCGCGAGCACCGCGTCGAGAAGCCCGCCGGTGCCGCAGTCCGCGTAGGCGACGAAGACTTCGCCGTAGCGGCCCGCCGCCGCGTCGAGCTTCGCCCGGATCGCAGCGGGAATCCTCTCGGGAGTGTTGTGGAGCTCCGCCGGGAGGCATTCGATGTCGACGTGGTCCCAGCCACCCAGCTTGCGGACGGTCTTCACCTCCCGGGCCAGGGCCCCGCAGGCGATCAGCAGCACGCGCCCCCTCTGCATCAGGATGCGGTTACCCGCTGGCCGATCAGCTTCTTCGCGGTCTCGACCGCGGTGGCCGCGTCGCGGCAGTAGGCGTCGGCACCGATCTGCTGCGCGAACTCGTCGTTGAGCGGAGCGCCGCCCACCATCACGATGTAGCGGTTGCGGATGCCCTCCTGCTCGAGGCCTTCGAGCACGGTCTTCATGTAGGGCATCGTCGTGGTCAGCAGTGCGGACATTCCGAGGATGTCGGGTTGCTGCTCCTCGAGCGCGGCCATGAATTCTTCCAGCGAGGTGTTCACGCCGAGGTCCGTCACCTCGAAGCCGGCACCCTCCATCATCATGCCCACCAGGTTCTTGCCGATGTCGTGGATGTCGCCCTTGACGGTGCCGATCACCATCTTGCCGGCCGGCTTCGCTCCGGACTCGACGAGCAGCGGCCGCAGGATCGCCATCCCCCCCTTCATGGCGTTGGCGGCCAGCAGCACTTCGGGAACGAAGAGGATGCCGTCGCGGAAATCGGCGCCCACGATGGTCATTCCGGCGACGAGCGCTTCGTCGAGCACCCGCGCGGCGGGCCACCCCCGCTCGAGGAGGATTCGCGTGCCCTCCTCGATCTCTTCGCCGAGGCCGTCGTACATGTCGTCGTGCATCTGGTCGACGAGTTCTTCGTCGGACAGATCCGCGAGAACGACTTCTTCTTCCTCATTCGTCATATCGTTGGACATGGTTCTCTCCTGGTTCGATCAGTCCCAGCGCCCGTTGCCCGGCCGCATGTCCGCCGGAGCGAGCTTGATGGGGAATTCGTCACGGATCGTCGCGTCCGCCTTGGGATCGATGTACTCGGGGTAGTGGCTCGAGAGGATCTCCTTCACCTTCTCGTGGGCGAGCGCGTACACGGTCGGGCTGCCGGCTTCCTGCCAATCGCCCGCGGTGCGACGGTCGCCGACCTCCGGATACAGGTACTCGGTCTGCATCAGCTCGAGGGTCTGCGGCTGATTGAGGTAGTGCCCGCTTCCGAAGACGGCCTCCTCGATGCCCGCGTAGGCGAGGGTCTCGTCGGTGACTTCGATGCCCCGCAGCACCCGCAGCACCATCCCCATCATGTCGTTGTCGATCACCATGCCCTCGAAGGACTGGGCGAGCAGGCTGCCCACGATGCCCGGGTAGCTGTTGACCATGTTTGCACCGGCGAGTGCCGCGGCCAGCGTGGTGACGGCCTTCTCGTAGCCGGCCTGTGCATCCATGGTCTTGGCGTCGGTCATGCCCGACGGCACGCTCGAGATGAGACCGTAGTGATTGCAGAGCTGGGTGGTCGCCGCGGTGACCAATGCCTCTTCGCCGCTGCCGCCGCTGAAGGCCCCGGTGCGCAGGTCGGAGATGAACGGCCACATGCCGAAGTTGATCGGCGTGCCGGGTCGGACCAGGTTCACGACGACGAGGCAAGCCAGCGTCTCGGCGAAGCTCTGCACGAGTGCGCCGGCGAGCGGTGCCGGCGCCGTGGCGCCGGCCTGCCCGGCGATCGCGACGTCGGCCACCAGGCCGAGTTGCGCGACCTTGACCAGCACTTCCGCGTTCTCCTTGCCGAAGCGCAGCGGTGAGACGATGGGGCAGCCCCCGAAGATGCAGAACGGGCGCTCGAGGAACGCGCCCTCCCGGCCCAGGTGGAGGTCGAACATCCGGATCAGCGGATCGATGTGATCGACCACGGCGATTCCGAGCGCGAAGGACTTGGAGGTACCCGCCAGCTCCGCGTAGGCGATGTTCATGTCGTGCACGTAGAGGTCGCGGCTCCATTCGGCCGCGATGAAGGGCTGCCCGAAGGTGTGGATGTGCTCCATTCGATCGGCGAGGCGTGCAGCGTCGTAGAGGTCGGTGAGCTTCGTGGGTCGGTACGTCTGCGTGCGATAGTCGAGGATGTTCACCGCTTCGCCGGACGTCGACATCAGGACCTGCCGGCCCTTGACCTCGAGGTCGCGGCTCGGGTCCGACGGCGAGTGGATGACGTATTCCTTGGTGCAGGTCGCGATCGTGTCCTCGACGAGCGCGCGCGGGAAGCGCAGGCGGCCGTCGTCGCCCAGCGTACAGCCCCGGGGCAGCGCGTAGTCGAGGATCTCCGGGATCGGCTCCCCGATTCCGATCTTCTCGAGTACGTCGAGGGCGGTCGCGTGGATGCGCTCGATGTCGCGATCGCTGAGCGGCTTGTAGGCGCCGCCCTCCATGCCGGGTCGCACCGCCAGACCGGCGGCACCCGCACTTCGGGCTGCGCGCCGCGCTTCGCGTCCGCCGCCCTTGCGACGCGACTGGCGCGAAGGTTTCGACACCTGTGCGGGCGTGACTTCCGATGCCATCGGGACGCCTCCTGGGAGGCTTCCGCGAGCCTCGGTTCGGACAAGCCGAATTGTACCACTCGTCGCTGGGCGGGCCGATTTCAATCGTGATCCGCCCGCGAACCTCGCGTCGGGCCGTTCGCCCGCATCACAGAAACAAGTGTGGCAAAATGACTCACCTGGCTGCGGCGATCCGCGCGGCAGGGCTCCGCGGCATTCGTCCGTCAGCGACTGCGGTCGTCGCGCACCGTGAGCGTCACGGCTACGCCGGCCAGCAGCGAGAGCAGGAACGAGGGGCCCAGCTCTTCGGCCTTCGACACGACCGGCCCCCAGACGGGGATGAGCGGAACCGCGAATTTGAAGAGCGGGATGCACAGCGCGCCCGTCACCATCGAGGCGAGGGCGCCGCGCACGTGGTAGCGCGGCCAGGAAAGCGCGAGGACGATCGCCGGGCAGAACGTCGCCGCGATGCCCGACCAGCCGAAGATCGCGTACCAGAAGATCGTGCGGTCCGGACTCACGAAGGAGACGGTGAGTGCGACGCCGAGAGCTGCGGCGGACAGCGCGAGCGTCACTCGGCGCGACAGCCCCGTGAGCGGTCGGTCGAGCAGGTCGGGCCGCCACAGCTGTTGGTAGACGTCGTGCGTGAGCGCGCTCGATGCCACCAGCAGCAGCGAGTCGATGGTCGACATGCTGGCCGCCAGCACGGCGGCCACGTAGAGGCCGGCGATCAGCGGCGGAAAGATCGTCGCGACCAGCTGCGGCAGCACGCGTTCGCCGTTGGCGCCCAGCAGGCCGGCGAAGTCGCCGCCGGCTCCCACCAGCAGGGCGTGCCCGAGCATGCCGATCGCCACCGCACAGCCGTCCGTGATCACCGTGAATACGATCGCGACCCAGCGGCCGGCCCGAATCTCTTCTTCGTCCTTGATCGAGATGAAGCGGACGAAGACCTGGGGCGATCCCAGAAACCCGAGGCCGATCGCGAGGTAGCTGGAGATGACGAGCGCGTTGCCGAAGCTCGCCCCGCCCGCCCCCCACAAGCTCGTGTAGCCCTCGCCCAGGCCGGCGAACAGCCGCTCCGTTCCGGACGGAGGCGTCAGCACCAGCCAGGCGGCGACCGGAAGCAGCGCCAGGCCCAGGGCCATCAGGATCCCCTGGAAGAGGTCGGACCAGGCGACGGCGACGAAGCCGCCGGAGAGCGTATAGACCACCACGATTCCGAAGCCGAGCAGCGCTCCCGCGTAGTAGTTCCAACCCAGGAAGCTGTCGAAGGCCTTGCCCGTGGCGTCGATCTGCGCGCTCACGTAGATCGTCACGAAGAGCGCGAGCGCCCCGGCGGCGAAGAGCCGAAGCCTACGCGCGGCGCGTTCGTCACCGGACCCGGAGAAGCGACTCGCGAAGTAGTCGGGAATCGTGATCGATTGGTAGCGGTCGGTGGCGGCCTTGAAGGGCTTCGCCATCAGGAACCAGGCCAGACCGACGCCCGCCACCTCGCCCACCACCACCCAGAGGGCGCGCGCTCCGACGAGTGCGCCCAGACCCGTGAGGCCGAGATACAGCCACGCCGACTCCCCGCTGGCGCGCGCCGAGAAGGCCACCACCCAGTAGCCCAAGCGCTTGCCGCCGACGTAGTAGTCCGCGAGGTCGTGCACGCGCCGGCTGGCCACCGCCCCGATCGCGAGCAGCACGGCGAAGTAGCCGAGGATGACGAAGTACTCCATCGCGGCGTCGCTCCAGTGCCTCGTCTCAGGAATCCGGGTTCAAAGCGACCGGGCTCGTCGACGTCGAGCCGCGCCGCTCAGAAGCTCGGCGGACTGCACGCGCTCACCACCTCGCAGCACTCGCTGCCGACGTTGCGGAAGTGGTGGGGGCGCGAGCTGTCGAAGTAATAGGCGTCGCCGGGGCCCAGGACGTGTCGTTGGCCATCGACCGTGACCTCCAGGCGACCCCGGATGACCACGCCTCCCTCCTCGCCCGGGTGCGCGAGCGACAGCTTCCCCGTGTCGGCACCGGGCTGGTAGAGCTCGTGCAGGATCTGGATGCTGCGACCGGCGAGATGCCGTCCCACCTGGCGGTAGGAGATCTTGCCGCCTGCGATCTCGACGAGTTCGCTGCTGCGGTAGATTACGGGCGCTGACTCGCCGGGCTCGTCCGCGAAGAACGCCGAGAGATGCATCGGGATGCCGTCGAGGATGCGCTTCAGCACGGCGACCGACGGGTTCAGCTTGCTCGATTCGATCAACGAGATGGTCGCGTTGCTGATGCCGGTGCTCTTGGCGAGCGCGCGCTGCGACAGGCGGTTCGCCTCCCGCACCTCTCTCAGGCGGGCGCCGATGTCGTGGGCCATGCGGGATCTCCGTTGACCTGTTGAGGATCCTCAATATATCACGGCCCCAGGCAAGCTAGACCAACAATTTGCGACCCGGGCGAATATCACTTGTTAATTTATATGAACGACGAGAAACTGGAGTCGCCACTCGAACCGCGAGGAGGGAGCCATGACGGAAACCGTCCCCCATTGGATCGACGGCAAGCGCCGAGACGGAAATTCGGGCGTATCCGGCCCGATCTTCGATCCCGCCACCGGCAGGGAGCGGGCGCGCGTCGCGTTCGCGAGCGTCGAGGAGGTCGACGCGGCCGTGCGGGCGGCGAAGAACGCGTTCGAGGCCTGGAGCGACACCTCGCTCACGAAGCGCGCCCAGACCCTGTTCGCGTTCCGCAGTCTGCTCGACGGAGCCCGGAACGAGCTGGCGGACGTCATCGCGGGCGAGCACGGCAAGACCAAGCCGGATGCGCGCGGTGAGGTGCAGCGCGGCCTCGAGACCGTGGAGTTCGCTTGCGGAATTCCGCAGCTGCTGAAGGGCGACAGCTCGATGCAGGTCTCGACCGGTGTCGACATGTCTTCGGTGCGCGAGCCGCTCGGCGTCGTGGGGTGCATCACGCCCTTCAACTTTCCCGCGATGGTGCCGCTCTGGATGACGCCCATCGCGATCGCGTGCGGCAACACCGTGGTCCTGAAGCCCTCCGAAAAGGATCCCTCGACCGCGAATCGGCTGGCCGAACTCTTCACCGAGGCCGGGCTGCCGAACGGCGTCTTCAACGTGCTCCACGGCGATCGAATCGCCGTGGAGCGTCTGATCGAGCATCCCGACGTGGCGGCACTCAGCTTCGTCGGGTCGACGCCGGTCGCGCGTGCCATCTACGAGG
>Ga0210064_1000292_pt1 | contig 24198 bp, 26 predicted proteins | sample Muzzi_CordC_D2_FD_185531 | JGI IMG/M metagenome (GOLD analysis project Ga0210064, IMG submission 185531) | Wetland microbial communities from San Francisco Bay, California, USA, that impact long-term carbon sequestration - Muzzi_CordC_D2 (SPAdes) | ecosystem: Environmental > Aquatic > Marine >... | reverse complement strand
GTGCCAAAATTCTGGAGATTGACCGTTCAACGCTGTACAGCAAGATTAAACGCTATGACCTCCAAATGGAGTAGTCGTTCAAAGGTTCCCCGTTCCGGGTTCAAGGTTGAACCCTGAACCTCAGAACCTTTGAAACCAGAACCCATGAACTTTTACCAAAAGCCGGTTTGACTTCCCAAAGCGAACATATGATCCTGATATCTCCTGTCGGAGACTTAAGCGACGAGCTGGTTGAAGCGATTGGCGGAGAAATCAAGCGTGTATTTGGTTTTGCGACCGAAATCGAACCCGTCCTGCAGGATCTTTCGTTTGCGCTGGATCAAAACCGTAACCAACATCACTCCACCATGATCCTGGAGCAGCTGGCAGCCAACACCCCTGCCAAAGCGATCAAAGTCATCGCCATCGCCCAGGTGGATCTGTTCATCCCGATTTTAACCCACGTCTACGGAGAAGCCCAGCTGGGGGGAACCGCCTGCATCGTATCGACATTTCGTTTAAACGAGGGCCGCTCGGGGATGAATATTTCCCGGAAATACATCGATCGTATCGTCAAAGAAGCCATTCACGAGCTGGGCCATACGTTTAACCTGCGCCACTGCCCGGAAGACAGCTGCATCATGCATTACTGCCGCAATGAAGAAGATGTCGACCGCAAATCCGATCAGCTTTGCCGCTATTGCAAAGTGATGCTGGAAGATGAGATCACGCGGTCAAAGAAATAAGGCCGGTTTAAGAAAAGAAAGGATCGAAAGGCTGGCGCATCGGTTAATCCAATTATCACGGCTCTATTCTGGTTAATCCATCAACTGGAATATAAATGTGGATCACGTTATATATTTATTTTACCTGGGTATGCGGTTTTTTTACCAGCCCCAGGGTGGCCATGGAAATGGCAGCCCAGGCTGCATTTGATCCCATCGTCTTTTGAATTTCCCGGCTGCAGTCATAGACCCGGGCGGAGTATCCCGCGGCAATGGGTCTGATTTCAGCCACAATTTGGCCAAGTTTCTTCTGGATCGGCCGATAATCCTCGACTTTATTTATTTGCAGCTGCAATTTTCTCAACCTGGAAACAAGTGCTTGCTTTTTCTTTTCGTATCGATCATCGCCCAGCAGATTTTCGGTCTGCCTGACATAATTCAAACATCTGCCAATCAGGCAATAAGCCTCTTTGGGATCTGCGTCTTTAATCCCCTGACTTTTGAAAGCCTTTTTGCGGTAAAGGGCATTGATGGCCCCGCCGTCGTCAAGAGATCCATATTCCATGTCTGCTGAGTAGTCGGAGCCGAGACAGGAGATGGCGCTGGTCCATTTTTTCAGCTCGGCCTGCAGTATTGTCATTTCCTGGTAGGCCGGCTCTTTTTCAATATTTTCCCGATAGCTTTTTATAAGTTCATAGGCCAGAAAACCGATCCCGACCGCGGCCCCGGCCCGTCCCAGCAATTTGCCGCCGGTACCAAGGCGTCTTAGTGCTTTTTCACCCACGCCCTGGGCAATTTTTTCTCCGATAAATTTCCAGTATGGAGTACTCATATCCCCCCCATATTTTGCTTCACACGAGGAGAAGCTTAAAACATATTAATTTAAAATTAAAAAACCCGCAACCTGAGTACTAAATTTCAAGCACCAAATAACAAATACCAAACAATACCCAAATTCAAATATTCAATGACCAAAACTGTTCCTGCTCGTGAAGAAAAGGACGGCTACTATGGCAACCTAGTTGAGTCGGCAGAGTTCACGGCCTTTGAAGACCCGGTAAAATATGTCCTGAACACAGGTTAGTAACGATTTCGATTGCGAACAAGTATCCTGATCATGATATCCGCAGCTGCGAATGGACTGAAGCACCGATTGGTAGTCACTTGAGTCTTCCTCCGGAGCTGCCAGGCCGAAATCATTGGCTTTAATCGTATGAGGGCTCAACACGATGCTGTCGAGCGGATTTCGAACCGAGGGAACCGGATCGGAATAAAAATTATGTATCTGCATTTTTGCCACCTCCAGACCTGGGCTTAAGCATAAAAATATGCGCAGTTTGAAGTAATTAATCCACCAGAGCTTGGGTTTATTATGATTGTTTAGTTTTCAAAGAACGTTTCGCAGCCCTAATGTGTTGTTATAGGGCGGATTAATTACCGTGAAATCGGCTGTTCCAGTCATATTCCCGCGAAGTGACTTTGTCTTCCATTCGGCGGATGCGCTTTTCCAGATGTTTCCATTTCCGTCTCAGGCGCTCGGCCGCCTCATTGCCGGCAAAGCGGCACCGGCTGCCTGATCTTGGTTTCGATTTGGTTCCAGCCGATTGGGCCGGATCGAATTTCATCAGGAACGCGGCCAGGATATAGACGCCGACAATCGGCCAGAAGCCGGTAAAAATAAACAGGAGGACGGCGATTGCCCGGATCCAAAATACCGAAAAATCAAAATAATCGGCGACTCCCCGGCACACGCCCAATATGATACCATTGCGCGAGCGGTAGAAGCCGCGTCGATCCCTGCAATGGTATCATATTGGGCGTGTGCCGGGGAGTCGCCGATTATTTACCATTGCGCGAGCGGTAGAAGCCGCGTCGATCCCTGCTGTTATATCTGCTCATGGTGGGTTCCCTCTCTTCCCGTATCGTCGATGATCGTTTCCAATGCGTCGACGCGCGCTTCCATTTTATTGATGGAAGCAGTTTTTATTGCTTTCAATTCACTTTCAATTTCCTGATCCACCGAAAGTCTATCCAGCTCATCTTCCAGGGTCGGCCGGCGACCGAAATTTACCAGGTCGGCTTCGGCTTCCATGTGCTCGATACGGTGTTCCATTTCCTCAAATTTGTAAATTGCATCGGCGCTGTCCATTCGCCGCATTTCTTCCTGGGCCCGCTTTTTGCGGGCAGCATGAATGTGGCGCTGCACCAGCATGCGTTCTTTTTCCCGCGCGCTTTTCAACTTTTCTTCAAGTTGCCGGATGTCATCTTTATATTGCTCCAGCAATGTCTCGTGCTCGGTTAATTCATGGGTCAGCGATTCTGATCTCCGGCCATAGCGGCGTTTTTCAAGCAACGCTTCCCGGGCCAGATCATCCCGCCCCTTGTTCACTGCCAGGTTGGCTTTGTCATCCCAATACTCGGCGCGCTTGTCGAGTGTCAGCAGCTGGCGTTCAATTTTTTTGCTCTCGGCCATCACCCCGGCGCAGGCGGATTTTAATTCAATCAGCGTGTCTTCCATTTCCTGGATCATCAGTCTAATCAGTTTCTCCGGATCTTCTGCCCGATCGAGCATAGAGTTGATGTTTGAACCGACAATATCGCGAAATCGTGTAAAGATGCCCATGGTACGTCCTCCTTTTTTTGCATTTTAGCTCATAGTTGAGCACGTACCGTGCCAATCAGGCATTGTTGCTCAAAATGCTGAAATTATAACAGGTTGGAGAGATTACAGATTTATCCTAAATGGCGCAATTAGCTATATACTGGCTAAATTAACTACACAAATCTGGCTATTTTTGCCAAATTAATTTTGAAGCGTCAGTGAGTTCCCCCGCTGCAAGCAGCGGGATATCAATTTGATCTTGCAATATCGCTTTTTATTGCTTAGAAATTTAACGGTTAATTTATTTTTAACTGAACCTTGAACGCTGAACCTATGAACCTTCAATCCTTGAAAGGTAAATCATATGCGACTTGCCGGAGCTTTGAACCGCAGATTAAAAAAAATCCAGGATTTTTTCTATCTCTGCACCAGTGGATTAAACCACCGGGAGATCGAGCAGTTGTTGAAAAAGGATACTGTGGATGCCTATACATATTTAAGGGGCAAAACCGGCCTTACCGATCATCCCGTTAAGCGCCGCACGGTGAAGTCGCTATTTTTTGTCGTTAAAGAAATATTTATCAGTTTCATGATGCAGCTGACACCGGCCCGCCGCTTGTTCTACGGTCTGGCAATCGCGGGTTTTGTGGTAGGGTTGCTTAAGGTCGACGTGTTCTATATTCTGGCCTCGTTTGTAATACTGAACTTACTGCTGGCCGTCGAACTTGTCGACAAACTGACGACCCGTGATGAGTTGGAGATCGCCAGAGAAATTCAATTAAGCCTGCAACCGCTAAAAATTCCCGAATCGCACCTGCTTTCGATTGCCACCTATTCACAACCTGCCAGGATGGTTGGCGGAGATTTTTTCGACATCGTCCAACCCAACAGCGACCGCGTCATCAGCATAGTCGGTGACGTGGCAGATAAAGGGGTTTCCGCCGCCTTATATGCCGCCTACACCCAGAGCATGTTTCAATCGTTTGCCCAAACGGATATCTCCCCTTCCGCCATCTTTCAAAACATCAACGATCTCATCTGCAAACGAATGCGCGACGGCGACTTTATCACAGCCGTGATCGCCTTTTTTGATTTAAACCAAAAATCGGTCACCATCGCCCGCGCCGGTCACAACTGGCCTCTTTTTTATTGCGCGGACACCCGCACCATTACGGAACTGAAACCAATGGGCATCAGCATCGGCATGTTTGAAAATGTTGTATTTTCCGAACGAATGGAAGAACAGAAGCTCTATCTAAAACGGGGTGACTTGCTGCTGCTTTACTCGGATGGGATTACGGAGGCCACCAATCCCGAAAACCTGATGTTTGATGTGGCAGGATTGAAAAAGGCGATAACGGAAAGCGCCCATGAATCCAGCGAGATGCTCATCGACCACATAAATTCACGGCTGCGAGACTTTGTTAAATCAGACGAACTCCAGGACGATGCCACCATGGTGGTGATTAAGGTGAAGTAAAAATCTGAATCATACATGAAACGCTATTCGACCAGGGATCATTTTTGAAATACAACTCTGCGCTCCGCAGCGCTGTATCGCTTCTGGTTGAAAATCTCCCTGCGGTCGATAATCCTGCGCCGATCTTTGTTCGACCTTCTTTCCCACAAATAATACATATTTGTTTTTTTGCGCCTTTCGACCAAGGAGCGCTGACCGCCATTATCAATGAAGGGCACCAGACAGTCCGTACCGCTCATCTCATTTTCTCCCATTTCTCTATCTTGCCGGTGAAATCAATGCTGTCCGGCAAGACCTCAATCCTTGCACATCCAGACTCTGCGTTCCGAATGGATCACCATGTTTATTGGCTGATAAGAAAATAATTCAAACAGTAGCTACGCTGTTGATTATGATGCTGTTTATGATTAAGCCGGTCAGATCATTCGGGCCATTGCAAAGCAGAGTAAAAAGAAGAGCAGTCACTAGAGTTAAAGACACAGCCGGGGTCGGGTGTGAGATGCTATGTGGCCATAGCTAAAGATTAATATTACCCAGATTGACCGATACTGATTTCCCGTTACTACTAATGGCAGTCAAATGTCAAGAAAAAAGCATCATGGGGAGAAGTATATATCCAGTAAGGTTTAAAACAGCCGGGAACCGCTTTGTATTTTAATCGAGTTTAGAAAAGTCTCGCCGGTTATGCTCAACCGCGCAGCCTTCCCCGGATGCCGGCCAGCGCGACCAGGGCCGAGCCAAGAAGCCAAACCGTCCCTGGAATCGGCACTTCGGAAGCGGTTCCCGTCAGATTTGCCACTAATAGCCCGGACGGATTGGGACCCGGGGGAAGATTATTCACGTAAAATTGCAACGTGTTTTCTCCATCTACAAAGCCGGTTAGGATCTCGAAACCCAACAGGGAAGAAAAGGATAACGGGTCTCGGTCCGGCCTAAATATGCCGGTATAAACATCGTTAATATATATAGAGGATGGGTTGTCGGATGCCCAGCTCCCGGAGATTGCCGCAGTCAAAGGATCCAATCCAGCAAGGTCAAATGTCAGGGTATACAGATAATTGCCCGCCGGTGCAGCGCTGCCGCCATTTTCCGGACCGATCCATGCGGATTGACCCGGCGGCGAAACCCAGGCACTGGGTTTTGAACCATCACTAATTATGAAAGCACCAGTGTCAACCCCGGTCATTTGGAAATGCTGTTCCGGGTCCCCATTCGCCAATATTTGACCGTCATCGTCGACGCCGGTATTGTAAAGACCGGAAATAGCAACCAGTGCAGCTGAAATTTCCCCTACAGGAAAAAGAATGGACGCCAGGAGGAAAACCAGAACCATCAACTGAACGAATGGACGTTTGCGGAAACTGGCGGGTTTCATGATATCTCCTTTATTGTCGCGTTACCCCCGGTGTCTGTGATGAACGGTTGTCTTGCAGCAGCTCACCGGATTACCCCCGTATCCCTTGCAAGCTGCGATAACAATGTAATGGTCCTGTCTGACTATCCCTGAGTATTTTGATATGACGATGGAAGGTGCTTAATAGCCGCTTCTCGCCCTAAACGCATTTTCAGGTTGACGATACGCCATCACAAATGTGGCTAAAAGAAAAGAAAAAAATGATGGCACAAAAAAAAATACGGGCAGGTTGTTTAATACGGCAAATTCGAAGCTCAAACCCGGCAAACTTGGATAAAAAAAAGGGATTCCGGCCATGGCCGGAACCCTTTCTAAAGTAAGAGAGATGGTTTGGGAAAAGATGCGTTATAAGGTTCAGGGTTCAGCGTTCAAGGTTTAATCCCCTGAGCGCCTTAAAAAAGACTTATGTATGCAAAAAAAGCCGCGTCAGCTTTTGCCAGCTGGCGCCGGGGAGATTGCCGTAAATATCGTCTCCCAGATAGCCGCCGTCCGCGGCCAGCGGGCCTGCCGCTTCCTCGATTACCTGGTAGAGCCGATCGATTTCATCATCCAGATATTCACCGGCCTGGTCGCCGATCATCAATTTCTTCAAATCATGGCGCAGGCTATTGGAATGCAGCCGCATCACCCAACCTTGGGTGTAGGGATCCTGGTTGGCAAGGTTTCCCCGGTCCCTGAGATTCGGATTAATGTCGGTCACCACGCCGCTGATGGGAGATTGTATCCTGGCGCTGTTGGAGCTCCGGTTGAGCAGGATATCACCGCGATCCTGTTCCACCGTTTTTCCCATCAAAGGAGCTTCAATTCGATCCAGCGGGCCCAGCAGGCGCAAAGCGAAATCGTCGAGGCCGATTCTGACCGTCGATCCTTCCTCGATTTTAACCCAGGCATGGCCGCGGTGCAGGTAATATCCATGGGGCAGTTTAAATCCTTTGACATCAAGGACATCAACCGGCCGCACCACGGCATGCACCGTATACTGGTCGCTGAAATATTGGTCGAATTCGCAGTTCCCGCACTGGTAGTCATGGGTGCAGGCTCGAAAATCAATATGGCCTTTCATGTGATGCAAACAGGGTTGTTTCCAGGGCGGCAGCTCCCTTAAGCGGTCTTTCCAGAAGACTATTTTGCCGCTGCCACCGGTCGGGATTTTACCCTGCTGCTGCATTTGCCTGTTTTCACGCGCCGTGCGCCGCAGGGCCCGGTCAAACCGGCAAGCCTCGCAATGATAGTCGAATTCACAATTCTTGCGCCGAACGACCCCGGCCTGCTGCCAAATGCAGGGGGAGCGGGTTTCTTTACCTTTCTTATTTGTTTGGATCGAGTCCATTTTGGTAAACCTTTTATATGCGGGTTAAGTTATTTGTTATCGGTTATAAGTTATCGATATTTCGCTGATGAATATGGTCGTATCAAAGGGTTCATTCTAATAACGAATAAAACATAACTATTAACTTTCAGCTCAGGTCTTCAAAAACCTCTGGGTCAGATTGTTCCAACCGATAGCGGGAAGATTACCGAAAATGTCGTTCGCCAGATAACCGCCATCGGCAGCCAGGGGACCGGCGACATCTTCAATCATGCTCTCCAGATTACTGACTTCATTGTTGATCCAGGTCAGGCTATTTTGATCGGTCATGAGTTTGCCCATGGTCGCCTTGATATCGGGGGTACGGACCATAAACAGCCATCCACCACCATAGGGTTCGTGATTGGCCATATGCGGCTTTTCTCTGATTTCAGAATTTACCTCGACAATGACACCGTCAATCGGCGAAAGAACATCGGCTAAATTGTCCCTGCGCTTCAGTCCCCAGCCGACTTTTCCCTGATCCAATTCTTTGCCCATCAGCGGCAGATCTAGTGCATCCGCCTCACCAAGCACTTTCAGCGCAAAGTCGTCGAGCCCGACCCGGATATATCCGCCGCTTTCGATCCGCGCCCAGGCATGGCCGTCGTGAAAATAATACCCCATCGGTACGGCAAAGCCTTTTACGTGTTGAACCTCGCAGGGCAGACTTTTGCTCTTGGTGGTCCAGACATCTTCAAAAAACTGATCAAAGTCACAGGTGGCACACTCGAAATCATAGGCGCAGATCCGCCTGTCAATCCGGTTTGTCAGGCTGTGACGGCAAACCCGATCCATATCCGGCCTCAACTTCATGGCGCCCTGCCAGGACATCTGTTTGCCTTTGGCCGCTTTTTGCCCCATAGCATTGTCGTATTTACAGGTGGTGCAATCATAGTAATTATCACAATTTTTGAATTTTACGACGCCGGCCTGCATCCAGAGGCAGGGATTGGCAGCTTTGGCTGTCTTATCAGGCTTGACCATCCAGACCTGCCCGCCCATCACCGATCCAATTTCCTGCTGTGAAGCCAGGTCCTGTGCCTCGCCCCTGCGATAAGTTGATCCCATTCCCACGCGGCTTCTTCGATCTTCTTGCTTTTTGTCAGCCATTTCTCTCACTCCTTTGTTTGTTTAATGTTTGCTATTTGTCTGTAGAGTAGAGCAAACGTTGTGCCAGTTTTAATAACCATATCGAATATTTTTTTAACAAACTGTAATAATAATATAATCCATCGTCTCCACCATCCCTGTGAGCGCCTTGTCCCTTTGACTGGACACGTTGCAATATCCCCCATTACTTGAAGCCATCCCGGTCTCTCTTAGCCAATAGACAAAAAAATATCTATCATTTTAGATGATTAGGTAGATGCCGTTTTTTCCTACATCTGAGTTGGATTTTCCAACACCCGCAAACCAATAGTTGAAATTCCGCAACATTGCTGATAATAGCGTCGAAAATAAAAAAAATTGAAAGGAGAACACAATGGAGTTTGAAAACTTAGCGGCCATTCTCGATTTTGCCATTCAAAAAGAAATAGAAGCGGCAGAATTTTACACCGACATCAGCAAGGAAGAAGCCTTTTCCGGAGCCGGCGAGATGTTTGAAGAATTTGCCCAGGAAGAACGAAAGCATCAGCAAATGCTGGAGGATTTCAAGACCCGGGGCTTTTCCGCCAGTATGGAAGACTACAAATTTAAATGGATAACCGATATTAAACGCAGCAATTATGTCGTGGATTTAGAGTATCGCCGCGGAATGGGATACAACGAAATCCTCTTGCTGGCCATGAAACGGGAGGAGAAAGCACTACTGCTGTATAATGACTTTTTAGAAAAGAGCGATTCCGAAGAGAGCCGAACCCTGTTTAAAGTGCTCTGCCAGGAGGAGGCAAAACATAAACTGGCCCTGGAGACCCTGTATGACGATTACATGGCGCAGATGGGAGACTAGGGAAGTCGGAATGTGGAATGCGGAATGTGGAATTTCTGGAATGCGGATTTTAGATTTTGGATTTTGGATTTGAGAAGTCGGAATGCGGAATTCGGAAAACAGAATTAGGATTTCGAATTCCTCGGAATGTCGGATGACGATTGATTGACCTCCGGCGGATTCAATTAAGGAGTTCTACCCATCGAGAGTCTCAGGGCCGCAAGATCGGTTTTATTTTGATGGATAATTTAAAAGGAGGCGTGAACATTCTCCTGTTCATTGCCGCCTTTTTTATATGCATTATGCCTATTTGCTGAGTTGGGGTTATATTATAAATGATTGAGCGAAGCGAATTCCACAATTCTTCAATCATAAATCTTCATTCTAGTGGGCACCCGGTGCAGTCCTTGATCAGGTTTTTCAATTTATTGTACAGGACCGAATAGGAATAGTAATGTTTGGCGGTTTCATAGTTGTGCTGAACCATTTTGCTGCGGAATTCAGGATCAGTTAGGACTTTTTTGGTCTTACGAACCGCCTCATCCGACACGTAACCGTCAATCTCGATCACCGAAAAACCTTTCGGTTTAATATCCATTGTATAAATTGAATATGTATTAACCACAATCGGCCGGCAAAAATAGATGGCCTCCAGAAAGGCATTACCGAACCCTTCAAAGGTCGACGGATAGGTAATCAGGTCGGCGTGGGGATAGACATCCTCCAGCGTATAGATCTTGCGGCCGTTTTTCGTCAACCCCCTTTGCTCATTGATGATGTTGGATACAAAATAGGTGTCGACCTTCATCAGCTTGGAAAATTCCCTGACCCGACGCTCATAATCATAGCCTTCATCGCCTGAAGCATGAGAGATGACCAGTTTGGCTTTCATGCCCAAACGACGCACCAGTTCTATGGCATGCTCAATTCCCTTGCGTTTCACAACGCGTGTCGGCTGCAAAATTAAAACCTCGTCATCGGCGACCCCTAAAGCCTGACGCACATCTGAGGCATAGTCATCGGTGGATGCCACATTATTTTCAGTGTCAAGCCCGCATGATTCAAATCCACTGACCATCGAAGGCGGGTTTTCAAAATCCATGACATTGGGGATAATGGTGGCTGAAATTCCGGTTCGCAGACTCAACTGGTTGTCCGCGGATGAGTTTATCACCACATGCTGGATTGTCGGCAGGTGGGGCGGAAAAGCCATATTGAGATATTCCCAGGCCGCATTGATCATAAAATGTTGGCGTTCCCAGAAAAAATCATGATGATGGGCGATGGTCGGCATGCCGGTTTCAGAAATAACTTCGGTAATTGCAATACCTAATGGCAGGTTTAACGGAATGGTCAGGGCGTTCTCCGGAACGAGTAAATCGATATCGTATTTTTCTATAAAGCGGTATATGTCATCTTTTAACTTCCGTTTCAGCTCGTAGATTTTTTGGGTGACAAAACGCCCGCGCACCCGGGCCCCAAAGCAATTTCGAAATACATCCTTTATGTCCGGATGTTGAAAATGGGCTTCTTCGATCAGAAATGAACACTCCGGCGGTCGATCGAGTTCCCCGGCAAAATAATAGCTGGAGAAACCGACCTTCTCAAAGACATCCGCCCATTTGGCGGTTTCCAATGAGACGCCGTCCGTCCCTGCAAAACGGGTTGAGATAAACCCCACATTATGGTTGCGCTTACATTTTGAACAATAAGCCATCTTTCAAACCTCTGCGTAGCGGAAACATCCGACAACGTGATCGTTTACCAGACCCGTGGCCTGCATGAAGGCGTAACAGATTGTGGGTCCGACAAATTTAAAGCCCCGCCTTTTAAGGTCGGCGCTCACGGCAGCCGACTCCCGGGTTTGGGCCGGTATTTCCTGCACGGATGTCCAACTGTTTTTAAGAGTTCGGCCCCCGACAAACTGCCAGATGTAATGGTCAAAGCTGCCAAATTCTTGCTGAATAGCCAGGAAGGATAAGGCATTTTGAATCGCCGCCTTGATTTTAAGTTTGTTGCGGATGATACCGGCATCTGACAACAGCGCGTTTATTTTAGCAGTATCGTAGGCGGCCATTTTGCCCGGGTTAAAATTATCAAAGGCCTTGCGGTAGTTCGGCCGTTTCCTCAAAATTGTAAGCCAACTCAAGCCTGCCTGGGCTCCCTCCAGAATGAGGAATTCAAGCCATTTAGGATCATGGTGCACCGGCACACCCCACTCCGTATCGTGGTATTTTATGTAGAGCGGATCGGACCCTGCCCAGCTGCATCTGGTTTTCATTCTGTCTCCTAGCTAAAGAGGTAAAACCCCAGCGCCTTGTCAACCGCCTCTGTGGGGGCAAATTCCGTACCGATTTCCTTCCCGCCAACATTTCGGATAATAACCTTTTTCCGGATAAGCGATCTCTGGGCATCGTCGAGATGAAATTCGACCTTGAGCACGTCTCCGTCTGAGCATCCGTGATTTCCATTAATTTGAAGCTTCATGCCGGTGGTCGACAAGTCCTTGACCGTTATCAATCCGCTTCCGACTTCCTTGCCATTGACGATCCGGTTATAAGAACCGTGCAGGTTCGTTTCCTTGCGATACCTCTTCCTTTTTTCCAAAATTGAAGTATACCCATACCCGCAAGGGCACTTGACATTCACTTTGATGATTTTATCAAGACCGGCATATTGCGAAACATCGACAGTCTTTGATTTCTGGCATTTGGGACAGACGAATGTGGCCATTTGTCTGCTAGTTATATAGACTTTTTCCATCATTACAAAATCCCCCCCTCAGCATAATGGCGCAATACTTTTTAATCCGTCAGAGTTTATCACCGCCAGGCTGGGCAACAGATACTAATATTTTTAACATGAATAGCTATTTTTTGAAACAGGATTTTCACCGACACCCGGTCCGCAAATGCGCTCAGGGCTATTGGCGTGCAAAATTCAGGTTTCAATCAGGCCTCATGGGGCATCTGCAACATTCAATCTCATACAGCCTGAGCTGTCGGGGTTTCCCGCTAATTGACAAAAATTTAGCGATGAACCTTCAAAAAACGGATGGAATTAGGGCTTTTTCATGAATTTCTTCTTGCAAAACCCTTAAAAACGCGCTTTTACCTATTGACTTTCCAGCCTATTTGCGTTAAATTGAACAGTACAAAGCTCACAAAGGCTTTACATTTAATCTCTCAAGAAGGAGGCAGAAATGACAAAAGCAGATTTAATTGAACAAATGGCTAAGGACGCTAACGTTTCCAAAGTAGCGGCCGGCGCGGTACTTGATTCATTCATGGCCAACGTTACCAAGGCTCTGAAGAAAAAAGACGGCAAAGTGACGTTGGTCGGGTTTGGTACCTTCCTAAAATCCCGCCAGAAAGCTCGCAAAGGCCGCAATCCGCAGACTGGTGAACCGATCAAAATCAAGGCCCGCAATGTCGTGAAGTTTAAAGCCGGCAAAAAACTCAAAGAATCCGTCTAATTTAGCAAAAGAACCAGTAAGGGCAGTTCTTCGGCCATGCACCGGCTGAAAACTGCCTTTTTTTTCTTGTAAAGAATCCGGGTCCCAAAGGCCCGGCTAAAAGTTGCCCCCGGAGCGGGCTCGAATATTTACCATCAGGATTATTGGATCAATTTTAGGCTTGATTTTCCGGGTCCCGCCATTAAATTGTGACTATTGGATGCAACCGCTCGATATGCGTGATTTGTGGTACGGTATCGGTTGTAAAAAAGTGAGCACGATCATCAATCCAATATTAACGCGATTATGCTTCAAACGTTAAAAAAATAAAAAGCCCCCTGACCGGGGGAAAGTATCAGGAGGCGCATTCGATGAGCGGCGAGATACCGGTTCGGCAGGATGACACGATTGCCGATTCTGATGAGGATATTGCTGAACCGCCGAATTATAAGGTTTTATTGCACAATGATGACTATACGACCAAGGCATTTGTAGTGGAAGTCCTCATCGTAGTATTCAATAAATCAATAGAAGATGCCACCCGGCTGATGTGGCTCGTCCATAAAAACGGCGTCGGGGTTTGCGGCATTTACCCCCTGGAAGTGGCAGAGACCAAAACCAACCAGGTCACGAAACTTGCCCGTGAAAATGGATACCCTTTAAAATTGACATTGGAAGAAGAATGAAGATAGCCGTTCAGGATTCAGCGTTCAAAGGTTCAGGACTGATGGAAAATGATATCTTGACAAAAGTAACCCGATATAATCTGATTCGAAACCAGAGGATGATTTATATCGACATCCATGAAAGTCTGGCCGGAAATCTGGCCGGCAAGTTTGTAGCGGTTCCCAATCTTATCAATATCATAGCCAGGCAGGAATTTCAGGGTACTGGTGAATCCGAAGCCGAAGCCCTGGACGACTGCCTGGCTAAAATTAGAGACCACAACATCGAAGAGCTATTCCCCACAGCTGATCCATCAGAAAATCCTCAGCATAAATGATGTTTTCATCATCAACTGAGAACCTTGGTAATCTTCGGGCGGTACTCATTTTTTTGGGCCATTTGGTTGGCCTTTATTTTTATCACCAGCACTGCCGCAAAGAAAAATAAAAATCCGATAGTTGCCGCAAATCCGGAAGAATTAAAATTAAAATAAGGGGCGGTCGCCTGCCCAATCACAGCCCCGATAATAAGAAGCAGAATCGGGAACAGGTAAAGCAAAAAGGTGGCCTTTAACAGAGAGGCGGTTTCAAAACTCAGAACAATCCGGTCACCCACCTTGGCCCCGGCTTCATTGATGGCTTTGACCTCCACTTCACCGCTGTCGCTCATTGAATGACAGGACCCTCGGGCCGTACATCCCGCACAGGCACCGGACTTGATTGTTTTCACCCATGCCCCCCGGGAGTCGGTTCGAATAACGATGCCATGTTCGGTTGCCATGCTGAGAAATCCTTGGGAATGAAGATTGAAGATTGAAGATTGAAGATTGAAGATTTGTGGTCCGCCTCCGGCGGATCGATCTTATCTTAAAATTAAATCGATATCGCTCCGACCCAACTCAACAAACTTAATCATCTAATCACCAGCTTCGACGACGGCTTCTTCTTTTTCGGCCGGCGGTGCCGAATGTTCGTAACAGATTAAGCCGCATTGCAGACATCTTGATGCTTCAGCCCGTGCCATTTCATCGCTAAAGCCTCTTTCAATTTCGCCGCATACCACAAGCTCCTTGCCGCTGCAAATCGGCATGATCCGGCGCTGAGACGCCGCGACATCTTCCACATGATCGACATCCTGGATAATGGAATGGGGCGTGACGACCTTTTCGTGAAGAGACGGCTCAATGCCGTATATTATCTGCTGCAAAGAAACCGCCGCTCTTCTTCCTGCTCCGATGGCTTTAATAGCGGCACTATAATCGGCCAGCACATCACCGGCGGCAAATAACCCGACTTCATCTTTAAATGCCGGCTGTTTATAGGGCGCAAACGCTTCCCAATTCAGGAGATCATCTGAAGCGTTATCCGGTTGCTGTGCTGCGTCATCGGTTGGTTGGATTTTCACGAAAATCAGCTCCGGAAACCGCCCGGTGGCGATGACTAGGTTCTGAGCCGGTATGGTGGTAGCCGCCCGGGTTCGGGTGTCGATATACTCCAGTTCAGTGAGACGATCGGCCATTCCCCGCAGGCGTTGGATTCCGGCGTTGTATTTGATATCCAGCCCTTCGATGCCGGATTCGCTGACATCGAGGTCGGTTATGGGACTGTGCTGCAGATCCTGGCGGAACAGAATGGTGATATTTTCCGCACCCGCATCTTTGCAGATTTTAGCTGCCTGCAATGCCAGCTTGCCGCCACCGAAAATGACCATGTCCGGTTGACCGGAAAAATTTTGACTGCCGGCCGCAAGCTTCAAAAGATCAACCATCATGTAAGTGCCGGGCACGGGGGATTCAATCTCGCTGAGGGCTCCACGGGCCATTCTGCTGTCCCAGCCGCCGGTTGCCAGAAATACTGCTTTTACGCCCTGCCGCAGCAGGCTTTCGACCGTAATATCTTTACCCAGAGCTTGGCCGGTCTCGGCCCTGACGCCCATTTCCAGGATCCCGTCAATATCCCAGTCCAGGATCTCCGCAGGCAGCCTCTCAGCGGCGATGGCACTGCGCAACAGCCCGCCCAAATTTGGGCCGGCTTCATATACCGTAACATCATGCCCCAGGCGGGCCGTAAAAAAGGCGGTGGATAGTCCTTCCACTCCGCCGCCGACCACGGCAATGCGGTGGCCGGTATCCGGCGCTTTGTAAGGCAGAATGCGCTCTCCGCTCTGTTTTTCAAAGTCGGCGGCGAATCGCTTCAAATAGTTAATCGCCACCGGCTCATCGATGAAATTGCGACGACAGTCCAGTTCACAGGGACGGGGGCAGATCCTTCCAATAATGGCTGGAAAGGGATTGCGCTCTTTGATAACCTGAACCGACCGATGATGGTTGCCCAGGGTGATCTGCCGGATATACTCACGGATGTTGATACCGGCCGGACAGCCACGCTGGCATGGCGTCGTGCATTCTTCGGTGGTGTATTCCCGCATAATGCGGCGGGTAATGGAAGACAAATTTATAATGTGCTTGGGGCAGACCCGTTCACAGGTGCCGCAACCGGTGCATTTTTCTTCAATCACAACCGGCAGCCCTTCGGGCCCCATGGTGATTGCATTAAAGGGGCAGGCTTTGGCACAGGTTCCCAGCCCCAGACAGCCGATGGTGCAGACCTTCATACCACCGCCCAGCAGTGCGACCGCCCGGCAATCATCGAGTCCGTTGTAAATATATTTCGTGTCGGCATCCGGCACACCGAAATAACAACCGGGCCGGGCAATATCCGGCTCTTTGGCCTCGATTTTAACCCCCATAATTTCGGCAATGGCTTCGGCCACTTCAGCACCGGCCGCCACACACGAATTGGGTGCTGAAATACCGGCCACAATCGCTTCAGCATTGGAGCTGCAACCCGGCAGCCCGCAGCCGCCTCAGTTGGCCCCCGGCAGAGCGCCTTCAACAGCCTCGATCTTGGGGTCAACGTACACGTAAAAAACCTTCGAGGCCAGAGCTAATACAGCACTGATAATCAGTCCCATGCCGCCCATCAAAATAAGCGCTGTAGTCATGTTTCACTCCCGAATAGGATAAGATGAGATTAGTTATTGGTGTCAGAATATTGCATCAAACCGGCATTTCTCAAAACAGGTCATACATTCGATGCATTTTTCCTTATCGATCCAGGCAACCTCTTTCTTTTTCCAGGTAATGGCCTCGACCGGACAGCTCCGAAAACACAGCCCGCATTTGGTACACATATCCGGATCGACTTCAAACTTCAAAAGCGCAGCGCAACGTTTGGCCGGACATCGTTTTTCAAGTATGTGGGCTTCATATTCGTCTCTAAAGTAGCGCAACGTGGACAGTACCGGGTTGGGGCCGGTTTGTCCCAGCCCGCACAGGGCCGTTTCCTTAATCGATGCCGAGAGCTCTTCCAGCGTCACCAGGTCTTCGGGCTCGCCTTTGCCGGCACAGATTTTTTCGAGCAGCTGCAATTGTCGCCGGGTTCCCTCACGACAGGGGGTACACTTGCCGCAGGATTCATCCTGCACAAAGTCCATGAAAAATCGGGCCATGTCCACCATGCAGGTGTTTTCATCCATAACGATGGCCCCCCCGGACCCCATGATGGCGCCGACTTTGGCGATGGCTTCATAATCCACCGGTGTATCCAGGTATTGCTCCGGAACGCATCCGCCGGAAGGGCCGCCAAGCTGAACTCCCTTGAACTTTTTCTTGCCGGGGATACCGCCTCCGATATCATATACAATCGTCCGCAGGGTAGTACCCATGGGCACTTCTACCAGTCCGATATTATTGACATCGCCCGAAAGGGCAAAAACCTTGGTGCCTTTGCTGCTCTCCGTTCCGATACTGGCATACCATGCACCGCCATTTAAAATAATCTGGCCGATATTGGCCAGGGTCTCAACATTGTTTAAAATGGTCGGCTTTTCCCATAATCCCTGATGAGCCGGAAACGGCGGACGCGGCCGCGGCATCCCGCGCTTGCCTTCAATCGATCGCATCAGGGCCGTCTCTTCACCGCAAACGAACGCTCCGGCACCCTGGTAGATATCGATGTCAAAATTAAATCCGGTCCCCAGGATGTCCTCACCCAGCAGACCGTATTCTCTGGCTTGCGCAATGGCAATTCCCAGTCGGCGAATGGCCAACGGGTATTCCGTCCGGGCATAAATGACTCCCTGACGGGCATCAATGGCTCTGGCGGCAATAATCATACCCTCCAGAACCGCATGGGGATCGGCTTCCAGAACGCTGCGGTCCATAAATGCGCCGGGATCACCTTCATCAGCATTGCACAGTACGTATTTAATCTTACCCGGACTCTGGCGTGCAAAGTCCCATTTTAAACCGGTCGGAAAACCGGCGCCGCCGCGCCCTCTCAGCCCCGAGGTCTTTATCTCTGCAATAATCTGCTCCGGTTTCATCTCCTGCAGGGCTTTGGCAGCCCCGAAATAACCGTCTCTGGCGATATATTCGTCAATCTCCTCCGGATCGATAGCTCCCTTGTTGCGCATCACCCAGAACTTCTGATGGGCAAAAAACGGAATTTGATCCATATTGGGGATGGTTTCCTTGGAGGCGGGTTCCACATAGAACAATTTTTTAACCGGGCGCCCCTTGAGAAAATGCTCTTCCACAAGATGGGGCACATCCTTGACTTTAAGCTTCTGATAATAAATACCCTCGGGTTGAACCAACATGACCGGACCGACGGCACAAAACCCGTTACATCCGGTTACGATGATTTTGATTTCTTCGGCAAGCCCGTGGCGCTCCAACTCCGCCTGGAGGGCCTGCTGGAATTCACCGGTGCCGCTGGCATGGCATCCTGTACCGCCGCAGAGCATCAACTGAGTTCTAACCTTATTCATTCTTTTCTCCTGCAATTCGATAACCGGGAACCCTCAAGTCCTCTGAGACCATTTTCCTGAATTTTCTACAGCAATCTTCGCTTCAGATAAATTACGCATCTGCACGCTTATTCATTAAGGCTGAGAATACGTGCAAATTTCAGGTATATCTATTCATATTTTTCAAGGGTTTCAATCACCTTGTCAGCCTTAACGGCACCATAGGTATCCTGATCGACCACCACTACGGGAGCAAGCCCACAGGCGCCCAAACATCTGACCGCTTCCAGCGTAAACCGCCGATCTTCGCTGGTGCCGCCTTCTTTCAGGCCGAACTTATTTTCAATGCGGTTGACAGCCTCTTTGATACCCTTGACGTAACAGGCCGTTCCCATACACACCCTAATTAAATGCCGCCCCTTGGGCTCAAACGAAAAAAGCGCGTAAAAGGAGGCCACGCCGTACACCTCGCTGCGGGAAAGATTAAGTCCATTGCTGATATAGTCGATCAACTCGACCGGCAGATATCCAACAACATCCTGGCACTCGCGCAAAACACCGATTACCGAACCGGGGACATGCCGGTTGGCCGCAATAATCTCATCGATTTTAGTCCACATATCATCTTGGATATCAGGGTGTTGAGGATGTTGGTCACGCGTCATAGGTTAACCTCCGGCTATTGAGTGAAGATCTGGTTGGTATATAGAAAAATCGAAGTTTGCAATATCACACAACCGGCCACAAATGTCAACGACGGACAGAATGACAAATGATTATTGACAAATGAATAATGATGGAAATCGCTTCGCTCAGTCGATCTAAATATAAAGATCAGAAACGCGCTTTCCTTTCTGTCTGTGGAGAATTTTTTAAAAATAGACAACATGCCTTAATTATTCAATATTCAATAGTCATTATTCATTCGATCCGCCGGCGGATTACTCTCCTTCAAATTCAATTATCGAAAAAATTTTTTGATTACCGAGTTTCTCCTTACCCTTTAAATCGGGAAGTTCGACGACGAATGCGCATTCAACAATTTCGCCGCCCAGTTTTTCAACCAGATTCACAGCAGCGGCAATGGTTCCGCCGGTGGCGATTAAATCATCGATGATGACGACCCGCTCGCCCCCTGTGAGGGCATCCGCATGCATCTCGATCGTCGCTTCCCCGTACTCCAGCGTGTAGGATTCACTGATGGTGGTAAAGGGCAATTTACCGTTTTTGCGGATCGGTATGAAACCGACGTCTAATTTGTAGGCCAGCACGGATCCAAATAAAAACCCCCGGGCGTCAATGCCGACTATTTTGCCGATTTTTTTATTGACGTATCGATTGTAAAAAATATTACTGATTTCCCGATGCGCCACGGGGTCTTGCAACAGGGTTGTTATATCCCTGAATATGACACCTTTGATGGGCCAGTCCGGAATAGACCTGACTTTGCTTTTAATATAATCGCAGATTTTCTGATATCCGTCGTTATCAGCCGGGGATGGGGTCGTGGATTTCATTTGGCACCTTCTTGTATTGATAATTGATGAACGGTTTCTAATAATATTTTTTTAACATTATCAACGTTTTTATTGAAAACAGCTAAAATTTCCTGCCAGACGGGCATCTTTTCGTCTTCTTTCCAGCAATCGTAATCCGTCGACATCGCAATCACGGCATAAGGGATACCGGCTTCTTTTGCTAAAGCAGCCTCTGTGGCCACCGTCATATTTATGATATCCGCCCCCCATGAAATATACATTTTTGATTCGGCCCGCGTTGAGAACCGGGGTCCTTCAATGGTTACCAGTGTTTTATCTTTATGAACCCCGAACCCCAGCTTTCTGGTAACGGCATACAGCAGATCACGCAAGGATTTATCGAAAGGATCGGCCATCACCTCATGGAACATGCCCTGACTGAAATCATCATGAAACGTATTAATTCTGTGCCGGGTAAAGTCAATAAACTGGTCGGGAATAATAAAGTCACCTCTGCCAATTTCTTCTTTTAGACTACCACAGGCATTGGTGGCAATGATATGCGAAACCTTTAGATCCTTCAAAGTCTGGATATTAGCCCGATAATTGACATGCGTCGGACTGAACTGATGGTTATTGCCGTGCCGGGGTACAAAAATAACATCGATACTGTTTAAGCGACCGGATTTTATGGTTGTGTCGCCATAAGGGGTCGCCCAGGTCTGAATCTGTAAATCTTCGATAATATCAGGATCATCTAATCCGGAACCGCCAACAATGCCGATCTTCATACACGTCTCCTTTCTTAATCAACAATATCATCCTGAATTTTTCACAACAAAGAAAAATATCAAAAATATGGGTCCTGGTAAAGGATTTATAACCGATACTGAAAGGTTCCAATCTCAGGGTTCAAGGTTCATCGGTCAGAATCGATTATGGTCGACGTTTACCCGGCGGCACGCATCTCTGCCTTGACACCCCAGCCTCCCTTATCATATACTCGCCGGCAACAGTTTCGGTTCCGCCGGCGGAGGATTGACAAAACCGGCAGGGTGATTTCGGAAATTCTCAGCATAATAATTTGGGCGGTGTAAATGAAATTATCAGAAATAGTTGATGCACTCGAGGCGACTGTCATCAATGGAAATAACCACTTGGAAAAAGAGATTAACACCTGCGGTGCCAGTGACCTGATGAGTGACATACTGGCCGGACTGTCCGAAGGGTGTATTCTTCTGACAGGGCTGACTACCGTCCAGGTCATCAGAACCGCTATGGTGGCGGGGGTTGGCGCGGTCGTTTTTGTACGGGGTAAAACACCGCCCCAGGAAGTAGTCGATCTGGCCCGGGAGCAGGAGTTGCCTTTGATCACCAGCCCATATTCAATGTTTGTATCGTGCGGCAGGCTGCATGCCTGTAATTTAACCGGCCTCGACGGCAGGAGATGACGGGAATTGAAGAATGAAGAATGAATATTTAAGGTATTCTAACCTTATATCATCCTGCCGCGCCAATGTCGCGTCTCAGTGGAAGGAAAAATGTATGCGGTTCGCTTCACCGGGTCATTTGTCAATTTATAAATCGATAGGATTCCTCAAACCTTCAATTGATGGTTCGCCATGACAGCTATAAAGAAAAGCTACTACATCAAATCAAGAGATTTCATCCGCGCCGGGGAAGCATCCATCAAGATTCAGAGCCTTCTCAAATCCCTCAACTTTGATTCAAAACTGATACGCCGGGTAGCCATATGCGGTTATGAAGGAGAGATGAATGTCGTCATGCACGGCGGTGACGGATCACTGAGTTTCGCGATCAATACCGGCGAGCTGGTTATGGAAATATCCGATGACGGACCCGGGATTGTTGATATTGAAAAGGCCATGCAGAAAGGATTTTCAACGGCTTCCGACGAACATCGTGAAATGGGATTCGGCGCCGGCATGGGACTGCCGAATATGAAAAAAAATGCCGATGATATCATCGTTGAGTCTGAAAAAGGTCAGGGAACCCGCGTCCGGATGGTATTTTTCATCGAATAGGGAGGTGATGCCGGTTGACGGATAAGCAACAGACCTCATGCTTCGTTCATTTCGATAGGAATCTGTGCCGGGGCCATGCCGCTTGCATACGCGCCTGTCCAACCAAAGCCATTCGAAAGGTAGGCAAACGCACGGTCAATGTTGTGGATCAGTGCATCGGATGCGGTGAGTGTATCCGGGTATGCGACGCCGGCGCGGTGAGCGCGGCGGCGACCGGAGCCGGAAATATCGGCCGGGATCAGGTTGCCATCGCCCTGGTCTCTCCGGTTCTTTACGCACAGTTTCCGGGCGTCATGCCGAAAGATATCCTGATGGGACTGCGGCAAATGGGTTTTCGGCACACCATCGACATGTCGTATTTTCTGGAAATATTTCATTACGCCACTGAAGAGTTTATCAATCGCAATCGTAAATCACACAAAGCCCCCTGGCCACTGATCTCGCCCGTCTGTCCGGTGGTGGTGAGATTGATTGCATTTCAGTTTCCCAGCCTCATCCCTCACGTCCTGCCCGTGCTGAGGCCGGCAGCGCTCATGGCCCGGGAAGTCAAACGACGCATTATCCCGATGTACCAGGAATCAGGCGATGCGGTTGCGTTGTATTACATCAATCCCTGTCCCACCAAAATGGATCCAATTTGCAGCAATCCGGATAAGCCGCCGGCAATTGCTGAAGTTGCTCTGGGGATCAATGAAATTTTTCCGGAATTAACCTGTCAGGTTGAGCAAATTAAAGCGTCCGATGCGATCCCGTTTGACCAGACTCGATTTGAATATGAAACCTGTGCCACGGGCAATGCATCCATGTGGGCCATGTCCGGCGGTGAAATTGCAGAAATGGATTTCGATCGCACTGTAGCCGTTTCAGGACTGCAGGAGACCATCACGTACCTTCAGAAGATTGAGATGGGGCTTTTCAAAGATATCGAGTACATCGAATTTCGAACCTGCCGGGAAGGGTGTCTGGGAGGTGTGTTGACGGCCATCGATAAGTATCTGGCCAAGAGCGCCGTTCAAAAGATGGTCAAACTGTTCGGGCTCGGCCGGCGCCTGACCCGGGAAAACATATTGCGCATGTATGAAAAAGGACAATTTCAAACGGAAAAAAACCCTGCCAGATTAACCGATTTATATGGAACCAAAAAAGAGGCCCTGTCCCTCGAGTTGTTGCAGAAAAGAGAAGAAATCATGGAACTTCTCAAAGGCACCGATTGCGCTGCCTGCGGTGCGCCCGACTGTCGGACATTTGCCGAAGATATCGTGCGCGGCACTGCCTCATTGCAAGATTGTCTCTGGATAAATGCCCACAGCACCACCAAAAGTAAAAGGAAAAGGGGGAAAAGTACCATGACCGTGAACGATCTTGTGAAACGTTTTGGTTTACAGGTTGTCGCCGGTAACGAAGGCCTCGATCGCCGGGTTGAAGACGGCTACTGCGGCGATTTGCTCAGTGAAATTATGGGCAATGCTCCCGAAGGTTGTGTCTGGCTGACCATCCAGGGGCATCAAAACATTGTTGCCGTGGCGCTTTTGCGTGATATGGCCGCCATCATAGTTACCGGCGGCCATACGCCGGATGATGAAACTCTGCAAAAGGCAAACCAGGAAGGAATCCCCATTCTGCTCTGGTCCGATTCGGCTTATCAATTGGCCGGACGCTTGTATGCGATGGGAGTGGGCAATTCCGGGGAGGAGTGATACGAGGACTGAGCGATGAGGGCTGAGGACTGGGGTAGCCGATTGCGGATTTCGCATAGCGGAATGGGGAATAGGCAACCCCATCAAATCCTAACCCGGAAGAGCCGGAATTGAAAATTGAAGATTGCAAATTGAATATTTATTGATATCGCTTCGCTCCGTCTTTTTAAAATCGCAGCGCCGAAGGCGGACATTAAATATTCAATCTTCAATCGAAAATATTCAATCACTACAAGATATGGCAAAACGCCCGCTAAAAAAATACAAGGCCGACCTGCACATCCACAGTTGTTTATCGCCGTGTGGTGATTGGGACATGAGCCCCAAAAAGATTATTAAAAAAAGCCGGGAGGTCGGCCTTGATTTAATTGCAATCTGCGATCATAATACGGTCGAAAACGCCGGCGTCGCGATGCGCGAGGGCGCCAGACAGGGTGTGCGGGTTCTTCCGGGAATGGAAATATGCTCCAAGGAGGAGGTCCACATTCTGGCTTTATTTGAAAAACTGGATCAGGCCCTGGACATGCAATCATACGTGTATGCGAATTTGCCCGGTGAAAACAAG
>Ga0210064_1000290_pt1 | contig 24222 bp, 21 predicted proteins | sample Muzzi_CordC_D2_FD_185531 | JGI IMG/M metagenome (GOLD analysis project Ga0210064, IMG submission 185531) | Wetland microbial communities from San Francisco Bay, California, USA, that impact long-term carbon sequestration - Muzzi_CordC_D2 (SPAdes) | ecosystem: Environmental > Aquatic > Marine >... | reverse complement strand
GCAAGTGCAAATCACATATAGTCCGTCGCAATATAAATGCCGGCACCCATTCGAGGTTCCGTTAACTTCGACCTTCAAATTAAAATCAGTAACTTTTACCGGATGTTATGGGGGCATTCAAACCGATAAATCTACAGATGGACTTTACCGGCATCTCGCAAACGACGGCTTAGTATGCGGGCAATATTTGTAATAATCACAATGTAGGTGGTCAGATCCTTGCGTAATACAGCCGCGAGGTCCACCCGGTCAATTGACCAAATACCGACCTCGGTGACCGCTCTTACAGTAGCTGAGGCCGGTTCCACATCGATCAGTGACATTTCTCCGAGTATGTCACCCCGGAAAATATCACAAAACTTTTTGTCACCGCTTAGCGTGGCTATTTTCTGGTCGTCGGCATAGAGACTGAGATCTCCTTTAAGGACCTCGACTTGCCCTTTTTCGATGACCATCAGGGCGTCCTTTTGCTCACCTTCCTTGATAATTACCTCCCCCGCCTGATATTGATGGTACGATGCTACCTGTGCAAACTTGTTGAACGCCTCACTATCAACACCAATAAAAAGCGGTCGATCCTGAAGTTGGTTAAAGTCCGGCATTATTTGGGCCTCCATACGGTTGTATTTGAAAATAATCTGTCTGATTTTTTTATCGGTCAAATTCAACTTTTTCTTTAGAACAAGATTTACATTGGAAGGCGCAAAAACATCAGCATCGAAGGTGCATGTTGCGTCAGACCCGGAGTAACAAACCAGCTTCAAATAAAAAATCGAAAATATACAAACACAGCCATCTGTGGGATAATATCGATAATAACGGATCGGATCAGCTTTCGAGATTAATTGGCAGGACGATATGGGAGGTTATTACAATGCCGGATTTTAATGTGTGCAGACACAGACCGTTTTTACTCGGTATCGATCGGGATACATTCAAGAAGTTGGCAGCCATCGCAAAATACCGTGAGTATCAGCCCGATGATGTCATTATCCGGGAGGGTGAACAGAAGGATGAGATTTTGCTCATCGAAGCCGGACAGGTGGAAGTGTATAAATCCGGAGCCAAGCGCGATGGTGCAAACCACAAAATAACAACTCTGGCCGGAAGCAACAAATTGTATGACCTGTATCAGGGAGATGTTCTCGGAGAAATGTCTCTGATAGACGTGGAGCCCCCATCAGCCAGTGTCAGAGCAGTCACTAAAGTCGGGATATGGTCGATGGACAGGCTGGAATTCAACGCTGTCCTGCGCGAAAATCTGGAAGCCTATAACACGATCCTGGCCAATATCGCCCGCATTCTAAGTCGTCGGTTGCGGGATACCACTGCAAAACTGGCTTAAAGACCAATTGAACCGGATAGGCCAAATTTCACGGTTCCCGAGGCAGGATTGCATAAGTTGACATGTTGACCTGATTTGATCATTTCAAATTTAAAAAATAAGTTGAGTTGCCGGCATATCTGCTTTAATTTCAGCTGTTATTCCGTATCGGTTAAACTTGGTCGAAAAAGGTAGCTTTAAATGAGAGATAAGACCCTCCAGGAAAATTACCGGTCAAAACTTCTCACAGCTGACGAAGCGGTTCGGCTGATCCGTTCGGGTCAAAGGGTTTTTATCGGCTCTTCCTGTGGTGAACCCCAGCACCTGGTCAATGCATTGATGGATAATGCCGAATTCTTTTCAGATGTCGAGATCGTTCGTCTGCTAAGCCTGGAAGGTTCCTTAATGTCATTGATGGCCGATGAATACCGGGGTCACAAATTCCATGTTCGGTCGATCTACCAGGGCTCCGATCAAACGAAGAGCTTGCAGGCCAACCGACGCTTCATTACACCATTGACCCTTGGCGCAGTTCCCGCTTTATTCAAAAAAAAAATGCTGCCGCTGCATTTTGCATTGATTCAGGTCTCACCGCCGGATGACAATGGCTGGATGAGCCTCGGCATTTCAGTGGATGTTACGCTGGCGGCCGCCCAATCCGCATCTGTGGTTATCGCCCAGGTGAATCCGATGATGCCGAAAATTTTGGGGCACAGCTTTATTCATCTGGAGGATGTCGATGTGATTGTCGAACAGGAAGAAGAACTGCTCAGTGCATTTAATTTGCCCGCCTATGAATCAGCTTCTGAAATTGCCGGCATCACTGCAAATCTGGTTGAAGATGGCGCCACCATCCAGCTCGGCCTGGCAGAACTCTCCCAACCGATAGCAAATGCACTGGCCAGGAAAAATGATCTTGGCGTTCATACCGAAATATTATCCGATGATCTCATGGAACTGGTTTCGCAAGGCGTGGTCACCAACCGATATAAGACTGTCAACCAAGGAAAAGTCATTGCCAGCGGAGCCATCGGCAGCCCGGAGTTCTACCAATCGCTGCACAATAATGTCGTCATTGAATTCAGACCGTCGGATTATGTCAATAACCCGGCGATCATTTCGCAAAACAATAAAATGGTTGCGATCAATTTTGCCAGGACCATGGATCTCAGCGGACAGGTATACGCGGATGCACTTCCCCAAAATCATTTTTCCGGGGTTACCGGAATGTTTGATTTCATTCTGGGAGCATCCATGTCCGCCGGCGGCAGATCCATTATTGTTATTCCTGCCAGAAGCATCGATGGCAAAACCAGCCGAATAATTCTGCAAGCCGCCGAAGGTTCCATTGTCATACCGAAAGGTTATGTTTCTTATGTGGTCAGTGAATTCGGCATGGTCAATCTGCTTGGAAAAAACATTGAGGAGCGGGCCATGGCAATGATCAGCCTGGCCCATCCGGATTTTCGCGACCAACTTTTTCACAACGCTCAGGAGGCCGGCCTGATAGATCGTAATCGAACACTGCATGAATCCTTATTCGGAGTTTATCCCGCCCGAATGGAGGAAACCCGCATGTATGACGGCCAGCCGGTGACGTTTCGGCCGGCGAAGCCGGTTGATGAACGCCTGATCCAGGAACATTTTTACGATATGGATGAAAAGGATGTTCGTACCCGGTTTTTCAGTATGCGTCGCAGTTTCTATCGGGAAGATATGGAAAAAATGTTTCAGGTAGACTACATTAAAAACCTTTCAATCGTTGCCGTAACCGGAGAAATTGGATTTGAAAAAATAATTGGCCTGGGTATGTATGCACTGGAACATGGTGCAGTGGCCGAAGTTGCCTTCTCCACAGCCAAAGAATGGCAGGGCAAGGGAATTGCCGGTATAATCCTGAACAAACTGGCCGAGGCTGCCCGCGAAAACGGCTTTAACAGCCTGGTAGCCTATATGCTGCCGACCAATACCGGTATGATTAAGCTCTTTAAAAAATTACCATTTAAAGTGAAGTCGGTGTTCGAAGGGGAAACACTGGTGTTAAGGTGTGACTTTGACGAGTAACGGCAGGGAATTTACTTTAGTTTCGGAAAACCCGTAAGCAGTCGCCAGGTGTGCAGTTGCGGGTCATATTCCCAGAGCTGCTCATCAGCGATGGATTTGACGACCATTTCATCCTTTTTGAAGTAAGATATTTTTACGACCTGACGAACGCGGGCATCATCTTCTACAATATTCACCGCCCGGAGGTCATAGGCGGTCACTCTAAAATTGTTCAGATACTCAATTTGCGCCGCTAGTTTTTCTTCATTTTCGTTTTTCAGAAAAGTAGCGGCGACAACGTACTCCGACCAGCTGATGGCCTGGCGATAGGATCGGTTGGCTTCATCAAACGCTTTCATGGGATCCCTGATCTTCAGCGATCCGCAACCGACAGTTAGTCCTACCAAAAGCGCCAAAACAATCGTTGTACGTTTCATGGAAATTCCTCATTATCTGTAATTTTCTAAAGCGCCGCAAACGGTTCCACACTCGTCAATCCCTTGCAGGAGCGGCCATCATTTAAAAGCTTGCGGGCAGAGTACAACGCCAGCCGCCAGTAAGCTTTTTATTGAAATGTTTTAGCGACGAAGATACACAAGTGTCAACCGCTATTTATTAGGGGTCCATTCCAAAACCTTTAAACTCTAAATCCCTGAACGACCTGCTTTTTTTTGATTTTCCAATCCTTAAATATTGCCAATATTACAAATGGGAAATCAGCCATCCGGCACAAACCCTGTTATAAGCTTTTATCCTTGCAGATTAAATCGATTTGGTACAAAATAGGATTGGCAGATGGTACGGAAAAATAAATAATTCCGCAATGATATATATAATTTTGATAGAGAAAGCCTGCTAATTAAAGCGCGGAAACTGAATTATGGATAATAAGAAAATATTGGTGGTGGATGATGAAGCCGATATGAGAACTTTTGTCTCAACGGTAGTTGCAACCAGGGGCTTTCAACCGGTGACGGCCGAAGACGGCGCGCAGGCCCTGAAGCTTGCCCGGTCGGAACCGCCGGCCCTGGTAATCCTGGATGTCATGATGCCCAAAATCGATGACGGCATCCAGACATATCAACAATTTAAAAAAGATGAGCAGCTAAACCGGGTTCCAATCATCATGTTGTCGGCCGTTGCCAGAAAAACTTTTTTTCATACGATCAGAATGCTGAATCCGCACAAAGAACGCGCCATACCCGAACCGGAAGCATACATGGAAAAACCGCCGGATGCGCATGAACTGATCAGGCTCATCGATGAGCTTTTAGCCGGTAAAATGTAAAGATGCTAAAATTAATTAAAATGTTTAAACAAAGCCTGGTTTCCAAACTTATCCTCCTGGTGGGCCTGGTCTTGTTGGTCTGCCTGTCCGGCTGGGCCTATTTCAGTATCAACTATCAGAAAAAAAAGGTCATGGACAGCATCATCTCGGATGCCGACAGACTGGCAAACACCATAAAGCTGGGCACTCACTATGCGATGATGCACAATTTTAGAGATGATATTACGTCGATCATTAAAAGATTTGCCAGCGAGCGGAAACTGGAAAGCCTTCGCATTTACAATAAAGAGGCCCAGATCAAATATTCAAATGTTGATTCGGAAGTTGATTGGGCAACCAACATAAAAGACGAGGCTTGTATCAACTGCCATCGAACGGACCCGCCCCAAACCCATCTCAGTCTGCCGGAACGGACCCGTATTTTTTTTGCTCCGGGCGGGCATCGACTGCTGGGAATCATCAGTCCCATCTACAGTGAACCGGGATGCTCATCCAATAATTGCCATGTCCACCCGCCGGGGAAAAAAGTCTTAGGCGCCCTAGATGTGTTGGTATCACTGGACCCAACCGATAAGGAATTAGCGCATTTTGAAAACTTGATGGTTGCATTCGGCCTGACAATTTTTTTACTCACCGCCAGTATAATCTTCTTTTTTCTGCTGCGGTTTGTTAAGCGTCCCATAAAAAAAATGATAGCGGAAACTGAGTTAATCGCCAAAGGCCGTTATGCTTCCAATCTGGCAATCGATCAGGATGACGAAATCGGACGTCTGACGTCGGCGATTAACAAAATGGGCGAAAATATCAGTAAACAGCAGCAGGAACTCAACAAGCAGCGCGATAAATACCAGAGCCTGTTCGAGCTGGTTCCCTGCCTTATCACGGTTCAGGACAGGGACTACAGACTGATGCAGTACAATCGGGACTTTAATGAAAAATTCAACCCCCGAGCGGGCGACTACTGTTATCGGGCCTATAAGGGACGTGAGCTAAAGTGTGAAATCTGCCCGGTAGAAAAAACATTTGAAGACGGTCTGTCCCACTTCAGCGAGGAGAGAGGATTCCGTAAGGACGGAACCCCCACCCATTGGATTGTCAGAACATCTCCCATCAAAAATGAGCACGGTGAAATTGTGGCCGCCATGGAGATGAGCGTCGATATTACCGAGCGCAGACTGCTGGAAGAAGAGCTGAAAAAATCCGAGAAAAAGTATTATGCCATATTCGATAATATACCGAATCCTGTTTTTGTGCTGGACATGGATACGCTGGAGATCCTGGACTGCAACCACAGTGTCAAAGCCGTATACGGCTATGATAAAGACGAAATTATCAGAAGTTCTTTTCTGAATATCTTCAAGGAAAAAGATGGCGAGCGGCTGGCTGCATTGATTAAAACCTCAACGGTGATTGACCGGGCCCTACACAAAGACAAAGATGGTCAAACCCTGTTTGTAAACATCCGGATATCACCCTCCGATTACCCGGGAGGCAAAGTGTTGCTGGTGACGACCAGCGATATTACCGAACGGCTTGAAACCGAACAGCAGTTAATCCAGGCCGGCAAAATGGCGACATTGGGGGAAATGGCCACCGGTGTGGCCCATGAACTCAATCAACCGCTGTCGGTCATAAAAACCGCCAGTCGCTTTTTCATGAAAAAGATAAAGAAAAAAGAGAAAATCAGTGACGAAATTTTTCTGACCATGGCCAGCGAGATCGACTCCTACGTCGACCGGGCCGCTAAAATCATCAATCACATGCGCCAGTTCGGCCGCAAGTCGGATATAACTCTGGAAAAGGTTCAGGTGAACGATATCCTGAAAAAAGCTTTCGAAATATTAGGACAGCAGCTGAAGGTACGGGGAATCGACATCACCTGGGACCTCGAGGTACACCTGCCCCCGATAATGGCTGATCCCGACCGGCTGGAACAGGTATTTATAAACCTGTTGATCAATGCCCGGGATGCAGTTGATGAAAACCGCCAATCCCAGGATCACCCGAAAGGAGAAAAGAAAATTACTATTTCAACCAAATCCAGCGGCAACAAGATTGTGGTTGAGATAAGTGATAACGGCCCGGGGATTCCGGATGCGATCATCGACCGCATTTTCGAACCTTTTTTTACGACCAAAGGGGTCGGCCAGGGCACCGGTCTGGGGCTGTCTATCAGCTATGGTATTGTGCAGGAGTGCAAAGGCAGCATTAAAGCGGTCTCCGGCAAAAACGGCGGCGCCGGCTTTATCATGAAATTTCCCGTTGCGGACGATACCTGATGGAAAAATCTATTCTACTAGTCGATGATGAAAAAGGGATTCGCAAAGTTCTGGGAATTGCACTGGCGGATATGGGATATCATGTAGTTACCGCCGCAAACGGTCAAGAGGCCTGGCGTATTTTCAAAAAGCAGTGTCCCGCCATCGTCCTGACCGACATTAAAATGCCGGAGATGGATGGCATCGAGTTACTGTCCCGCATAAAGGAGCATAATCCGGACACGGAAGTCATTATGATTACCGGTCACGGCGACATGGATTTGGCCATCAAAAGCGTTAAATATGAAGCAACCGATTTTGTGACCAAACCGATCAATGATGAAATTCTCGAAATCGCGCTGCAAAGGGCCCAGGAACGAATCGCGATCCGGCGGCAACTTAATGAATACACCCAAAACCTTGAGCAACTTGTGCGGGAAAAAACCAAAAAACTAGTTGAGGCAGAGCGGCTGGCCGCTGTGGGACAAACCGTGACGGATCTCTCCCATGCGATTAAGAATATCGCCGGCGGCCTTAAAGGGGGCGCCTTCGTTTTAGAAAAAGGAATCGAGCTCAGCCAGCGGCAATACCTGATGCAGGGCTGGGAAATGATAAAGGGCAATGTCGATAAAATTACGAATCTGTCCATGGACCTGCTAAATTATGCCAAGGGTACCGAGGTCCAATACCAGTTGGCCGATCCCAACATCCCGGCTCAGGAAGTATCCCGCCTCATGGCCCCTTTGGCCAAAGAGCAGGGAATTGAATTGAGTATTGAAGTTGACCGGGATCTTAAAGACATTCGCATTGACCCGGAGCTGATCCACCGCTGCCTGCTGAACCTTGTCACAAATGCCATCGATGCTTGCCGGAGCAAAGGTTCGGGCAACGAACATAAAAAGGTTAGCATTCGAACCTGCAAAAAACAGGGCTGGGGTGTCGAATACCGGATCCTGGATAACGGCAGCGGTATGAGCAATGAAATAAAAGAGAAAATTTTTCAAAGATTTTTCACGACCAAAGGGAGTGCCGGAACCGGCATCGGATTAATGGCCACCAAAAAAATAATCGATGCGCACAATGGTGTGATTACCGTAAAATCGAAAGAAAATGCGGGATCTGAATTTATCATACAAATACCCGGGGGACCAGAGAGGATTGAAGAATGAAAATTGAAGATTGAAGATTTGCGGAGTTCGCTTCGCTCAGTCCATTTAATAGCTGAATTTTAGAGTAACGATTATCGCTCCAAGCCAATAGCGGTAACTTGACCTCGAACATCACCAGCGGTTATTTGCGAGTAAAATTTCAGTTAATAAAATAGACCCGCCGAAGGCGAACCATAAATCGTCAATCTTCAATCTTCAATATTTTTTATGGATGATTTACTCATAAAATACAGTCAGCTCGGGGATATTTTTGACTACTTGTCGATCGGTGTGATGGTTCTATCGCCGGATCGCAAAATCATCTCGTTGAACAAATCAGCCGAAATGATTGCCGGGTATGCGGAATCGGATCTTCTGGGCGAATACTGCCACCACATATTTCTTGATCCGTTGTGCGGCGAAAAATGCGTATATCTGGAAGCAATCGAAAGTGGCGGCAAATCCGGTATTATTGATTTTGAGGTAACCGATCAGACGAATAAAAATAGCAGTATTACCCGAATTGTTTCGCCCATCTATGGCCCGGATAAAACGCCGTTGGGATGTATCGAAGTTTTTCAGGACTATTCAGCCTTCAAGGATCTCATTGAACGCGTCAGACATGATGACCGCCGTTTAAAAAGCATCCTGGACCATCTTGATATCGGTGTCCTTACGGTGGACCGTGGCGGACATATCACGTTATTCAACAGCACTGCTGAAAGCATCACGGGATTTACCCGCGAAGATGTATTAGGCAAATCCTGCGGCAAACTATTCGGCAAGGCTGCCAGCCGGGACATGCTGCTGTTTAAAGAGACGCTTGCTGATGGCCGGCCGCGCACGAGCGCCGATGGGGCGATAAAGACCCGGCAGGGACAGCTCATACCGATGCGGGCCAATTACATGGCACTTAAAAATGAGAACGACAGCATTGTGGGCGGTCTGGCAACCATCTCCGACCTGTCGTTGAAGTATCAATTTAATAGCGAAATAAAAGGACGTTATACCTTTTATGATATGGTCGGCAAGGATCCCGCCGTTCAGAAAATTTTTGAAATTGTTCCGGCCGTGGCATCCAGCGATGCAACCATTCTCATCGAAGGCCCCACCGGAACCGGCAAAGATCTTCTGGCCAAGGTAATTCACAATGTCAGTCCGCGTGCCGCCAAGCCCCTGGTAAAGGTTAACTGCGCGGCATTGCCGGACAATCTGCTTGAATCGGAAATGTTCGGCTATGTCAAAGGGGCTTTCACCGGGGCAGAAAAAGATAAACCGGGACGGTTCCAGGAGGCAAACGGCGGAACCATTTATCTTGATGAAATCGGAGATTTGCCTCTGGCGCTGCAGGCCAAGCTGTTGCGGGTATTGGAAGATAAGGAATTTTATCCTTTAGGCAGCCAAAAAACCACCAAAGTTGATGTCCGGATCATTTCAGCCACCAATCAGAATCTGGGCCGGCTGGTGCGGGAAAAACGTTTTCGGGAAGATTTATTCTACAGACTGAACGTCATGCGCCTTGAATTACCCCCCTTAAAGGCCAGAAGGGCGGATATTCCGCTTTTAATTTCTCACATTCTGAAGCGCTTGAGCGCCACCCGGGATACCCGGGCGGATCAGTTTGCCAACGACGCCATGGAAGTGCTTTTAAACTATGATTATCCCGGAAACATCCGGGAACTGGAAAATATAATCGAGCATGCCCTAATTGTCTGCCGCGACAAAGTCATCGAGCGCAGCCATCTGCCGCACGGATTTCAAGGCGGCATCGCCGCACCACTACCTGCCGCAGAAAACCGGTCCTTTGGAGAAGAAATTGAATTCAGCGAAAGATCCCTGATACTGGACATGCTGCGAAAGCATAACTGGAATAAAGGCAAAACCGCCTCCGCCCTCGATATGAACCGCACCACGTTATGGCGTAAAATGAAAAAATATGGTCTTAACCCGGCAGGCCGGAATCAGGAATGAATCATTAGCAAATTTTACGCTGGTGACACGATTGGAGCGATGCTGAATGCTGGATACTCGATACTGGATTCTTGATGCTGGATTCTCGATGCTGGACGCCTGATACCGGATCCATGTTCCTGGATGCTCGATCCCCGACCCTGGAAAACACAAAGGATAACGTGAGCTGCATCAATATGCATCATTTGTTGCATTTTGTTTCTCAAGCGCTTTCCCTCTTCCCCGATCAACCTTTCTCCACTGCTAATTTTAATTTATTTATCTGAAATTATATATAAAATTCATTTATAATAAATTTATAGAATCCGTTTTTTCCTCTAATCCATCGGTAATAATGTTGCATACATGCATCGATGAGTCCATACCCCTAAAATTCCAAATCAATCCATAAATCAACTTAATCATTTGAAATTTATACATATTTTTTTTATTCTGTTAAAAAAAATATTTTGGCACAAAACATGCTCAATGGATTGATATCCACGACCTTTCTAAGAAGCAGGTAAACCGACTTGAAAAACGAAAGATCGCCATGAATGCTGTCACCCTAAAAAGCAACGGCACCATCGACCACGACCGAAAAAGCGTGCGGTCGAATATCCTGAGTTTTCTCAGCTCACAGATAAAACTTGAAGATGGATACACGCTGAGGAGCTTCTTTAAGATGCTCGACCAATACGGGCTGCTGGTCGATTTGAATACCTTTTTCCCCACCTATATTGAGCAGTACCGTAATTGCCCGGGACAGGGATGTGCAGCCGGCGCAACCGATCACCTTGAATTCAGTAAAACCATTGAAATGATAGGATTTCCGGAAAAACGGCTGGAAATATATAACTCTTTTTCAGGGGTCTACGGCAACGAGGCGTTTGAGATTAGATCCATGCAGCTGGATCAACTGCTTGATATACCGCTAAAGCTTGGACGGCTTAAGCATGTGATTTTCGGAGACCCGGTCGACGTATTCGAATTTGACACGGTTTTTACGCTATTTGAGTTCATCGAAGGGATTGCATGGCAGCTCAGCTTCCACGTAACGCCAACCCAGTGTGAATTAAGGAGGTAAATTATGTTTAACAAAATACTTTTTGCCACAACGGCATCACCCACCTGCGACAATGCCGCCAAAGTGGCGTTTGATTTGGAGCTGAAATGGGATGCCCAGCTATGCGTCTTCCATGTGCTTGGAATCCCCTCCCGCGGGTACAGTCCGTTTGTGACTGATGCCAGGACCGGTGAGTTAGAGCAGCCTGACCCGGATTATATCGAGTGGGTCAAAGAGGAGATGAAAAACACCTATGATGTGTTGCTGGCCGACAGCAGCAACGTCTCCATTGAAGCCGCCGTCGGGGTTCCGCACCGGGAAATTTTAAGAAAGGCGCGCAAAGATGATGTAGATCTAATCATCATGGGCGCCCACACCCGGCAGGAGGACGTCGGTGCGACCCGCTATCGGGCTGTCGTGGGCAGTACGATGCAGAAAGTGGCCAAATCCGCCCGCTGTCCCGTTGTCATTATCAGCCGGCCCTGTACCACCTGCTGGAAACTGTTTTCAAATATCGTTTTTGGCACCGATTTTTCAAAAGCATCTGATTATGCCTACATGTTTGCCTACAAGCTGGCCAGAGAGGTTGGCGCCAAACTCCATCTGTTTCACGCCTGCGACATCAACAGCCACGAAATCGGGCGAATCCTGGGGCAGACCGAAATCGAGAATAAGATCGAAAACGCCAAGGCAGAAATGCAAAAGCGCTATATCTCCAAAATGAACGGATATGACAACTATTCTCTGGAGGTCCGCGAAGGGGTTCCCTACGTCGAAATACTCAAATTTGCGCGGGAGAAGACCGGCGATCTGATCGTCATGGCGCACCACACCCGGGAAATTGATCCTGAAAAGGCGGTCCTTGGAAGCACGGTTGAACAGGTTGTTCTACGGTCGGCTTGCCCGGTGGCAAGTGTCAACCATCCGGACAAAGTCGCCGGTCCGTGATCAGCAGTAATTTCTCCGCCCTGAGAAATAGCAAGAACAGGTTGGGATAAAACATAACGGTCCGTTGGAAATCAAGAAGAATGCTTTGATTTAAGACGGGCGGATCAATTTGCAATCTTAAATTTTCAATTGTGGCTTGTCCGGGATGAGGGTTTTTGAATGAAAAAGAAAACGGTCCTGATCGTTGAAGATGAAATGGATATGCGGATTTTCATATCCACATTGCTGGAGACCAGCGGGTACCAGCCGGTCTTGACTAAAAATGGCAGTGAAGGTCTGCTCAAAGCCAGGGATATTAATCCGGATCTGATCATTCTAGACGTCATGATGCCCGGTGAAGGCGGCGTTCAGATGTACCGGCAACTGCAAACCGACGACAGACTTAAGAACATACCGGTTATCCTGCTGTCAGCCATCGCCAAAAGTACCTTCTCACATTATTTAAAGATGCTGAACGCCCGCATTGACGGCTCTATTCCGCAGCCGGCGGCTTATCTGGAAAAACCGCCGGAGGCTGAAGAACTGTTAAAGCTGACCGAACGGTTTATCAGATGATCGTGCTGAGGCTCAACTGTCAGTTGAACCCTGAACCTTTATTATACTAGGAGCAAAAGCAATGCAGGAAATAAACAACTGGAATTGGGATATCGGTAACCGAGAAATTGCAGATATCAACCAGTGGAAGCAGACATTCAACTGGGTAGAGGAGCCAACTGTAAGCCCGGATGGAGAAAAAATCGCTGCCATCGTCAATCTGGCGGAAGGTGAATTCAACGTTTGCGTCAACGGCGATACCTGGGAGAGCACCTTTGACAAAATATGGTACCTGAGGTTTGCTCCCGACGGCCGTCCGACGGCCCTGGTTTCGGAGATGGGTGAGTGGACGATCGCGGTGAACGGCACACCCTGGAAAAATAAATTCGGCTACGTTTGGAATACGTTGTTCAGCCCGGACGGCAGCCACATTGCGGTAGCGGTCCAAAAGGACATGAAATACGGCATGGCCCTGGATGATATTCCCTGGAATCAGACATTCTCCAATATGACCAATCCCACGCTAAGTCCCGATGGAGCCAAAACGGGCGCATCGGTTCAGGTGGTGGATTTCGCCGAAGGCGAAATCCATAAATTCCAGCAGGGGACTTTTTCAGCAGCTCTGGACGGCAAACCCTGGGATCAGCAATATGTCAATGTCTGGAATACGGCGATTAGTGCGGACGGCCAAACGATGGCGGCCGAGGTTAGAATCAGTCTCACCGACTATACCATTGCAGTCAATGGCAGGTCCTGGGAAAAGACCTTTGGCTGTGTCTGGGAGCCTATTTTCAACCCCCAAAATGGGTCGGTGGTTGCCCCGGTGCGAATAAACGGTAAGTGGTGTCTGGCCTGTGACGGCCAGGTTGTCTGGGATCGGAGATTCGTCCAGCTCTGGCATCCTGTTTTCAGTCCCGACGGCAGCAAGCTTGCCGCGATTGTCGCCCCAAAGTATGGCAAATGGACCGTTGCGATAGACGGCAAGCCCTGGTCGGCAATGTTTAATGATCTCATTACGGACGTGGTCTTCAGTACGGACGGCAATCAAATTGGGGCAGTCGGTAAAACGAATGGGAAATGGGCTGTCGCGGTGGATGGCGTGGTGTGGAAAAATACCTTTGACATGGCCTGGCGGCCGGTCTTCAGTCCCAACCCAAATGATCTGGCAGTTAAGGTCGAACGAAACGGCAGATATACCATCGCATTTAATGACCGCACCTGGCAGGAGGAATATGATGCGCTCTGGGATCCGGTTTTCAGTCCTGCCGGAGACAGAATTCTGCTGCGAACGATACAGGACGGCAAGTATATCCGAAAAGTTATACGGGTGAAAGACATATTATCATAGGTTGAAAGGTTCAAGGTTCAATGTTCCAAGTTAAAATAAACTGTAAACAGCATAAATTAAAAGAGTTCGGTCTTCTTGTTTATAACGCGATTTCTTCCGCTGTGATTTATCGGGTATGCCAGATCTTGATCAATGCCGTGAGCGGTGACTAATGATTGAAACCTTTGAACCTTGAACCCGGAACCCGGAACCGATCCATTTATAGTTAAGAAAGAAAATTAAGGAGGGGGCATGCACGATCTATATAATTTTGTGAGCGGCCCGCTGGCATGGTTGGCATTTATTGTTTTTTTCGGCGGCAGCCTTTACAGGTTGATCAATCTGTTCGTTCTAATCAATCAAAAAGAGAGATTTATCTATACCTATATGAGCCTGAAGTACGGGCTGCGTTCCATCCTCCACTGGAGCACGCCCTTTGCCACCGAAAATATGAGAAGGCATCCGCTGCTGACAATCGTCACATTCGCCTTTCATATTTGTCTGCTGTTAACTCCGATATTTCTGCTGGCACACGTCACGATGATCGATGAATCCTGGAATATAAGCTGGTGGAATCTGTCGGAAGGCACAGCTGAAATCATGACCGTGATGGTTGTTGCCTGCTGTGTATTTTTTCTGATCAGACGACTGGTGAGTCCGGAGGTTCAGTATGTTACCGCTGCTTCTGATTATGTGATTCTGGCACTTGTCGCCGCACCATTTGTTACGGGGTTTCTGGCTTATTATCAGTGGCTGGATTATCAAATTGTAGTCATTTTGCATATCCTGAGCGGAGAAATTCTACTGGTGGCAATTCCGTTCACCCGTTTGAGCCATATGCTGTTTGCGCCGCTGACCAGAGCCTATATGGGTTCCGAATTCGGAGGGATCAGGCATGCCAGGGATTGGTAGGTTTAATCGATGAAAGATGCGCTACCTGCAATATCTCGGATGTTGATTGAACTACCGGTCATGAGCGCTGTAAATGAGCTAAAATTTAAAATGACTAAAATGAACTAAAATAGAGGAATCCTATCATTATTAAATAGACAGAATACAATAACTTTAGTCATATTAGGCAATTTAGGCATTTGTCCATAAATGTTTAAAACCATTCACCCCATTGCCTTTGAGCCTGATGACTCGTAAGGGAAAAAAGGGAGACTTCAACCATGGCTGAACCGGCAAAACAAGATGCAAATAAAATAATGGACCAGGGCCTGGTAATCGGGGCGCAAAATCTGTCCGGCGAACGGATTGAAAAGGTGATCAACCAGGTATTAAAAGGTGAATCCGGCGCCCGGCTCAAGGCCTATGTCGATACCTGCATTCACTGCGGTCTGTGCTCGGAAGCCTGTCATTATTATCTTTCTCACGATAATGATCCCCGCTATTCGCCGGTGGGCAAAGTCAAACAAACTTTGTGGGAAATGCTAAAGAAAAAAGGCAGGGTCAGTCCCCAATTTATCCAGCGGGCATCTGAAATTGCCTCCACAGAATGTAATTGCTGTAAGCGCTGTGCCATGTATTGTCCTTTCGGAATCGACATCGCTTATATGATGCTGACGGTTCGACGAATTTGCCATCTGCTGGGCGTCACCCCACTTTATATTCAGGACACCGCCCACAGCCATGCCACCACCATGAATCAAATGTGGGTCAAAGATGATGAATGGCCCGATACCCTTCAGTGGCAGGAGGAAGAGGCTCAGGCTGAAATACCGAACTTGCGGATTCCGTTAGAGAAGGAGGGCGCCGATATCATGTATTCGGTTATCGGTCCGGAGCCGAAGTTCCAGGCCCAGCTTATTTACCAGGCGGCCGTCATTATGGATGTCGCCGGGGTGGACTGGACGATGCCGGCCACCCCCGGCTGGGACAACAGCGACATGGCCATGTACACCGGAGATAACGAAATCATGGGCCGCATCAAACGCGCTCATTTTGAAACGGCCGCCCGGCTGAGAGTGAAAAGAATTGTCATGGGTGAATGTGGTCACGCTTTCCGCTCGGTGTATGATATGGGCAACCGCTGGCTGGGCTGGCGCATGCCCCCGATTCCCATCGTGCACGCCATCGACTTTTATCATGAATTGATCAAAGACGGCCGAATCAAGATATCTAAAAAATACGAAACCCCCGTTACCCTGCACGACCCATGCAACGTGATTCGCGGCGGGGGATTGGCCGAAAAATCCCGTTATGTGGTCAATGCCATCTGCGATCAACTGATCGAGATGCACCCGAACCGGGAGCACAACTATTGCTGCTGTGCCGGGGGCGGTGTGATCAACTGCGGTCCTCCCTACAAGAACACGCGCATGAAAGGCAACCGCATCAAGGCCGAGCAATTATTTGCAGCCAAAGCCAAGGGCGCCAGAGTCCTGATCGCACCATGTCATAACTGCCACAGCGGCCTTGAAGATATTAATCATCATTATGGGCTCGGATTTGAGATTAAATTTATCAGCGATATCCTCTATGAGGTCATGCAAAAACCGGTTTGATTGATAAGGAGACTTGCGCATGAAAAAATGTCTACGACTTATGCTGATGGTTCCGGCTATCTGGGTTTTGCTGATTTTAACCGCATTTTCACAGGAAGATATGGCGGAGGTTAAAGACGATGGGTTTCAAAAAAGACAGCGTCCCCCGGTGGTCTTTAACCATGATGCCCACAACGAGACAGCTGAAATTGAAGCGTGCAGTGAATGTCACCATCTTTATGAAAACGGGCAAAAACTGGAAGATGACTCCTCCGAGGACCAGCTTTGTTCAGACTGCCATAGTGACAAAGCTTCCGATAAGAAACCGCGCTTAAGAAAAGCATTTCACTTAAACTGCAAGGGATGCCATCTTGAAAGAAAGAAAGGCCCGATCATGTGCGGTAGCTGCCACGTTCGGTAGCAACTATTGGTGGCTTTTGATCGTAAATTCTTGGTTGATGGTTGAAAATTTCAACAGAATTTATAGCAGATTCTCGCTACTGGTTGCAGGATACTGAATAAAGTTGAATTCTACCTTTTAATCAGGGGGATTTTAACGTATTCTAACTGAAGGAGAGGAAAGTCATGCCAAAAAAAATTCTTATTATCGATGACGATCCGGTGATTGTTAAATACTTAAAGGCCGTTTTCAGCGATAATGGTTACGCCACCTGCAGCGCCGGCAGCAGCATGGAAGGGTTGGAAGTCGTCAAAGAAGAAAAACCGGATCTGATCTGCCTTGACCTGCAGATGCCCGGCGAATGGGGTCCCAGATTTTATCGCAGGCTAAGAAAGGACAAGGAATTAAAAGATACGCCGGTTATTGTGGTCAGCGGGATTGACGGGGATCATGCCATCAAAGATGCGGTGGCGTTTGTTAAAAAGCCATTTGATTCCGAAAAGCTGGTGGGTATTGTCAAAAATACCATCGGCTAATTACTCCGCCCTGAAAATTAGGGCGTCGGACGTGGATAAATCATATCTACGCTATAAAATCTTGTGAACATATTTTGGCGATCCCCGGGCGGATTAATTATGGACAAAAAACTACTACTGGTGGATGACGAAGAGGGCATCCGTAAAGTTCTCAGTATTTCGCTGTCCGACAGCGGGTATGAAGTATTCACCGCTGAAAATGGTGAGCAGGCCCTTAAAATCTTCCGTGAACACAGCCCGCCCATCGTCCTGACGGACATTAAAATGCCGGGTATGGACGGCATCGAACTGCTGCAAAAAATAAAGGCCGAAAATCCGGATACCGAAGTCATTATGATTACCGGTCATGGCGATATGGACCTGGCCATCAAAAGCCTCAAATACAGAGCCATCGATTTTGTCTCCAAGCCCATCAATGATGACGTGCTTGAAATTGCGCTGAACCGAGCCCATGAAAAAATACTGATGCGCAATAAGTTAAGGGAGTACACCGAAAATCTTGAAGAACTGGTTCGTGAAAAGTCCGCCCAACTGATCGCCATGGAAAGACAGGTCGCAGTGGGCCAAACCGTGGAAGGGCTGTCCGCCGCCATGAAAAATATTGCCGGTGATCTGGAAGGCGGCCTTAATTATTTCAATGAAATGCCCTGCTTTGTCTCCATTCACAACCGCGACTTAAAGGTTGTGGCCGTTAATCAGCTCTATCGGGATCGACTGGGCGATAAAACCGGAGACAATAGCTGGGAGGTATATTCAGGTGAAAACGCTGATGATGCGCTGTGCCCGTCCGCTAAGACGTTTAAAACCCAAAAAGGTCAGCGTACCAAGGCAACCGTAAAATATGCAAATGGCAGGCAAACACCGGTAATCGTTCACACCGCCCCCATTCGCAACCAGACCGGTGAGGTTGAATTGGTCGTCGAAATAGCCGCTGACATCGCGGAAGTGAATCGTCTCAGAACCCAGGTTCGAGAATTGCAGGATCATCTGTCTTCATTGGGACTTAAAATCGGCTCGATATCTCACGGAATAAAGAGCCTGTTGACCGGACTGGACGGCGGGCTGTATCTGGTAGATTCCGGCTTTGCCAAGCAAGACCAGGCCCGGGTCAGGGAAGGCTGGGAGGCTGTTAAGATAACGGTCAGCCGGATTCGGAAAATGGTTCAAAATGTCCTGTTTTTTGCCAAGGAAAGGGAGCTGAAATGGGAACGCATCAGCGCCGTCGATTTCGCCGGCGATGTGGCGGCCAGTCTGGAGACAAAAATTAATGACCAAGATATTGAATTTGTTTGTAATTTCGACCCGTCCATGGGAGACTTCGAAGTCGATGCCGGTGTGATGCGCATCGCACTGATCAATATTCTGGAAAATGCGCTGGATGCATGTCTGGAAGATGGCGTCAAAAAGGCTCATAAAATTATTTTTGGCGCCGGTCGGGATCAGGACCGCATCTTTTTTGAAATAACCGACAACGGTATCGGAATGGACCGTGAAACCCGCGAAAACTTATTTACCCTCTTTTTCTCTTCCAAAGGCAACAAAGGAACGGGATTGGGGCTTTTTATTACCAAAAAGATAATCGAGCAGCATGGCGGCAAAATATCGGTTGTCTCCAGACCCGGTGTGGAGTCCCGTTTCAGGATAGTCCTGCCTAATCGATTCCCCGCAGTAATGTAAACTGATGCAACGGCATTCTGCAAATTTGAGCCCCACCCTAATTTTTGAATCTGCAAAATTTCAAATGGCCGATATCCTGCCTACTATTACGCTGTGTATTACTATTTAAATGCCATTCATTTATTTAATCCCACTTGACACGCCGGATGAATTCTCATAAACTCCAGCGATCATATCGTTTTCAAACCCAACAATATTAATCGAGAACAGGGAATCAGAGAAAGGAGGCTCAGATGACTAATAAATTAAGGTGGTTAGTAGTGGCTATGGTATCTGTTGCTCTGGTATTACCGGGAGCGGCACTGGCTAAAACCTTTAAAATTGGCGTTACCGTAATAGTCAGCCATCCGGCATTGGAATCAGACCAGGAAGGTTTTGAAAAAGCCATTGCTGATGCAGGTCTTGAGGCAGAGTACGATTATCAAAATGCTCAGGGCGACATGGCCAATGCCACAACCATTGCTCAAAAGTTTAAGAATGATGACCTGGATTTGGTGCATTCCATCGCCACACCGACTTCACAAGCGGCAGTGAAAGTGATAAAAAATCATCCGATTGTTTACTCTTCCGTAACAGATCCCGTCGATGCCGGACTGGTAAAGACCATGGGACCTTCCGGAACCAATGTCACCGGCATCTCCGACGCCTGGCCCATTGGGCGCCAAATTGAATTGTACCATCAAATGGTCCCTTCCGCCAAAAAATGGGGAACCATCTATAACGCTGGAGACGCAAATTCCGTGAAAAGCATCGGCTGGACCCGCGATGCCATGAAAAAATTCGGTCTGGAATTGATTGAGGTCACTATTTCAAACTCCGCCGAAGTTTATACCGGTGCACAAACCCTGGTGGGAAGGGTCGATGCGATTTATATCACTTCGGACAACACCGTCGTCTCAGCCCTGGAGTCGGTGGTAAAAGTGGCCAACAATAAAAAGATCCCTCTGTTTGGCGGCGATACAACCACGGTGGATAAAGGGATGATTGCCGCATACGGGCTCAATTACTTTCAAGTAGGATATTCGGCCGGTAAGAAAGCGGTCTTGGTGCTCAAGGGACAGGATCCCGGCACGGTTCCATCCGGACTGACGGAAAACCTCAGCCTTTGGGTGAATTTAAAAGCTGCCAAAGAGCAAAACGTGACCGTTCCTGAAAAATTCGTCAAAATGGCGGAAAAAGTTTTTCGATGAAAGCGGAAATATAGTCTATTTCAGGACTTAAGACCCCGCAGCCTGCTGCCCGATAGCATTAATTCTTCCTAAAGCCATACCCCGCGGCTTGCCGCGGGGTGTGGCTTTACTTTAAAAACCTTATAGTTCGTCAGAATTCCAATCCAAAAAAAGGCTTTTTCACGGGGTACCGGACATGTTCAATATTATTCCCATATCGCTTGAGCAAGGATTGGCCTATGCACTGGCCGCTCTTGGAATTGCATTTGCTTTCCGCATCCTCTCCTTCCCTGATTTAACGGTCGACGGCAGCTTCCCGCTGGGGGGAGCGGTTGTTGCCCGACTGATTCTTGAAGGCGCCGACCCCGTAGTTGCCACTTTGGCGGCAATCATAGTCGGTTTTATTGCCGGCTGCTGTACCGGATTTTTTGCAACAAAGCTCAAAATCAACTCTCTGTTATCCGGGATTTTGATGATGACGATGCTTTATTCCATTAACCTGAGAGTTATGGGGCGGGCGAATATTCCCCTGATTACCGCGCCAACGGTTTTTACCTCCATGGAAAATATGGAGATATCCCGCGATATACCGGTCATTATCTTTTTTTTCCTGATGGCGCTGCTCTGCAAAATAGGCATGGATCTCTTTTTGCATACGGAGTATGGCCTGGCCCTGAGAGCTACGGGTGACAACGAACAAATGATTCGCTCTTTAGGGGTAAATACCGATTCGACCACAATTTTCGGGCTTGGTTTGTCCAACGGCCTTATCGCATTATCCGGCGCTCTGATTGCTCAGGATCAGGGATTTTCTGATGTTGGAATGGGCATCGGATTGATTGTTGCCGGTCTGGCATCGATCATCATTGGAGAAGCGCTGATCAAGCCCAGGAGCGTTGTAAGGTTGACTCTGGCGGTGGTGGTCGGATCGATTGTCTATCGGCTCATAATTGCTTTTGGAATGCGGATAGGACTGGCCCCAACCGACCTGAAAATCGCCACCGGAATGATGGTCTTGATAGCTCTCGCCATCCCGGCGATTCGCGGTGTAAAGGAGAAGAAGTTGAATTTGAGAGGAATATAAAAAATGGCCACCCCGATGTTGGAGCTTAAAAACCTTGTCAAGATATTCAATGCCGGTACCCAGGATGAAAAACGCGCCATGGACTCTGTCAATCTTACGGTCGAAAAAGGAGAGTTTGTGACAATTATCGGTTCTAACGGCGCCGGGAAATCAACCCTGCTCAATCTCGTTGCCGGAACCTATCTGCCCGATGAAGGCACCGTTCGAATCAATGATGAGGATGTCACCCGGCAACCGGATTACAAGAGAGCGTCCCATTTGGCCCGTGTTTTCCAGAATACCACCATGGGGACGGCCGGAGAGATGAGCATTGTAGAGAATCTCTGTATGGCCGAACTCAGAGGCAAAAAACGGGGGATTAGATGGGGGGTTACCAAAAGCAGGCGCACCCGTTATACTAAAATTTTGAAAATGTTGGACCTGGGGCTGGAAGATCGTTTAAACCAGTCCGTTGGTTTGCTTTCCGGCGGTCAACGCCAATCTTTGACGCTGCTGATGACGACCTTGATGATGCCTGAACTGCTTTTGCTCGATGAACATACCGCCGCTCTCGATCCCAAGACAGCAGCCAAGGTGTTGGAATTGACCAATACCGTTGTGCGGGAAAACAAACTGACCACCCTGATGATTACCCATAACATGCAACAGGCGATCCAGTATGGCAACCGGATGATTATGCTACATCAAGGTAGAATCCAACTTGACATAAGAGGAGAGCAGAAGCAGAAGTTGACCGTAGCGGAAATCGTAGCCGAATTCGGACAGACACTCAAAGACGAGACGCTGCTTTCAACATAAAATTCCTGTCGACCTTTATGTTGAGGTTTCAGGTGTCGGGTTTCAGGTTTCAGCCCGGATTCGTTTTGCTCTGTCAAGTTGAGATAATGACGAGCGTTGAGGACCCATCCAAGCAAGAAGATTCGCCGCATCAAGCCTGAGGACAGAGCGGCCTGCCGCCACCTTCGCCTAGTTAATAAAACCTGAAATTTGATCTTACAATCCTGATGTCTAAGCTCAAAATAAACCTGACAAACTATATATAGATAAGATAACTGAGGAAAGCTTCTGATTTCGTTCGAACCACCGCATAACTTTCCCTTCCCGAACGTTCGTTGTTGACACATGCTACTATGTGGCATATTTTCTTTTAACAAAACATGGACTGTAAGAAAACGCTGTTGGTTTTTGTCTTATCCCGATTTTCTATCTATGCTTCATCCGAATCTTCTGATCCTATTCAATTTTTTATTAAAATGGCAATACCAAAGGCTTTTGAAATCACCTTTATGTAACGAGTGATCACAATGCAACCACAGACACATTACGCTAAAAGCGGTGATGTTCATATAGCTTACCAGGTAGTCGGAGAGGGCCCACTCGACCTGGTATTTGTACCCGGATTTGTTTCACACGTTGAAGCGAACTGGCGGTCTGAGAAGGAAGCGAAGTTTTTTAATCAGCTTGCATCTTTCTCACGGTTGATTCTATTCGACAAACGAGGCACAGGGCTTTCGGATCGTTCTTCGCAGCTATTCACACTCGAACAGCGGATGGATGATGTGCGAGCCGTCATGGATGCTGCCGATTCGGATCGAGCAGCAATATTCGGAATCTCCGAGGGTGGGCCGATGTCGATCCTTTTTGCAGCCACCTACCCGGAACGAACCTCTGCTCTTATTATGTACGGTTCCTATGCAAAACGTGCACGGGCAAAAGATTTTCCATTTGGTTGGCGAGATGAGGAGTGGGTGGCGTTCTTTGATAATGTCGAGCACCATTGGGGGACACCGCAGGGCCTTGACCTCAACCTTTGGGCACCGAGTGTCGCACACGACAAGCGGGTATGGGAGGATATGGGAGCATATTTGCGATCAGCAGCGAGCCCTGGAGCGGTCCGGGCTGTAATGCAGATGAATCGCGAAATTGATGTTCGACACGTGCTGCCGACAATCCGCGTTCCCACGCTGATAGCCCACCGGCTTGGAGATCGGATTATCCGTATCCAGCAAGCGCGATACATGGCCGAGCGAATCCCTGGAGCAAAACTCGTTGAACTGCCTGGAGATGACCACATGGCTTGGTTTGGCGACGTCGATGCTCTTCTTGTCGAGGTAGAGGAATTTTTGACAGGCGTTCGGCCTGAGCCGGAGCCGGATCGGGTCCTTGCGACGATCTTATTTACGGATATAGTGGATGCTACTGCGCGAGCCTCAGAAATGGGAGACCAAAAATGGAGCATGCTCCTCACTCGTCATCATGATCTTATTCGAGAAGAGCTAAGCCGATTTCGTGGGCGGGAAATCGACACCGCTGGCGATGGTTTCTTTGCGACATTTGACGGCCCTGCGCGAGCCATTAACTGCGCAAAGGCTATTCAAAATGCAGTAACGAAATTGGGGCTAACTGTTCGTATCGGCCTACACACGGGTGAGTGCGAGGTTATGGACGGTAAAATCTCAGGGATTGCTGTGCACATTGGGGCACGAGTAGTTAACCATGCTGCGCCAGGAGAGATACTCGTCACGAGTACCGTTAAAGATTTGGTGGCCGGGTCTGGTCTATCCTTTGTTGATCGCAACGTGCATAAGCTAAAAGGGGTTCCCGGTAAGTGGCATCTCTTTGAGGCAGTGAAATGAATTGTATCCGCTATTAGGTGCAGCTTTTAAAAACATTGAAACTTGAAGGCAAACCACAATACCTTGTAGTTAGCCTTATTAAACGTTCGATGTTGGACTTTCATTAGTTTTTTTCTCCCCAAATCCTCAATCATCGACCAGCACTGTCACCAGCTCTTTAATAAACTCCGGTGTCGTTCCGCAGCATCCGCCGATCATATCTGCCCCGGCATCCTTTATTCTTTTGGCATCCGCCGCAAATTCAGACGGGGTTTGTTCGTAGTACGTTGCCCCCTTGCGGGTAACCGGTTGGCCGGCATTGGGCTGGATTAAAATCGGCTTGGTGGTAGATGCCCGCAACTCGGTGGT